>VYKU01000011.1_pt1 | contig 149372 bp, 141 predicted proteins | sample 5114491 | NCBI WGS metagenome assembly VYKU01 (sample SAMN12291796, study PRJNA351875) | freshwater metagenome | isolation source: freshwater lake | place: USA: Michigan, Gull Lake | collected 2011-07-05 | reverse complement strand
CCGCCGCCGCCACCTCCGCCTCCACCGCCTTCGCCTCCACCGCCGGAGCCGCTGCCTGAGCCCATCGTGACCGCTGTTGAGGAAGTTGCCGCGCCAGAAAGTGCCTTGTTTGCGCCCTTTACCGACTCTGAGAATATGCAAGCCGAAGCACCGCTCAGCACACCACTCAAAGGCCGCTTAGCTATTTCCAGCCCCATCCCGGTTGAAGATGATCCGTTTGCAGATTTGCAGATAGATCGCGCTGGTGCGCCCGCGAGTGCCCAAGCTGGCGCGTGGAGCTGGAAACAAGTGCTTTCCAGCCTCGATTCCAAAGGCCCAAACCCAGACAATCAACGCATCATGGCCCTGTTAAGCGAGCTAGATTTAGAGGGCGCGATTGACGACTCTTTGCTGGACCGGCTGCGCGCTATGGCTAGCCGGTCGCGCGATCAAGCCCGCCGTGGCACACGCGAAGCCGTCACCAATGCCGTCAAGGCCATGCGGCTAAAACTAACAATGGATGCAGACTTGCGAGCCCTTGTGGTGCGCTTTGTCGAAGCAAGACGCGAAGCTGTTGCGCGCGGCCGCCTCAATGGCCACGAGGCGCGAATTTACCTGGTTGCGGACGCCGCCTTCGAAGCATAATCCGCATTGGCCTCTATCACGGACCATTGCATGGCCTTGATTGCAAAGCTGCGGGTGGCTTGCTCTAAAGCGCGAGCCGGTTGTGTCACGTCGCCACGAGCGGCAATCGCTTCACCGACGATGACCTTTGAAGCCAAGGGCTTACCGGAATAAACATCAATCAGGCGCGCGGTGGCTTCGATGCGCGCCGAGCCCTTTGTCCGCCCTTGAGGTTCTGTGACCTGGAAGTCGCTGACATCGAAATGGAGCTCATAATCAGGTCGAGCAATCGTAACAGCCCGCACGGCTGCGCGGGTAGAGCCCGCCAAGTCAAATGTTTCTAAGACAACATTCTGGATCGACAGCGGCGCGGACGCCGAAAATCTCAAACCGTCCACATACGCAAACGTGCGGTCTTTGCGCAGGACAGCAATTTGATTGCCCAATAGGATCGCTGGCATGGTAGGCACACCAATCCCGACAGTAAATGGGTATTGCTGGGCTTGCCGTGGCACAGTCGGGTCCGCCCGCATCGCCACGACGGCGGGGGGCTTACCAGGCTTTGGCAACAAGGTGATGCAGCCTGCCAGCGGCGCGGTCAGCATGGCGACGGCAACAAGAAGGCCGAGACTTTTGGTCGGTTTCATTTTTTCCACTTTACTGTCGCGTTAGCAGGACGGTTGACGATATCCAGCGGATTCTGGCTGACTTGTTGGCCCAAAGCATCAAATGTCATGGACGTGTTGCGCACTTCTTGAGCCGCACGGCTCAAGTCAGGCAAGGTTTGGTCTGCGCCGATCTTAAAGAAGCGATCAATCGAAACAACCGCACGATTGGTATTGTCTGCGACCGCCCCAAATTGATTGGTAGCAACCCGCATGGCAACCGCGGTTTGGTTGAACTCCTGCAAGGTTGTTTGAGCTTCGGTCAAGGCTTCCATGGTTTTGGCCAAAGTCAATTCTGCGCCGCCGGACAAGGAATTAGCATCCTCATTAAGGCCATCAACCAAAAGGCGGCTAGAGCTGACCAAGGCCAAGGATTCTTGGCTCAAAGTATTGGATTGCGTCATCAGATTTTTGCCTAAGCCGTCATAGGTCGCCGCTGTAACGGTTGCTTGGTCGGTAAACCTGCGAGCGGATTGGGCAAACAGCGTTGCCTCCTCCGTGGTTTCACGGAAAGTCTCTGCCGCTAAGCTCGCCTCACGCAGTGTCTTGGAGAAATTTGCGATATTCTCTGCATCGAGCAACTTATTTAAGCGTGCTACCGCTTCAAGTGATGTGGAGATCACCCCTTCCCCATCCTGCAGCAAGCGGTCCAATTGCCCGCGTTGGCTGGTGATGATCGGGGGGCTTTGGCCCATTCGGGCAAACATGCGCTTAGCCCCATCAGAGCCAGCTAAGATCTGAATATAGGCGGAGCCTGTCAGGCCTGAGGGCTCAAGCTGGGCGATGGAATCTGTCTTAACAGGGGTCGTGCTCTGCACGCGAATGCGCGCGACAACGTCCTTCGGATTTTGCTCACTCAAGCGGAGATCAGTGACCTCACCGACCTTGATGCCATTAAAGCGAACTTCACCGCCAATTTCGAGCCCACGCACAGGTCCTTCGAACACCACATCAAATTGCGACCCTTGGCGATTAACACCGGAATTTCCCATCCAAACCGTAAAGATGATGGCCGCGATGATGCTCAAGATCGTGAACAATCCGATCATGACGTAATTGGCCTTAGTTTCCATCTTCCCCTCCTGATTTGGCCATTCAGCCTAAGGCGGCCCGGCCACGCGGCCCGCCAAAGTATTCCGACAACCAACCCGTTGCGTGTTCGCGCAAATGGTCCAATGGACCGATAGCGATAACTTTACCCTCTGCCAATGCCGCAACCCGATCACAGGCGTCACGTAGGGTATCTAAATCGTGCGTGATCAAAAAGACCGTAAGCCCTAGCGTCTCTTTCAATTCATTGACAAGAGCGTCGAACTTGCCGGCGGTGATCGGGTCGAGGCCAGCTGTGGGCTCATCCAAGAAGAGAATATCAGGATCCAGCGCAATCGCGCGGGCGAGAGCGGCACGCTTGCGCATGCCGCCTGAAAGTTCGGACGGCAATTTATCAGCTGAAGAAGGCGGCAGGCCAGCCATCAAAATCTTCAGGTCCGCGATCTCAACGCGCAGCTTTGGCGGCAGATCGGTATGCTCCGTCAGGGGCACCATCACATTTTCGCGCACGGTTAAGTTTGAAAACAAGGCCCCATCTTGGAACATCACGCCCCAGCGTGCGTCTAGCGCTTTGCGTTCTGCGGGGTCATCGGACCACACGTCATTGCCCAGCACCATGATTTTACCTTCTGACGGCGGCCGCAAGCCAATGATTGCCCGCATCAGGACTGACTTACCCGTACCTGAACCACCAACGATGCCAATGGTTTCACCACGCAGGACATCGAGGTCAAGATGCTCATGAATCACAACCGGCCCAAAGCGATTGCCAATCCCGCGCAACCGGATCGCCACTTCCTCAACTGGTATGTCCAAAATTGGGGTGAGAGCATCGGCAGGGTTCATATTCCCAGCTCCATATAAATCAGGGCAAAGATGGCTTCGACCACAATCACCATGAACAACGCCTGGACCACAGATGCGGTTGTCCTCTGGCCTAGTGAAATCACGTCACTTTCCACATTCAGGCCCTGCCGACAGCCAATAATCGCGATGATAAAGGCGAAGACTGGGGCCTTCCCCATGCCGGCCCAGAACTGATCCACACCCACATTGTCGTTCAACCGGTTGAAGAACAAAGTGGGGCTAATATCCAATGTGACCATTGTGACAATCGCCCCACCGGCGATCCCCGCGAGCATGGCAAGAAAGGTCAATATCGGGAACATCACCAGCAGCGCGATGACGCGCGGCACCACCAGCATTTCCATCGGGCTCATACCCAAAATGCGCATGGCATCAATCTCTTGGGTCATCTTCATCGAGCCAATTTGGGCCGTGAAGGAGGAGTCTGATCGCCCGGCCAAAATAATCGCCGTAATCAACACCCCGAATTCTCGCAGAACAGCGAAGCCTACAAGCTCAATGGTGAACACTGAGGCGCCAAAATCCTGCAGAATGGTCTTGCCCAAAAAGGCGATTACAGCGCCGATGAAAAACGACAGAGTCATCACAATCGGCACAGCGTTTAGGCCAGCACTTTCAGCCACCGCAAATGTAGGTAACCAGCGTATCCGACTTGGCTTAGCGAGCGCTTTGCCACAGGCGACAACCGTTTCCCCAAAAAATCCAATCGTATCAATCGACTCATCATAAACCTGAACCATGCCGCGGCCAACGCGTTCGAGCAATTGCCGCCACAAAGCTGCAGGCTCGGTCACTTCATCGCATCCAGACGTGAACTTCCGGACTTCCGCCAACACGCGCCCTGCGACCGGATGTTTGCCGATCATTTGCGCTGGCTCGGCAAGTGAAGAATGAAGCGCCTTTTCGATGACATAAGCACCGGCGGTATCCAGGTCCATCAGGCCGCTGACGTCGACGATGGCTGGGCGACCCTCAACGAGGTCGCGAACTGGACGCAGTTCTGCATCGATCAACCCGATCGTATGGATCGTCCAATCCCCTGTCACCCGAAGTATTGGCGCAGGTCCACTACGATCAATCGCAAACTGGGCCTGTTGTTCGGGCAAGAAATGGCCTTCCTGGCTAAAATCCTGATTGACCACCTGGTTAGACGGTGGCGTGGAACGTTACGAATCGTTGTGCACATAGGTCACAGCAAAGTCCAGCCTAGTGCCTAGAGCGTTGTTAGAAAAGAGCCTTACCCGCATTTACAAATGGCAAGCGGTGACTGGAATGTCACAGGTGTACGCGCTTCGCAAAACCAATAAAAGCGGTTAAGAAGCGGCATGAAGTTTCATATCCAACACGAAGTTTGGCCGCTCAAGGGCATTTTCAGGATCGCCCGGGGTGCGCGGTCACAGGCCCAAATTGTCTCCGTTCGGCTGGAGCAACATGGCTTTGTTGGTCGAGGTGAATGTGTGCCTTATGCCCGTTATGAAGAAGATTGCGACAGCGTGATAGCGCAATTGGAAGCCGTCCGGGTTCATGTCGAAGAGGGCATCGATATTGACGACTGCCAGAGCCTCTTGCCCGCTGGAGCGGCGCGAAACGCACTGGATTGCGCGCTTTGGGACCTAAAATCTAAGACCTTGAACCAACCAGTTTGGGCTATAGCAGGCTTGCCCGAACCCAAACCCTTATTGACTGCTTTCACCATCTCGCTCGACACACCAGAGGCGATGACACAGGCCGCCTTGGCAGCCAAAGGCCGACCACTTTTGAAGGTGAAGATAGGTGGGGAGCAAGACTTGGATTGTGTACGCGCGGTCGCCAAGGCTCGCCCGGATGCGCGCTTAATCGTCGATGCCAATGAAGGCATGCAACCTGATACTTTGCCTGGCCTTCTGGAAGAAGCACGTAGCCTGAACATTGATGTTGTCGAACAACCCTTCGCCGCCAGCAAGGATTCCCGCCTTGGCCAAGTGGCAGCACCCATTGCCATTTGCGCCGACGAAAGCTTTCATACCAGCGCCGACATCGAACTTTTGGTCCAGAATTATGATGCCGTGAACGTCAAGCTCGACAAGACGGGGGGCTTCACCGAGGCCCTGAAATCTATTCGAGAGGCGCGTGCAGCGGGCCTTCGGATTATGATGGGCTGCATGGTTGGAACCAGTCTGGTGACAGCCCCTGCCGTCTTGCTTGCGCAATTGGCCGACTGGGTTGATCTGGACGGACCGCTCTTGCTCGATCAAGATCGCGATCCGGGTCTATTTTACGAGGGCTCCATCCTGCACCCACCCAGCCGCGAATTGTGGGGATAGGCCGACTGCTTGCCACTTTAAAACAGGAAGAAATTCGATGTCACTCGCTCCGGAAACGTTTTTTGCCCACACTTATTTCGAAGCGCGCGACAAATTCTTAAGCGCTGCAGCAGCAGTGGGGGCGAACGTCGAAAGCCATGTTATGTCCCATACCAAAGGGCCCGGCGGGCGCGAGATCGCCATGGATTGCGCCGTCCTTGGCCCCCAAGATGCACAGGCAGCCCTTGTGGTGATCTCTGGCACGCATGGTCCAGAAGGCTATTGCGGCTCTGGCGTGCAAGTTGGGCTTCTGGAAACAGGCCTAGCGCAAGATTGGGCCAAAAAAGTTCGGGTAGTTTTGATCCACGCCCATAACCCCTATGGGTTTTCCTGGGACAGCCGATTTAATGAGGACAACATTGACCTCAATCGCAACTACCTCAAGAGCTTTGAGCCGCCTTTGCCCGCCAACCCCGATTATGACCTTTTGGCCCCTTGGGCAGCGCCAGCGGCCCGCGATGACGCCAGCTTGCAAGAAGCACAGGGCAAGTTGCTCGCCTTTGCCGGAGAGCATGGGTTCCCAGCCCTGCAAGCAGCCTTGACCGGCGGGCAATACAACCACCCCAAAGGCGTCTATTATGGTGGCATCGCGCCGTCGTGGTCGAACCAGACCATCCACAAAATCCTCGAGGCGCATTGTGTTGGTTTAAAGCAGGTCGTGACGATCGACATGCACACCGGGCTTGGCCCCTTTGGCGTCGGCGAGATCATCACCGAAGCTGCCCCATCTAGCGACCATTACCAGCGACAAGCAGCCATTTGGGGCGATGAAATCCGTTCGACCAAGGATGGAAGCTCCGTCTCGGCGGATTTGTCTGGCACCATGGACGCTGCCTTGGTGCGTGCCTTGGACCCTGCGTGGAGCGCCTGCATCGCCATTGAATTTGGCACCGTGGACACGATGAGTGTGTTTCTAGCCACGCAAGCTGCCTGCTGGCTGCATTGCTATGGCGACCCATCAGGTCCTGAAGCTTGTCAAATCCAAGCCGATAGCCGCGCGGCCTTTTACCCTGAGACCGATGAATGGAAAAACATGGTATGGATGCGCAGCTTAGATGTGATTGGCCGGGCTGCGGCTTACTTGATCTGATCTTCCGGCGGCAACTTTAGGGTTGGCTGTCGCGGTGATAAGAGAAGAGAAATCAGAATGAGGCCAATCGTCGCTAAAATCACACCACTCCAATAACCACCAGAGCTAAACTGGTCATAAAGGGTACCAGCCACAATGCTGGCTAGGCCCATGGTGGGCGACATGATGAGGGCCGAGCCCAATTGTTGACCCGTTGGGCGCTGGGCCAAGGGAATTTCCGCCTCAATCAAGCGCATAAACCCCATGTGGGTTGCAGCAAACGTCAGCGCGTGAAGGGCTTGCACCATGAAGGTCACGCCTAAATCTGGCGTCTGGGCGAAAGCAGCCCAGCGAACGATGCTCGCTATCCCGCCCCAAAGGATCAAAGTCTCTGGCCTGAAATGGTTCAAACGGCTGGCCAAAAGTGCAAAGAACGCAATCTCAACAATCACGCCAAAGGCCCACAGCATGCCGACTTGCGAACCGGAAAAGCCCTGCTCGAGCCACAGCTTGCTGGAAAAGCCATAATAAAAGGCATGTGCTGCTTGAATAAAACTGGCTGCGACGACGGCTAAGAAGAACGTTCTGCTTTTGAACAAGGCAAAGCTATCCATCAACCGGGTGCCAAGCGGCGTGGCCGCAGGCTGGGCGATTGGCTCTGGATGCAACCAAAAGCCACAGGCCATGGTCGCCAAGCTAGCGATGATAAACCACGCATAGACGGCTTCAACGTTAAAGGCTTGGATGGTCGCCCCTGCCCCCAGATTGGCCAGTACGAATGCCGCTGATGCCGCGGCTCTAGCCCGGCCATAAGGCCAGCGGCGCGAATTCGAAGTGACGCGCATAACACCAGCTTCGGCAAATGGCATCAAGCATTGAAACATGACACCGGTAGCAAAACAGGCTAAAGCAATCGGCCAGAACGCACCCAGAAATGGAAAGCTAAGATAGCCAAGAGCCAACGCGGCCGAGAATACAATCAGAGGAATGCGGCGATCGCGGCGGCCTTCAGCCCAAGCCGCTGCTAAGGGGCCAACCAGAATGCGGCCAAAGCTGGAGGAGGCAAGAATAACTCCGATTTGCGCGCCGGTTAGACCTTTCGTTGTCGCCAACCAAACAGGCAAATAGGGCATGATGGCCCCCAATGCGACATGGGCCAGCATCATAAACAAAGTCATGCGTGCAATGGATGGCATAAGAAGGGCTTAGTGTGCTGCGCGACTTGGCCGCAAGCCCCTCACGGCCCCTTTTTCACCGCGCAGCAGCCTCGGTCGCAGGCAGGAGGCGTACCAATTGTCCATTGCGCTGACCTTTATCGCGGAAGTTCCGCATGGCGGTGGTCAACACATAGAGGTAGCCATCTGGCCCTTGCCGCACATCGCGCACCCGAACATCGCCCAAATCGATCCGCTCTTGGCCTAAAACTTTGCCGGCCTTGTCTAGGTCCACCCGGATCAAAGCGCCACGCCCTTGGTCCAGCCTAAGTCCACCGGCGAGCACATCCCCATCCCAGCCGCGATATTTGTTACTGCGGACCACCGTGAGACCAGACGGCGCAATGGCTGGCGACCAAACCGCAACAGGATCAACCAAACCCGAGCCGCTTTGATTTGGGGTGATGGGGGTACGGGCCGCGCCATATTCGACGGCATAAGTGACCTTTGGCCAGCCGTAATTCTGGCCAGATTGGATAAGGTTCAACTCATCCCCACCTTGGCTGCCATGCTCAGTCGCATACACGCGACCCGAGACTGGATCGCGCACCAGGCCTTGAGAATTGCGGTGGCCATAAGAATAAATCTCAGGCCGCGCGCCCGGCGTGTTTACAAAGGGATTGTCTTTTGGAATGGAGCCATCATCCTTGATCCGAATGATTTTGCCCAAATGGCTGCCCAAGTTCTGGGCTTGATTCCGGATGAAGCTCCCGTCCAAAGAATTAGGTGGATTGCCTCCGTCGCCAATGCTGATCAACAAAGTCTGATCTGGCAACCAAGCAAAGCGCGAGCCAAAATGCTGAAAGCGCGGCTTGGCTGGCGTCACTTCGAAAATTGTCTGAACATCGGTTAAAACGCGGCCATCGAGCTTGGCGCGCACGATGCGGGTACGGTTCGCTGCTTCATCGCCGACTGAAAAACTTAGGTAGATCAGTTTATTGCGGGAGAAATTTGGATGCAGGGTCACATCCATTAGGCCGCCTTGACCCCCGACAGTGACCGCTGGCACACCTTTGATTTCTTCTGCCTCTAGGCTCCAGTTTGCACCGACCTTCACATAACGCAGTTTGCCCAAAAGCTCAGTCACCAAGAGGTCGCCATTTGGCAAGAAGGCCATGCCCCAAGGCGCTTCAAGTTCAGTCACCATAGCTTGGGCGGTGACACTGGTAGTAGCCGGCAGGCCAAGCGCTTGGGTGACTGGGGTTGGGCCCGGCACAATCGTAGGCGGTGGACTGGCGGGGGCTTGTGCAATGGCGGGCGCTGCGAGACTGGCCATCAACAAAGATACACCCACCAGCGCCAAGCCAGACTTATGAACCACCATGGAGTTCTTCCTTCTATCGCCGAATTAGCCCACATGGAGCCCAAAAAAAGGGGCAAAGCCGAATCCGACTTTGCCCCTCACGATCTAGCTTGCCGTAACCTGTGAACCTAGGCCCGCAGAGGGCTTCATCCAGTCACATTATGGTCATCGCCTAGTTATTTGGCTTTGAGTTCCGCCACCAAACGGTCTGCCTTATAAACCTTGGTCAAAGCTTCCGTGATGGCCGCTGTTGTGACCGACACTGTGCGGTTCAACCGACCATCATAAGCATAATTGCCGCCGAGCGAGTGGATATTGCCGTCAAACGCTGCCCCGACCACACGACCTTGACGGTCAATCAGAGGTGAACCTGAGTTGCCACCGATGATGTCATTGGTGGTCGAGATGTTGAATGGCGTGGCCAAATTCAGGTTTGGTTTTGCGGCTAGCCACGATGGGGCTGCAACGAATGGGAATTCACCAGAAGCGCGTTCAAAATAGCCACCAATCGTCGTGGTCGATGGCACGTTGACCCCCGCATAGGTCCAGCCTTTCACAACGCCATAGGACAGACGAAGGGTGAAGGTGGCGTCTGGATAGACTTCCGCGCCATAGACCGCAAAGCGCGCCTTAGCGATCTTTTCCGCTGCTTGCGACAAGGGGCCGTTGACCTCTTGGTTCATGCGGACGGCCAAGGCCCGCGCATCGGTTTCAGCGCGTCGCGCCAAGACAATGAGTGGATCGGTTGATGCATCAACAGCGGCCTTGCCCCCCTTGATCAAGCCTTCACGAACCGCTTTGTCATCAAGCTTCGTGCCAGCAATGCTGCGCGCGGCAATGCCTTCTGGGCTTTCGGCGCCCAACAAGCGCTTGATGGAAGAATTATCAGCCGTCAGAAACTCGCGTGCCTTTGACAGCCACAACTCAAGACCGATGACTTCCATATCCTTATAGATTGGAGCCTCTGTCAGAATTTGCTTTTCCATTTGCGCAATCGCGGCATCGGAATAGCCTGGCAGACGCTCTGCCAAGGGCTTTGCGCGCTCATTAGCCATGCGGACAAGGGCACGCGCGTTGCCATAAAGGCTTGAAATAGAGCCCGCGCGGGCTTCCAAGAACTCATGCTCCCAGAACAAATCTTGTTGTTTGGCAACGGCTGCATCCACTTGGGCCCAAGGGTCGCCGATTTCGGCCAGAAGCTTCGGATTGGCTCGTACTTTAGCTTTTAGCTCCGTTTCTTCGCGCTCTTTGATCGCGAAGAATTGTGGGTCCATCAAGGCCCGCTGCTGGCCATATTGGGCCTTATAGCTATTCTCAATGCCAAACAGCATCTCTTCTGCCGAGCGCTTGGCTTCATCGCTCTTGGTGCGATATTCTACCAGACGACCACGCAGTTCAGACCTAACCAATTGGCGGGTGTGCAAGCGCAGGTCGCGCTCAAACTTCAATTGCGTCGTGGTGCGCAACCGCTCGGTTGAGCCAGGATTACCCGCAACAAAGACGATTTCGCCATCTTTAGGCGTCTCAGTCGTCCAAGCAAGGTGTGTTGGGGTTTTGACAGGTGCCCCATTCTCATAGGCACGCAGGAAGCCGCTGTCTAAATTATAGCGGGGGAAATTGAAATTATCAGGATCGCCGCCAAAGAAGCCCATGGCATTCTCAGGCGAAAAGACCAAACGCACGTCTTTGTAAGTGCGGTACTTGTAAATCTTGTATTGACCGCCACGAAATAAAGAAATCATGTCGCAACGGAACAATTCCTTGTCATCGTTCTTGCACGCTTCTTCTTCCAACTTGGCAATTGCTACACCACGTGCTTGCGCGACTTTGCTGGCTTCAACGCCTGCGGTCGCAGCCTTCACCTTGGCCGTATTGTCGATAATGCTGACCAGCACTTCTGCTTCCAAGCCAGGGCAGGTTTTTTCGTCTGTTAGAGCCGCGGCCAGAAATCCGTTTAGGCCATAGTCTTTGTCAGCGCTCGACAAATCGGCAACACAACTGGATACGCAATGCCAATTGGTCAGGATCAAGCCCGTATCGGACACAAAGCTAGCCGAGCAACCCGACGACAGGCGCACAGAAGACTGCTGAACTTTGTTGAGCCACGCCTGATCGGGGGCAAAACCGTGGGCCGCTTTCATTTTGGCGGCGGGAAACGCATCAAATGTCCACATGCCTTCATCGGCGATGGCAGGGCTGGAAAAGGCTAGCGCAGCAACGCCAACAGCCATTAAGAATTTCGATTGCATCGAGATTATGTCCTCGGTGGGTGCGACGTACCATACGTCGACCCTAGATACGTGTTACCGCGTTCGCTTCAATCACAAAAGCCGAGGTGGGGCTTAAGAGGCAGAAAATTACACCCATCGCCATGTCAGTTTCCCTTGACGCGAGCGGAAGTGGTGGGCATGGCAATTCGCAAATCCTTATAAGCCAACATGCTCAGGAGACGTTTACATGTCAGATATTCGCTTTGACGGCCAAGTCGCCATCGTTACAGGTGCCGGTGGTGGGTTGGGTAAGCAACACGCCCTTGAACTGGCCCGCCGTGGTGCCAAAGTCGTCGTCAATGATTTGGGCGGCGCGATGGACGGAACGGGCGGCAACTCCGCAGCCGCTGAAGCGGTTGTTGCAGAAATTCAAGCCTTTGGCGGTGAAGCCATGGCCAATGGCGCCTCTGTCACCGACGACGCGGGCGTGGCCAATATGGTTGCCCAAGTCATGGAAAAATGGGGCCGGATCGACATCCTGATCGCCAACGCTGGTATCCTGCGCGACAAGAGCTTCTCGAAAATGGAAATCGCCGATTTCGACGTCGTCATGAATGTCCACTTGATGGGCACCGTAAAGCCCGTCAAGGCGATGTGGGAAATCATGAAGGCGCAAAACTATGGCCGCATCGTCGTCACCACCTCGTCCAGCGGCATGTACGGCAATTTCGGCCAGACCAATTATGGCGCAGCCAAACTGGCGCTTTACGGCTTCATGAATACGCTGAAAATCGAAGGCGCAAAGAACAACATCAAGGTCAATGCAATCAGCCCGGTTGCGGCAACCCGCATGACGGAAAACTTGATGCCGCCACAAATGCTCGACCTCTTGAAGCCCGAATATGTCACCCCCGGCGTGATGTTTCTGGTCAGCGAAGACGCCCCAACTGGCACCGTTCTGTCCGCTGGCGCTGGCGTATTCGCCGTCGCGAAAATCTATGAAACTGACGGCATCTGCCTGAAGGATGACGGCATCACCGCCGAAGAAGTTCGCGACAATTGGGACAAGATTTGTGACCCAGCCGGCCATGAAGCTTATGAGCAAGGCGGCGGCCAAACCGGCAAGTTCATGCGCAAGCTTTCGGGCGGCTGATCCTAGCCAACTGGTAAGCCTAAACCCTAGTCAAACATCCCGCCGACCCGCGCCCCACCTCTCAAGGCGCGGGCGGCTTTTATTTTGTCAATATAGGCTTCCATTCGGTGGTCATCCAGCAGGCGCGGATTGCCAAAGACGAACGAGATAAGCCCAATAATTGTGTGGAAGATTTTGACAAATGGACTACGATCCCGCCGCATGATTGGCTTGCCGAGACCTGTCAAAAGACGCGGATCGCCGGTGTGGCGATAAGGGGTAAAAATCGGCGGCGGCATGGTGGTAATCAAGTCCCAACCGTTGACCAGCCGATAATGTGGACAGACAACCAAGCGGTCAAAGGAAAGGTCGCCCACCCTAGGTGCGCCAAATGTGTAGCAGGCGGCCAGATTATCCCTCTCCAACTGTGTCGAGGCAATCTGCGCCATCGCACCGCCCAGACTATGACCCGTCAAATAAAGCCCTTTTGTATCTGGCACGAGGCGGTTCACATCTGCCAACACTTGGGTGCCAATCCGATCATAGGCTTTCTTAAACCCCTTATGGATCTCGACCCTGCCCAAGCGCGTATCAACCTGCACGGTCTCGCTCATCAGATTGGTCTTCCAGTCCAGAAAAGAGTCGCTGCCCCGAAAAGCAATCACCGCAAAATCGTCGGCGCGCGCAAGGAACGCTTGGCTGCCACCTTGGTCATACGTTGCCAGGAGCGTAAACTGGCCTGCTTTCAATAATTGAAACAACGTGTTTGGATCAGATTCATAGGACAAAAGCGCTAGTTTCGCCATGAGTTCGGCCGTGCGCTCAGAAAAGGCGGCACGCCAAGTCGGCAGGCTTTTGGCCTCGTCGGGGCCGATAGTAATTGGGGGTGCAGGGAGTATTGTTTGTGTGTCCATCTCAGAAGTCTAATACACTTCTGGGATGAGGGGATAGATGGCCCCAGACAACACTACCACGCCGGTAGCGGATGCTGGGGCCAAATCAGTTCTACAAGCCCAAAACCATTTTCGCCATGATGTTGCGCTGGATTTCGTTAGACCCGGCATAGATCGAGGTCTTGCGATAATTGAAATAGGACGGGGCCACTGCCACCGCATAGTCTGGAACTGGGAATGGGTCGTTCGAGCGCCCATCCAAGATGCCCCAACTGTCGGCGACAAACGGAATACCTGATACGCCGACGGCTTCGAGTGCAAGCTCAGATATCGCCTGCTGCATCTCGCTGCCTTTGCACTTCAGCATAGAGGAAGCGGCACCAACTGACTTACCTGACGAGAGGCCTGAGAAGATTTTCATCTCTGTGGCATCAAGGGCGTTGATCTGGATTTCCAGTTCGGCAATCTTGCGACCAAAGTCAGGGTCTTCCAGCAAGACGCGATCACCGGACTGTTCGACAGCGGCGATGCGCTTGACCTTTTTGAGGGCGTTTTTCAAACCGGGTGCATAGGCATTGCCGCGCTCAAACTCCAGCAGATATTTGGCATAGGTCCAACCTTTGCCTTCTTCGCCAATCAGGTTTTCTGCCGGCACAAACACATCTTCATAGAAGACTTGGTTGATTTCTTGCTGGCCCTCTACTGGGCCATCCAAGGTTGGCAAAGCGCGCACGCTGATGCCCGGCGTTTTCATGTCGACCAGAATGAAGCTGATGCCATTTTGGTTCTTAGCTTCTTGGCTGGTGCGCACCAGATTGAACATCCAGTCTGCCCATTGTGCTTGGGTCGTCCAGATTTTGGAGCCGTTGAGCACATAGCCCTCAACCCCATCACGCACGGTCTTTTCAGCCTTCATTTGCAGGCTGGCGAGGTCCGAGCCAGAGCCGGGCTCTGAATAGCCTTGGCACCACCAAATGTCCGAGGTCAGGATCTTGGGCAGGTGCTGGGCTTTTTGCTGATCATTGCCAAAGGCCATGATAACGGGTGCCACCATCTTCAGCCCCATGGGTGAAGGCGACGGGCAACCAGCGGCTGATACCTCCATATTGAAGATATAGCGCTGACTGGAAGTCCAGCCCGGCCCGCCATGCTCAACCGGCCAGTCAGGTGCCGCCCAACCGCGTGCGGCGAGCTTTTTCTGCCACTCAACTTGGCCTTCCTTGTCCAGATAACCATTCTTGGACAAAGCCATTTTTGCCCGCAAAGCGGGGGTATAGTTTTCAGCGATCCAGCTGCGAACTTCGGCTTGGAACGCAAGATCTTCAGGTGTGAATGCTAAATCCATGGCGGCTTATCCTAAAATACGGCTGGGCCTTGGGTCAGTTTTGGCGGAGCAGCAAGGAAGCCGCCGATTTTGGCAACCAATTCCGCCATATGTTCAGTCTTGCCATGCGCATCAAGCGCGGCTTGATCGGCATAAAGTTCCAGCATGAAATAGTCGTTTTCCGCTTTTGCGCTTTTGCACAATTGATAGACAGTAGCCCCAGGTTCTTTCGCCTTCACAGTGGTGACGAATTCGGTCAGCAGGGCTTCAAATTCGGCATTCTTGCCGGCTTGGATGGTGAATTGTGCGCAGATTCCGATCATTTGGTTTTCTCCCTTAAGTCTGGTTGGTTTTCTTAGTTCTATCGTGCTGGTTATAAATCGTTTGTGGTATGATGGAAGGGCAAAGGTGCCCCACGCTGCGTCAGCCTAGCCCGAGGCAGCGATAGGTTTCCGTGACCAAGCGACCGCCTCTGGGATCGCCTGCAAGATTGGGTGCCATTAAGTTCATCGCATAAGACACGCCCAGCTTGTTAATGGGATCGGCGAAGCCAAAACTACCACCCCAGCCGGAATGACCAAAGCTGCTGTCATTGGGGCCATAAAGCCCTTTGCTGGATAGAACGAAACCCGCCGCCCAGCGCACCCACACGCCCAAGACTTTATCCTTGCCTTCACGCCGCTGTGCGCTGGCTGCTGCCACGCCTTCGGGTGACAGGATGCGGACGCCGTCCAGTTCACCACCGCGCGCCAAAGCGCCATAGACACGGGCAATGCCGCGGGCATTCGCGCTGCCGCCTGCCGCGCCGTTGCCTGCTGCAATCCAATCGGGCCGATTGGCCTGAAGTGGGCTCATCCGTGGGCTGCCCATGGCCGACTTGATGATTGGGTCTGTTTGGGGCGGTGCCGTGGCCAAGGAAGGGGCCCAAGGTGCCACAATCGGTGCGCGACGGTGATGCTGATCTTCTGGCAACCCGATCCACACATCGGCCTTGAGCGGTTTCGCCACTTCATCGGCGAAAAAATCTTTCAACGAACGACCATCGGTACGGCGCAACAAAGCGTCAACCCAATGGCCAAAAACGCCGGCATTATAAGCGTTGGCGGAGCCTGGCGGGAATAAAGGGGCTTGGCTGGCTAACCGAGCCGCAAAGGCTGGAATATCCAACAGCTCTTCTGTCGTGGCTTGGGTATCCGCGCCTTGAATCCCGCTGGCATGGCTAAGCAGGGTTTCAACTGTGATGGCTTCTTTGCCTTGGACCGCGAACTCTGGCCAATAAGTTGCAACCGGGGCTTGATAGTCCAAAAGACCGCGCTCCACGGCAATCCCGATACTGATGGCAGCCATGCCTTTGGTGGTCGACCACACATTGAAAAGATCGTCTGGCCCTAAAGGCTGGCTACGGTCTTCGTCGCGCACCCCACCATAAAGGTCGATGATGGTTTCGCCGTCTTGGACAACGCTGAAGGTCGCGCCAAGCTCCTCACCACTGGCTAAATTCTGCGCAAACGCGTCTCGAACGGGCTCAAACCCTTGCGCAACAAACCCGTGGACCACTGGTGCCTGTGACATCGCTATCTCCCCTGTAAGATGCGCTCTCTAGGGCGCTTTTGGTCCCTCTTTGCGACATGCAGTCACAAAGGCAGGCAGTATCTGATCACGATCCACCGGCTGGGCCCGATAGTCAACGTCACCCGACGTCAAGGTAAAGCCGCTGGCTTCTAGGATGGTTTCGGCCACACCGGTCTCTGTCAAACCAATCTTGCCTTCCACCAACTTGCGGTCCCCAGCCCGCACGCCACCTTGGCGACGGACTTCGCGAAAAGCGATGCGGCCAGCCTTTGTCGTCAAAACCAAGGTCGGTTGGGCCTCCGGTGCTGGAAACACATGCGCACGCAGCGTCACAAGTTGTTGATCATCGCACCACAGCACCAAATCTGGTGCTGCCCCCGGTCGAGACAGGAATGCCGCCGCCCCGGCCTTCTGTTGCACCAAACGCCAAGAAAGCGGCCCTTCAGAGCCTATGCGATCCCGCGGATTTTGGTCTTTGTCGCTGGGATCGCAGGCGCTGAGAGCACACACAAGGAGACAAGAAGCTAAGCGCTTCATTGGCCGGTAAAGGTCGGGCTGCGCTTTTCTAAGATCGCATCCACGCCTTCTTCATGGTCGGCGGTATGGTGCATCAGCCCTTGGGAAGCGGCGGACAATTCCATAATGGTGTCAAAAGTCGCCGTCTGGCCTTGGCGCATCAATGCCTTGGTGACGCGTAGCGCGTGGGGTGGCTGCATCGCGATTTTTTCTGCCAAAGCGTGGGCCTCAGCCATCATAACATCGGCCTCAACGACGCGGGAAACAAAACCAAACTCCCGCGCCGTCTGCGCATCGACCACGTCGCCAGTAAACAAAAGCTCGCACGCGCGGCTCCAACCCACGATGCGCGGTGTCAGCCAAGCGCCGCCATCGCCCGGGATCAGGCCTAGCTTCAGAAAGGTTACGCCGAACTTGGCTCCACTGGCGGCAATACGAATATCACCCATACAAGCGACATCGCAGCCTAGCCCGATGGCGGGGCCATTTACCGCGCTAACCAAAGGCACTTCCAAGTTCCAGAGTGCTTTGATGATCTTATGGATATTCCCCCGATATGCTTCGCGAATTTCAGCCGGGCTACCACCAAAAGCCCCTGTCCGTTCCTTCATAGCTTTGACATCGCCGCCAGCGGAAAAGGCCCGCCCCTCGCCCGTCAAAATGGCTGCACGGATGGAGCGATCGGCATTGATGTCGGCGCAAATGGCTTGAAACACATCGCCGTCGCCGGGTTGACCTAGGGCATTCATTGCTTCGGGACGGGTAATTGTGATGGTGGCAATTGCCCCGTCTTTTTCCAGTTTCGCTACGGCCATGGGAACCTCCAAAATCTGTGTGGAAGCCGTAAAGCTAAGGGCTGTTTCTGGCAATCATTTCGAATGAGGAAGACGGGAACCAAAACAGATCGAATTGACCCCAAGAGCGGACTCGCGCTCTATCCTGCGCCAACATAGGGGACATTCAGTATGGCGCATCCTAACCCAACACTCCGTCTCCACACGGCAAGCCTTGCCCTTGCAATGGGGAGCTTGTTCGCCCTGCCCGCCCAAGCCCAAATCAGCGAAGTGCGCGGGGCCATCATGGCGCACAATATTGAGACAAACGTCTCTAAAAACGCGGGCAAAGAAGACGGGCCAGACGTGCAGGTCGAAGTCTTATGGAATAGCCCAGACTGGCTGAAGTTTGCCTTCTCACCACGCCCCGGTGTCGTTGCATCGCTCAATACGCAAGGCGAAACCAGTTTTGCTGGCGTCGGGCTAGATTGGACCTTCCCCGTTAGCACGAACATCACCATCGACCCTTATTTGGGTTATGTGATCCATAATGGCGATCCGCTGGAAAACCCTTATGCTCCTGCCGACAGCGCGCGGCGGGCAAAATTCAATGCCGAAGAATTGGCCTTAGGCTCGCGCGATTTATTCCGCTTGGGCTTTGCCGTCGGCTATCGCCATAGCGAAACTTGGACAAGCTATCTGGTGTATGAGCATCTAAGCCATGGTCACATTCTGGGTGGGTCAAAAAACCAAGGCATCGACAATGTCGGTATCCGGCTTGGGCGTAAATTTTAAGGCGCTCTCGCGCCTTGTCTCGGAGCTGGATCATGCAGACCAGAACCGCTTTCTGGGCCATTGGTTTGACCAGCCAGATGGGAATGACGTTAGGCGCGACCTGACAGCATGAGCTGGCCTTGGTCCCAAGAGGCCTGCACACCATACACGTCGGCCAGAATCGCCGGGGTCAAGGCCTCGTGTGGCGGAGCTTGGATCACAAGCCTGCCTTGGTTTAGCAGGATGATCTGGTCACAGAAGCGTGCCGCTAGCGCCAGATCATGTAGGACAACGAGGACTGCCTGCCCGTCGCGCGCTTGTGCCTGTAGCGTCGCCAGCACATCAAAACTGTGGCCGGGGTCCAGCGCGGCAGTCGGTTCGTCGGCGATCAATGCAGGGGCTTGGCTGGCGAGCGCACGGGCCAAATGGACGCGCGCCAACTCCCCGCCCGACAGGCTGGTGACAGAACGGTCTTCAAATCCAATCAGGGAACACCGCGCTAAGGCATCGTCGACTGCCGCTGCATCGGCGGGGCCTAGCCGCCCCATCGGCCCACCATAGGCAAAGCGACCTAAACTAACGGCTTCGCGCACGGCAATCGGCCATGCCAGCTTGCGCGCTTGGGGCAGGTAAGACACGCGCAAGGCCCGCTTCTTGGGCGTTAGGCTGTGGGAAGGCTTGCCATCTAAAGAAGCTTGCCCACCACTCAAGGGCTGGAGGCCTAAAAGCGCGCGGACTGCAGTGGTTTTTCCCGCCCCATTGGGCCCTAATAGGCCAACAAGCTTGCCGGGGATCACCTCGAAGGAGACACCGTGGAGAAGCTGTGCGCCTTCCACCGTGACACTCACTTCGTGAAGCTTGAGGCTCATTGGTCTGCTTCCAGCATGCGACGGCGAACGGCAATCCAGATGAAGATGGGCGCGCCGATTAAAGCGGCCACAACGCCTAACTTGAGCTCTTGGCCCGTGGGGGCAAGCCTCGCGATCAGGTCTGCGACCACAAGAACGAGCCCGCCCAGCAAAGCTGCAGGCAATAGCGTGCGCGCGGGGTCATGCCCAACCAAAGGCCGGACCAGATGGGGTGCAATGATGCCAACAAAGCCCACTGCGCCCGCCAAGGAGACGGCGGCCCCCGTCAAAAGCCCGGTGCCAAGCACGACCCAGATACGCGAACGACCGATATCTAGACCCACGGCGCTTGCAGCCTCTTCTCCCAATGTTAAGGCCCGTAGACCCGGCCCCGCTAGGCCAAGCGCGATTGCACCTACAATAAAGAAGGGGGCCGCAAGCAAGAGATCATCGAGCGAGCGATTAGCGACCGAGCCCATCATCCAATTCATCATATCCGACAAGGTAAAGGGGTTTGGTGCGAGATTAAGCAGAAGCGACATAAAGGCCCCTGCGAGGCTTGAAATACCCACCCCAACCAGCACCAAGGTCACAACCGACTGCACCCGCGGCGCGACGAGAGCCAGTAGACCGGTCGCTAGCAAAGCCCCTGCGATGGAGGCCAAGGGCAACATCCAAGGCGAAAGCTGCACAAAGCCCCAATAAATTGTGATGGTAGCAAATAGGCTCGCCATGGCCGAGACACCAAGTACCCCCGGCTCAGCCAATGGATTGCGCAACAGGCCTTGGAGTGCGGCGCCACAGCCCGCTAGCGCCATGCCAACCACAAAGGCCGCTAAGGCACGAGGCATGCGAATGTCCCAAACGATGAGCTCAACTTGCGGGTCACCCAGTCCAACCAAAGCAGCTAGAAGCTTACCCATCGGCAAAGGCGTGACACCAATCAAGCAGGAAGCCGCTATTGCGAGCACGCTGAGAGCCACAAGTGTTAGGATTAAAGTTCGAGCATGGTTTTGAACTTTCATGGCCGCAAGCCTTGTGGCAAAGGACTAGTCTTAGCCGAGATGCGACGACCTGTGGCAGCCATTGCTTCCATTGCATCGACCATAAACCACCCGCTACAGGCCGTGGCACCGCCATCGAGGCGCGCAATCGGCAGATCGACCAGCATCTGGCTCACGAGGGGATGGCGCGCTTGGCTCCAATAATCCTGATGTGGGCTTTGCGCTGTGAAAAAGGCCGTCACCACCATGGCTGGACGCTCGGTCGCTAAGCGTTCTAATGGCAGGGGATTCCAGCCCTTTTGCGTTTGGAAGTTAACGAGCCCTGCTTGGCTCATCATGCGATCAACCAGCGAGCCCGGCCCTGTGGTCACGCCGCCTGGTGTCACATAAAGTGCAGAGACTTGCGGTGCGGGCTTTAAGCTCGCAAGCCTGCGATCAAAATCTGCGACCACAGCTTCGCCTCGCGCTGGCTGGCCAAGTGCTTCTGCAGCTGCGCGTACATTCGAGCGTACGGCGGCAAAATCCTCACCCCAGCCAATTTGATGGACTTTGATACCCGCCCGCTCCAGAAACGGCGCCAACTGCGGCCCCCCACCATAAGAACGCACAACTAGGTCGGGCTTGAGAGCCAAAATCGTTTCCACATCCGGCCGCACTTGATCCAAGCCCTTGGCCTCGGCGCGCATGAAAGAAAAGTCGCGCCTTGCGTCGGGCGAAACCGCAACGATATCGCCCCTGTCTGCCAGCTTGATCACAAATTGGTCCGCGCAAAAATCAAGAGAGACGACCCGCAACGGGGCTTTGCCCCGGTCATTGGTATCCACAGGCATTTGTGGCGGCGGCGAGGAACACCCCGCCACAGCCGTTAAGCATACACACAGGACAAGCTTAGAAGCTCGCACGGAGACCTACCAATGTTTGCCGCCGGGGCGAGCCATAGCCGGTGATTGTCTCATAAACCTCATCACCCGCATTTTCGACACGGGCAAAGACGGTCCAATGCGGATTGATCTTCTGGCTTGCGCGTAAGGTCACCAGATCATAGCCCTTGATCACCACCGTATTACCGGCATTGTTAAAGCTGTCGCCCACTCGGGAATAAGTGGCAGAGAGATCAAGGCCAAAGTCAAACAGATAGCCGATAGTAGCTGAGCCGGTCTCTTTGGCCCGGCGCGGCAAGAGCTTTTTAAAATTGGCAGAGCCACGCACTTTGTTGCGCGCGTCTAACGTCGCAAAACCAGCTGACAGGCTTAGCTGGCGCGTCAGCTTTGCCTCCAGCGTGGATTCAGTGCCATCGGCCTTGGTGCGGGCAATATTGTCATACGTCCCACTTGGACGACCGACGCAAATGGGCGCCGAGTTGCCAAAGCAAGAGACGAAGTCGATTTGATTGATGGTGTCGCGCTGGAAATAGGTGAACGACCCAATCAGGCGACGCGAAAACCAAGCCTGCTCCACCCCGATTTCAGCTGAGCTTGCTTCTTCAGGTTGCAGTTTTGCATTGCCAAAGCTGGAAAAGAGTTGGAACGGCGTCGGGGATTTAAAGCCATCCGCTAGGGCTGCCCGCAGGATCGTGTTGCCATTATTGAGAGAGGCCGCCACGGTCGCCCGCGTGTTCAAGGCTTCGCCAAAACTATCATGGTCTGTCCAGCGAACGCCCAAGGTCGCCGTCAGCCAAGAGGTAGGCGAAGCTTGGCCTTGTAGATAGAGCGCACTTAACTCGCTCTCGGCTCGCAATGGGGTTGGATTCGGATTGGATACAGAGGGGCTTGCCGTGCGCAGCCGCGATTGCTCAAACTCCCCCCCGCCGACGAGTTGGAATTGGGGGGTCACATCCAAGCTTGATTGAAACTCGACCCGTCGATTGGTGCCATTGCCGATGAAGGTGTTTTGAACCGCAAGGGTAGGATTGAGATTGATCCGATCAGTCTGGGTTTCACTTATGCCAAAGCGCGTGCGCGACCGCCCGTCCAACAGGGTCAAATTTGCCCCAGCATAGACGATCAACTCTTCCGTCTTTGAGCGCTCAGGCGTATCGGCCAAGGCAAAAGTCGGTGCGGGGAAGCCATCGATACCGACATCGCTGTCCGACCAAAAGACACGCGCTTCAAGGCTCAATTGATCATTCAAGGCATAGTCGACCCGGCTTTGCGCAAGCGTGTTCTTGAAGCCATCGCGTTCTTTGCCAGAAGCTGCCGAACTCACGCCGTCGGTTTCAAACTGCCCCGCGGCTACAACATACGAAAGGTCGCCGATTTGCCCACGCACTGAGCCGCGCGCCCGCTTTGTATTCAAGTCCCCACCTTCTAAGGTAACAGAGGCCCCAAAAGGAACGTCGCCTGAACGGGTGATGATTTGCACCACGCCGCCCATCGCTTGGCTGCCATAAAGGGTTGATTGCGGCCCGCGCAGGACTTCGATCCGATCGAGATTGCCAACTAATAAATTGGCGAAGTTAAATCCACCTCCCGGGCCGGACGGATCATTCAGTTTTACGCCGTCGATCAGCAAAACGGTCTGGTCGCTTTCCGCGCCGCGGATACGGACCGTAGTCAAGCTGCCCACCCCGCCAGTCCGGCTAAAAGCAACGCCTGGAACATCGCGCAGCAGGTCAATCACGGGTATGGATTGGGCACGCGCAATAGCCGGCGCATCAATAAGGGTGACCGAAGAACCAACCCGCGAAGCGCGCGTTGGTGTCCGCGTCGCGGTGACAATGACCGTCTCGGCCTGCCCTGTTGGAAGCGTGGCAACAGGGATTTGCGCTGCGGCAAAAGGGATGAAAACGAAGGGAGATAGTGCCACGCTTGCTGGCACAAATAGGGTTCTTGCCAATCGGCAAAGTCTGCGTGTCATCGTTTTAAGTTGGCCGCTGATTCACGGCCAATCCTCCTTGCATGCAAGAGTGGCGGGTACGCACCACGCGCCCCACGTCCTGCAGTCGTTGCATCGGAGGTAAACTCCGGCCTTCCCGCTGACCCTGGCAGGACGGACGAACGACGGCGATGGCAGGTCTCCCGACTTACGGGTCACGGCTTTGTTTCGGCCTTCCCGAACCCATTGGGGGCCCAGTGGCACATCTTGGCATCGGCCAAGAGAAACGCGGCTATCCGCTTACGGTCGCAGGCACGGCTGCTGATTTGAGGGCTAACCCTCGCACAACATTCCCTTTTCACCCCAGTTTCCTAAGGCACCATCTAACTGTGAGGTTATCAGTAAGCGCTGGCTTTAACAAGCGCGACCTCCTGCCACGAAGGCGCGACAGGAGGCTGTGGCAGGCTATTTGCGCGCCGAGGTCATGGCGATGATGGATACCAGCACGATGGCTGCCGCCAAGGATACGGCCAAAACCGTAGGCATGCCTTTGACGCGAACGCCTTGACGCGCTTCGTCGCCGGTTTTCACGATGGGAGGGTCTTCAATCATGGTCGCCTCCTAAATGCTGGCCGCGCCATCGGTCCATTTTTGGTCTGCCATGCCGGTCAAATCGAAAGAGCGATCCGGCCCATTGGCCAGTTCTTCATCGGTTAAATTGACGACATAGCCATCCGGCAATTCTCGGAAGGTCAAAAGGCCCCAAGCAATCGGATAGCCCTCTTCGCCCAGCCCCATAAATCCACCAAAATTCATGACCGCATACGCCACTTGGCCCGTGCGCTTATTGATCATGATGTGCTTGATCGTCCCAATCCGGTCGCCCGAAGGCCGATAAACACCAACGCCTTCAACCTTGGAACTGGAAATCAGGATCGCATCGGTTTGTTCGACGATTTTATTGATGTTCTCTTCTTGCATGGCGGGTTCCGATTCAATGTGGGAGAACCAGTCAAACGCGTGAGGCCAGTGGGGGTTCCGGGGGTGCTAGGTTAGCTTTGTAGGGTGCAGTCCGAATTCATTGCACAGCTTCTCAGTGTGGACGCAAGGCTTGAACCTAAGGGCGACATTGCAGGGGCATCCCTTCAACGTCCTAGCTCGGGCCAACGTTGACCTAATGACATTACCCATGCCATAAAGTCGGCCGAAGCGGCTTTCTTGGCTGGGGAATTCTGATGCTGCGGTCAAATATACGGGCGAAAACATGGACCACCCCTATGCTCCCAATCCATCAGATAGCCAGTTCCGCTAACTCAAAAAGACGGAACCAGCGGGCATGACGGGACAGCCTTACACCCTGTACGGGCTAAAGCTCTCCTATTTCACGGGCAAGCTCGAAGCCTATCTGCGTGCCAAGGGAATTGCGTTTCAGTTCGTCGAGATGACCATGGCCGACTTCCAGAGATGCGCTAGGGAGACCGGGGTGGCGCAAATGCCGCAACTCCTGTCCCCGCAAGGGGCTTGGCTCACCGACACAACCGCAATCATCGCCTACTTCGAGGAGCAAGGGGCCGAGCCAAAGTTGAGCGCTACCACTGCCACCGGGAACTTCCTGAGCCTCCTGCTTGAAGATGCCTTTGATGAATGGCTCTGGCGCCCGGCCCTCTATTATCGCTGGGCGTTTGAAGAGGATTCGCGGCTGATGGGCCGTCAGATCGCGCGAACCCTGCTGGGTGACCTGCCAGCGCCCTTATGGTTGCGAAGCTTTTGGATAACCGGGCGACAGAAGCGAGAGTATCTGAAGGCGGACGGCGTGACGCGTGAAAATGGGCCTGCGTTAGAACGCCATTATCTGGCCGTGCTCGACATGCTGGAACCAGTCTTGGCGTCACGGCCCTATTTGTTTGGGGATCGCCCGTGCGAAGCTGATTTCGGCCTGTTCGGCTCGATGTTTCGGCACTTTTCCTCTGATCCGACCCCGGCAGCCATCCTGCGCGAACGGGCACCTAATGTTATGGTATGGATCGCGCGCTTATGGGCCGCGACGCCAGTCAATCTTGCTAATTACGACAGGGTTGCTGACCCACCCAGCGACCTCGACCCGCTCCTCCGCTGCATCGGGACGGACTATTTGCCCTATCTTGAAGCCAATCTGGAGGCCGTCGCGAACCACAAACCTCGCGTTCGGTTCGAAAGTTTTGGCGGCCACTTTGAAATTCCCCCCTCGGTCTATCGCGCAGCCTGTTGGCAGGATCTTTGCGGGAAGTTCGCGGCACTTTCCACAACGGAACAGGACACAGTTTCTGGCAGGCTTGGTTTCGAGATCAAGCAAAGCAACAAAGGGCTGGACCTGAAGCCACCGCCAAAAGGGCGCAGGGCTAAAAATCGCCATTGGCGATAGTGGTCGACCAGTCCTTGATTTCGACAAAAACTGGCGGAGACGGAGACGGCCAAAAGTGTCCGCCCAATCGTTTCAAAGAGAGTAGATTTGTTCCTAAAATTATGATATAATTCAGATTATTGGATTCGCCTTGTTTCGAAGCGTTTCGAAATGTTTCGTTCTAGGGCCTCCATTTCGTGGGTATTTCGTGGGTACAAAGTCGTGGGTATTTCTTGGGTAAAACCTCATAAGTTGGATAACTAGCCATGCCACATGTGCGCAACAAGCTTACAGCTTTGGCCGTGAAGTCGATCAACACAGTAGGCAAGCACGCTGATGGTAATGGCCTATTCCTACAAGTCACTGCCAATCCCAAAACTGGCGAACTCCGCAAATCTTGGCTGGTTCGATTTACACCCTTGAATGGCAAGGTGCGCGAAGCCGGAATTGGCGGCGTTGATCTGATTACGCTTGCGCAAGCGCGCGAGAAGACTTCGGAAATCCGAAAGAATGCCAAGTTCGGTACTGATGTGGTCGTAGCTAAAGTCGAGGTTCGCCAAGAAGCCGTTCGGCAACGAGCGGCTAGCATGACTTTCGCTCAATGCGCCGAAGCCTATATCAAAGCCCACGAAAGCGGCTGGAAAAACGAAAAACATAAGACACAATGGACGAACACGATTAAAATGTATGCTTATCCGGTTCTGGGCAAAGTCGCCGTGCAGGACATCAACATTAGCCTGATCATGAAGGTACTTGACCCGATTTGGCAAACCAAGACCGAAACCGCCAGCCGCCTTCGCGGACGACTTGAGAACATCCTGGATTGGGCAAGGGTGCGGGAATATCGCACCGGCGAAAATCCGGCCCGATGGCGCGGGCATTTGGAGAAGGCGCTCCCTGCTCGAAACAAAGCCAAGACGGTCAAACATCACGCCGCATTGCCTATCGACGAGTATCCGGCCTTCATGTCTAAGCTGCGAGAGCAAACCGGTGTAGGTCCCCTCGCCTTCCAATTTGCTATTCTGACAGCCGCACGCACCAGTGAGGCCATTGCCGCTCGCTGGGATGAGATCGACTTGAACGACAAGTCCTGGACAGTTCCAGCTGACCGGATGAAAGCAGGTCGCGTCCATCGGGTGCCACTTTCAACCGCCGCCATGGCCGTCTTGAAAGAAGTGCGCGGCCTCGATCCTGTTTATTTGTTCCCCGGCCTGAAAGGGGGCAAGCCAATCTCCAACATGGCGTTCTTAATGACTCTGCGCCGCATGAAGCGCGACGACCTGACCGCCCACGGTTTCCGCTCAACCTTCCGGGATTGGGCCGCAGAGCGCACTGACTTCCAGAATGAAGTTGCAGAAGCTGCTTTGGCTCATGTGATCTCAAACCAAGCCGAAGCAGCTTACCGGCGAGGCGATCTGTTCGAGAAGCGGCGGGCCTTGATGGAGGCTTGGGCAGCGTTTGGTGAAAGAGGAGCTACAGGACCAGTTTTGGAAGGACACCCAGCTGACTAATGACATCCTTGATTTTTGCCAGGGGCGCATCCAGTTTCACGGATTTTGTTTCGATCCCGCTATCATCAACTTCATATACCAGCGTGGTCACACCCTTCAAATCAGACGTCAAAGGAAATTTGTCTTTTTCGACAAGGATCAAGGTGCGTGGCCGACCAAGCCGTGCCATGAAAAGACCGATCTCGAAAAGCACGTTGTCGCGAACTATTCCATGCTCTGTCCGCCTGGTATTGATCACATCATCTAACGTCGCGATTGCGATGGCAAAATCTGAGCGTTCTACCCAGTCTTGCAGTGCCTCCAAAGGATAGGCACCAGGCCAAAACGAAACATTCCATGGAACAACTTGAGCGTCTTCACTTAGCGCAGCGCTCAACGCATTTACAATCGGGAGCTGTTCTGACGAACTAATAATGAAAACAACCGGCCGCGAAGATTGCGATGCGTAATGACGATTTCTTTGTCCTAGCCTGTCGGCGATAGATTTACCCAGCCTCCAAAGCATTTCAGGGTGCTTAAAAGAAATTTCCTTAAACTTGCCCGCCGGAACGCGCCATAAAACTGTATCGTCATCCACAAAGACATCAGCACTACGCCGACTGTCCGGAGACAAGGTGGATAGTTCACCTATTGTTTCGCCAGCTTCCCGACAATTCTGCCGATGGCCGTTGATGTCCGCCGCCAGCGAGCCAGCTAAGACGAAAAACACGTCGCGATCAAATGCACCCTTGACCAAGAGCTGATGGCCTTTCTTGTGTTTCTCTAGCCTTCCAGCCTTTAGCAGATCGTTTGCAATCTTGCCCTTGCCCTGCACTATTCGCGCTGACTTCAGTCCTTCCAAAATCTCTTTTCGCCTTTCGAACCTCGTATCAATCATTTGAATTTTTCCCTTTTTTCAATGGACAATTCTTCATGGTCCCACAACATTGCCGTCCATCAAATCTGCGCCAAAAGTCAGCTTCGGCTTTATCCATGAGCGAGAGTTCCTTCACGAGTTCGACTGCATCAGCTGCATGGGTTCCACATTGCACAACAGCGCAGTTTGAACGGCCGCAAAAGCACCGTTGGCGAAGAGTGGCCACACGCTGTTCTTTGCGCCAAATTGAGAAACGCTTCTCTTCGGCAAGGATTGAGACAAAGCGGCCCTTTTTCCGTCGTTTTAGTTTCTTTTCTACCAAAAGCCGATGCCACTCAGGCGAAATTCTCGCGGCCGCCTCTTCGGCTTTTAGTTGATGTGTCGCAGCGTCACCATGGGCCCATTCGGTCGTAGTCGGCCATCTGCCATCGCGCTCAGCGCTCAACTGTAAACGTAAGAACTTCAGCAGAACGGGCAATGGTTCAGTCGCAAGTTCGCTACTGTGCCGTGGCGAGGACAGGCAAAAGGTCCCATCGCTGTTGATATGGCGATTTGGGCAAAACGCGGGCAACAAGTGTTGCACACGTTCTTTGAATTTTGGTTTGCCCCCGTCAACCATTCCAACAAGCTCAAAGCGGGTTGTTGCACCATCCGGCGAGACGGCGTCGAGCGCCAGCACCAACTCATTAGAACCGGTCCATTCCACTGACCGACCGTCAGCTGACGCCGTTGCGAAAACTAAGCTGAGACAGGCCGAGGCCTCAGTAGTTTGCATGAGGCTTGACCCAAACGCTGGCTGAAGCCTGTGTTGATGCTGGGTGCCCTTCCATAGCGATGTTCAATGCGGCTCTAGCCACCGCATCGCCCAGATCATCCAGAGTTTCGACCGCCGAATTGTAGCTCAGATCTTCGGCAATTCGATTGCTTGCAAACAGACTTTGAACCCCGGCTGACGCTACATCATATGCGTTTTGCCCTAGCGCTGTTTGATTGTCCGCGCATCGACCTTGCTCCTTTTCAGCTTCCCGCGTGCAACGGCTGACTGAACATCGGATCATGTCTGCTTTCATCCCAAGCCGGGTAGTGGCTATCGGTCCATAATCAATGCCGATTTGGAGGCCGAGTGACCCGACCTCACAGTTTTCCCCCTCCAATGTCTTGAGAGAAAGTTTGAAGCTGTCATGAAGGCCGCCAGCACACAGAACTGCTGTTGAAATGGTCTCTTCATCATCGGTATTCGCGGCGGTACCCACTGCAAGAATGCCATGCAAACAGTCGCCAACATACCGGATCCGGCGTCCTTCAAATTCAGTGGTCAGTACGCGCTCAAGCTCCGAGCGCACTACATGCAGCACCCGAACAACATCCTCAGGATTGTCTTCGAGGTTTTCGGAAACGTAGTTTGTGAACCCGTCCAAATCAGCATAGATTGCCGCAGCATCTTGTCGGCGGGAGTTCCCAGGCGACAAAGCTTCGATCTGAAGGTTTTTCAATGGCGGCGTTGATGCTGAAAAACTGAAGGCTCCAATTGGATTGCTCTTCAAGTCTTTATGCCAAGCATCTACGATCCCATCAATATCAAGATCCAAACCACTTTGCTCAATGCAATCAGCAATTTGTTCCTTGGTCAACTTGACCCTTTCAGGATAATCGACCTCGTCCAACGAGATGGTGGCGCGCGCGGCATTGGTCAGGAAAATGCCTTGAACCGTGCTGTATCCAGAGATTTTTGCGGCGTGGTTTGCAGCAGCCCCTAGAAACAACGGCTCTCGATTGCCCTGCCGACCGTTGTTCACGGCCAATGTCAGTCCGGTGTCAATTCCAACGCGAACCTTTGCGTCTTCGATATGCTCGTCTGTTTCGCCAGTGCGATTGAGCACTTCGATCAGCGCATTCCCAACCGCGACAGCCTTGTGAACACGCGTTGCACTGGATTCCTCGCCATAGGGCTTTGGAATAAAGGCATGAAGCCGTTGATTGTGAAAATCAACGCGCTCGACATCTGCTTGATCAAGCACGCGTTGTGTCGCACGCATATGTAAGTTTAAAAACCGCAATGCCCTCTTGTGGCAGGTTTCACCCTCCACATTCGTCGAACGAAGCATGTCATCAAGATTGACAATGTCGGCGTAAACATGCGCGGCATCGACCCGATATGCCCGATTAACGGGAATGTTATCAAGCGCTAAGCCACGTTTATAGTCTAACACTGTTACAGACTTGACCTGTTCCAGCTTACTCTTGATGTGCTTTTCAGCGCGGTTTCGGTTCCAATTTACTGCCACTTCTTAGTCTCCTAGTCATGTCGCCAGAGCCAGGAGGCTGAAGGTCGATGCTTGCGCCTGCTGGCTTCAGCATCTAGTGATCAGCATCCGCCTCATGCGAGTCGGGTAAAATCTGGAAGTGGTCGTCTTGCACCGCCAAGTTTAGGGCGATCACTTCCTATGGTTCTGGCATTGGGCAAACGGCCCGGCCATGCGTCGCATGAAACCTTGGCCTCAGCGAAATTTTTTAAGGAGGGTTCGCGATGGCGAGCGCCCAATGGAGCCCGACCCTTCGCTGATTCGGCCCCAAAACAAAAGCGTCAATTACGCAACCTACATCCTATCCTTGATTCGTGCCTTATTGTCTAGCCTTTGTCAACATATAGCGTCCCGTTTGCCTTCTTCCCCAATATCGTGTGCCACTACTTGGGATCACCGTTGGATAATTACAACAATCAAAGCGTGGAAATAACCGGGGATCAACGATATCCACAGATAATCCCTGCGGAAATTATCCCACGCAATAAAATTGCTTCGCCTTGATTTGCCCATCATCCACATAGCCTTTATCTCTGCCTTATGAACGCAGTTGAGATTGAAGAGGCCGTTTCGGCACTTGCGATGACACCATTTAACGAAGCGGAGTTTCCGTTTCAGTTTTTGGAGGCGTTTGGGCGCAAAGAAACCACCATCAAGCGCCTACGGTCGGGGACTTCCAATACGAGTGATATCCAAGGCGCCGTTCTAGAGCGCGCCCATATCCATCTGGCCACCGCGCCATCTGGGAATGTCAGCCAAATGTTGGACGCACTGCGAGACAGCCCCAAAACCAAGGCGGGCAAGGTCAAGTTTATTCTAGCCACTGATGGCAGCACGTTTGAAGCAGAAGACCTTACTGAGGGTGAGACCGCGACTGGCACCTTTGAGGAGCTCGCCGATCACTTTGGCTTTTTCCTGCCACTTGCAGGCATCTCCACGGTGCGGCAAATCCGAGACAATCCGTTTGATATTCGCGCCACGGGGCGGCTGAACAAACTCTATCTGGAGCTACTAAAGGAAAACCCAGATTGGGCGAGCGATGCGCGCCGTCATGACCTCAATCAGTTCATGGCCCGCTTGATTTTTTGTTTTTTTGCCGAGGACACAGGAATTTTTTGGGGTGAACAGTTGTTCACGGACAATGTCGAAAAATATAGCGACAATACCAATACCCACATGATCATCGCGCGCATGTTTGCCGCGATGGACACTAGGCCAGAAGACCGGGCTGCAAAGGGCATCACAGGCTGGGTGGACTATTTCCCATATGTGAATGGTGGGCTGTTTGGCGGCACCAAGGATATTCCTAAGTTTTCACGCGAAGCCCGTACCTACCTACTTCATGCTGGCAAGCTGAATTGGAAGCAGATTAACCCCGACATTTTCGGCTCCATGATCCAAGCCGTGGCAGACGATTGTGAGCGCGGCGAGCTTGGCATGCATTACACAAGTGTGCCCAATATCCTCAAAGTGTTGAACCCGCTGTTTCTCGATGATGTGCGCGGTAAACTGGCGGAGGCAGGTAATAACAAGCGCAAGCTTTTGGCTCTGCGCCGTCGCCTCGCCGCCATTCGGGTTTTTGACCCTGCCTGTGGATCAGGCAATTTCTTGGTGATCGCTTATATCCAAATGCGCGAAATTGAGGCGGAGATCATTGCCCGGCGCGGTGATGAGAACAAAAGCTGGATCAAGCTAACGCAGTTTTATGGCATTGAACTGAAGGACTTTGCCGCTGAGATTGCGCGGTTGGCTTTGCTGATTGCGGAGTTTCAATGTGATGTGCGCCTAATCGGACAACAAGAGGCATTGCTCGACGTTCTGCCCCTCAAACGCACTGGGCAAATTGAGCAAGGTAATGCTCTTCGCCGCGACTGGCTGGAGGTATGCCCACCGATTACAAAAACACTCGTGGAAGAATGGGATTTGGGCGGCCCAACGGGGCGCTTGGCACTCGAGGATAATGGCATTGATGACGACGCCTTGGAGCCTGAAACTTATATTTGTGGGAACCCCCCTTATAGGGGCAGCACGTGGCAAACTGAAGAACAAAAACAAGATTTGAAGACCGTGTTTGGTATGCGCACCCAAGGCTGGAAGAGCCTTGATTATGTGGCGGGCTGGTTGATGAAAGCGGCAGATTTTGGCCTAGCCACACCTACAGCCAGCGCGTTTGTGAGCACCAATTCCATTTGTCAGGGCCAACAAGTGCCCATCTTGTGGCCGCTAATCTTTGCCACAGGCAACGAAATCTTCTTTGCCCACACCTCCTTCAAATGGGCCAACCTCGCCAGCCATAATGCGGGCGTCACGGTGATAGTGGTGGGCCTGTCGCGCAACGCGGGCAAAGTACGGCAATTGTTATCGATGGGCGATGATGGCGTCCTGCTTGCGAAAGCGGCGGATAACATCAATGCCTATTTGGTAGCCGGCCCAAATTTAATAGTAGAAAAGAGCCCTAAAGCCCTATCAGGCGTTTCGCCCTTAGGCTTTGGAAGTAAGCCAGTAGATGGCGGAAACCTCACACTAAGTAAAGCCGAGGCAATTGCTTTGAAGCAGAGCACGCCCGAAGCAACTCATGCCATACGCCCCTTATATGGCTCGGCCGAGTTTATTCATAGTTCACGCAAATATTGCCTATGGCTCAATGAACAAGGGTATCATGCGCTTTCAAGTAGCTCTGAAATTCAAAAAAGGGTCGCTGCGGTTAAGGCGATGCGACTAGCAAGCACTAAAGCGGCTACCGTTTCCGGTGCGAAAAATGCATACAGATTCGACGAAGTTCGTCAAACTGGCGATGAATCAATTATAGCTGTCCCGGCCATCAGTTCAGAAAATCGACCTTACCTGCCATGTGGAATTCTTGAGCGAGGCAATATTGTAAACAACAAGATTTTTGCATTTTATGATGCCCCTCTCTGGAACATGGCGCTAATAGCGTCGCGCCTCCATTGGGTATGGATTGGGACCGTATGTGTTCGGATGCGAACCGACTTTTCATACTCCAACACCCTAGGCTGGAACACCTTCCCCGTGCCGCCCTTGTCTGACCTGCAAAAAGCCGACCTCACTACCTGCGCACAAAACATCTTACTGGCCCGCGAAGCCCATTGGCCCGCCACCATCGCCGACCTCTATGACCCCGCCACCATGCCCGAAAACCTGCGCGACGCCCACGACTGCAACGACGAGACCCTCGAACGCATCTACATCGGCCGAAGGTTCAAAAACGACACCGAGCGCCTGGAGAAGCTGTTTGAGCTTTATACCAAGATGACGGCGGGGGCTTCTGCTATTGAGCGCGAAGCAAAAAGCAAGGTCAAACGCTAATGCAAATGCTGTTTGTCGATGAGTCAGGAACGCCACCGCCTTTGGACCGGGTTGAAACGTCGCCTATTTTTGTGCTGGGCGGTGCGATTATTCCTGACGATTATTGGCATCGCGTCAAAGCCGATTTGGATCGCATTAAGGCCAAGTATGGCGTTGATGGCGAGATCAAATGGCGCTTCTTTTCTCCCGACAATCGCAAACCCCACTCCATGAGCCACTTGGATGGGGTCGCCAAAGAAGCAATGAGAAGTGAATTGCTGGCGGTATTGGGCCGCTACAAGTCCATTAGAACAATGGGCGTCATCGTTGATGCGGCTCGCGCTTATGATTTGCCCTATATCAAGAGCCCAGACGACCTGTATTGGTATGCCTACAAGACACTAACCGAGCGGTTCCAATACTACCTACAGGACATTTCCCGCATTAGCGGTCAACGTATCAATGGCATTATCGTGTGTGATCACCGCGCGCCAAAAGACGACAAACGCTTGCAGGAGTTGCACGCTAAGTTATTGACACGCAATCACTATGCGGCTTCAAGTTATGAAAACTTGGTTGAAGGCCTCTTCATTGCGCCATCGCACCTGAGCGTTGGTGTGCAATTCGCGGACATGGTCGCTGGCGCTGTTTTGCGAAAAGAAAGAGCCAATGATAGCCGCTTCTTCGATCAAATTTCAGATACTTTTAGGAAGTCTGAGAATGGGCGCATTGAAGGCTTTGGACTAATCTCATTTCCAAAAAGAAGGGGGTGACGCCGTGTCGAGGTTGCCCTCAATCCTGCAGTACGACGCAGTCACGGCGTAGCGATCCAATAACGGAATGTTGCCTGAAATGCAACAAAAATCTGCCGTTCAAGTTTAAATCGACGAAACTTCCGAACGTATCTGGGGCGTAAGACTTTCTTGATGGCTTCTCACGAAATAGGAGTTTTTTAGCGCACTGGGTTTAGAGTTAACCACAAAAATGGGATATTTTACAATAAATTGCGATTGACATTAAACTTTCAAATTTTCTTGATCGGGTTTTGATTGGGGATCGATTATGGCCAAAAAAGTAGACACTAAATGCGTGAATTAGCAGCATGGCGGCGGATCAAATTACCCCTACACCCTGCAAACCATGCAGTCACGGCATGATCATAGGTTTGCGCAAATATGCGAGCTATGCGACAAAAATCTGCCGCGCAGGTGGGCAATGACTATGCCTTCGAATGCGACTTAATCCCCTAGAAATCGGCCTGCCACCTTACGACCTATTTTGACGTCCAGACTAGATAGAAACACCTTATGACCGCACAACAAGCCATTCCTTCCGTTTCTGTCACCTACGCTCGAACAGGAGCATCCACTACGGCCAATCCAATGGGCATGCGGGTGATGCAAGAGCGTGCCTATGCACGACGCGGCGAGCAATATCTTTTAATCAAATCCCCGCCTGCTTCAGGAAAATCGCGGGCTTTGATGTTTATCGCGCTTGATAAATTGCACAATCAAGGCGTGAGGCAGGCTATTATTGTGGTGCCCGAACGGTCCATCGGCGCCAGCTTCAACAATGAACCCCTGTCGCAATTTGGTTTCTTTACGGACTGGGAAGTGATGCCACAATGGAACCTGTGCAATGCGCCCGGTGCCGATGACGTCAAAGTCGCGCGCTCAAAGGTCAAGGCGGTGCGCGAGTTTTTAGACAGCGATGCGCGCGTGCTGGTCTGCACCCATGCCACTTTCCGCTTTGCCGTCGATGAATTGGGCATCGAAGCCTTCGATGATCGCTTGATCGCAGTCGATGAGTTTCACCATGTATCTGCCAGTGAAGACAACAAATTAGGCACGCAACTTGCGGGCTTCATTGCCCGCGACAAGACTCATATCGTAGCCATGACGGGCAGCTACTTCCGTGGCGATGCTGTGCCCGTGTTGTTGCCGACCGACGAAGCCAAGTTCGAAACGGTGACCTATACCTATTACGAACAGCTGAACGGCTATCAGTATCTCAAAGCGCTCGACATTGGATATTACTTTTATAGCGGCGCTTATGTCGATGATATATTGAAGGTTTTAGACCCAGATCAAAAGACCATCTTGCATATCCCATCAGTTAATTCGCGCGAAAGCACGATGCAGGGCAAACTTGCCGAGGTCGAACAAATCCTCGACGCGCTTGGCACTTGGGAAGGCGTCGAGGAAGCGACCGGCTTTCAACTCGTGCGCCGGCCCGACGGCAAGGTGCTGAAAATAGCCGATTTGGTCGATGATGATCCTGTAAAACGCAACAAAGTGATCACAGCACTAAAAAACCCCAACGAAAAGAACAACCGTGATTTGGTCGATATTATCATCGCCCTCGGCATGGCCAAAGAAGGGTTTGACTGGATTTGGTGCGAACATGCGCTGACAGTCGGATATCGTTCGAGCCTGACTGAGATTATCCAAATCATTGGGCGCGCAACCCGCGATGCACCAGGCAAGGAACGCGCGCGCTTTACAAACCTTATAGCTGCACCTGATGCATCGGATGATGCTGTTACCGATGCGGTCAATGACACACTCAAGGCCATCGCGGCCAGCTTGTTGATGGAGCAAGTGTTGGCTCCTCGCTTTAACTTTGTACCGCGCAATAGTGGTGAGCAAGATGGCTTCCACTATGGGGACGGAGGCTATCAAGATAACGGTCGCAATATCGGGTTCCGAGAAGAATCAGGTGACGTGCAGATTGAAGTCAAAGGTCTCGTACCTCTCTCGAGTCCTGAAGCCACTAGAATTGTGCGTGAAGATATCAACGAGATCATCACCAGCTTTGTTCAGGATCGCGTGACGCTGGAGCGTGGCCTGTTTGACGCCGAAAATCCCGCCCAGGATCTGACACAAGTGCGGATGGGCCGCATTGTTCGTGAACGATATCCAGATCTTAGCGATACCGATCAAGAAGCCATCCGCCAACGCGCTGTAGCGGCATTGATCTTTACTCAGGAAGGCGCGCGCTTTGCTGAAGGTCTGGGCAGCACGAAGGAAGATGCAGCAGCGCCCTTAGAGCGCTCCAATACCGCATTGATCGATGGTGTGCGCAAATTCGCGCTCGATGTGCGTGACCTCGACCTGGACATGATTGATACCATCAACCCGTTCGACGCCGCCCTTGCTATCTTGGCCAAAGCCATGACTGAAGACAGCCTCAAGCGGGTGCAGGCCGTTATCAACGGCAAGAATTATCCGATGACATTGGACGAAGCACGAACCTTGTCCAAACGGGCATTGGACTTCAAACGAGACCGAGGTCGGCTGCCTTCGGCCACATCGTCCGATCCATGGGAACGCAAAATGGCAGCAGGTATCGCTTTCCTAGCCCGCGAACGTGCAAAGGCCAGTGCCAATGACTGATCTATCAGACGATGAATTGCTCGATGCGCTAGGTATCGAATTTAAAGCGGAAACCAAAGCTGCTCATACGCCCCTGCAAGAACGGATGATCGCAGGGTTTGAGGACATTGCGCGATTTGTTCAAAGCCATGGTCGCCTCCCGCAACATGGCGAAGAACGAGACATTTTTGAGCGTCTCTACGCAATCCGATTGGACCGCATTCGTGCTAATCCCGATGCTATGGCATTGCTTACACCCTTGGACCTCAACGGGATATTGAGCGAAAGTCAGCAGTCGATTGCAAGTCCGGATGCGCTCAGCGATGACGATTTGCTCGCCGAATTGGGCGTCGATGACCAGCTATCGGCTGACGACCCGACACTTTTGCGTTATGTTCGCCCGCGCGCCGAAGTCCGCGCAGCGGCTGAAGGAGTTGGAACACGCACACGGTGCGAGGATTTTGAGACTTTCAAGCCGCTATTCGCGCGCATCCAAAAAGAACTAGAAACAGGCTTGAGGGAGACACGAGCATTTGAACTGAAAGCCGAAATCGAAGCAGGTCGCTGGTTCATTGTTGGCGGACAAAAGGCTTATGTCGCTGAAAAAGGAGAGGTATTTCTTAACGAGGCGCAGCATCGCGACGCACGTTTGAGAGTCATTTTCGATAATGGCACAGAAAGCAATATGCTGATGCGTTCGCTCCAGCGTGCGCTAAACAAGGACGACGCCGGACGAAGGATAACAGAGCCAAATGCTGGCCCACTGTTCTCAAACGTCGTTGGGGATGAAGATCGTGAGGCGGGAACAATTTATGTGGTTCGCAGCAAATCGGCTTTGCCAAAGATTGCCGCAAACCGCGATCTAATTCACAAGATTGGCGTGTCAGGAAATTTGGACAAACGCTTTACAAACGCAGCTCAGGAAGCGTCTTACTTGCTTGCAGAGGTAGAACTTGTCGCTTCCTATGACTTGTTCAATATCAACCGCCACAAGCTTGAAGGCTTGCTGCACCGCTTTTTTGCCAATGCGCGTGTGGATCTTGAAATCAATGATCGTTTTGGCAATCCGGTTCGACCGCGGGAATGGTTTCTTGTCCCATTGGATGTCATTGATCAAGTCGTGAAGGCTATCGAAGACGGGTCTATATCAAGCCTGCGCTACGATGTTCAAACGGCCCGCTTGGTGCCCGCTGAATAATCTCTTCCCTATTCACCGCAATCCTGCCCAAGCCCTGACCTCGCCTGCTCGCCATCTATGGCGACAGCTGCCGAAGTGGACTGGTTGAGGGAAGCCGATTTTGGGGTTCCGGGTTCGCTCCCAAATGGCTTTGCGGCCAAGTTTTAAATAGGCACAGACCATAGCGGTAGTCCACCATTCATCGTTTTCCCAACCATTTGAAAGCTTTACAGGGACAGTCGCCGACGTTAGCGACATTGCGGGCTCTTTTGTCGGTGTCTCGTATTTCAAGTCGACCTCGACAATCAGACCATCGTTGGCTGCCAGGTCGGAGTTAGCAACCTGATCATTCGCCGCTTCAACCGGCTTTGGCGCTGGTTCGGGCGGTGGCAGATTTACCGGCAACGCCGGTTCAGTTCTTTCCGTGATCCAGCCGCCAAACATATCCATTTGGGCAGAGTTGGCTGCTTCAGATTTGCGTTTAGCCATGCGTCTACTTCCCCCCTTTTGTTCGGCACTGACGGCGATCGCGAATGCCTCGACCCGCAGAAAGCGCGAGATAGCAATCCACGGCATCGCGAACATAGCCTTGGGTTTCGGCGATGTCTGGAACGCGTCCTAAACGGGCAACGCGCCCAGGGCCGCTGTTGTAGGCGGCAAGTGCCAGCCGCAAATCGCCAAAGCGACCGATTTGGATGGCCAGATAACGCGCACCGGCGCGCAGATTCTGCTCGATGTCGAAGGCATTGGTGACGCCCAATTCTCGGGCTGTGCCTGGCATCAATTGTGTCAGGCCACGCGCACCAACAGGGCTGACAGCGCCCGGATCATAAGCACTTTCGACGATCACCAACGCGTGGAGAAGTTTCGGATCAAGGCCCGTTTCAGCGGCTATCTGAGTGATTAGCTCGTCCAGTGGCTGATCGGCAGGCAAGAGACGGACTTCGCCATAATCGGGACCAGGGTCAATCACGAATGGATCAGATCCAGTTTCAGAAACAGGACTAGGCCTTTGGCGCGGACTGGCATGCGCGGCTTGTTGCAAAACGCGCGGGAGAGTCTGGCGCGGTAAGCTGGCCTGTTGAACCATGGGCGCGCGATCAACAGCCATGCCGGGTTCAATAAACAGACCCCCACCTGCTTGGGTCCAGTCAGGCGGATCGGCGATAGCTTGCGTTGCTAGTGCGGGCGTGGCGAGTAGACTGATCGCGAGAAGGACTTTTCGACTTACCATGAAATAACCTCCTGATAGGTTCCAGACAGGTCGCGTTTCAGCACAGGGCCGAAATAGCGGCTGTCAAAGCTAGATGGGTGATCGCCTAGAAGAAAAACTTCGGTGGGCAAAAGGGTGTGGCAGCCGACCCAGAACGGCAGCAAGGTGCCCTGGCTGTCGCGTCGGTCGGCATGGACCGCGCGACCGCGCACGGTGACCGTGCCTGCTTGGCGGCAGACGGTTTCTCCGGGCAGTGCGACCACACGCTTTATGAGCATGGTGTCGGCTGGATAGCCGAGCCGCCCAACCAGATAATCTCTCGCATTCTGGTTCATCGGCATCGCGATAATGTCGCCGTGCTTAAGATCACCGACCCCGCCAGTACGGACATAAAGCCCTTTCTGCATCGAGATCGTCTCATTGATGATGGTAGGCGGGTTAGCTACCAATTCTGGCAAGGCTGGTGCTGACGCCAAAAGCGCATTGGCGATCACAAGGTGAAGGAGAGCACTCGTATTCATTGGGCTGGCTCCAAAATGAGATCACGGGTCAACAAGACTTGCACGCGCGTGCCTTGGCGGACCCGGATGGTTGGTTTGACGTCGAGTTCGCGGTCAATCATGCGGCCACCGACACGGGCAGCCTCAGCGGCAGCAGCGTCGCCGATATCGCCGACTATGCTGTTGTTTCTGTCTTCTCCATCACGGCGGGCAACTTCGCCCAAAGTGGTGATGGCCCCGGCAAATAGCGTTGCGGTCAGCAATTGTGGAATACGTCGGTCAACACGACCTTGAACGCCGCCTGCGCCTTGGCTGTCGATACCGGGCTCACGGCTCAAGGTGATCGACCGACCATCAGGGAAAAGCAGACGCTCCCACGTCAGGAAAGCGCGCCGTTCCCCATAGGTCTGATCACCATCAAAACGTCCGATCAAGCGGGCACCTTGGGGGATCAAGAGATATCGGCCTGTGACCGTATCAAAGACATTCTCGGTGACACTGGCCAAGACCCGGCCTTCGCGTTCAGTATCAACCGCTGTCAGCAAAGCCGCTGGAATGACTGTGCCCGCCTTGAGTTCATAGGGCGACAGCGGGGCTAGGACGGCGCGATCAGCATAGACTGCCTCATAATCCTCGCGTCGTTGAATGCGTGCAGGGCCAGTCGGAATAAGTGATGTTGGTGCAAGCGCCGCTGTCAGTGCCGATGCGCCACCATCAAAGAATAGGCCAGAGCGTTGGGCTTTTTCCAGTTCCGATGGGCCATGCGGCTCGCGTTGACTTGCTAGACCCCCTTGAACCTCCCGTGGCGCATGTGGACTCGATCGCCATGGTTCGTGCGGCGCGCGTTGCACCATTACACGTGGTGCATGGGCTGGCCCTGAGGCAATGCGTTCTGGTAGAGGTGTGTCTGCAGGTAACGCCTCTTCTGGCAGCTCTTCGGTTGCCTTGGTAAGATCCGCGTAACTGGCTGGCCCGTCGGAGAGCACATCAGCGGGTCGAACAGACCCTGGCGGTGTGCGCTGGTTCTGTTCAGCCTGTTTGGCGCGGGCTTCTGCACGCACCGCCGGCGAGACGACGAAGGCATAAACAAAGGCCAGCGATAGCACACCTGCACTGACCATAAAGACCGTGCGGACCGATTTCTTATTGATCTGCTGGGCAGGCTTGGGTGCCGTGCGCGCATTGAGTGCATGGCCGCCAGTGAGCGGCGGCGGCAGTGCATCAGGGCTCACTTCTGGGGTATCAGCCATCGTCATGAGCGATCCCCTTTGCGTTCAATGCGGACGACGCGGGGATTATCGCCACCCAGCCGAAGTTCAGCGCGATCAAATAGACGATCAACGACATAGACCGACCCTTGCTTGCGCCAGTTAGTGAGTTGTGCCTCGCCATTCTCACCCATTACAAACAAGGGCGGGGCTTCGGTGGAGGTAAGGCTATTGGGGAAGGTAATGAAGGTCTGGCGACCATCATCGCTTACCGAAATCGGTGTCCAATCAGGCCTGCTCCATCCCGCCCGAATACGGTAATTCTGGTTCAGGTTGGCGATATCGACTGTTTGTGCGGCGGGCAGTACTGGCAGATTTGTAGTGCCGTCAGTCGTCCCGGCCTGCGTTGATCCATTGGGCAATGTATTGGCGTAGGTCCAGGTTACGACCGCATTGAACGCGTCAGTGCTCTCGCCTGCCCGCAGCGACAACAGATACATGCGCCGGTTGGTCGCAATCACCATATTGGTGGCGATACCGGCCCGAAATGGCTTAATCAGGATCTGGCTTTGTTGGGCATTGCCTTCACCAGATGTCGTATCGCCAATCATCCAGCGTTCGGTATCTCCAGCAGCCTCGTTGATAATGCGTTCGCCAGGTTCAAGGGTCAGCGCAGTGATCCGCATGGGTGCCGTCCAAACTTCATAAACCCGGCCTTGCTCGAAGCTGAACACTTGGGCCGTATTGACAAAACCGTCCGCGCGTGAAGGGGCCAGTGCCTCGGCATTAGCCGCACGAATAGCGGCTGGACCGCTTGCCGGACTGGTCGCCCCATCATTTGCGGGTGGTGAGACCGCGCGAGCCGGTGTGGCCGCCCGTCTAGTTTGGCTTGCCGCGCGCCGTGTTGGCGAATTTGTCCGGCGCGCTGAAGATGTGCGGGCCGAAGTTGACGCTTGGGTCTGGCGTGCTTGAGATTGGCGCACCTGTGCGTCAGCGGCATTTGGGAAGACCATAGCTGGAATGGCCGTGGTTAGGAGAAGCGCCAGACTGCCTGCCATGCAAGCAGCCTTGGGCGCGATCATTGTGCGTCGAGTGTCCATGATAAATCCTCGATTTTGATGCCAAGTGGGTTTTTCATCAGGTCGGCTTCAGAGCGCGGTGGCTCAAAGCGGACTGTGACAAGCGCGCGCCAGCGTTCCGCGCCGCCACTCATGCCATTGGTGAATTTCTCTTCGCGCCACTGGATGTCGAAGGTCTTCTCCGAGCGTGGCACAACATTGAGCACCGAGACAGCAACAGCCTCGCGGCCTGCATTAGCGAAGGGATCATTTTCCTGCGCCCAGCTATTGAGGTAGGCAGCACTTTTCGGTGTTGTAAAATCATAGGCCCGCATGAAATTTTGACGGATCAGAACCGGATCAATGCTCTTTCCACGCACGTCTGCTATCCAACGCGACAAGGCGAAGGAAACTTGGGCCTCATTCGGGCGGTATATCTGATCAAGTGCTGTAATCTTCTGGGTCTGACCCCAGGTCGAAACCTCGACGATGAAGGGCTTGACCACCGAGCGCTGGGCTTGTGCCCACCAGCCTGCTCCAAGGAAGCCCGCAAAAAGCAGCGTCCCAAAAGCCATATTGCGCCAGTTGCGGGCATGAGACAGGGTAAGGCCTATACGGTCATCCCAGACTTGGCCTGCCCGTTGATAAGGCGTGGCAATCGGTGTGGCCGAGAGCGCTAGTTTGCCAGCAGGCTTAGGTTTGAAGAATGGATGCATGTATATCAGTCCTCCTCACGAATGGATGGGTTGAGCGTGCCGGTGTTTTCATTGGCCGGCATGAGTTGGCGGGCAGTATTGGCCGCGAAATACGCGTTGAAGGCGCGGGCTTTGGCTGCCCTTTGTTGCGGGCTGTAGGCTGGGAAGCGGTGGTAACGCGGGGCGTCGCCCAAGGCGGTGCTTGGAGTGGTGGTTCCCGATCCGTTTGATTGTGACGCGCCAGCCGCAGGGGCTGCCCCTTCGCTTCCGCTTCCTCCAGAGGTTCCGCCACTTAGAGAGCCAGTCTCATTCGGCATGGCGGCTTTGGAAGCACTTGTTGAGCTTTGAGCAGACGATTGGCGTGGCGACGCATTCCCGCCTGTTTCCAACTGTCCGGTGTTTCCGGATAGTTCAGTTTGTCCCGCCGACTTTTGCGACCCCAATCCTTCATTGGTCTTCATTTGGCTGGAAGTTGAGCCGGAGAGAGAATTGGAAGCCTTAGTCCCGATAGCGTTCGCCGTTTGATCCGCAAAATTTGAAGAAGCGTTGTCATGTGAAGAAGAGCTTTGATTGGACGATCCGCCACCATTTGAAGGACCACGCGGTCCGCCCCCCGCCGCAGCCGCAGAGCCAGAAGGTCCAGACCCAGAAGGTCGAGGCCCGCTTGGCTGCCTCCCAGCACCCGCGCCCGCAGCCGCTCTGGAGGATGATGCAATCTTTGAGGCGGCACCAGCGGCGGCCCCGCCTGCTGCCATCGTGCCAGCAATGGCCGCACCACCCGCTGCACCAACCGCGAGGCTACCGACACTGAGGGCACCTGCGCCCAGAGCTGGACCACCAGAAACAAGGGCTGCGGCCAGATTGGGGGTGAAGATCGCCAACATAGCCAGAATGATCGAAGCGGTTAGGATGGTCAGCGCTTCATAGATGTCAGGCTCTGGGCTGGGGATCAGCTGAGCGAACACCGTTTGAGCGCCAGACACCACAATTGCGAGGGCCAGAACCTTCAAGCCTGCCGCGACCACATAACCTAGTGGGCGCTCGGCCATGAAGCTGGTTTTGGAGAAAATGCCGAATGGCAGAAGGATGAAACCGCCAAGTGTGACGATCTTAAACTCAAGCAAGGTCACGATGATCTGCAGGGCGAGGATCGTAAACGCGATCATGATGCCGAGCATAGAGATGCCGATGATGATCGCATCAACCAGATTGCCGATCACATCCATCGGGTTTTCGGTGACGGTGGGCGCATCGCCAATGGCTTTGACAATCTGCCAGCCGGTCTCAATCACCGCACCGGGATTGAGGAAGTCACCGGCACCGATAGCCCCACCACCGGCTTGCAAGCCTATCGCCATGAAGCCTGCAAAGATCGTCTCGCTCAGGCCCTGCCAATCATTGATGATATAGGCAAAAGCCCCAATCAGCAGGATCTTCGAAAAGGCCCCTGCAAGTGCATCGCGGTTGGACGAGACCGCCCATTGAATGCCTGTCAGCGCGACTACAAGCGCAATCATCAGGCCGAAGATGCCGTTGACGGGACCGACTAGGCTCGCAAAGCCTGCCGTAACAGTGTTGGAAAACACCGACATCAGATCATTGGCAGTTTCCGATGAGACAGCCATGGCAAGGCTCCTTTAGGCGCGCAGCTAATTGCGGGCGTTGGGTAAGGGATTGAAGCGAGGAGGTGGCGGCGGAGCTGCGGCCCGGCCCCAGTTTCGGCGACGCGCGGCAATCGCCTCTTCTCGGTCTTGAGCACGCTGGGCAGCTTCTTGGGCGGCCAATCGGGATTGCGCGGCCATCAGGGTCTGTAGACTTTCGAGCTGTTCAGACAAGACACCCAAGGCCTGAACCGATGACTGAATAGCGCCAGTCTCGCCTTCAGCTGCACGGGACGCAGCAATTGCTCCAGCCATCCGAGCGGTTCGCCCGTTTCTTGCCAATTCAACCGAAGCCGCCGTGCGTGCCAAATCCTGCGCGGTTTGGCGTGACATTTCGATCCGACGGGAAGCCGCTTCAAGCCGTTGCATCGCCGTGCGGGCATTCAGATTTCCTGGATACAAATCCTCAAACTGGCGGTCCAAACCCCGAACCGTGGATGCTAGCCCGCGCGCTTGGGCATTGAGTTCATTAAGTGCCCGCATGGCTTCGCCAATCTGGGCAGCATGATCGTAAGGGCTTTGTGCGAGTGACCGGATTTGCGCGGTTAATTGCTCGGTCTGGACGCGGATTTGCTCTAGCGCGCGAGCAGCCGTCAGCACATTCTGGATATGGTTGGTGGGGTCATAGACCACGATGGCCGCCGCGTCTTTTGGCACAACAAGTGCTGTACCAATCGTCAACAAGGCCAGCGCCGAGGCGGCACCAACAAGGCGGGATTTCAGATTATTGGCCGACATGCAACCGTCCTTCCAGCAAGGGTGAAGTGAGATCATTAGACGGGGGAGCGCTCTGGTCATTGGCCGCGCGCGCGACGTCAGACAGCGCATCGAAGAGATCACCCACGCCCGCGAGGCCCTTGGCTTCAAGGAATGCGCGGGCGAACGCATCAGGATCGTGATGAAGGGGAAGCGAGGCCAGCACCTGCTCGATCAGTTTTTGATCTTCTGAGCTGGACGCGCCACAAACCGCCAAAGCTGCGCCGACCAGTTTCAGGTCGAACATCCGACGGCCACGTGGCTGGCGAATGTAGTACGACCGTTTGGGAGCTGCGAACGCGAGAAGTTCGAGCTGGCGCTTGTTGAGGCCAAACAGGCGATAAAGATCAGCCGAGGTTGGTTCGAGCGCGCGCGGATTGGGCAGGAAGATCTGTGTCGGGCAGCTTTCAATCAGTGTCGCGGCAATGGGTGAGCGCACCACATCATCCAGGCTTTGCGTGGCAAACACCACAGCCACATTTTTCTTACGCAGGGTCTTGAGCCATTCGCGGATTTTTGTTGCAAAACCGGTCTCACCTAGAAATAGCCAAGCCTCATCCAGCACCAGCATGGTAGGCGATCCATCAAAGCCACGCTCAATCTCATGGAAAAGTGCGGTCAGAACCGGCCCAATGGCACTGGGTGTTGCCATCAGCTCTTCTGTCTCGAAGGTCTCGAAGAAACTCATGGCCGATGGAGCCTGATCAGCATCGAGCAAGCAGCCGTGTGGGCCTTTGAGCGTGAAGGGCTCAAGCGCAGCTGTGATATCGCGGGCTTGGCAGAGGGCTGAGAAGATCGAGAGCGTGCGCTGGCTTCTGGGGGCTTCTCCCAGTGAGCCAAGGGCTGCCCAGATTTCTTCGCGGTGCTTGGGTGTGATTTGGACGCCAGCAGCCGCGACGGTTTCAGCGATCCATTCAGCAGCCCACGCCCGTTCGGCAGTCTCGTCGATCCGGGCCAGCGGTTGAAGCGCAAAAGCCCCGTCAGGTCCGAGCGCATGCCAGCGCCCACCGGCGCAATGGGTCACGGCACGCGCAGAGCGGCCCTTGTCGAAAAAGATGATCCGGGCATTCGGGTAGCGCAGCCATTGCAGCGCCATGAAAGCCAAAAGTGCCGACTTGCCTGCCCCGGTTGGCCCTACAATCATCGTGTGGCCGACGTCGCCGACATGTATGTTCAAGCGAAACGGCGTCGCACCGGATGTCTCTGCGATCAGCAATGGCGGACCATCCAGATGTGTGTCGCGCGTGGGGCCTGCCCAGACAGCCGAGATGGGCAGAAGATCGCACAAGTTTAGTGTTGAGAGCATGGGGCGGCGCACATCGGCATAGGGTTCGCCGGGGATCGATCCGAGCCAGGCCTCAACCGCATTCAGGTCTTCTGCCCGCGCCACAAAACCTTGGGCATTGAGTGCGGCTTCCACCGCACGGGCTTTCTCGACTGCGCGTCCTTCGATGGCGTCCATGACGGTGACGGTCAGCGTCAGCCAGCCAAAAGCGCAGACTTCAGCGCCAAGGGCTTCTAGTGCGCCGTCGCATTCATCGGTCTTGGCGGCTGCATCCGTATCAACGAGCGGCACATCTTCCTTGGTGATAGCTTCTCGCATGAGCGTACCAATGCCTTTGCGCTTGGCAAACCAGCGCTTGCGCAAGCGCAGGAGCTCGCTCTCAGCGCCTGCCTTGTCGAGCGCAATCCAGCGACCAACCCAGCGATAGGTGAAGGGCAACTGGCCCAGCGCATCGAGAAGCCCCGGCAAGGTCTTGGCTGGAAAGCTGCGGATACCGACGACGCGGAGATATTGATCGCCAAGCTTGGGTGCGATCCCACCTTCAAGCGGGCAGTCGGCCAATTGAGCATCGAGAAACACTGGCGTTTCTGGTACCTCGACCTGATGATGCTTGGTGCTGATGCATTGATGCAGATAGGTCAGCGTGTCTTGATCCGACATCAAGCGCGCTTCAGGCAGAGCATCCGCCATTAGATCAACCAGAATGCCGATCTCGCGCTGGAATAAGGCCAAAGTCTCGCGCCAGTCGCGATTGTTGGCGACGCGGTTCTCAAACAGGAAGGTCTCGGCCTTGCGGGTATCATCTGCTGGTGGCAGCCAGGTCAACGTCGCGACATGATCGGTCTCGAAGGCCGCACCGGCCTGTTCAAACAGCGCCTTGCGTTCCTGATCCACAAGCCAGCCGACGGCGTTCTCAGGCTGTTGATCTGGATAGGCATCAGCCACTCTACGGCGGGCTTCCATATGCAGGCACCAGCCGGTTCCCAAGCGCTTCAACATATTGTTGAGGCGGGCGCGCACAGCCATCAGCTCTTCAGGCGTCGAGCTTTCCAGATCCGGCCCACGAAACTTCACGCAAGCACTAAAGCTGCCATCTTTGTTCAGGATCACGCCGGGTGCAACCAGTGCCGCCCACGGCAGATGATCGGCCAAGGTGATGGGTTTGGTGCGGAATTCATCGAGAAAGCGCATGGGATCTCACTCTCGGGGGCACGGCCCCCGTGGCTGTTGGATTTGCAAATGAGTTGGATAGATGAGGGCTCAGGCCCCAAGATGTCCGGGCAAGCTCAGATGACGCCTGAGGACATCCAAAAACCGGGCGTCGGCTTTGGCAAACCAAAGACCAAGCGCGTGCGCCACACCCCACCAGATGAGGCCGAGCCACCAGAGCTTGAGTGCGAGACCCAGGACCAGAGCGAGTGTGCCCATCAGGATCGCATATTCACGCGGTAAGCCTGCCATAAGGATGGGTTGGGTGAGTGATCCGGCCAAAGGCAGTTCAAAGCCTTCGGGCCGATCAGGATGAAAAGCACTCATGGTGCTGCCCCCTTTTGTCTCAAATCATGATCTCAGCCGATGATTGCACCACCGCCAAAACCAAAGAAGCCCATGAAGAAGCTCGCGGCTGCAAAGGCGATCGCCACCCCGAACAGGATCGAGACGCCGCGTCGCAAGCCAGAACCACTTTCAGAGAAGGCAACGCCCAGACCAAAGATGGTCACCGCGATCACCCCGCCTGCTTGGGCCACCGGGCCAGTAAAGCTGTCGACGATTTGTTGGAGTGGTCCCTCCCACGGCATGCCAGACCCACCAGCAAAGGCCGGGGTAGATGCCAGCGCCAAAGCAGCGCCAGTTGCAAGTGAGGTCAGGATAGTCTGACGGGAAAAAGTGCCTTTCTGCATTGGTTTGCTCCATTCTGGGACTCTAAGTGCCCCTGTGGATAAGCATGCAGATGGCGTGCCAACTTAAGGAAGAAAACTTCATTATATGAGTGACTTAGATGGTTAATTGTGTTGGCCCACATGGCCTCGCCGGGCCTCTGAAATCAGGGTCCGGTTGGGCGGGCGCGTTATGGCGCCAGTGCGGTTTCAAGTGCGCATAATATGGGCTGATTTACCCATAAGCGCGTGTTAGATAGCCACCATCCTTGTCTCCAGTAACATATATGAGGTCCTCCACACGCCGACCATCGCGGGTTCGGGCAATGTGGATGACAAGATCAATCGCCTGACCAATGGCGCGCCGAGGAATATTCGTCGCAACTTCAGAGGTCAGGTCTTCAAGGCGCAATAGCGCATCATGTGCGCTATTGGCATGGATGGTGGAAAGGCCACCTGGATGGCCGGTGTTCCAGGCCTTGAGTGTTTCAAGTGCTGCGGCCCCATCGCGCATTTCACCGACAGCGATCCGGTCCGGGCGGAGGCGCAAAGAGTCGCGCACCAGATCGACCACGCCGATCAGTTTGGGCGTGCGCCGGGTCAAAAGTGCGACCTGATCCCAAGCCGAGCATTGCAGCTCGGGCGTATCTTCGATCAAGATCGTGCGGGTATCGGCAAAGGTGGGCAACGCTAGAATGGCATTGGCCAATGTCGTCTTGCCCGACGAAGTACCACCTGAAATCAGGATGTTCTTGCGTTCTGTTGCCGCTGTTTCGATCAGTTGCTTCTGCTCTTGGCTAAGAATGCCTTGGGCTTGATAATCGTCCAAGGTGAAGATGCGAGCGGGGCGCTTGCGTATTGAGAACGCTGGGGCACGACTGACAGGCGGCAGCACACCTTGGAAACGCTCGCCGGTTTGCGGCAAAACACCAGAGAGTCTTGGGTCTTCGGGTAGCACCGGTTCACCGACATAATCGGCAATCAGGCGAATGACGCGGTCGCGGGCTTCGGGGCTCAGCGTCGCACCGGTTAGCTGGCGTCCGCTGCCAATTGTGTCGAGGATCAATTGCCCATCGGGATTGGCGAGAATTTCCACCACATCAGGGTCCACCAAGGCCGCCAAAGCGGTGTGACCCAGTGCATGGCGCAGAGCTTCAAGGCGACGCTCGGCGATAATGGGATGATCACCGAGCTTGGCCATGATTTAGACCCCTTCACTATCGGAGTTTGGGACGACAAGTTCTCCGGTCAGATCATTGGCGGGTTGAGCTTTGGCGCTTTCCAATTCCTTGGCGTCTGCCGCTGCCCTGATACTGGCAGGTTCGCCGGTATTGGTGATTTCTCGACCCAGCCGCGTCAGGCGCAAGCGTTCGGCAACTTCATTGATGGCGTGGCTCATCAATACATCAACCGATCCCCGATAGGCTGGATCACGCTCTTCAGGGCTTTCAGGGATTCGAGAGAACAAGGTACGCAGTGCGATGAACAGCATTTCTTCAATGATGATCAAGTCGCGCCCAGTTGTGCGCCCCTGCTCTGCCACCCGACGCTCCAATGCCAGCAAACGGTTGTCGGCATCGGCCTCAACCTTGCCCCGCAGTCCCCGTTCAAGGATGGCTGACGCCGCCTGGCTCAAGCTCATATTACGGGCTTTGGCTTCGCGTTCGAGTGCTGCACCGACCTCTTCACGCGCCAGATAAATTTGGATGCGTGTCGGGCCGGGCTTAGGTTTGGCAATTGGTCTAGGTTTTGCTCCCATGTCAGAAATCCCCCTCGTGCAAGAGTTTCAAGATGTTGCGCGCATTGGTGTTGGCAGCGCTCTCTTCAGGCACTACCGGGTCAGCATTGGCGGCTTCAGCCTCGGGCTCTGGTTCTGCCTGAGCCACAGGCAATTGGACGATCACAGCAGGCGCCGGTTCCTGCTTGCGTGTCGAAACTGAGCCTTCATCCAACCTCGCTTCTAGATCGAGTTCAGGTTGGCGTGGCCGGGATTTTTCGGCCTTGGCGCGCTTCATGGCGGCTTCATGCTCGCCCTGAACTTCAACACGGCGGGCCTCAGCGCGCTCTTCAAAAGTCATCGCCACTTGCGGATCGCCAAAGCCAGCAGGCGTTACGTCCATCCAAGGATGAACTGGCCGTTCGGGGGTTTGAAGTTGTTGGGCCTGATTGTGCGGCTTAATGGCCGCACGCTCTGCCATCCACTCGACCTTGTCATATTGAAGCTTTGTCAAACGGTAAGGCCGGTGACCAGCAATGAAGACCAGTTGTTCGTTGTCGGGTAGTGCGCCCACTTCCGATGGATCCATCAGGGAACGCTCGACTTCAGCAATCGTGCGGCTGCCACCTTTGTCAGCGAAATGATGCGGCAAGCTGGCACTCACACGCGTATCCGTCACAAGGCCGGTCAACTTAGAGACTTTCTCGCGCGTTAGCGGGTCAAGTGCAGCAAAGGCCACATAGATGTGCGTGTTATCCAGAAAGCCGTTCAACTGCCCATAAATCCGAGCGATGTCATTCAAGCTTTGGGCTACAAACAGGCATTTGATGCCATAGCCCGCCGACAAGCGCACCACATCTTCAAAAAAGCTAACCTTGCCCAAAAGCGGAAACTCATCGAGCGCGAGCAGGAGCGCGTTTTCCTTTGGCCGCCCGTCGCTGTCAGTCTCGAGATGCGTTGTAAATGCGCTCGATGCCAGATGGAAGAACATCCGCACCAGTGGCTGAAGTGCTTTCAAATCCGATGGCGCGATCTGCACATAAAGGCTCACGGGGGCCCGCGCACACATCAGATCACTCAGTCGAAAGTCGCTGGCTGATAAAGCCCGCTCGACCTCTGTGCCCGCAATCCACGACAAATAAGATCGCACGGTCATCTGGACGCTTTTGCGGCCACGCTCATGGGCTGAAAGATAGGCGCTCGCCACATCGGCAATATAGGGGTCCGTGATTGCAGTGCCCGTGTGGTCGCGCCGGTGCAGCGTCGTCGCCATAGCTTTGGCGGTTGCATCAAGGTCCGCGCTCAAGCGTTTGACGCCGACCAGCGACTTGTTCTCTGGGACTTCGGTATAGAGCGCGTGCAGGATCAGGGCGCACAGCATCTCTGAACCCTGTTTGTCCCAGAAATCCTGATGGCCAGACGCACTACCAGGTTCAGCCAGAATCGCCACGAGCTTTTGCACGTCGGAGATGGCACGATCGCCCGTACCAATTTCGGCCAACGGGTTGAACCTCGCGGTGGCCGGATGCAGCGGATTGAAAAAGAGCGCTGGTCCCAATCGGCTGCGAAAGCCCGCCGTTGTCGCCCAAAGCTCCCCCTTCGGGTCAAACACTATGGTCGACCAATTCCAGGTCAGCAGGGTTGGCACGACGATCCCGCGCCCTTTGCCCGAGCGTGTGCCTCCCGTCACCAAAGCAGGGCGCATATCGGGGCTGGTTAAAAGTTTGGGGGCAAGAAAGAAATCGCGTAGGCCCGGTCGATTGATCCGGCCGAGGACTACGCCTTCCAAGCCCGTTAGCCCTGCCTTGACTAGCGCTTTGGGATCGCCCCATCCGCGTGCGCGATGGCCGTAATTGACCTTCACGCCGCTGGCATCGTTGGTCTGCCCGAGCGCACCGTTGCCCTGGTCGAACAAACGTACCAGCATAGCACCTAGCGCTACACCCAACAGTATGAGTGCTGCCCCTGCCCGCATGACTGGGCCATGGCTTGGGCTGGCGGACCATTGTTTCGACCAGAGCAAGATGTCCCAGAATGGATACAATTTGACACCACCGCCAATCTCTAAGCCCCAGCCCAGAGCGCGGTGATAATCGTAATGCGCGGCGACAAACTGGGTCCCAGCTGACAGGCCAATCACGGCCCCAACCCCAAGACATGCAATCCGCGTGCGAATTCCCATACCCGTGTCCCCCAATACCGCCCGCACACAAAGTGAACGTCGCAAGGATGACGCGGCAGGACCGCTTAAGGCGGACTCACCGCAGTAAGTGATCCCAAGCATAGATCGTGCCAATCAGAATATTGGTCTGCAGCCTGAGATAGGCGGCACAAGATTAGTATATTTAATGTTATAAATCAATAACTTATGATTGCATCGCTTGCTTGGGCACTAACCACGCTATTCAAGACTGGGCCACTTAATGGAGTAAATTGGCACAGAATTTATGCTTGAGGCTTGAGAGAAAACCTATCCTTTGTCGATCTGACAACGGGCAATTAACCAACTTATGCACGCGCTTATACTAGCGGTTGCCTTTGTCGGAGACCGGGACGACGTATCACTTTGCCCCGCCCATTGCGGACGACGGGTTTGAGGGTGCCAGACGCGGTTTGCCGTCAAGCCCTCGCTTCGCTCGTGGCGTTGACGGCGGCACTTCTGCGTCTGGCGGCAGCTTTCAGGTTCGCCCGCATGGTGCGTGGCGTTCCTCAAGGAGGCTGTCATGCCAAGTACACTTTTTCCCGCTCATCTTCGTGCAAAACTCTTGGCCAATGGCGCAAGGTCTGGTGCAGGCGAGGACATTGATCCAGTCCCAGTCGTGAAGCTGTTTACACCCGACGCCAATGCAACTTGGCTTCTTACAGAGATCGATCCTGACAATGAGGATGTGGCCTTTGGGCTATGCGATTTGGGCTTAGGTTGCCCTGAGTTGGGCAGTGTGTCGCTATCTGAGATGTTGTTAGTACGCGGGCGGTTGGGTTTGCCTGTTGAGCGGGATCAGCATTTTGTTGAAAAACGACCTATCAGCGCGATTGCCAAACTCGCGCGTCAAAAAGGCAGAATTTAGATGATCGCAGAAATGCGCTGCCAGAAAGCCCGCAATAATAGGGCACCCGTCAACCGCCACCGATGCGCTGCATGGTTGGACACAAGTTCTCTGCGCAAAGCGCACGGTGGCAGTCGATTGGGAAATCTGCCGCGACGGACTTTCTGACACGCGCACGCTGTCTCGCGAAGCTATGGGACTTGGCGCGGCGGGGACGCTCGGTCCCGAAGGCCAAGCGGCCTTCTCCTACGGGCGTCCTTCATCCGCCACCCCAACCGCTCTCGCCGACACCGAAGATGGGTCGGCGGGGCTTGGAGGTGAAGCGAGGTTACTATGCACGGATGGAATAGATTTGCTCGAGTAAAGCTACCGCGTCTTGGAGGTTCATTGCCAAACCAAAATCACTTGGGTTGATACCCGCTTGGCGACTTATCCGATCACAGAAGTCAGCGATGTCGTTTCTGATTTGCTCTGGCAAGATCAATCTGCGCCCCGGAACAAGCACTGCCATCAGGCGAAACACGTCGCGGAGGTGTTTGACAATGTTACGACTGTCGATGGCTTCACCTGCATCGTGGCGATCAGACAATTCCATCCAAGCCTTCGCTTTGAATGGGATCAGGGCATACTCATCCAGAACAGAGACCCCATCGATCCGACGGATCATGCCGCGCAATAAACCGAAATAATCTTCATCAAGCAGGATGGCTGAAAGGCTGTATTGCCCATCTTCTATTGGTACAGGGATAATTGTTTGATTGGGGACTAAGTCCAAAGTCGCTGGCGGACGCGCAAAAATCTCCAACATGTAGGGAAAGTCGGCGTTGGCTGGCTTTGCGAAACGATAATAGATTGGCTTTCCGTCCGCGCGCTGCCTGATCTCATACCCGCCGTCTTGAATAAACGCCCATAAGGCTTGCGCAAATCCTGCATCGACCACCTGAGCACACAGGACAATATCAAGGTCCTTGGTGGCACGGAAAGCCAAGCCAACATCCTCGAATATCAAGTGACAGGCGGCCCCACCAATCAGGGCATAGGAATCCCCAAATGCCGCAAACCGCTCCTGAAACAGGTCTAATCCTCTCATGCCCAAAGCCCTTCGATCAAAGACTGTGCAGCCAATGAGACGCGTTCATCTGGATCATCCTTGAACTGGGCATAGATCGATAGAAGGAAGCTATGATCATCATGCTCAATCCTTGCAGGCGAATAATGCCAGACATCCAGTTGGGCTTCAGCTTCATAATCCGTGTCAACGCTCTCGACGGTGCCATCAGACTTGAAAACTGCCCAATGCGGGCCATCGATCGCGAAGGTCTGAATCCCTGCATCCATCAGATCACTATGGGCTGCCAAAGCCGATAGACCGCCGAGATTGAGTCTTGGGGGCGGGCAAAGCCAGCGCACGAGATGGGATGAACGGACAGGTGAGATAAGAAGCGCTTGAGCATTCTCCCAAATCTCTTGCTTTTGACCCGCAAGATTGACGCGTTTCTCGCGGCCCTGCCGTTTGGTCTTCACCAAACCCAAGATCGCCAATTCATCAATCGCACGACCCATACTCATGGCCGTGTAGCCTAAGCCCTTGGCGAGTTGGCTTGGCGTTGCTTCTTGATGGTCCGCACCAGTCAATAAAGTGAACAATGTCAATTGCGCAGCAGGTGTCAGTGTATCCAACTGCCGAATAGCCTTCCTCGAAAACCGCTCGGTCAAAGCTATGCCAAGTTGGGGCATGAACAATTGCTTTCCAGGCACAATAAAAGGTTGTCCGGCTTCAATATGTGCTGCGCGCTGGAAGCCCGTCATACTGGACTGAACAAGGATGACCGGCTTTCCAAGGAGACGCTCGATTTGGGCGAGGTACTTGCGTAGAGCCGAAGGCGCTGACGACCCCACGCCTTGCTCAACCGCAAAGATGAGCGGTCGATCTGCATAAGAACCTTGAACCAATTCAAACTGCTGCTTCAGATAAAGCGGCAGTTTCTCACCGTCTTCGAGAAGGCGAAGTTGCAAATCCGTTTTGAGAACAGATTGAACATAGTCATGGAGGGAGGCCGCCAATGGCAGGTTTGGGCCCCTCATATGGGCATCGGGATCATTCGATAACGTCATTGTCATTCACTAACATCAAACATGTTATCAATCAATAACGATGTTAGTATTTCGTCCGCGTCACCGCCTGCGCGTGCCTGTGCATGTCCCAGTGCTCTGCCACCTGAAACTTGGACCTTTGGTCAAAGAATTTATTCGCCTCTGCACTGCAACTTTTGACGTCCGAGATCTCTTAAGCAGTCCAACCACAATAGACCAAATTCAGCCGAAATACCAAAATATTCAGGGCTTTAATGAACTTTCTGGGGAGCTACAATGGGCAGAATAGATACGATTCTGCAAATGAGCGCATCCAGACAATCTGCAGCGACTATCGGTGCCAATGCACATCGCGCGCCCGCAGCATCCGCATAGATCACATTCCCCAACGCTGCCAGCACTAAAGCTTCATCGTCTGTAACGCACCCATCTTCGTGCACCGACAGGCCAATTGCGCGTGCAGCACTATGGCCTAGGGCCATCATGAAATTATGGAATGGCACCATCAAATGGCCTTGCCCTGTTAGCAAAAACCTTGGTGCGACCAGCCGCAACGGACATGTTCGTGCCATGGCTCCTCTTGCCCAAATGCGCATCGTCACAACCAAGTGTGCCTCGTTTTCGGTTAACGCGGACAAAGGTTTGTCGAGGTAGTCGTAGCACGGAAATTGGCTTTGGCGTGTCATTATAGGCTCCAAAATTTTTCGGCGATTCACCTTTTGGGTGAACGCCTATTTTTGCCCCAATGCCTTTACTGCGTCAATGCACTTGAGAATCATTCGCAACTAAGGCATGTTCATTTTGCGAATGGTTCGCAATAAAGGCTTGGGTGTAATGATTTTGGTGGCTACAAATAAATGTGTAAGGCAGCGAACTGCTATGACAGCGGTCGCCAGTGGTGTGGCATTGCTTGCCAATGCTACTTGGTCTGGCGTTGCGTTGGCAGAAGTCGCCTCAACCGAACAAACCGCGAAGCCGACCGAAACTATAACTGTCACCGCAACCCGCGCGCCTATTCGCGTAATCGATGCACCCGCAACTGTCTCGGTTATCAACACCGCGCAGCTTGATGATACATTGGTGGGCGACATCAAAGATGCTGTACGCTTTGAGCCTGGCGTCTCAGTGCGCAGTCAGCCTTCCCGCTTCTCAGCAGCTTTGTCGTCAATAGGTCGGGATGGTAACTCAGGATTTAATATTCGTGGCCTCGAAGGCAATCGAGTCCTAATCCAGACCGATGGTATTCGTTTACCAGACGCTTTTTCCTTTGGCGCGCAATCTGTCGGACGCGGCGATTATGCCGATCTTGATTTGGTCAAGTCACTAGAAATTTTGCGCGGGCCTGCTTCACCCTTGTATGGCAGCGACGGTCTTGCAGGTGCGGTTAGCTTTACCACTAAAGACCCAGAAGACTTCTTGAAGGCAAACGCAAGCTTTGGAGGCCGTGCGCGAATTGCTTATGGTGATGCTGACAATGGCCAAGCTGTTGGTTTGGCACTTGGTGCCCGTCAGGGTGGGTTCTCTGGCCTTATCGCCTACACCCGCCGCGACACTGATGCACAAGGCAATGCCGGCACAAACTTTAGCGCCAATACAACGCGCACCGCTCCAAACCCGCAGACTAATGATAGCGATGCGGTACTTGCCAAATTGGTTTGGGCACTTACTGACAACAATCGCTTTCGCCTTACTTATGAAAACCAAGAGCGTGATAGCCGCACAGAAGTGCTCAGCGCCCGCGCGCTAGCGCCTTTGGTTTCTACCAGTACCCTCAATCTTGACGCGCGTGACCAGTTATCACGCAACCGGATCAGCCTCGATTGGCGCTACTCAAGTGATGGCCTTATCAAAACAGCCAGCTCTGCCATCTATCGTCAGACGAGCAAAACGCGTCAGTTTACCGCTGAAGACAGGAATATCGCGGCGGATCGTACCCGCGACAACACTTTCAATAATGAGGTTGTCGGTGGCAGCTTCCAACTAACGTCGATCGTTAAAACAGGCAGCGTCCAACACTTATTTTTGCTCGGGGGAGACATTTCTCAAACCCAGCAAAGCGGCACACGCGACGGCACCATACCTCCCTTTGGTGAGACCTTCCCGACGCGCGCCTTCCCTGTCACCGACTATGATGTGGCAGGGCTTTTTCTTCAAGACAGCATCAGTATAGGCGATGGGAGGTTGATGGTGTACCCAGCTGTCCGCATCGATAGCTATCGCTTGACACCCAAAGCCGATCCGCTTTTTCCGGGCACCCCCGCCAAGCAAAGCGACAGCCACGTCTCGCCAAAGCTCGGCGGTATTTTCTGGACGACACCCCAGATTGGTCTATTTGCCAATTACTCGGCAGGCTTTCGCAGCCCGACACCCAGCCAAGTGAATAATGGCTTCGCCAACGTCATTCAAAACTATCGGTCGCTGGCCAATCCAAACCTCAGGCCTGAGACCAGTAATTCCTTTGAAGGCGGCGTACGATTGCGCGATGTGGATATAAGCGGCGTACGCATTGTCGCCAGTGCCACGGCCTTCCAAGGGCACTACAAGGATTTCATTGAACAGCGCCAAGTCAGTGGCACTTTTACGCCCTTGGACCCGGGAGTTTTTCAATTTCTCAATATCGGACAAGTTAACATCAGTGGTGCGGAAGCGCGCGTTGACTTTGATATTGTAAGCGGCTTTGGCGGCAATGTTAGCGCGTCTTTTGCCCGAGGCGATGGCCAGTCTGAGAATGGCCCCCAAACCCCGCTCTCCAGCATTGATCCGTTTAAGCTCGTCGCAGGCCTCAGTTACCGCGCACCCAATAATCGTTTCGGTGGCCAAGTCATTGTCACACACTCCTCGGGTAAAGACCTAGCTGATGTGAGTGATACATGTTCGCCCGACTGTTTTGTCGGCTCAGGCTTTACGATTGTCGATGTCACCGCCTTTCTCACCTTATGGGAAACTGCAACTTTGCGCGTCGGCATGTTCAATTTGACCGACGAAAAATACGCTTGGTGGAGCGATATTCGCGGGCTTTCTTCAGCTTCCACGACTTTGGACGCCTACACCCAACCCCGACGAAATCTCAGTGCCTCGCTCACGCTTAAATTTTAATCGCCTAAAGGATAATCACCATGAAAATTTCACTCAAACTCCTCCTCGCAGCATGTGTCGTCTTATCTCCCTTGGCTGCGCGCGCTGACGAACCAGTTACCGGTCGCAGCGCCGCTGTGGAAGCAGCCAAGTTTCAAGCTGACCGCGCCAATATCCTCGCAATGGCCGGCACTTTCAGGGTCAAGTTTGATTTTCGTGAGCAAACCGCCTGGCAAGAGGACTACACCCCCATTGAGCCAAAAGTCTCAGGCGGATACGAAGTTGTTCGCGTAATTGAAGACACGGGCCGCAAAATCGTGCTCCAGCACATATTGGTAGGTGAAGTGAATGGTCAGCTGCATCTAACCAAGCATTGGCGCCAAGACTGGACTTATGAGCCAGCCAATTTCTTGGTCTATGAAGGGCCAAACCGGTGGAAACTAGAAAGCACACCCGCTGCTCTGCGCTCGGGACGATGGTCGCAAACCGTATGGCAGACCGATGATAGCCCTCGCTATGGCGCGCTTGGCGAGTGGACGAGTGAAGGCGGCGTGCAGCGCTGGCGCAGCCGCTGGACCTGGCGACCCCTCGCGCGCCGCGATGCCATTCGCAACCCCGTTTATGATCGCTACATGGCTATCAACCGACATAGCCCAACCCCAACCGGCTGGATACACTGGCAGGATAATATGAAGATGGGCATGAAGGAAGGGAAACTCGTCCCTATTGTTCAAGAAAGCACCCTTAATAGCTATACCCGCTTTGATGGTTTCAACGCCGCTGCCGCTGATGCTTACTGGGCCAAGACCAAGGATTATTGGGCTGCGGTTCGCACCGCGTGGGAGGCATCGATTGTTGCAAATAATGGCATCTATGTGCCCGAGGATGCCCAGATGGGTTCTGCAGCGAGTGAGCGGCTGATGACTTATGCTGACGAGATTAACAAAGGCAGGCTGTCCACATCCCAAGCTATCATCCAAGCACGGCTGGTGATTGGTGAGGTCACTGTCGCCCCGGCTACAACTCCAGCTGTAGGACGACAAGGTGCGTCAGCATATTAAAGATTTATTTACCGGGAAGGAGCGGCAGTTGGGCGACTAGCAACTGCACTTGAGGTAATGTGCTTTGCAAGTCCGAAGCGAAAACAAGGATATAATCGTGCTCGACGATGTATGCTTGCTTAGCTGCTGACTCCCAAACCTGCAATTCCTTTCGGCCAATTGTTGCCACTTACCGCCAATCGTAAATTGCAGGGGTTCTTTCCAAAACACAAGAAGGCCATTGCGGAACTAGTCCAAATAACCGCCCTCCATCTATTTAGAGCAAGCCCCCACAACCTCCCCACCCCCGCCCGCGCGCCTAAATCGGTTGCCCCGTCCTCCCTGCGCCCGCAAGGGACGGCTGACGCCTCTGCGCCCTTGCGCGCTCGGTGCGGCGTGGGCGGGTAAGACTGTGCCGCGCAGGCGGCTCTGGTGATGGATGGTCCACGCCAGAAACTCCAATTTGTCTGGAGTTTACACAAATGTCTCATGTTCAATCCATACCCTTATGCAAGCTGGCCCCGTCGCCTTTGAATGCCCGTCGCATTGAGAAGAAAGTCGCCGTTGAGGATCTTGCCGCATCCATAGAAGCCCATGGCCTGTTGCAGGGTCTCACCGTCGTTGAGGTTGGCGATGGTAAGTATCAGGTGTCCGCAGGTGGTCGTCGCTTGGCCGCCTTGAAGCTGCTTGCTAAGCGCAAGGTGATCCCGGTTGACTTTGCCGTGCCCTGTTCGATTGTCCCTGCCGAAATCGCTGAAGAAACCTCACTGGCCGAGAATGTCCAGCGCGTGGCCATGCATCCTCTTGATGAAGTGGAGGCCTTTGGCCGTTTGGCCGCCTCTGGCCTTCTTGAAGACGCGATTGCGGCCCGCTTTGGCACCAGCGTCCGCCATGTGCAGCAACGCTTGGCTTTGTCGGCTTTGTCGCCCTTGTTGAAAACAGCCTTCCGCAAAGGCGAATTGTCTCTTGATGCTGCACGGGCCTTCTGTCTGGTGGGTGAGCATGATCGCCAGGACAGTGTGTTCAACATCATGCCCAAGCCGGTGATGAATGCCTATGCGGTGCGGTCCTACCTCACCCAGGGTGCTGTGCGTGCCAATGATCGACTGGCCAAGTTTGTTGGGATTGATGCCTATGAGGCCGCTGGCGGAATCGTGCGGCGTGATCTGTTTGAAGACGAGCTGGTGTTTCTCGACAGCCCTGACCTGCTCAATCGCTTGGCGACTGAAAAGCTTGAAGAGCTGCAACGCCCGTTAATTGAGTTTGGCTGGGGTTGGGTCAATGTCAATCTGGGTCATGGCCGTATGGATGGCGGGCATATCAACCGCTTAAGGCCAGACTGGCGTGAACCAACAGACGTAGAACGCGATGAACACGCCGAGCTGACGAATCGGCTGGAAGCACTGCGCACTGAGAACCCCGATCATGAGGACATACCCAATCTGCAAGCCAGCATCGCCGCCTTGGTCAGTGCCTGTCAGATATGGGACTCAGAGAAATTGCCCTTGGCGGGCTGTGTGATCAGCGTGGATCATGATGGCAAAGCTGTCACCACCATTGGCGTGGTGACACCCGCCGATCAGCGCAAGATCAACCGTATTGATGCACGCCGCGCCCAAGACAAGGCCAAAGCCGAAGCTGATCGCCGTCGCGAAAAAGAGCGGCTGGAGGCAGAGACCGTTGAAGGCACTTCACCAACAGCAGCACCCTGCACAATCCAACCCTCACCCGATGGTGTAACAGTTATCGTCATTGATCCTTCAGCAGGCAGTGTGCGTGTAGCAGGTCAAAGTGATGATGAGGCCACGCCTGTAGAGGACATCAGCCCGGAAGACGAAACTGGCTCAGAAGTGCCTGCCCCAACGGCCAGCACCGATGAACGTCCACCTTGGGAAGATGATGATCCTCTGCCCGCCAGCAGCGTCTCAGGCTTCACCCAAAAGACGCTGAACGAGGTGACTGCCGCCCGCACCCGCGCCATTCGGGCGCATTTGTCCCAAGCACCCGATGTGGCCTTGGCTTTGTCGGTCTATGCATTGGGTTGTCACTTCATGGCGATGACAGGCCCTGTAGGCATGGCCGTTCATGCCTTTGTGTGTTTGTCCAATGCCGATGCCGAACCGCTCGCTTCCAAGCGCGAAGCCTTGCACGGCTTGGATTTGTGCGAAGAAAAGTGGTTTGACTGGTGCATGGGCCAAAGTGCGGAAGTCCTGCTCGAAGCCCAAGCTACACTGATCGCCTCTACCCTCGACCTCAGCCACAGCGGCACCACACCCATCTGTCGCCGCAAGCAAGAAGTAGCCGATAGCCTCGCCACCCGCCTGCAAGTGGACATGACCGGATATTGGACCCCCAGCACAGACTTCTTTATGGGGCTGACCAAGGCCCAGATTGCAGATGCAATTATGGAAAGCCCTGCGGTCGTAGAATTGCCAAGCGCCAAGGACCGCAAGGCGTTTGAAGTCATACTGGCAGCCAAGCGCAAGGATGAATTGGCGCTGATGGCGGCTCAAGCGCTGGAAGGGACTGGTTGGTTGCCGCCAGTGATCCGCACGGCTGGGCTGGTCGATGTGACTGACCCGGATCCGGAGCCTGCCTTCGAGATCACCAATGAAGGCTTGGAGGCTTTGATGGCGGCTGAGGCTGTCGCGCCTGATATGGGCGTTGCGGGGATTGCGGCGGAGTAGTGCGCTTTGCCGAGCTTTGATCAAGATGGCTGCGCGCTGGGTGACTGGCGCGTGGCTCCGACATAACCCAACCACCTTACCTCTAGCATTTGACCTGCGATTTGACTTTGGTTCGCTTCGTTTCTTGTGTCCGAAACTCAGCCTGCCCCATTCCCGAAATCCAATCCAAGCTTGTCTCGGTAGATACCTATTCGTTTCCGGGCACGATCAATGACATCACTATATTGAACGATTTCGAAATAAGTCTCACCTAATTGCTGCCGTGTTGTCGGGTCAACTAGACCATCCGACTTGAACCATCCAGCACCAGTCGGGAACGGCGTCCAGCCACTCAGGCGCAGAGTATCAACAGTGTCGCCGATTAATTATCCATAGAATTTTTTGAGCCTACCCCCAGATTTAGCTGCGAGCAGTTGAGCATATTCGGACAGATCACCGATATGCTGATCAGTCGGCACTCCCGGCGCCTTGAACTCAATAATTATCACTGAGCCTTCTTTGCTGAAGACCGCAATATCGGGTCGCTTTTGGTCGTTCTCTGAAGTGCGCTTTTCCAAAACGCTTTGTAAAACCTCGTCAATATCAGATTCGAATAACGGGTTTTCACCATCGAACTTGAATTTTGAAAGCAGCATGTCAGACGCGATGTACTCATAATACTGATACTCCTCGCTCAACAACCAAATATCGTGATCAGGCGCATCAACACTATCTTTTCGCATCGGGAAGAAAATGCTGTGGATGATTTCTTCATCCTTTCGTCGCTCCCCTTGGACTAGTTCCTGCATTTTGAGTTGCTTGCGGCAGGCAAAATCAAGGATGTCTACAAGCGCGGCGCGTCGAACAATAAGTTGAGACAGATTTGCCATGTCGAAATTCTTAAGCGATGAGGTATACTTCCATGACAACTCTTGAATTTTCTCACGAAAATCAGTGGAATTTGGCTCGGCGTTTACAATTGCTTCTTTTAGGCTGAAGATCTCAGCAGTCTCTTCTAGAACAATTTTTTGATATTTATTCAAAACCCGCTCGGCTACAGACTGAGGCGTGTCGCCATAAATCACTCGCGTGCTTGTTTCATTCAGCATCGCCCCACTTATGCCAAACTGCTGGGTCGCTTTATCTATAACAACTTCCTTCTTCCAGTCGGCTGGGTTCACCATTGAACCTACTAAAGGGTCAATTGCTTGGTGAATGTCGGCATATGACAGCTTTTCAGATGCAAACAATTCGCCGCTGGGGATGGATTCCGGAATGTTGTCAAAATCATCCCGTGCTTCATTCACGTGTGAGTCAAGATACTCAGCTTCAACCAAAACAATGTGATGATACCCGTTAAGGGGGTTGTTTTGTTCCGCACCTGTTCGCAGATAGTGTTTTGTGATGTCCTTTACTGGGGTGGATTTCGCGCAGAATGAAATGGCATTGCGAGGTAACCCGTACTCAATGGCATTCAGCCTGTAGTGCGAAATCACAAATCGCTGTTTGGAACCAAGCTCCACCCCACTGAGTGGATCGCGCTCCGGGATGTCAACTGACAATCGCGAGGTTACTTCTGGCAAATCACCTTTTGACAAAGTAGCCCTTTGAGGTTCAGCTTCCTTCCAATGGTTCGAGCAAAAATTGATCTCAAATTCCCCCAATTCAACTTGAAGGCCAACGAGTCGTTGCAAAAATGCTATGAGCACTTGTTGGCGCAGCACAGAAGCCGCAAAAAGGCTGCTTAGTTCCAACCCATTAAACAGCTTAGTGCGAACAGCTTCCTTGAACTGATCTAGGCACACTACCGTGCCGACTTCAGCGTTTTCCACTTCAGAAATTCGAAAATCGGCGTCATCAATTTGCTTCTGAGGTTCTATAAATCTAACGGACCGCATCTTGAGTATGTGTTCGGCGGAATAAATACTTTCAATCTTGAGCTCTGAAAAATGATGAAAATACTGGATTCGGCCAGCTCCCTTACAACGCCCGATGCCTGGAATCAACAGATCATCTTTGTATGAAGTATCTTTGGTGAGAAATGCCTTAAGTTGGGCATCTCCAAGTCCGCAACCATTATCGCTGCACGAAATGGTCATTGTTTCGCGCTCGTTCAGCAAATCAGCGCGCGTAAAGTCTATTGTCAGATTGACCTTCAACGGTTCCGCGCTTGGTTCCCCCGCTTTTCGTATTAAATAAGCGTCTATAGCATTTGAAATCAGTTCCTCAAAAACAATGTATCGGTTCGCACTTAGTTTTGTATTTTTCAAACTCCCTCTGATATCGAGCGTCATCTTCTTGTAAATCCAAGTCAAAAAGTGCAACGGTAGCAAGCGACAACCGAGGGTGTGACCCAAGCGCTTTCTTGCGGTGCAGTCAATTGCATCAGTCTGGAATAGACTGTTGATACCTTCAACACGAAGTCTCGCTCTCTCGGTAGAAGCAATTGCTAGTCCGCCGCCGCCATCGCCCCAAAATCCCTGCACCCCTGAAATCCCGCCCGCAACCGTGCTGTCGGGCGCTACGCTTCCGCCCCGGTCTGGACAAGGCGCAACTACCGGGGTGCGGGCAGGCAATCAGGGGTGCGGCTTGTTGATCTCGGTCGATGGGGGCGGCGCGAACTCATGGTGAGTATCGCGTAACGCAAAATCCCATCGGCGGAGGTCTTCCGCCATGTCACTCTCAATCACTGCATCTCGTGATTCCCGCTATTCATCAGCGTCCGATGAAGTTCGTTTGACACCCCATGAGCGTGTCACAGCGCAGATCAGTTCGCTATTGGAGCGCGGTGTTCGTCCCTGGATTAAGCCATGGGATGATATCGCCACGCCTGATGCTTTGGTCTTGCCCCTGCGCTCGTGTGGAACACCGTATCGCGGGATGAATATCATTGCCCTTTGGGCCGCTTCTTTAGAGAGTGGTTTTAGGTCACGCCATTGGTTCACCTTCAAGCAGGCCTTGGCCATGAAAGCCTGCGTCCGCAAAGGTGAGCGCGGGTCCTTTGTCGTCTATTATGCCGAATTGGGCGATAAGTCAGAAGGTGATGGAAAGCCTTCTCGGGCTCCCAAGGCAAAGGGTGCCAATGGCGACGAGACTGGTGAGCCCCGGCGTATTCTGCGCGGCTATACCGTCTTCAATGCCGAGCAAATCGAAGGTCTGCCGGAAACCTTCTATGCGCCCACTGAAACGCCAGTTGCTCCGCGTACGCTGATCCCCAATAGCGAAGATGAGACGCGTTGGGCTTCTCTCTTCGCGCGCATCCCAGTCACCCTTCGCCACGGTGGCAATCGGGCTTTCTATTCCAAGGCTGCAGACTTCATCCAAATGCCCCTTCGCGAGGCCTTTCGCGATGGCAGCCAGTATTGGGCAACCCTTGCCCATGAGACCGCCCATGCCTCGCGTCATGAGACACGCCTCAACCGTGATTTCGGCCAGACCCGCTTTGGCGATGCAGGCTATGCATTAGAGGAGCTCGTTGCAGAGCTTGCCAGTGCCTTTATCGGAGCGCACATTGGGCTGCCCGCTGATCACCTTGAAGATCATGCAGCCTATATTGATGGCTGGCTCAAAGCCCTTGGCGACAACCCATCTTCATTCTTGACCGCAGCAAGCAAGGCACAAGCTGCGGCTGATTGGGTGTTGGCGGTGATGGAGGTGGACTAGAGCATGTGCCTATTCACCAAAAAGCAGACGCTTTAGAGGTCCGATTTCGGCGACAATTGGCCGAAAGCGGAACCGCTGGTTTGCGTAGTCTGCGCCGCCAAAGCGGATGTTTATTCTAAAGGTCAATTCCCGTTACTGTTGGCAAGACAACTAGGGAGTACGCCACTTTTTTGCGTACTCCTGTCACAAAACGGATCAAATATGCCTCGGGTCATTTTCTCTAAGGACCGGGTTGTCCGAAAACCTAAAATTTGCTTGTAAAGCTAGTAAGGGCGAACGTTGTGTATCTCTTCTTTCAAGAAGCATTGATAACCTTAGGGATTCATGAGTCATCCAAGAGTCCCATGTTTGGAAGCGGAAGGCCTATTTGATTTGTCCCTAGGCTGTCCGCGGCGCAAAAAGGATGAGGGCGGCCCCCGCTAAACAAACCAAGCCACCGCTGATATCCCAAGCATCGGGCATAGTGCGCTCGAGAAACCACATTGCCCCTAAGGAAGCCACAATATAAATCCCGCCATAGGCGGCAAATGCCCGACCTGCCAAGGCTGAGGGAATTAGCGTCAAAAGCCAGGCAAAAATCACAAGTAGGCAAATACCGACCAAAAGCCAAGGCTTTGGTGCCCCATTGCGGAGAACCGTCCAGACCGCAAAGCAGCCCCCAATCTCAGCCGCAGCGGCTGCGGCGTACACTAAAACCTGGAATGGAAGGCCAGTAGCAGTCATTGGGTAAAGCCTATGAACGTAGTTATGCTTAAGCATGAAGCGATATCACAACAGTCAGTCCCTATGTGACTTCTCGGAGTGACAACCTTTCTTCAAGCACTTCAATGATCGCCGCAAGTCATTCGCTCGGCAAATTATCTGCCATTTTCTGGCAAATTGAGGACATGCGTTCGATATGTTGACGAGAGGGCTTGAACACCGTCGACCGTCCCCCATTTGCTTCCGATAGACAAGCTGTCAAAAATGCTTCTTGTCGTTCACTTGGCTTCTTGGATGCTGAGATTTGATCCCAAAATTCTTGGCTAGCTTTACCTTCAAAGGCATCACAAAACTTAACAAGAGTCCGTGCGTGAAGGCGGACAACCGCGCTGTTCCTAGATTGCTTTCTTGGGAAGACGCCCACATTGTGATTTTGTTCGGCCTCATTTCGACATTGAATCGCGAGATCCGCGGACTGTGGCGCAGACATAACTGTATCATTCATCTTTGATGGAACAGGTTCGTCTGCCCAAGATGAAATCGGTCCAAACAGCGTCAACAGAATAGCGCTGTGCATGAGAATCTTTGACATTTTGATTTTCCTTCCGTGTATAGACGCAGACAAAAGCAAAGGGCTTTTATCCTATTGGCGCAGCCACATTGGAATTTGCCGAATGTGGTTTGGTCTTGCGAGGTTGTTATCCAAGGCCCAATGGCCCCTGAAAAATGGAGCTCTTGTTTCCTTTCATCGGCCATGAGCAGATTGGCGACAATTTGTTCCATCACCTGTTTCAATCTGAAGGGTGACATGGCTGAGGCCGTATTTCTCGTCGAGTTCATGCGCGAGAGTAGCAAGTACTAGATCACCGGGATGACCTTCGGGCATGACTAAGTGGGCAGACAAAGCGGCTTGTGTGGTGGATAGGGGCCAAACATGAAGATCATGCACCGATGCCACGCCTGGGCGCGCTGCAAGCCACTCCTTTACAGAAGGCAAGTCAACGCCCGCTGGACTTGCACCCAGCGACAGTCTGGATGAGGCCAAAAGCAAATGCCAAGTCCCTGCAACCATGACGGCCACGACAACAAGACTGATCGCCGGATCAATCCAAGCCTTTCCGGTCAGCAAGATGGCAGCACCCGCCAAGATGACCGAAAGGGAGACAAGCCCGTCCCACAACATGTGGAGGAAAGCACCTTCAATATTGATGTCCGACTTTCGGCCGCGCGAGAACAACCAGGCCGTACCAAGATTTATGACCACCCCAACGGCTGCAACCGCCATAACCAAAGCGCCATCCGGCGGGCTGGGGTTTGCAAAACGGCGGATCGCCTCCCAACCAATAACTCCGGCGGCCAAGAGGATGAGTAACGCGTTCGCAAGAGACGCCAGAATGGAAGCTTGGCCAAATCCAAATGTAAACCGCCCTCGGGGCTGAAGTCGCCCGAGTGCCGTTGCGCCCCAAGCAAGCAAGAGACCTAGCACGTCGGTAGCATTATGGCCCGCATCTGCGATGAGCGCGAGGGAATTGATTGACCACCCCACTCCAAGCTCAACCAGAACAAAGCTGACATTGAGACCAATTCCAAGCGCGAAAGCTCCATCATAGCTGGAAGGACCGTGCGCATGGCCATGGGCACCATGATTGTGGCCGGTGTCTTGATGGTCGCTATGATCGTGACCCACTATTTTATTCCTTTGAAAAGCCCAGCCAGCGCGGGGTTCGGGCAGCATAGTCGTGGTAGCCTTGCCCAAGACTTTCGGCCAAAACCGGCTCTTCGATGCGGACTTGCCAGATTGCGGCAATCCAAACAGAGGCCGAAAGGATCACTTGGACGAAATCAGGTTTGACAAGGGCAAGCCCGGCAAAAAGGGCCAGCTGGCCAACGAAAACCGGATTTCGCGAAAAGGCGAAAAAGCCCCGCGTCACGAGTGTTCCAAGAGTGCCCTCTACTGCACCAATCCGCCAAGATCCGGCCATTTGAGATTGCGCCCCGAGAGCCACGCATGCCCCAACGAATACAGCAACGAATCCCGGCCAAACAAGCCAATCGAACATAGGTGGCCATTGAGGCACCCAAGTTGGAAAAGTTGCTCGGAATAGACCCCAAGCGGCAGCGCCGACAAATCCAATCTTAAACAAGAGTGCCGTCCAAATTTGGGTACCCTCCGGCTTAACGAAGGAGTCAATATTGCGTCCAGCGGACTCTTTCGCTTTTCTGCTAAGCAATACAAACCCAACCAAATAGGCGTACAATAGGACTGTTGTTATCGTCGTCGGTAAATCCATGTCAGTCTGCCACCACCAACGTAAACGGCGCAGTGATTACCTTGCCGCCGATCTTTAATTGCACGAATACTCGGTGCGGTCCGACAACGCTTGGGTGCAATTCAAAAGCTAATGCAGGCCCGCCGCGTGCCGTCGCATCCTTTGGTTCTGCACCCTCAGGATGACCATGCACCATCGTGGTGCCATCGGCCGAGAAGCCAACCAAATGGGCATAGGCCCCCATAAGCGGTTCTAACGAGGCAAGCGGAGCCCCGGTTCCATCGGCAACTGTTAGCATAGCTGGTGTGTGTGCGTCAGCCGTGAGCGCGCCGCCAAGCGATAGGGTCAGGGTATAGCCGTCGACCTTGGTGGAAAGTGTTTGGGTCGCTGCAACCTCTGGACCTTTTTCTGCGCCCACGTTTAGGGTGACGGAAGGCGTAAGGTTATGGGCATCTGCATCTTCATGGCCATGGCTTCCTTCACCATGATCATGGCCTGCTTTGTCATGACTTTGACCTTCATCACCATGGTCACTTTTGCCATGGTCATGAGCGTGCCCGTCTTGCTCTTTGCCTGCGGGCTTAAAGTCCGCCCAAACGCGATATTGACGGGGATATTTCGGGGTAAAGCTGACCGTCCACTGTCCGGGCTGCGCGCCTGGCTCACCATGGACATGGGTGTAATCCTCCAGCGCGCTATCCACGATCATAACATGGACCTTGTGCTCGTGCTGGGTTGCGATGTCATCGGGGCCGAGGGGTTTGCCATCCGCGCCTGTTAGGATCAAAGTTAGGCGAACAGCCTGGCCCGGTACAGGGGTCGCAGCCGCCGCAACAGACATGGTTGGCTGACCCTTGGTTTCACTTATAGAGCTCGCTGCCGCAGAGACATCAGACTTGGGCTCTGCTTTGTCTTCCCCGCCGCCGCCACAAGAAGCTAGCAAGGCCAAAGCACAGATCCCAGCGGTTAGTTTTACTGTCTGTTTCATCAAAACGCCTCCTTCAATTGCCCGTCATCTTGAGCAAGGATGAGCTGTTCAAGTGGTTTGCGGCCAAATAGCCGGAATAATATTGGCGTAACCAAAGCGTCCAAGAGTGTCGCGGACACAAGGCCACCAAAAATAGTGACAGCTACGGGATGCAAGATTTCCTTGCCGGGCTCGCCAGCTCCTAAAATCAGCGGGATTAGAGCAAGTCCGGCGGACAAAGCCGTCATGAGAACGGGGGTCAGGCGCTCCAATGTGCCGCGGATTATCATGGCATCGCCAAAGGTCTCGCCCTCATGCACTACCAAGTTCAGATAATGACTGATCTTTAGAATGCCGTTTCGCGCAGCGATTCCGGTGAGTGTCACAAAGCCAACGAGACTTGCAACGGAGAGCGGCAAAGCGAAAAGCCAAAGTGCAATAACCGACCCAATTAGCGCCATTGGTACGCCGCCCATCACGATCAAAGCCAGAGAGATCGACCGATAGCGACTATATAAAAGCGCAAAAATCAGTGCAAAAGATACTAGAGTTAGCCCACCAATGGTAGCCGTAGCTTCAGCTTGTGCCTCAAACTGTCCTTCCAATGCATAAAAGCCACCGGTCGGCGCAGGTACAGTATCCATCAAAGCGCGGATGTCTTTTGTGATTGCCGAAAGATTGGCACCCGGTGCCAGATTGGCTTGTACCACAATGCGGCGCTTGCCGTTTTCCCGATTGATTTGGTTTGGTCCGTCAGTCTCACGCACAGTAGCTATTTGAGAGAGCGGAATAGCGCCGCTTGGTGTCTCGACCAAAAGACTGGACAAGGCTTGGGTCGTGCGGGACTCCTCAGGCAAACGGATGACAACTTCAAAACGGCGGACGCCATCAATGATTGTGGAAACCGTTTGGCCACCGGATAAAGCTTCAACCGCTCTGGTCACTTCGGCAGGGTTGATTCCATACAGGCTGGCCCTCTGGTAGTCCACAATGACCTCAAGCTGAGGTACTCGAACGATCTTCTCCACGCGCACATCGACAAGGCCATTGATCCCAGCCATACGCGCTTGTAATGCATCTGCGGATCGGCGCGCGGTATCCATGTCTTCCCCATAGACCTTAACGGCAATAGGTGATGTGACGCCGGAAAGCATATGATCTATGCGGTGTGCCAATGGGCCACCCACGCCAATGCTGGCAGGTAGAGGTGCAAGTACTTTGCGAATGTTAGCGGAAACCTCGTCACGTTCATGTGCAGAGAGGCCAGGCTGCAGTCTTACATCTAACTCATTGGAATGAACACCTTCGGCATGCTCGTCCAACTCGGCTCGACCCGTGCGACGGCTAACACTTTTGACGCCGTCTACTGCCAAGATCAACTGTTCTGCGGTAGCCCCCATGCGCGCACTGTCCGCTAGACTAACACCTGGTTGTAAGGATAAACCAACAAGTAAGGTACTTTCGTTGAAGGCTGGCAGGAAGGCACGTGGCAACATCAGCGCGCCGCCCACTGCAAGAATCCCCGCCAGCGTTGCCCCAATCAAGATAGGCCTTACATGCTTAAAGCCCCAGTCTAGAAGTCTTTGATTAGCGCGCTTGAGTCGCACGACCAGCCAACTATCATGCTCGACCGGCAAGGCCTTCATCTTGGGTAAGAGGTAGTAGCACAGTACAGGAGTAAGGGTGATCGAGACGAGCAAGCTCGCGAGGATCGAGACTACATAAGCTATTCCCAGAGGCTGAAAAAGCCGCCCCTCGATGCCCGATAGAAAGAACAAGGGCAGAAACACCAGAATGATGATCATTGTGGCATAAACGATACCCGAACGGACTTCCCCCGTGGCGCGCGCAATAACAGTCATAGCAGGCAAGGGCTCCGTTAAAGCGCGGTTTTCCTTCAAGCGACGGTAGACATTTTCGACCCCCACCACAGCGTCATCAACCAATTCACCGACTGCAATTGCCAGCCCCCCCAAAGTCATGGTGTTGATCGAAAGGCCGAACGCAGAAAATACGAGTGCCGTGATCAGGATCGACATTGGCAAGGCTGCCAGACTGATCGCTGTCGTGCGAACATTGAGCAGGAAAAGAAACAAGATCACCGCCACCACTAGCCCGGCTTCAATGATCACCTTCTGGAGAGTGCCCAACGAGGCTTCGATAAAGTCCGCTTGGCGCATCTGAACTTGTGTTGCGGTCACACCTTTGGGCAGGGTCTTGTTTAACTCGGTCAGCGCCGCCTCGACGCTCTTGGTGACAGCCACGGTGTCTGCACCAGGTTGCTTTTGAATGCCAATGATCACGGCAGGCTTACCCGCAAACCCCGCATCGCCGCGCCGGAAGCGCGCCGCAAACTCAACCTCTGCCACTTGATCCAGTCGAACCACACCGCCACTGCGCGTGGCAATCGGAATTGAGCCCAAATCCTCGACCCGTAAGGTCCGTGACAAAGCACGTACGACAAATTCTCGACCACCCTGATCAATAAAACCGCCACCCGCATTTGAGGCAAAACCTTGCGCGGCGCGTTCGATGGCCTCCAAACTGACGCCCAATTGACCCATACGGGCAGCATTGGGCGAAACTCGGAATTGCCGGACTTGCCCCCCAATAGGGATCACCTGTGCAACGCCCGGAATAGTGAGGAGGCGAGGCCGGATTTGGAAGTCTGCAAGCTCTCTGGCAGCCATGGGGTCAGCGTCGCCATAGGGAATAGCCACCAGCATAATCTCGCCCATGATCGACGTAACTGGGCCCATTTGCGGGGCATGATCGAGGTCCGCCATCGCTTCTTTTGCTAAAGCAAGCCGCTCAGACACCTGCTGGCGCGCCCGGAAAATTTCCGCATCCCAACCAAACTCAACATAGACCATCGAGAGGCCTACACCGGTTACAGATCGCACGCGGGACACTCCGGGTATCCCGCTCATGGCGTTTTCCAGTGGCTGGGTGATTTGGGCTTCGACTTCGGGCGGTGCCATCCCGCCCGCTTCGGTCATGATCGTGACCGTCGGCTTGTTGAGATCGGGCAAGACGTCGACCGGCAGTCGCATGGTGGCGAGGATGCCAAATAGAATAAGTGCGAGCGATGCAAACAGCACCAGCACGCGATTGCGAAGTGAGGTAGCAACAAGAAAGTCAAACATGGCTCATCGCACCTGCTCAAGAAGCGGTGCGCCAGTGGTCGCGACCCGAGTTCCAGCATTTATGCCGGATGTGGCGATGACGCGGTTTGCATCTAAATCGGTTATTGTAACCGGGGTTGGCTGAAACTGCTCTGCGGCTTGTTTCAAAAACACCATGGTCTGGCCATTCGCCCCCTTCACCACAGCGTCACGCGGCAAAGCCACACCTGGAATTTGTTCGCTCCCGGTGATGAAGACCATCACAGGCTCTCCTACCCGCATGCTGCTTGGCCTATCTATTTTGAAGCGCAGCGGTGCTGCGCCATCGACCATCGCTAAGCCTTCGCCCTGGCGGATAAGTAAAAGATTTCGACCATCACTGGTGCGGGCAGAACCTGTCGCCGCCAAGGGGACTGACTTGCCCGATGGAGCGCGTGCTTCCACGAGCAATTGGTCTGGGTTGGTGATGGTGAAGACGGTTTGGCCGGGATTGATCACTTGGCCCTGCGCGACAGAGACAGCACTGATCACGCCAGAGACTGGCGCACGAAGCACTTCCGCATTTGAGCCCGCTTGGCGTAGGCGGCCCGCTTCTGTACGGGCCGTACGCAAACGCGCGGCGGCTTGGGCTTTTGCGAGATTTAGCCGCGCCGAAGCGGCATCCACCGCTGTTCTGGCTTCAGCAATCTCGCGCTTTGGTACGACACCTTCAAGCCGGGTCAACCGGTCCAAACGACTGCGCGCTTGGGCCAGTTCGGCGGCTTCTGCCGCAAACCCGCTTGGCCCTGCCGCGAGCTCTGCTTCAGCAAGCGCCGTTTCAGCCGCGCCACGCGCCGTGATCAAAGAGACGTCCGCATCTAGAGCGGGGCTGACAAGGGCAAGTACTTGTCCCTTCACAACTCTTTGGCCAAGGGCTGGCAATTGGCCTGAGACCCGGCCAATACTGCTAGCTTGCACGACACCGGATCCATTTGGATCAGCAATCACCACGCCGTTTAACTGCAAGGCCAAACCTTCGGCCGAATTTCCAGCCAGAATGGTTCTAAGCCCGATCAAGCGCTGCATCGGTTTTGGTGCAACGATATCGCCATCTGCTAGACGCTTGGCTTGATTGTCAGGGACACCACCTGCCATGTCGGCATGGCCTTCATCACCATGACCAGGTCCAGCTACGACCTCGCTCGGCGTTCCAGTTGCCAACGTCCAACTTCCCGCCAGAAATCCAAAAGCAACTAGGGCCAGCCCTGTTCGCTTGCGGCGCACCAGTAGCAAAGTGCCGCCCGCAAGACCTAATAGAAGGGCAGCGCCGCCGAACATCAGGCCAAGCGGCAGCCCTTCATCGGAATGATCATGACTTTCACTTTCCTCGATCACTAAGGATGCGCTCAAAAGCGCAGGCTCACCCGCACCGCGCAATGAGATAGTCACAGGATAGGTGCCTGGCGTGTCATGCTCTGGGAAAGGAAGGAGATAGGTGCCATCGGCTTCAGCTTTTGCGAGAGCTTTCCGAGGCCCAATCGTCAGATTTACCAAGGCCGTGTTGATCGGTGCATTGGTCGCCCAGTCATCGACCCAAAGGCGCAGGTTTTCGCCATCAAGGCGTCCAACCACTTCAAACCGGTCAGACATCACCTCAAAGCTGGGGGCGGCCGGTGCCTCAACTGAGGGTGCGGCCGCTTCGGTTTCATGAGCATAGCTATGACTTGCCCCTAGAGAGATTGGCATGGCAATCGCCGTCAGTAACCAAATGGTATACAAGCGGCTTTTAAGGCTTTTTGGGTTGATCATGATGTTTGGTCCTGAGGGAGCAGGCCTTGCGCCTGATTGAAAGAGGAGACCGCCGCGTCTACGGTGACACGAGCTTGTGCGGCAGCACGGGAGGCTTCTGAAGCCGTGGCCCGGGCACGTAAAAGTTCTAAGAAGGGAAGTTCGCCTTCGCGCCAGCCGCGCTCGGTAAGGGCCAGGGCTTCGACACTGATAGCCCGACGTGCTTCTTGGGCCTTAAGGCTTGCCCGCGCGGCTGTGAGATTGGCAATTGCTTGTGCTTGCATGGTTTCAAGCGAGAAGCGGACCGCTGTGGCCTTTGAGCGTAACGCCGTTACTTCAGCTTCAAGACTGGCTGCTTCTGCGCCTGCCGACGGGTCGCGTCCTAAAGCTCGTGAAAGCTTTACGCCAGTTGAAGTCCGTGTATCCAAGCCACGCCCATCGCGCTCGGACCGCAAATCAAGCCCCACGCGCCAAGCTGGCTCAGCCTTTAGCCGGGCAAAGCGGGCTTGGCGGGCAAGTTGCTCAGCTTCTGCCAAAGCCACCCGCACGAGCGGATGGTCATCGATTTGCGCCGCGCCGACAGTCTCTGCGGTCAGTTGGGCTGGAACAAAGCCTACCAAGCCAATCATCTGAGCGCGGGCCTGCCCTTCCCGACCCATGGCTTGGGCCAGGTCTTGCTCGCTCATTGCCAGTGCTGCCTCGGCTTGGAGAAGATCAAGACGTGCCTGCTCCCCTGCGGCTTCCAAGCGCTTGGTATTGGCAACTAAAGTTTGGGCAAATTGTACTTGCTCGCGGCCAACGCGAACGTCAGCAACCGCTCGGGCCAGCTCCCACCAAGCCGTGCGCAATTCACCAGCTAGCTCGAGGCGAACCACATTAAGTTCGGCCCCAGCACGAGCTGCCAAGGCATCCGCCTCACCGCGCAATGCGTCGCGCTCGCCTCGTCGCCAAAGAGCGGCACTTATCCCGCCCTCGACTTCGAAATAACCTGTGCCCGAGCCGACTTGATCTTGCCGTGCGCTTGCATCAGCTTCTAGCGGCCCAGCAAACCGACGGGCCGAGAGAGCGCGGCGCGCATCGGCTGATCCACGCAGCGCAACAGCGTCCGCATCTGCCGCGCGACGTGCGACGGCCGCATCAAGAAGCATTGACCAGCGCGTTGGCATGGCTTCATTCGCGCCACTGATTTCTTGTGCTTGTGCGGCACCTGTCACCGCAAGGGGCGTCATAACCATAAAGGCGAGAGACAAGGGCGCAAAGACAGACGTCCGCCGTCGGCGCTCATAGTTTTGGGAATTCATTAAAAGGGTCTCCTGATCACGATCCGTGGACCCAGCGGACAAGATGTCAGCTAGGCATTAGTCGGATGGATCAGGCTCGCGGCGGTCGTTTCAGGCCGTAAAGGCGATGAGGCAAAGCAAAGGGTGCTTCGGCGTCAGGCTTTAGTGAAATAGCCCAAAGCTCTACTTTTGAAATTTGTGTGTCTGCAGCGCTAAGTGCCGCATTAGAATGGGCCAAGCAGCAGCCGCCACAATGACCGCTTTGCGACTTTTCTTCGGATGGCTTTGGCATCTTCTCGCAGAAGTCTGCTGCCTCAACAGTAGCGCTCACGTGATCGACTTCCACTGAAATGCAGGGAGGATTGCTCTCGCAGGTAGCCCGCCAACCAGCCGCATTCGTCGCGACTGGCGCAAAGGCCATCGTCAACGCGAGGAAAAAAGCAAACAGGGCGCGAGTCAGCTGCATGTCTCAGATATATACCGGAGGGGGGTATATGGCAAGCCTCGAATTTTCCTTAGTCGATCGATTTCGTCAGCGCTTGCATGAGGTCGCCTAAAAGTTTGCGCTGTGCATCAGCGTCGCCAGCTGCAATCGCGCCTTCGATGCAACTTTCCATATGTCGCTTCAGAACTTCCGCTTCCACCTTCGTCAGAGCCGCACGCGCTGCTTGGACTTGGGTGACCACATCCATACAGTCACGATCTTCTTCCAACATTTTCTGTATGCCGCGCACCTGTCCTTCGATCCGGCGAAGACGGGTCAGAAGTGCGGCTGGGTCTTTATGCGTATGGGCCATGAGACCTATGTTGGCCTAAAGGCACCGAGATTCAAAGGTGTTTTTCTGCTGCGGACCTAGATTTCGCTTCGGTCTAGGGACCTGAGTCAGCGATGTCCGCTTTCGGGTTCAGTTGAGTTGGCCGTTATTGGCCAAGTTTGGCGCTTAGCGGGTCGGCTCCTTACTGCTGTTGACCGGGATCACCCAAGGTAGCGCGGCGGACGGTCAGGGAAAGACCGCATCAGTTGTTGCTTTTGGCTCCATTAGCTATGCGTGGAAGGAACGTCCTGCAGCGAGCAGCCCAGCCACCACTCAGTTACACGGTCCGGCTTTACGCATCATCGGAAGCGTACGGCTTATCACCGAAGTGAACCTTGACCTGCCTTCGTAGTGGACCATCAGTTTTAGGTAAGCTGGTCCATGGGAAGACGTTGTCGCGTTTATGGGTCAGTCTTCCTTACAGGATGCGCCCTTGATCTCGGTGTTCCTAACCGCGAACTGAGCTTGGTGGCTACAGGTCGCCAGCTTGTTTGTGGGTCTTGCCGTTTTGCTCTCCGTTAGACCTTGCCTTTGCCGACGATGATGGTCGCGTTGGCCTTACCCATGTTGGTCTTTGATTTCCGTTGGATGGTCTTACATGCCCGTCTGATCCTCATGTTGTCCGTTTCGGGAGACGCGTTGACGTGGCTTGAAAACTGCCTCCGGCGGCGTGTCCCACAAGGGCCCGAGTTGTCGCTGCGCCTTTGGCTTGCTCCGGCCCGCGCCTAGCCCTTGTGCGCCACCGGGTCGTGGTGCCCACGCCCCTCGCCTTGTTCCGGATGCTGTTACGCCCCGTCGCCACCGCGACCCCCGGACTGGGACACCACCGGACGGGCAGCATTCAGACCCAACGGAGAGACCACCATGGACAAGGCCAATTTCGAAATCGTCGGCAACGTAGGCAAGGTCGAGATCAAAAGCTTCGGCAAGACCGGCAAGCTGGCAACCTTGAGCGTCGCCACCTCAGAGCGCTGGAAGACCGAGGACGGCGCAAGCCGCGAGAAGACCTACTGGCATCGCGTCACCGTCTTTGCCCCAGCGCTCATCGCCCGCATCGAGGCGATGGTCCAGAAAGGCAGCCGGGTTCGCCTTCTCGGTCGTATCCGCCCCGGCTCCTACGACGACGACAAGGGCCGCACCCGCTACGTCATCGAGTTCGTGCTCGGACCCTTCGCAGAACTCGAGATCCTTGCCCGCGCCAAGCCAAAGGCCGAAACCGCAGATGCAGAACTGCCCATGGAGGTCGCCGCTTAGGCGGCCTCCCACCACAGGCAAGCAGCCACCATTCACACCAAGGGCGGAGCTTGACAGCTTCGCCCTTTTACTTGTCTACGCGCGTGATTTGAGCTAGGGCCATGTGCCGCCTTGCGTGCCTGTCCACAGCTCAAATCTGCACTGCTGTCACCGCCCCTTTGCCATCGAACGTAACATGAACATACTAAAGACATGGTTCATCGCAAAAAGCAGGGTTTGATCTTTCCCGAAGAAGCGTTCGACAAGCTGCGCCCGTATCGGGAGGAGCTGCTTGCCATGTCCCAGACCTACCGTGCCGGTGGTCCTGAGTACATGGCTTTGAGCCGGGCGGTGATCGCTTTGGATGAGGCTGCTGCAACTGTCATGAGCAAACCGGGCTTTTTCCTCTCGCCCTGGCACAAGACATAATCTCAAAACGCATGACTTACGAAACACTTTGAAAGAGGAACGGGGGCAAGATAAAAGAGGGTAAGTCGTGAGGCTGGTATCTTCATGATATTATTCGTGTTTTAGGTGTTTTGTGTTGCACCTCATGACTTGCCATGACTTACTGCTGAAACGCTGCTGATGACTTGAATTTGGCAGCGGTCTGGAGGGTCTGGCGATGGCTCAGATGGCAGGACACAACCGTGGTGAACAGCCAGCTAGACTGGATGCCCTGCCCTTGCGCCAGATGATCGAGCGCCGATTGCGCGATGATCCTGAAGATGTCTCGCCCCGCTTGCCCAGCCGATTGAAGCCTGCCTCAGGGACGGGTGTGAAGGCCTCGATTTCGCGGCGACTGGCGACTGGAAAGATGTTTGGCGGGGGTGCGCGCAGTGGCGCTGCTGGGGCTTCCATTGGCCGCTCAGGCGACGGGCCTGCGCTATATGTGGGTGCCCGGCAGCGCGTCATGGTGAAGGCCTTTGTGGGCCGTCATGGTGGCGCTGGCGGAGCCAGGAATGCAGGTCAGGCCGTGTCGCGTCATCTGCGTTATCTGGCACGCGAGGGCATGGGTGCTGATGGAACTGAGACAGGATTCTACGGACCAAAGGGCGGGCTGGAGCGGGACCATGTGCATGAGGCTTGCGCCTTCTGGGACGACGACCGGCATCATTTTCGGCTGATCATTAGTCCGGAACATAGCGACAAAATTGATGATATGGACGCCTATGTCCGAGATGTGATGGAGCGCGTCGCGGGCGATTTGCGCGAGCCGCAGATGGCCTGGGTTGCGATCAATCACCACGATACAGACCAGCCCCATGCCCATGTGCTGATCCGTGGCAAGCGCGCCAATGGGCGCGATCTGGTGATACCGCGCAAGGTGATCAGCTATGGCATTCGCGGCCATGCCGAGGATCGGGCGCAGGAATTGCTGGGCGACCAAAGCCGCTCAGAGGCAGAGCGCGGTCTGTTTGCGCGCACCACTGCCGACCGCTGGACCGACATCGATATGAAGCTGGAGAAGCTGGCAGCGTCCAATGACGGCACTGTCCCACGCGCAGAGATTGTTCGGCATGACACCTTTGGTGCGGTGACGCGTGCTCGCATTGCTCACCTCACCCGCCTCAATCTGGTGGAGGCGGACGCGCAAGATGGAGTGCAGTTTGTCGATGGCTGGAAGGGCAGACTGGACCGGCTTCAGGCGGCTCAGGACCATATCCGGTCACACTGGGCAGCCAAACGATTGGAGGCGTTGGCCGGTCTGTCTGGGGGCAAACTAAAGCGAGTACGGTCAGAGCGTGAAGCTCCAGTCGAGGCTGCTATCGATACTCCGTCATCAAGTCCAAAGACGTCTCAAGCCATAGCATTCGATCCAACCATCGACCGCCTGACACCGCTCGATGTTGAACTGATGCGACGCGGCCAGTTGAGCGCCAACGAAGCCAGTTCGACGCATATGGGTAGAGAAGTCGAGGCTGCCTTACAGGCCCGCGCGGACCACCTCGTAAAGTCCAGCCAGGCGATCACCCAAGGCCAGGGGTTGGGCTTCCAGCCAGCAGCTTGGGCCAAATTGCGCGAAGCGGAGTTGAGGCATGTCATGGGTCGCGACCTTGGAATCAAAGCGCATGGCCAAATCAGCTATGGCCTAGCCGAGGGCTTTGTCGAAGGGCATATCACTACCAGCCTTGGCAAACACGCTATTATCAATCGGGGCGTGGGCTATGCGGCCATCGCAGTGCAGGCTGGGCAAGAGCTGGCCGTTGGGCAAGCTATCGGTCGGGCGATGGGGATGGAACGGTAGTCTTCAGTGGCGTCCAATTGTGTTCAAAAGGTCGACCGAGTCTCGGCCACCGACATTTGAAAGCCAATCGATGACAGCTTATCGGGTTACTTTCATGTTTGCTTAGCGGCCCCATTTCGGCCATTCAGCTTGGCTAAACGCGATCCCGTGATCTGCCCTTCGTTCGCCTAACTCATGGCAACAATCAATAATGACCGCCATTGGAGACATCCAGCATCGGAATCCCTCGATTCGGCACGTTCGCTCGCCCCCTCAGTTGAGCGACGCCTAGTAGCCCTTGAGCCACTTGCTAAGTTCGGTGGCGGTATTCTTCTTTTCGTCAATTACCATCCAGACTTTTTTTGGTAGTTTTCGAGTTCTCCCCAGACGATACGGTCGTAGAGACCAAGATACTCCCACGATGCCCATGCCTTGTCGTAGCTGGAGTCTGATGCTGGAAAAAGTGCGATCTTCGAAGCGCCCTTCACGCCATCAGCGATACCTAGCTCCCACGGCACCCACTTACTTTCCTTGCTGTTCTTGCTGGCGAGGAGGACAAACCGGCTTGTGTCGCGAATCCTAGTCTTTAGAAGTGCGGCAGTCTTTTCGCTCGTGTAGGGAGGCATCTCCGGATCGATCTCGTCGACATAGACCTTCGCGCCGTGGTTTTCGAGAATGCGGATCGCACCCGCTACCAGGTCGTCGTCTTTGCTCGAGTGAGACAGGAAGGTGGAGCCTTCGAGCGATCTCGAAGCAGCGGCCTTCCTGACCCTCGCCGTTTCGACAGCTCCTAACTCGGTCGCGAAGCTGCGCAGATCATCGCGCGTAATGTATTCTGCCATCTAGTTTCAGCCCCGCCTGTCGATGCGCGTGAGAATGTCGTTGAGTAGCTTCTCAATCTCTTCGGTCGTGATGTCAGCCCGCGCGAACTCCTTTAGTTCATTGTCCGTGGGCCGCATGGCGTTGTGCCCGGATGTATCTAAGGAAGAGCCGATAAGGCTGTCGGAGATCTGCGCCGCCGCACCACCGGTTGAGCCGATCGGAATGACAAAGCACTTAGCTGCCTTGGCGGCTTCGAACTCGTCAAGGACCCCACCCGCAACCATCGGCGAGCCGGTGGTCGGATCGATCTTCATGCCGCCGACGAAGATCACGACGCCGGCAATCCTGGCCAGTTCGGCCCGCAGAGCCGCCCACTGCGCCCCGTCAGGCACCGCTCCAAGTATCGGCTGGGGAAATGGACGGGCAATGAGACGCCGCTCGAGATCCCATCCGCCACTCGACCGTAGCACGTCGAGGAAGCCGGCGAGGGAGGCGGATCCGACGACAAGTCCCGCCCCACTTACGAGATCGCGTCCGCGGCGACCCACAAGCTGGCCGATGGTCTGCGCGACGTTATAGATCCTCGCGAGCTCGCCACCGGCCTCGGGCGGCCAGCTACCGCTCACCCAAACCCGCCGCGCTGCCACACGGCGTTCAACCTGCCGTAGAAGCTCCGGCACTTCGGCATAGTCGTCGATCTCGACAACGACGAGGCCGTAGCGTTTCAGATCTCGGCTCCACAGCTTGTGCTGGGTGCTACGCGCCTCGAACTCGGTCTCCGTTTTGAAATCCTCGCGCTGCGGTGGACGGACGATGGCGAAGTGTTCCGGCGGTGCCGACGTGAAGCTCTCGCGAATCAAAGAGAGCACGTGCTTGATGTTTGGATCTGTGAAGCTAATCCCAAGGAACAGCATCGACATGCTTGACAGGTGCGCCTGTAGCAGAGGTAAGAAGGCACCGCGCTTTGATCGGTAGAGTTCGTAGTCGTCAGTAGAAATGACGACATCGTCCAGCCGCTCAACTGAGCCGTGCATCTTAAACAGCCGGGTCGCACCGGGACTCGTGCGAAGGGCGAGGTCGGCGGCTCCAGAGACCGTGTCTATCGGCCGGTTGACGCCGCCGAAGGCGCGTTCGACCAACCTGTCATAGTTGGTCGTCCATATGATCTTGATCGGCAGGCGGGCAATGATTTCCAGCGTCTCGGGAACGGCGTGCTCGACGCCGATCTGCTCCTTAATGACGTTCCTGACCCGCGTCGCGGAACCGTTCTCCTGGATGCTCCACTGGGCGAGCGCGGCCAGATCGTGAAGTTCGCCAGACTTTACTCCGAGCTCCTCGCCAACCTCCGTCAGAAGCGTTGCCCATGACGGGTAGCCAGCTCCCATGGAAACGCCGGCGCCGACGAACACCGCGCCGCCCCCGCCGATGAGGGCCTCCGGGTAATCCCGCAAGAACCGCGTCCTCGTCGCTGCCACCACCATCTCGCCGCCTTTCTTAGATCATCAGTTGCGACCACGGATGGCGATCGCGTCCTCGATCCATTTTTCGATGCCAGTCGAGATCGAAGCGTAAACGGCCTTGCTGTCACTGCCCGTGGGAGTGATCAACTGCACGACTGACGAGAGCTTGCGGGTGGTGCCGCCGATGGTGATCGAATCGAGCGGGTTGGCCCCCTGGGCTGAGGTCTGGCCGTTGCGATCAAGCAGCCTGTCAACCCGGATGCCGAGAACACCCCTCTTATCGTCCCAAGCCTTAATTATCTCATGAATGACCCAAGGGCGGCTCGCGGTCTGGGAGCCGACCAGTACGACGACACAGCTTTTGCCGTACATGTTGTCGGCAATCCATTTTTCGATGGAGGCCTTCCCCTTGCGCTTCACTTCTTCCCAGGCGTTGGGAGTGCACAGCGGTTGTCCCTCGAGCGCTCCCATATTTCTCACCTGCTGCGTCCGCCAGTAATCATTGTCGAAATGGAAGCTGAAAAAGACACGACGTGCCACCTTATTATCCCCTGTGTTGGTCATTCAAAAATCTGGTTCTCAAAACTTAGGTTCCAAGCGTAACAATTTCTAAGCTCAAGGTGAAGGACGTGGTACCGAGTGCCGCTGTCATCCATTGAATTGGAAACTCTACCGGGCTCTATGCATTATCTACCAGTAGAAGCTGGCAAGTCGGCCCGATGCGCCGATGTCGATCGCTTCGCTCCACTTTCCCGGAATGGTTACGATATCTTCCCCGGTATAGTTAAGATGTCTTCCGAGTAATGGTCAAGCCTGATCAGGTTCGTCCAGAAAATGCAGACCGGGGCAGTGACCCGCGTGGGCCTTTGGATCTTAGCGAGTTCGATCCCGCTCGGAACGGGTGTCCTATTTGCAAATTGTATCACCGCAAAGCTGCCAGTCGGCGACCGGCGCCATCCCTGCCCTTCTGAGGCCCGAATGGGCTGCATTCCAAGAAGCCATCACATGCTTGGGATTTTCCACGTTTTTGCTTACAGCGTAGCACAATCGAATGAAGCCAGAAGCAGCGCTGGGCGCGAATGGGCCTGCACCTTCAATTGCGAAAACAAACCCCATTCTACTTTTAGAGCGCAGGATCAGGTCGGCCTTGCGTTTTCACTACCGTCAAAATGAATCGGAAAATCGCTCACCTCGCTTCGAAACACATCGAAACGGAACGACCAAACTGCGCATTGGGCAGACATTTTGCAGTGCCCTAGCAAAAAATTTCGTGGGTACAGTCGTGGGTATAGATTTTGTAATTTTATAAATTATTGAAAATAAAAATAAAAATAGAAAAACTGGCGGAGACGGAGGGATTCGAACCCTCGGTGCCCTTTTGGAGCACGCTCATTTAGCAAACGAGTGCCTTCAGCCTCTCGGCCACGTCTCCGCACACGTCCGTGATAACCCGACAAAAGGGGGCAGAGCAAGTCCATCACGTCAGTGAAGCTGCACACCGGGATTTGTGAATCGGAAATTGGGGGTTGCCACCTGCATCCTAGGTGGTTTCGTTAATAGGGCGTCTACCCAATCCTGATAAAGATCGCTTTAAGGAGCGTCTGGCCAATGGCACGCATGGAATATACGCAAGAACTTGCTGGTGCTCAGCCTGCCAACTTGGCGCGCAAAGCGGCGCGTGGCGCGCGTTGGTATCGCTCAAGCTTTGGTCGAGCGCTCGAAATTCTCGACGTTGCCATCATTTTCCTTGTGATGACCTATGTCTTGAAGGTAACGACCACCGAACATGTTTTGACCGCCGCTTTAAGCGCCTGCTTGCCCATGGCCTTAGGCGGGATTGGTCTGTGGTGGATCCTGCGTGAGCATGATCTGTACCGCTTCGATGCCGAGCCTTTAGCTGTGACGCATGGTGTCAAAACCCTCGGCGCGGTTGTGCTAGCTTTGCCGACGACAGCGGGGACCGGGGCCTTAGTGGCTTTGGCCGCAGGCCGCGCGGCAGAAGCTGGGGCCTGGGAAGCGGGTATCGCCACGCTCTTATCTGGCTGCATCATTGTTTCGGTGCACTTTTTTTCGGCGCTGATTTTAGGGTCGATGATTAAGGCTGGTTTGTTTTCTCTCAATGTGGTGATCGTGGGGGCGACGCCGCTGGCCCACAAGCTGATCGAGGAAGCCAAAGCATCGGGCGATATTGTGGTTTTGGGTGTCTTCGATGACCGGATGGATCGTGCCAAACCCTTGCCAAACCATGTTAGATTGTTAGGCGATCTCGATGATCTGATGAGCTGGCCGCATTTGCCGAGTATCGACCGGGTCATCGTGGCAGTCTCTAGCACGGCGCAAAGCCGCGTGTTGCAACTGGTCAACAAGTTACGATCTATGCCCAATAGAGTGGTGCTCGCCATTGATATGCAGGGCTTCGACAGTGACGGGACGACCATCGGCCGTATTGGTAACCGCCCTGTCGCCTATGTTTCTGGGGCACCCGAAGATGCCAAGCGCGCCTTTTGGAAGCGGGTGCAGGACCTGTTGTTTGGCGCGTGCATCCTTGTGTTGGCTGCGCCTGTGATGGCCTTGATCGCAGTGGCGATTAAGCTCGACAGCAAGGGTCCGGTTTTCTTCCGCCAGCAGCGGCATGGATTTAACAATCAAGCGTTTAGCTGCTGGAAATTCCGCTCCATGCGGGTCGAAGCCGCCGACGCGTGCGCGGCCCAGCAAGTGAGGCCGAACGACCCCCGCGTGACCAGAATTGGTCGCTTCATCCGCGCCACCTCTTTAGATGAGTTGCCGCAATTGTTTAATGTTTTGAATGGCACCATGTCGCTGGTGGGGCCGCGCCCTCATGCCATCGGCATGAGAACTGGCGATCAAGAAAGCGAAGCGTTGGTCGCTGAATATGCCCACCGTCACCGCATTAAGCCGGGCATGACAGGTTGGGCCGCCATTCACGGCTCCCGTGGGCCAGTTCATTGTGCAGAAGAGGTGGCCGAACGCGTCGCCTATGATATCGCTTACATTCGCGATGCGAGCCTTTGGCTCGACCTCTGGATCATGGTGAGAACCCTGCCCGCTCTCTTAGGCGACAAAGGGTCTGTGCGGTGAATTTGCGGACCCTTCCTGCCCGCGAGGTACAGCATCCGTCATGATGGGTCGTCACCTCATGACCTATTTGATCCCGAATCTGGCTCAAGCCGTGGCCAGTTTCGGCATGGTCGCCGTTTTGACGCGTCTTCTAAGTGACGACGATTATGGCCGCTATACCTTGGTCTATGCAGCCATGACTTTGGCGCAATATCTCTTCGTCGTCTGGATTGAGGCAGCTGCTGCCCGCTTTTATGCTGATGCGGCAGAAAAGGGCGAAAAGCCTGCCCATTTTGCAACTTTGATCGCTTTGTTTAGCTGGTGTGCTGGCGCCTTTGCCCTGATCTCCATCGCAGCCCTATTGTTGTGGCCCGCTGACCTCAATCTGAAAATCGTGGTCGCGGCAGCCTTTGGCAGTGTGATCACAAGGTCACTGATCAAAATCGCTTTAGAAACACGGCGGATGGCACAAGAGGCCAAGCGCTTTGCACTCGTCGATACCTTACACACGCTTTTGGCCTTTGGGCTTGGGATCGGCTGTGTGGTATTCTTCGCCTTAGGTCCTGAAGGTCCATTTATCGGTATGTTGATCGCTTCAGTCATTGTGCTGGCGATTGAAGGGCCAGCCCTGTGGATGGCGGCGCGTAACGGTTCGCCGCAGCCCGAGCGCGGCAAGGCTTATTTCGCCTATGGTGCGCCGTTGGCAGGCGGCCTAATTTTAAGTCTGGCCCTGACCAGTGGTGACCGTTTCGTTATCGCGGCATTTTTAGGCGAAGGCGACGTCGGGGCTTATTCTGCAGGCTATCAGGTAGGTGCCCGCATCCTCGACATCATCTTCACATGGGGTGCCGCTGCCGTGACACCGATCTTAATTGCTGCCTATGAGCGCGGTGGCCCTGCGGAGGCCGTTAAGGCTGCCCATCAGGGCTATGTCGTCCGCCTTGGCATTGGGGCACCAGCAGCTTTGGGTCTGGCACTTCTAGCGGCACCGATTTGTGAGATCTTGATCGGCGAAGCGCTGCGTGAGCGCGCGATCCAAGTCGTGCCTTGGATCGCTTTTTCTGCCTTGCTGGCGGGCATGTGCGACTATTTTTCTGAAGCTTTCATGCTGTCGAAAAAGGCACTTCAACGGGCATTGTTGCTTCTGGTGCCGGTGATTACCAGCCTCAGTCTAAATGTGCTTCTGCTGCCAAAGTTTGGCTTGGTAGGCGCGGCTTACGCTAATGTCGCTGCTTATGGTCTTGGCATGACCATGCTGGCGTGGATCGGCCGACGTTATGTGGCTTTGCCGATCCCGCTTCTGGAAACCGCAAAGATCACGGTTGCATGCGCTTTGATGGCGGCCGTTGTGCTGGCACTGCCGAGCTTTGGCGCGTTCCAAGACCTTATCCTCAAAGGCGGGCTAGGTGCATTTAGCTATGGTGCTTTTGTTATCCTATTGAATGTCGATGGCGCGCGCGACTTTGCCTTAGCCACGTGGACCCGCCTGCGCCCGCAAACGGGGGCTTTATGAGCGAGACGATTTTCACCAATGGCGTGCGGGCTGAACGCCCTTTAGATCTCAGCATCGCGACGCCCTTTTTCCGCAATGACCCTGGTCTGCTGTTAGATATCTTGTCTCACCAAATGTCGGGCAAAGCGGTTGAGTTGATCGTCGTGGATGATGGGTCACAGGACCCCTTGGTGACGGCCAAGGTCGAAGCAACCCTCCAGAACCTGAATGTACCTACCACTCTGATCACGTTGCATGCCAATCAGGGGCGTTCTGCGGCGCGCAACCGCTTGATAGCGGCGGCCAAAGCCTCTGTTATCCTTTTCCTAGACTCCGACATGGCACCAGATTCGCCAAGTTTTGTGTCCGAATGGCTAAAGCTTGCCAATGAGCCCACCACGGAAATTGCTTATGGCGGATTTTCCACTCTGCAGGTTCCAGCCTGCGCTGCTTTGGCTTTAGCCAAAATGGTCGCCGAAAAATCAGATTGTTCGTCTGCAAGTGAACGCCAAAGTCGGGGCGCTTTAGCGGTTGCGACATCGAACTTGCTCGTGCGCAAAGCCATTTTGGAAGATACGCCCTTTGACGCGGGCTTTTCTGGCTGGGGCTGGGAAGACGTTGATTGGGCTTTACGGGCCGAAGCCAAGGGCCATGCCATCCTACATGTCGATATTCCAGCGACCCATCTGGGCCTTGATGATGCTACAACCTTGCTCGACAAATTTGCGAAAGCCGGACCGAATTTCCGCCGCATCGTCGAACGCCACCCCAGCATGGCAGCCCTTCCGGGCACCAAACTGGCCCAGACCTTGACGCGTTTACCCGCAAGATCTTGGATTAAATCTGTTCTGAAGCTGATAGTTCTGTCCGAGGCTCTCCCCCTAGAGATCCGGGCGCTAGGGGCTCGTTTGTGGCGGGCTCTATGGGCGGCAGACGCACTTAGCTGAGGCGGTTGCCGGTGGCCGGGTTTGAACGCGTCGGCATCGGTGCGGATTGCAAGCCCCCTTGATAAGGAGCCCCGGCCTTAACTGGTTGAACAGCGCGTGGCGTTTGTGCTGGTTCCAAGGGCCGGATACCCGGCCCGAAGCTCAATCCCGCCAACAGTACCACCCAAGCGCTAAGCACTGAAACCTCTGAAGAAGCCAATAACAAGGCTGCAAGCCCGGCACACCACATCCCAAAAATCGCCGTGCCGTCTGCATCAGACTCCCTGCGGTCAAGTGCTAAACGAACGCTGGTCACGACCGCCCATACACTTGCGAGCCCAAAGCCCAATACGCCCAACCCTTGTCCAAAGCCGTCACGGATTGAGGCACCAGAAACACCGAACCCATAGCCAATCCAATTTATCGCGCCGAAGGGATCGGATACAAATGCCAAAGGCGTAAACAGGGCTAACAGCGTCACCGTCAGGATCGAGCAAGCCAGCGTCACGGCAATATCAATCGGCGTCCAAGGGCGACGGGCGGAAATCCAGCGCAGGCCAAGACCGAGGCCTGCACTGATGACCCCAATGCCCGCCACTATTAGACTTGTCATATCGCCTAGAATTAGGGCCAGAGCGACGAGGACTGCCACCCAAGCCAACCAAGCCCGGCGCCAGTTGGAACTGGCTGCCGACGCCCACAAGGCTGCGCAGAGTGCAAGGGTCAAGTCACCGTCTAAAGCGGCAAGCGGCATCAAACCACGCGCCGCTATAAGCTGAGCCAACAGGGCTATCATGCCCGCAAAAGCTGTCGTAAACGCCAAATCGACCGCAGGAAGGCGGGCTGCAATTGTAATTCCGAAGACCCACAATGCGACGAGCAGAATACCATGTTGCAATGCGATTGGCGGGGCCAACGCCCAAGCTGTTGAGACCAAGCACACGGCGACCAACAACAAACCGTCTAAGCGCCTGAGGAGCACGGGAGCGAGCGCCTCCCAGCGCACGGCAAAGCCGATAAAGCCCATCGATGCCACACCAGCCTTTAAGATGATTGGCCCCAATGGCGCTTCCTCTAGACTAGCTGCCCCAGGCCAGAGACGCCAAAAGCCTGCACTGAAGCACGCCAGCGCGAGAGCCAAGATGGCTAAATCCCAACGCCACGTCAATTTAGATGCAACCATGTTAGCGCTTTCGGCCAAGCGACAGTGCAGGACTCGATTTGCCAGTCACCACGATTCCGAGACAGCGTCCACCGCGACCCACCACCTCATCGCGCAAATCAATCGACTCGCGGACGTCGCTTTTGTTGCCATCAATGACCAGAATGATCCCGTCCATGTCTGCGGCTAAGGCAAGACCTGCACGAGATTGCTCTAGCGGTGGGGCGTCGACAATCGTCAGATCCACCGAACGGCGCACGGCACGCCAATAATCGGGTGCGGGCGTTACTTGAAGCTTTTGATTGCCAGCCAAAGCGGCGCGGTTAAAACGGCTGACGTAAAGCTTTGGGATTGTGGTTTTGTAACTTACGACTGCCCCCTCTCCTTGCGCGCCATCGGGCGTGCGCGGTTGGGCCCGCCAGAAAGGGGTCACGCCAAAAGTCATGTCGAATGGACCCTTGAAGCCCGTCTGCATGCCGCCCAGCGCAGAGAATTGCCCAGGCCCAAAAAAATCCAAGTCAATCAACCAAGCCGATTTGGCGGCCCGTTCGGCAGCGAGCTCTGCAAAAGCGCGCGCCACTTCAGAGATTCCGACATCGTGCTTGGCACCCACGAACATGACGGCAGCGCCCGCGCCCCCTGTTGCAGCGGCAACAGCAGACCAGACTCCATTCATCTGTCCCTGAATGCTTCCCATCCAAACCCCAACTCAAACAAGCCTCAAAGTCGCTTTAGCGCGTCACCGTCGCCAAGATCGGAAGGCCTAGGGTCCGACCGATCGAGGACGGTGTTGGGAAGGTTGTTCGCGAGAATGCCCGCATCAAACCAGCCGCCAATGCCGTTAAGGCCGCAAAGAAGACGGAGAGCATTGCTACTTCCTTCTTCCAGCTCTTGCCACGAGTCGGCACATTAGCACGTTCAATGACCCGTATATTTTCATTAGAGGTGCGGCTGAGTTCATTTTGAGCTTGAGAAGATGCTTCCCTTGTTGAGAATTGTTTGACTTGCTCTTCCAAGATTGCCTTTCGGCGCGTCAAATCATCAAACAATGGCTTTACTTGACTTAATTGGATGGCGCGGGCCTGCAATTGTGCAACTTGAGCCTCTAGTATGGCTTCGCGCTGGGTTAAAGCTTCAACCTCAGCCGCATTACGCGCCCGGTCAGAAGCCATTGTATCGCGTACGGGGTTTGCCCCTGTCTTTGTTGTGCCAGCCGCGCGCCCTTGTTCAGAGCCCAGAAGTTCATCCAACGCCTCGATCCGGCGACGCATGTCTTGAACAGGTTGGCTTTGCTCGGTGTAGCGGGTTTGAAGCTCTGCCAATTGGGTTGCCAGCTCGATCCGACGGCGGGAATTATCGGTTTCGAACGACAAGCGCACTTCGCGCGGTTCGCTGCGATAACTACGGTCACTGGCAGCAAAGCGGCCTTCAGCTTCGCGCTGGCGCGCCTGTACGTTTAAAAGGTCAGCCCGGGCGGTTGAGAGCAAGGATTGGAGGGCGGCACGTTCCCCTTCAAAGTCTGCCACACCATTTGCACCTAAGAACGCGGTGATCTCGGCTTCCGCTTCCTGCAAACGGGTTTCAAACTCATTACGTTGGGTCCGCAATGCCCCTGTTTGATCCTCAAACAAGACTTCCCGGCGATAGGTCAAATACTCGTCGATCATAGTGTTGAGGACTTTGGCGGCAATGACAGGGTCTTTGCTTTGATAACTCAACTGGATCACGGTCGTATTGGCCGACGCGCCAGCAGAAAAATTGCGCTGGAACTGATCGACGCCAAAGGCAATCCGGCGTTCGGGCGTATCTGGGCCTTGGGTGATCTGAATATCTTCAGGATTAAACAAACGATCCAGCCCAATTTTGCGAATCACCCGCTCCGCGATTTGAGCAGATTTGATCACTTCGACTTCTGATTGGACGATTTGTTCTTGCTTGGGTGCTGCGCCTTCGCCCGCTGCACCGACGCGTGGGGTGAAGACATACTCCTGTCCTAGCAAAATCGAAAGCCGCGCACTGGCGGTATAGCTCTTTTGAAGCGTGGTCGCGAAGGCGACACCAAGCCCAGAAATCATAATAAATACAATGATCATCAGCCATTTTTCACGCCACAACAGACCGATCCAATCGCGCAGGTCAAGCTGTGGGCGCATGCTTCCAGTCGGCTCATAGCCGCCAGAACGGGGATAGCTTGGGCCCGTGTGGTAAGTCATTCTAAATTCCGCGCGTCAGGACGTGTGGCAAAGCATTTTGCTTCTTCCAAACGTTAATCAACCATTATCCATTAACGAAACGTTTAACGATTGGGTTTCTAAGAAGCAGGCTATCGTTAACTGACTTTGGGAGCCTGTTCATGCGTGCCAAAACCACAGCACTACTCTGGTCGTGGGTGGTTCTAGCATCGAGCGGCCTGACTGCATGTGCACCGAGAGGCTATGTCGAAGCTTTGCGCACAGACGGCAAAAACTGGCAAACCCCACGGCCAGTTGCCACCGTCGACTTTCCAGCGATTCCAACTTTTCCAAGCTGGACGGCCGAAGATGAAACTTATCGATTCTTCCCCGGCGATGTGATCGATTTTCAATCTATCGGCGCGCCGGAACTCAGCCGAAAGTTGACCGTCGCGCCTGACGGCCGCATTCATCCACCGATGCTTGAAGCGATTATTGCGGCTGACCGCACACCTGACGATTTAAAGCTTGAGCTGCAAGGTCAATATGCGACCTATTTGCGCAATCCCGCGATTGCGCTCGCACCCGACACTTTCGCCTCACAGAAGTTCTTTGTCGGCGGGGAAGTGGCCAAGCCTGGCCTGTATGATTTATCAGGTGAGATGGATCCGCTGCAGGCGATTACCACGGCAGGCGGCTTTCTAAATACCGCGCGGCGGGAAGAAGTTGTGGTCCTGCGCCGGGGTGCTGGCGGCACGCCTTATATGCGAGTCTATGACCTGCGCTCTGTCTGGGCGAGCCAAGCGCTGTTAGCCGAACTGCCACGCCTGCGCCGCTTTGACGTCGTCTGGGTGCCCAAGTCGCAGATTTCCGAATTGGGGCAGTTTACCCAGCAATTCGTTCGCGACGCGCTGCCAATTACAGTCGGCTTCAACTATAGTATTGGCTCAAACATCGTCCAATAAGCGCGCAAGCCCCATCAGCGGCCTAACAACGAAACCAGATTAGTTTGCGGTGCGTTGAAGCCATTCGCGCGCGGCGCGCTGGGCTGCCGAGACTTGGCTCTGTGTCATCATCGCCGTTAACTCTTGGCGACGCTGCTTTGCTTCGCTATCGCCGCGCAATGCAGCAATATTGAACCACTTGTGCGCTTCCACATAATCCACCTCAGCACCAACGCCAGTTGCATGCGACAGGCCCAAAGCAAACAGATCGATGGATGCTTCATTGGTTTCAACTTCGGTGGTCATTGTGACCTCTAAAGCGCTGCTCATATCATAAGCCATTTTAGTCTTTCCCCTAACCATATTGACCACGTTCTCGGCCAAGTGCTTTTTTTCACCGAGCTGCCGTTTTGGCCTCTCGCATGGACAATGTGACGGGTGATAGTGAATCGAATCTTCTCAAGACCTTGCTATAAAATGAATTTCAGTACCTTTTACGTAAACAGGTGGTTCACGCCCTCCCACGTGATTCATGACTCCTTCAGCTACTTTGCTCAGAGATTGATAAACTTGCCTTTTTTCGAACCCGATGACGCTAACGCTCTATCAACCGAGAATCTGGACGTCTCTCAGGTTTTTGATTTAAACGGCAAAGGTGCCGTTGAGGCTTTGGCGCTTGTGGAGGCTGCGCTGCACGACCAACGCGGCGACGAAGAAGTTAAACTATGGTTCCGATTTGATCCGCCAACGCCTGGTGGAGGTGAGACTCTGTTTCAGCCCGTCGGTCGGCGTTTGCGCGATGCCATTAAGCATGGCCATGCCGTGCGCGCGATGCCAGCCCAAGCTGGCGGCTGGATTGTCAGACTGTCGGCAAAGGTGCGATAGTTAATTATGGCCGTCTATACTGAACCCACTGACGAAGAACTGGCGACCCTTTTACAGGGCTGGGGGCTAGATGGCCTGCGAAACTTCAAGGGCATCGCCGAAGGAGTTCAGAATTCAAACTTCTCGGTAGAGGCCGCCCAAGGCCGCTTCATCATGACCATTTATGAGAGGTCTGTCGCGCTGGAGGATTTGCCGTTTTACTTGGGTCTAACTGAACGGGCGGCGAACGCTGGCCTCCCGGCCGCCCGTCCCATCCGCACGCGAGATGACCAAGTGGTGCAGATGATCCGGGGTAAGCCTACGGCCTTATGCAGTTTCCTTGATGGTGTCTCATCCAAACGCCCACCCGCCAGCCAAGCGCGCGCGGTGGGCGCCGCACTGGCCCAGTTGCATCAGGCGCTAGAAGGGTTTCCCCTAGCGCGGCCGAATGACTTGGGTCCAGATAATTGGGCGGACCTTTGGAAAGGCCGGGCGCGCCAGGCAGAAGCGCTCGAACCCGGCATTGCTGCTGCGATCCAAAGCGACCTTGAGCGCTTTAGGACTGACTGGCCACAGGATCTGCCGCGCGGCATCATCCATGCCGACTTGTTTCCCGACAATGTTTTGTTTTTGGGTGACGAGGTTAGCGGCCTGATTGACTTCTACTTCGCTTGCAACGATTTTTTGGCTTATGATGTCGCAGTCATGCTAAATGCCTGGTGCTTTGAAGCCAATGGGCGAGAGTTTGATATGATCAAAGGCCGCGCCCTGATTTCAGGTTATGAGAGCGTGCGGCCCTTGAGTGCCGCAGAGCGGGCAGCATTGCCGCTTTTGGCGCGCGGTGCGGCGCTGCGCTTCTTCCTCACCCGCTTAGTCGATTGGATGACGCCAATGGAGGGTGCCTTGGTGCGCAAGAAGGACCCACGCGATTATGCAGGCCGGCTTGCCTTCCACCGCGCCGCGCGGGACGCTTCAGACTATGGCGCGCCTTAAGCATCTAGCCAGCTTGCTGCCATCGACACCACTTCTTCATCTTGTACCAAAGCGCGGTGGCCGAGACCATCGACAGGCCAGAAACGCGCCCCGGGCCAAGCTTCCGCAGCACGCTTGCCTTCTGAAGCCGGGCATTGCTCGTCATCGAGGGAATGGATGAACAAGGCGTCGGCCTTCATGCTTGGTCCCGCTTCCGCTAAGTCAAAGAAGCGGCCTTCTTGATGGCCAAGCGCCAAAGCTGCCTCAATCATTGGCTCTTCGACGCCATAGCGCCGCCAAGCCCGTTCAAACTGGCGTGCTTGGGCAACCGGCGGGGAAATCAACACCACTCGGGCAAGTTCCAGCCCTTGTTGGAACGCCTTTGCCAATGCGGGCCCGCCAAACGAGTGGGTTGCCGCGCCTTCAAACGGGCCAAAGCGCGCTTGCAGGGCCAAGATGGCGTCAGCCGCCAATTCCAAGCTGCAGCGATCCCCATCACTATGACCGTGGCCGGGCAGATCAAAAGCAACGATGCTGCGACCACGCTGAGTCAAAAGGTCGATCAGGGGTGACCACAAGCTGGTGTCATCTTCCCAGCCATGTACCAATAGCACCGGCGGGGCCTCGAATCGGTGCCCTAGCAGATGCCAGCTGGCAATCTGGGCCCCTTCTTTACCGACCATAAAATGATCGGCTTGATGCAGGAGTGGGCTGACACGGGGAACTGCCCGCCGCTTTGGCTGGCCGGATTGGTTCAAAAGATGCTTGGCATGGGTCACAACGTCGTTCATGACAAAGCGTGTGGAACGCCACCGCGCAGTTTGCAAGGTCATGACGAAACGGAAACCTGAAGATGGATGACACTTTATTCCCAGCTGCGACTATTTTGTTGGTGCGTGATGGCGCAGATGGACTGGAAGTCATGATGGTGGAGCGCCACGCCAATATCGGCTTCGCCGGTGGCGCGATGGTGTGGCCCGGCGGGAAAGTCGACCCCGCTGACTTTGATGAAGGCTGGCTAGAGGCAGCCGAGGGCCTAGAAGGCTTAGACGCCGAAGAACGCGCAGCACGCGTGGCAGCGCTGCGCGAAGCTTATGAAGAGACCGGCATCTTGCTCGCAACCCGCAATGGCGAACCGATTGGCCAAAAGGCACTGGATTTAACCGACATGCGCAAGCGTGTAGACCGTGATGCGACTTTGTTTCAGCCCTTGGTGCGCGGCCATGGCCTGAAGCTAGCAACCAGTGCGCTATATCCCTTTGCGCGCTGGATCCCGCCCCCTGCCCTACATAAGCGCTTTGATACACGCTTTTATTTGACGCCGGTGCCTGCAGGCCAAGATGGGCTCCAAGATGGCAGCGAAGCTGTTGACCTTGTGTGGATCAAACCGCAGGCGGCGTTGGACGACTTGGCTGCGGGTCGCCGCAAGATCATATTTCCAACCGCGCGCAACCTCGAACTATTGGCCTTGTCAAAAACCGTTAAGCAGGCTTTGCAAGATGTTTCTACGCGCCCGCAAGGCATTGTTCAGCCTGTTATCGAAGATGGCGTCTTGAAGATACGCGCAGACCTCGGCTATCCTGTGACCGAAGAAAAGCTCGACACAGCCATGCGGGGATAAACTCATGCCCATGATCAATCTTTCGACGGGTATTCCCGCGCTTTTCGAGCCAGCCCAAGGCAGTCAGCGCCGCGGCGGCTTGGTGGTGGCGCAGGAGATTTTTGGGCTTAACGACAATATTCGAGCATTATGCACGCGTTTTGCTGGTGATGGCTTTAACGTGATTGCGCCTGCTTATTTCGACCGCATCGAGGCAGGCTTTTCAGCCCCCTATGATCCAGACGGGATTCAAAAGGGCCTGTCTGCCGTCCGTGCCACGTCGTGGGACCAAGTCACTGCCGATACGCAAGCCGCGATCGACGTGCTGGCCGAAACCCAGTCGCGCATTTTTGTGACGGGCTTTTGTTGGGGTGGGACTGTTGCCTGGGTCGCGGCTTGCCGCTGTTCTGGCGTCACGGCTGCTTCGGCCTTTTATGGCCGGATGATCAATATGTTTCTTGCGGAAACTCCAAAAGCGCCGATTGAACTGCATTATGGCGATGCGGACCCCGGCATCCCCTTAAGCTTGGTGAATGAAGTCCGCGTCGCACATGCTGAAGTACCAATCCATCTCTATCCCGCAGGCCACGGATTCTTCTCAGACCGCGGGCATGATTTCGACCCGACTCAAGCAGACCTTGCTTGGGCGCGGACGCTGGATTTGTTTGACAAAGCCCAAACCTGACAACCCTTTGTCAGGATCTACAGTTCCCTGGCGGCGTCGAGGATCATGAACGTGCGGCCTAGGCAAAATCCCGCGTTGAAGTTTTCTTGCGTGGTTAGGCCAAGACTTAAAGCACCCGCCCTGCCACCGCGGAAAGCTTAGCCAAAAGCGCTGGGTCACGGGCTTCGGGGGATGTAATCAATGCAAAATCGAGGCACGTATCGATTGGAGACGGCATGCGGGCCAACGACTTTAGCGACCGAGCCAAGTCCGCCACCATCGCTTTGGCTTTGGTCGAGTTGGCATGCATGACTTCTAAAATCGCCGAAACTTCCACGGCTGCATGGTCTTCATTCCAGCAATCATAATCTGTCACCATACAAACCGATGCATAGGGCAATTCGGCCTCTCGGGCGAGCTTGGCTTCGGGCATATTAGTCATGCCAATCACCGAACACCCCCAGGAGCGGTAGAGGTTGCTTTCGGCAAGGGTTGAGAACTGCGGGCCCTCCATCACCAAATAGGTACCGCCTTCAGTCACATCTGCGCCCGAGCGACGCGCTGCTTCTGCTGCAAGTCCTGCCAAACGGGGACAAATGGGATGGGCCACCGAAACATGGGCAACGAGGCCCGTACCAAAGAAGCTTTTGGGACGCGCGAACGTCCGATCAATGAATTGATCCACCACAACAAAATGTCCGGGTGGGAATTCTTCCTTGAGCGAGCCGACAGCCGAGATGGACAAAACATCGGTCACCCCTGCACGCTTCAGAACGTCAATGTTTGCGCGGCTATTGAGTTCAGACGGGGAAATACGATGCCCGCGGCCATGACGGGGCAGAAACACAACGCGTTGACCATCCAGTTCGGCATCAAAAATCTGATCAGACGGTTCTCCCCAAGGGCTCTCGATCGTCCGCCATTCACCTGACAAGCCCGGGATATCGTACAGCCCAGAGCCACCAATCACGCCCAAAACCCAGTTTGACATATCGTTTAACCCTCTTTGCGCCAACGCGCCACGTCCCGGCGGCAAGCCTCCAATGTGGCTAGGCGGCGTTGCATCAGGACATTTGGATTTTTTGATCCAGCAAGCTCGCGTTGGCCTTGGCGGGCAAACGCGTCATAATCCGCCCGAAAGCGTGGTTCGCCGCGCACCGTGGACGCCGCCAAAACCATAGGCTGCATGGCATCACTCAGCGCCATGATCTCGCGCGCGACGCCTACAACCTGCTTAGGCGCGCCGGGTCGACTGGCTTGGATGCGGGTAATCGCGCCCATAAAATCTGCCGTGCCATAGCATTGCACCAGCCGGGTATAGTCGCGCGAAACATCAAAGTTTGGTGCAATCTCGCGGGCTATTTGAGTTGGCGTCAGCGGGCCGCGTGGGGCGATTGGTGCCTTGGCCGAACTTGGCAAAGCCGGCAGCGTCGCTTCACTCGAGGCAGATGGAGCCACACTTGGGTCAAACGTTTGCGGTAACTCAAATTGCTTCGTCTCTAACGGTGCAATTGAGGGCGTTGCAGGCGCCTTTCGTCCAAGATTGACCGTCACCTCCGGCACGGGGGCCTGAGCAACAGCGGGGGTTGTTTCTTGAGCTTGAGCCCCAGGCCCGGCCGCAAGCGTGAGAAATATCGCAAAAGGTGCAACGCGCATCATCAGTCCATTACATAGCGAATTGGCAGGTTCTTAAGCCCGCCAACAAAATTAGCTTCCGAAAGCTTGGGTTCGCCTGCAAATTCGACGGATTTGAGGCGCGGCAGGAGTTCTTCCCAGAAGATCCGCATCTCTAGCTTGGCCAAGTGCTGCCCTAAACACAAATGCGCGCCATAACCAAAGGCCAAATGCTTGTTGGGCGTCCGATCAATGCGGAAAGCGTAAGGATCGTCAAACACGTCTTCATCACGATTGCCAGAAGGATAAGACAGCATCAGCCAATCCCCCTTCTTTATCGTCTGCCCGCGTAAGTCGTAATCCGCTGTGGCAGAACGCATGAAATGCCGCACAGGCGTCGCCCAACGGATCGATTCATCCACCAACCCATGGATCAGGTTTGGATCCTTCTGAACCGCCGCCAATTGGTCGGGATTTTGGATCAAGCCAAACAGGCCCGCTGCGGTCGACGAAGACGTCGTGTCATGGCCGGCGGTAGCAATAATGGTGTAATAGCTGACGGCCTCAAAAGCGCCAATCGGCTCCCCGTCTATCTTGGCGTTGGCAATTACAGTGGCAACATCTTCGGTGGGATTTGCCCGGCGTGCTTCGGTGATCTGGTTGAAATACATGAAGAAGTCCATCAGGACAGCTTGAATATCTGCCAGAGCCTTTTGCTCGTCCTGAAGTTCGCCACCCGACCGGTTCATCTCTGGGTCTTGCGCCCCAAATAATTCCTGAGTGAGCTTCAGCATCCGGGGCTCATCCACTTCCGGCACACCCAAAATTTCCATGATGACGCGCAACGGGAAAAAGAGCGCGATGTCATTTAAGAAGTCGCATTGCCCACCCATGCCAGCCATTTTATCAACATACATACGGGCGATTTTGCGGATCTGGTCTTCCAGTTTACGCAAATTCTGCGGCATAAACCAAGCTTGGGTCATGACGCGGAATTTTGGGTGATCCGGCGCATCCATTTGTACAAGGGTCCGGATCAAATGCGGCGAGCCCCCTGTTTGCTTGCGCACCTTTTCATCGACCGACTTGGTTGTCAGGGTCGTGGGCAATTCACCGCTCAGAAATAGGTCGTTTTGACGACTAATCTCCAAAATGTCGGCGTGCTTTGACACAAACCAGAACGGCTCAAAATCTGCCATCTGGGTCTTTGCAAGTGGATAGTCGGCGCGAATTCTAGCGAAAGTAGCGTCCATAACGACTTGATCCGCATAGGTCTTTGGACTGACGACCGCACGCGACAGTTCTTCTGGAAGAAGTGGATCTGCAGACATCATTCAAGCTCCCTGTGCGGCCCCGTAAGACATCTCTCGTCAGTTTGGGCTTTATTTCCCTAACGATGGGACTGACTGGCCACAGGGGTCAAGGGCGCGCTTACATTTTCCGATGCGAAGCCCGTCTGCTGGTGATTTCTCTGAATCGCTTATGGCGCGGACAGATCATCTCGCGCAACAATTTTGAGGCCATTGGCTTGTTGCTCAAAAAAGTAAGCTTGGCTCAATATCATGCAAGGCTCTTTGCTGTTCAGCTTGCAAGCCTTTTCCGTCAGCTTCACGCCATTGAGCTTATAATCAAAATTGATGGTATTGCCGAAAATGCTGCGCAAAACCACATCTGCTGGCTCTGAAGGGATTAGATCGCCAGGGGTGAGTTCATAAGGGGTTTGCGGAATTGGCGAGAGCCCTTGCAAGCGCCCGCCATAAATGCGCAAGCCGCGATCAATGTAATCCGTGACATATCCAGCATCAAACGTCCCATCATTATTGAGGTCCCGGAAGCACTGCGTTCGACGGACGCCTTGGTCGGGCAACAAAGGTGTGCAGAAGCCAACGCCATTATCAAGTTGGACTTGGAATAGAATGGTCCCAGCTGGGACGGATTTTGGATAGCTACCGCGACGGGAGAGTGTGTCGACTTTTAAGCGTGCTGTTTGGGTGACACTAACATCAAAGCGGCCGACGACGTCGCCGGGCAACAGCACATCGCCGACTTTGCTGGCGCTGACCACCGACGATTTGAACAAGAAATCTGTCAGCGGCATTTGTAAAAGCTTGCCCTCTACAGCCCGTTCATTCTGCGTGGCCGACCGATCAGCCAACGAAGGGCCCGTTATGGCCGCGGCTGCCCCAAAGGCTAGGACAAGTGCCATACCAAAAGCTGTGCCAAAATGTGTCATCCAATAACCCTCTGCCAAAAGGCGCGGCAAGTGCTGCTGCGCTTATCCTATGGGCGAAAAGGGATCAGTTTCTTGCATCAGCCCGCAGCCAAAAGCATTTGTCACCCCCGTGACGCCTTAGACGTCACATAGGGATTCTTGTCTCTAATTGCCAATTACAAAGAGGTAAGTTTCTGAAATTTAACGTCTAGGTAGCAGGTTGGATCCGGCTGAAGAAACAATCAATGCCCTAAAGCTTCATGATGGAAGTGACCGGCCATACGGCAATCGCGAACCCGATAATTACTTCAATCGCAACGGATCGAACGACATGGCTGTGCTGGGTATGAGAGTCCATGCTGTAGGACAAATAGCGGCCTAAGGCAGTGAACAACCAGCCAGCGGCCAAAATGCTACAAGCGGCTATGCCAGCCTCTTTTCCCCAGAAAACCATAAAAGCCAAAGCGGACAAATGGAGGCCAAGGAACATCCCGCCGAAAGTGGCGCGAAACTCCGAATAGCCCTCTGGCTGTCCATTTTCGGGTTGCAAGCGAACCAGTCGTCCGGCCCACATTGGATCAAACATGCCTTTAATGCCAAGACCTGCACCAAAAGCGAGAGTCCCGGCAGAAATGTAAAAGACGAAATCAAACATAGGCATAGCCTCGAAACGAACAGAGTGATTTTTGGTCACCTTCCTGTATAATTGTTAAGTGTAAAATTTCTTCCAACAGGAGTGCATAAGGTTGGCCAAGGAAAACAAAACAAAACCAGAGACCAAAAGCGTTGCGGCCTTTCTCGCCGAAGTGGAACCCGCAGCACGAGTTCAAGAAGGCCAAATCCTAGCGGAGCTGTTTACGCGAGTCTCCGGCCAAGCACCCGTTATGTGGGGACCCTCAATCATTGGCTTTGGCTCGTATCACTATCGGTATGAAAGCGGACACGAAGGCAATGCCCCTCGCGTGGCGTTTTCCCCACGCAAGGCAAAGCTTGTTTGCTATCTAAAATTGGAATCTGCGGGCGCAGCGCCGCTACTCGCCCGGCTCGGCAAGCATGGCACGGGCAAAGGCTGTCTCTATATCAACAAGCTAAGCGACATTGATCTCGGCGTCCTCGAGGAATTGGTAACCGACAGCTATCAGGCGATGGCCAAAGCCTATCCCAATTGAGTAAGCCCACCTATGTAGGGCACCAAAACGTCGGGCACGCGGATGGTGCCGTCTTCTTGTTGATAATTCTCCAGCACAGCCACCAACGTCCGCCCTACCGCTAGGCCTGATCCGTTCAGCGTATGGACAAAACGAGTCGCCTTCTCGCCCTTGGCACGGGTGCGGGCGTCCATGCGGCGTGCTTGGAAGTCACCGCAATTGGAGCACGAGGAAATTTCGCGATAGGCGCCTGTGCCATCGTTTTGCCCCGGCAGCCATACTTCCAAATCATAGGTGCGTTGGGCCGAGAAGCCCATGTCACCGGCACACAATAACATGCGGCGATAAGGCAATTTCAGCGCCTCCAAAATGCCCTCTGCGCTAGCGGTCATCCGCTCATGCTCGGCCTCTGAGGTTTCTGGGGTGGTGATGGAGACTAATTCCACTTTCCAGAATTGATGCTGACGGATCATGCCCCGGGTATCGCGACCAGCACTACCTGCTTCTGAGCGAAAACAGGGCGATAGAGCCGTCATGCGGATTGGCAAGCGTTCTTCATCGACGATCTGTTCGCGCACCAAATTGGTTAGCGAAACCTCTGAGGTTGGGATCAGATAACGGCCGTCAGTGGTCTTGAACAAATCCTCTTCAAACTTCGGCAATTGGCTAGTGCCAAACAAGGCGTGGTCGCGCACCAATACCGGGGCATTAGTCTCCTGATAGCCATTATGCTGCGTATGGTGGTCGAGCATGAACTGGCCCAAGGCGCGTTCAAGCCGCGCCACCTGACCGCTCAACACCACAAAACGTGAGCCAGACATGCGGGCAGCCCCTTCAAAATCCATCCCGCCCAAGGCTTCGCCAATAGCGACATGATCTTTTGGAACAAACGGGAATTGTGGCGGGGTACCCCAATGCTTGACGACCACATTGCCTGCTTCATCCGCGCCTTGGGGTACACCAAGGTCCGGGAGGTTCGGCAAAGCTTGAATAATGGCATCTAGCTCTGCTTGCGCCACAGCTTCAATTTGACTGGACTCTTCCATCACAGCCTTGGCCTCGGCCACTTCTGCCATCAGGCGAGCAGCCTCAGCTTCATTCTTTTGTGCCTTGGCCGCCCCAATGGCTTTAGACGCCGAATTCCGAACCGCTTCGGCTTCCATCCGCTTGGTCATAGCTGTGCGCAAACGGCTATCGATTTCCAAAATAGCAGGCGTTTGGGCCGACAAGCCGCGCAACGCCCAGCTGGCGTCATAATGGGCGGGGTTGTCTCGAAGGGCTTTTAGGTCATGCATGATTTGGCTCTAGGTTGTTTGGCATTCCTGATAGCGCGCGTTGGACGCGCCTGAAAGAGCGCGCGCGCAGGCAAATGAACCAGACTGCCCGTCCAACTCGACAAAATCTGCTGCGGGTTCTATCTCGCGGGCATGTATCTGATCCTCGCAACTGGTCCGCGCGCCGCCATTGAAGCCGCTTCGAAACTCCTTGATGCACTCGGAGGCTTTGGGGCCGTCGGCTGGTGGGAGCTAGAGCGCCGCCAATTCAAACTTGAAGCCTATGCCTACACGCTGGAGGCAGCACAATTTGGTGTCGGCGCAATCGCTTTGTCAGACCCCGATTTGGACGCCCGGCTAGCGCCGCTAGAAGAGGCCGACTGGGTAAAGATGTCGCTTGAAGGCCTGCCACCCGTGCCCGCTGGTCGGTTCATGGTTGTGGGCAGCCACGATGTCGGCAAGGCCAAGAACGGCACCGTAGAAATCATCATTGATGCAGGGGAAGCCTTTGGGACAGGTCACCACGGGACCACTTCAGGCTGTCTCTTGGCACTCGACCGCCTGTTGACCCGCGGCAAACGTCCCCAACGGGTTCTAGACGTCGGAACGGGGTCTGCCATTCTGGCTATTGGCGCGGCCAAAACGGGTAGCCGTGTTGTGGTGGGGACCGAGATTGATCCCCGTGCCAATTATATCGCGGGCCTGAATGCCAAACTTAACCGCGTTGGTCCAAAAGTGCGCACTTATGTAGCCAATGGGGTGCGTCGTGCGCTCATCCGTTCACAAGGGCCGTTTGATCTGGTCTTTGCCAATATTTTGATGAGGCCCTTGGTTCGCCTGTCGCCAGACCTGGCCAGCATTGTGAAGCCTGGGGGCCGTATCGTGTTGTCTGGGCTTTTAACCCACCAAGAGCCAGCCATTCGTCGTGCCTATGGCCAGCGGGGTCTGGTCCTAGAGCATCGCTATCGGAAAGAGAATTGGTCAACGTTGACCTACCGCCGACCCATTCGCACCAACTGAGTTCATTTAGGCTTTGCGGCTCAGCTCGTCATAGGTGGTTTCGGTGAGGCTGGTTAGAAACTCATTCAGCATTTCGTGGAATTCCGAAGCCTGCATATGCAAGCGGTTCGGGTTAGGGAAACGATAGTCCCAGAAACTGGTGATGTGGCTGATCACACCCATGCTGTGACCCAGTTCAATGAACAAGCGCGGCGCTTCCAACAAGAATTTCCGGAAGGCCGCCGCATTGCCATGCTCTACCAAATCGTTGAACGCATCATCATAAAGACCCAAAATGGCGACGCAGCCGCGTGCGGCTTTTTGGATCGCCTTCTTCAAGGCTAAGCGCTGATTGGAGATGGCCGTGTCCAGTACCCGATCTACTGCGCCTTCCAAAGACACGCGATCTAGGGCCCCCGCTAAGGACTGCAGCTTCACCATGCTACTGCGAAACTGCCATTTGAAATACAAAAAGCCCTTCCAACTAAAGATACTATCCTCAAATTGTTGACCATCCAGCCCTAAGGTCACACGCAAAGGGTCCAACCGGGACTCTGTATCCTTCGTCAGGATTGCATCAACCATTCGCTTTATGCTCTGACTCATTTGATTGTTTGAACCGCCAAAGGCCAACGTAATCAATTGCTGGATTTGCTCACCCGCAAAAGTGCGCATCCGCTCAATATCAGCTGTGGACATGGCGAAGTAACAATCCGCAGGGGCAAAGCCATAACGGGTTAAGGTCTCTTTGAGCAAAAAGGGGTCGAGTGACGGCAATTTGGACAAGATTTCCAAAAGCCTAAAATCCTCCTCCATGTAGGATTCTTCGCCACCCAGCATTTCAAGCAGCGTCTGCTGATAGCCCGCTTGACCGATCAAGATCGACTGGCCGCCCGCACGCAAGGTTTTCTTGTCAAAAGGAAAGATGATTTTTGTCGCCACCGGGCTGGACCGCGGCATTAAATAGGTTTCGTCTGACCGCAGTCGGTGTTTGACAAAAATGGCGCGGTTCAGAGTTGGGTCCTGAAAGAATGGACGCCGCGCATACTCATCTTCTTCGTTATTTTTCTCATGAACTTGGTATAGATTAAGCACACGGCTGGTCGAGGCCGTTCGATACAAGGCTTCAAGACTTCGAAGACCGCGCATGTACTTCTTGAGACCTCCCAGTCTTTGCATGCTTCTGCTTGCCAAAACTTGGACCAGCGAAAGACTAGATGCGCGCTTCTAACCCATGGGGTGCAAACAAATTGTGAATCCCTCAGCATCATCGCCTTGCGCGAATTCGACCATGCCTCTAGGCTCGTGGCATGTTTCAGAATTATGACGTGCGCGGTGGCGCTGACCAAGGCCGTAAGGCAATCCCATTAATCCGCGCTCAGTTGGAGCAATTAGGCCTTGATGGCCTTTTTGTGCCGCATGAGGATGAATGGCAGAATGAGTATTTGCCCGATTGTGCTGAGCGTTTGGCTTGGGCCACGGGCTTTACTGGCTCGGCTGGGGCCGCCATCATCCTGCGCGATAAGGCTTATTTGTTCTCAGATGGTCGCTATACACAACAGGCGCTCAGCCAAACAGCGCCTGAATTATTTGAGCAACGCGACCTTGTCGATGAAGGGCCGGCCGTTTGGCTCAAGGCTGAAGCGCCTGCAGGTGCAAAAATTGGCTATGATCCCCGCCTAGTGCCGCCCGACGCCTTGGCGCGCCTGAAAGAGTCTGCAGCGCAAGCGGGTGTTGAGCTGGTGGCTGTCGGTGTCAATCCGATTGACCAAGCGTGGCAAGACCGCCCCGCCGAGCCCCGCGCAGAAATTGTGCCCCATCCTGAAACCTTTTCGGGCGAAAGCAGCGCCTCCAAGCGCTCGCGCATTGGCGAAAAACTATCAGGCGATGCCATTGACGCCAGTGTCCTAACTTCGCCGGCTGCTCTGGCCTGGCTGTTCAATATTCGGGGCACAGACGTAACTCGCACGCCCTTGGCGTTGGGCAGCGCGATCCTCAACAAAGACGGTACAGCGCAATTGTTCGTCAAGCCTGAAAAGGTGACTCCGGAATTACGCGGCTTTCTGGGCAATGAAGTCTCAATCAGCACAGAGCCCGATTTTGTCGAGGCCCTTAAGCAAACCAGTGGCAAACGGGTTTTGGTGGATCCAAGTCTGTCTTCCGCGCACGTGTTTGATGCTTTGCATGCAGCGGGCGCAAAGGTCGTCCGTGGCCAAGACCCCACCATCATGCCGCGCGCGTTGAAAAACGCCGTTGAAATCGCTGGAACCAAGCGTGCCCATGCGCGCGACGGGGTTGCACTTGCCAATTTCTTGCATTGGTTTGACGTCGAAGCGCCCAAGGGCCTTCTGACCGAGATCGACATCTGTAAGGCCATCGAAGGCTTTCGGATGGCAACGGGTGCTTTGCAGGATTTGTCGTTCGACTCCATTTCGGGCGCTGGTCCGAACGGGGCCTTCCCGCATTATCGCGTCACGGTCGAAAGCAATCGCAAAGTTGATCAGGACAATTTGTTTTTGCTCGATTCAGGCGGCCAATATCTCGATGGCACGACCGACGTTACCCGTACGGTGGCCGTGGGCACACCAAGTGCAGAAATGAAAGACCGCTTCACCCGCGTTCTTAAAGGCCATATTGCCCTTTCGCGCGTGCGCTTCCCGAAAGGCACAACGGGCTCGGCTCTCGATGCTTTGGCGCGCATGAGCCTATGGGAAGGCGGCTTTGATTATGACCATGGCACCGGCCATGGCGTCGGCTCCTATCTGGGCGTGCATGAAGGCCCCCACCGCATCGCCAAAGTGCCCAATCATGTGGCGTTAGAACCCGGCATGATCGTTTCCAATGAACCTGGCTTTTACAAGATTGATGGCTACGGCATTCGCACCGAGAATCTTCAATATGTGACGCCAGCCACCCCCATTGAGGGTGGAGAACGGCCGATGCTGGGCTTTGAGACCCTGACACTTGCTCCAATTGATCGCCGCTTAATCGTGGTAGAGATGTTGACCGAGGCGGAGCGGACTTGGCTGAATAGCTATCACGCCAAAGTTCTGGCTGAAATCGGTCCACGGGTTGAAACCGATGTGCAGGCTTGGCTCGAGGCGGCAACTGCGCCGCTTTAGAACTTTATCGCCTTTAGTGCATTGACCTGCAAGGTCGGCTGACCCATCACAGACCGGTGAGCCGATCTTTAGCACCCTTTGCCCATGCGTCCTTCACCAGCTATTGGTGCGCCCGAGTCTTCTGGACCTTGGGCACGCAGATTCAGATCACCGCCATGGGCTGGCAGGTCTATGACATTGCCCGTGCGCGCGGCGATACGATCGAGGAAGGCGCGTTTCTCTTGGGCCTGATCGGCCTGTCCCAATTCGTCCCGTTGCTCATTTTATCGCTTTTTGGTGGCCAAGCGGCAGACCGATTTGACCGCCGCTTGATCATTTTGGGCTGTATCGCGCTGAAAGTGGCGATTGCGGGGGCTTTGGTTACGGCATCGGGCTTTGCACCAGCCGCTTTAATTGCAGCCATCTTCGCTGTCGCCATGGTGACGGGGATGCTGAACGCCTTTTTGCCAGCCGCGAGCTCTGCCATGGTGTCCAATTTGGTGCCCCGCGAACAACTACCCCAAGCCATAGCGCTGATGTCTTTAAGCTTTCAAGGCGGCTCAGTGATCGGTCCCGCTCTGGGTGGGCTGTTGTTTCAATTTGGCCCGTCTGTGCCTTATAGCGTTGCCTTGGGTCTATTCATCTGCGGCTGGTTCCTCGCCTTTGTGACCAAAGCCCCGCCGCAAGAAAAAGTTGAAAGCGGGCGCACCTTTGAGATGATCAAGGAAGGCCTGATTTATGTGCGCGACAATAAAATTGTTTTGGGGGCCCTTAGCCTCGATCTAGCCGTCGTGCTACTCGCAGGCGCTACCGCCCTCCTCCCGGTTTTTGCGCGCGATATTCTTCATGCTGGACCGGCGGCACTGGGAGCGTTGCGCTCAGCCGGGGCGATCGGGGCTGGCCTTGTGTCAATCTATTTGGCGATCAAACCAATTGAGCGCAATGTTGGGCGCTGGATGTTTGGCGCGGTGTTTGTGTTTGGCTTGGCCACCTTGGGCTTTGGCCTGTCCACTACTTTGTGGATTTCGGTGGCTTGTTTGGCGCTAGCCGGTGCTGCTGACATGATCTCTGTCTATGTCCGCTCCTCACTGGTGCAATTGGCAACACCTGATGCAATGCGCGGGCGGGTATCGGCCATCAGCTTTGTCTTCATCTCAGCATCCAATGAAATGGGCGAATTCCAGTCCGGCGTCGCGGCCCGCCTGCTAGGCCCCGTCACCGCCGTTGTCGTCGGCGGCATTGGCGCGGTATTCATCGCCGGGGCTTGGATGCGCTTGTTCAAGCCCTTGGCCGAGGCCAACCGCTTTGAAGATGCAGCGCCAGAAAATCAGGGCTCGACCAAGTCGCCTTGATCGGGCTAATCTCAACGAAACATAAGATTAGGGAGCACGACCATGGGCGTTTTAGACGGTAAAGTCATTCTGATTACAGGCGGTGGCAATGGCATTGGCCGCGAATGCGCGCTGCAAGCCGCTGCTGCGGGGGCCAAAGTTGTCGTCAATGATCTGGGTGGTTCTGTCACCGGGGGCGACGAAGGCTCTGTCGGGCCAGCCCAAGCGGTCGCCGATGAGATCAAAGCAGCGGGTGGCGAGGCTGTCGCCAATTCTGAATCAGTGACCGATTTTGCCGCCGTCAAAGGCATGATCGAGCAAGCCAAGGATGAGTTTGGTGGCCTGCATGGGATCATCAATCCAGCTGGTATCTTGCGTGATGGCATGTTCCACAAAATGTCAGAGCCCGATTGGGATGCCGTGATCGATGTGCACTTGCGCGGCGCTTATAATGTCACCCGTGCCAGTGTTGAATTGTTCCGCGAACAACAAGACGGGGCCTATGTGCTCTTCACCTCCACCTCCGGCATTATTGGCAATGTTGGCCAAGCCAATTATGCCGCCGCCAAAATGGGTGTTGCTGGCCTATCGCGCATCATCGCGATGGAAGGGGCCTTAAAGAATGTCCGCTCCAACGTCATAGCGCCCTTTGCTTGGACGCGTATGATCGCCACCATCCCCGTGAAGGATGAAGCTAGCGCCCAACGGGTAGAGCGTATTCGCACCCGTATGCGCGCCGATCAGGTCGCCACCTTCGCAGTCAGCCTGTGTTCAGCTGCAGCCAGCCATGTAACAGGTCAAATATTCGGCGTACGCGGCAATGAAGTGGTCGTCTTTGACCAACCACGGCCCGTCCGCTCGGTATCGAGGATTGACGGATGGACACCAGAGACACTGATCGAACATGGACTGCCCGCTTTGAAAGGTGGGTTCATGGGGCTGGAAGCAACAGCCGGCGTCTTCACCTGGGATCCCGTCTAAGCAAGACTGGCCTCGCACTCGTATTATGCGGGCTGGCAGCACTTATCGCCAGCCCCGCAGTTAGCCATGGTGTGCATGCACCCTCGAAAGGTGCACCCAAGCCGGTTTTGGTGCTTGAGGGGGAGTTTGTGGCAAGCGAGTTGAATGGTCGCCCGCTCACTCGCGGCGAGGATTCCCCAAAGGCAACCCTGATCTTTTTGCCCAATGATAGCGTCAGCGGTTCAACTGGTTGCAACCGATTTAACGGGAAGCTTGTGCGGTCGGGCGCCCAATCCACGCGCTTTGGACCACTCGGCCTAACCAAGATGGCCTGTGTTGGCCCCGCTAGGAATTTAGAAGTCCAAATGTTGGCTGCCTTGCGCGCCACCACTCAGATCAGCAAATTTGGCAGCGAAGTGCGCTTGCTATCGGCCAAAGGTCGCGTTTTGGCGCGGCTCCAAACCGTTAGCGCGCGGCCGGAGACAGGGCCAAGCCTCTATGGCAAATCTTGGACCTTGGTCAGCATGAATGGTCAGGCGCTGGACGCACAAAGCCAGCGGCCGCAAGTTAGGTTTGAATCCAATCGCATCAGCGGGTCGACCGGATGCAATCAGTTTTCTGGCTTGCACCTGCGCACAGACGGAAAATCGCGCTTCATGAATATGATGCAGACCGAGCGGGCGTGCTTGGCTGCCATTGGTGACCCCATGGCCACCGAAGCGGCCTTTATGGCGGCCCTCAGTCAAGCCGATCAGATCAGTTTGACCGGCACCCAGCTCATCCTCAAATCCAGCGGGTCGCCCGACGTGCTGATCTTTGAAGCGGGCAACTAGCTAGACATGCCAAGGCGGGGTCCTTCCGCCAAACTTTTTGACCATAAACTCGGTGAATACTTCCAAGCGCTTAGGCTTACCTCTCCCGGGCGGGCTTAAGAGGTGCAGCGTCAATTCTGGTGAGCGAAAGTCTTCCAGCGCCCGCTCTAGCTTACCCGCACGCAGATCTTCACAAACCAAAAAGTCCGGCAGATAAGCGACGCCAAGGCCTTCGCGCAGGGCTGGCATTTCAATCTCGCCACCATTGATGGTGATGGGGCCTTGCACCCTCACCCGCAGATCACTGCCGTCGGAATCAACATAGCGCCAGAGCGAATGATTGGGGGTATTGGTGTAGCGAAAGCAGCAATGCATCGCGAGGTCCTCCGGCCTGCGTGGCTTCCCGCGCTCTTGCCAATAGGCGGGGGCTGCCACCGTCAAAAGCCGAACGGGCGCTAGCTTGCGCGCCAACAGGCTGGAATCTGGCATGGTGCCGATGCGGATCGCCACATCAAAATTGTCCGCCACCATATCGACCGTGCGTTCATCCACACCAAACTCGAGGCTAATTTCAGGATAGGCGCGAATGAACTCAGGCAAAAGATCTGCCAGCCAAAGGCGCGCAAATGCCTGTGGTGCTGCGATTTTCAGATTGCCACGCGGCACTTCTCGGCTCTCACGAGCCTCATCGGCAAGGGCGTCAGCCTCTTCCATGATGCGGCGCGCGCGGGCATAGGCGCGCTGGCCAGCATCTGTGAGCGAAAAAAGGCGTGTCGTGCGGGCAAACAGCAAGACGCCCAGCTTTTGCTCAAGCTCCCCAATCTGCTTTGACACCGTGGCTTTTGATAAGTTCAAGTCGCGCGCCGCGGCGGTCACGCTCGAACGCTCTGCGACTTTGGCAAAGGTCGTCAGTAAATCCAAATCAAGGCTCATCCACGCCACCGTTCACTGATACAAATTCCGAAACAATCGGTTTCATTTTTTCCTAGTATTCGAACAATCCTCTTTCGTCCATAAGGCGTTTCAACATCTGTCGCATCTTTGACGGCGGATTTAGAAAAGGTCTACTCCCATGACGAAAATCGCAATTATCTATCATTCCGGTTATGGCCACACGGCTGTGGTTGCAGAACATGTGGCAAAAGGTGTGACCGAGGCTGGTGGCGAAGCCCTGCTTTTAAAGATTGAGTCTGCCGCACAGGACTTCAGCGCGCTCTTGGAAGAAGCAACCACGGCAGACGCCATCATCTTTGGCGCACCAACCTATATGGGCGATATCTCCGCGCCCTTGAAGGCTTTTTTTGAGGCCAGCTCCAAAGTCTGGTTCACCTTGGGTTGGAAAGACAAAGTCGCCGGTGGTTTCACCAATTCCTTGAGCTTTGCCGGCGATAAGGGAAACTCCCTAAACTCTATCCTGACTTTGGCCATGCAGCAGGGCATGATCTGGGTCGGCACAGGTCTGGCCCCTGGTGCACATAGCAATAGTGATGCAGCACCTGACGTGGTCAATCGTTTAGGTTATTATGTGGGTGTTGCCACCCAATCTGACAATGCGGCACCCGACATTACCCCGCCCCCCGGCGACCGCGAATTTGCCCGCCTCTATGGCGTCCGCATCACGGAAATCACGAATAAAATGAAAGGTTAAGCCATGATTGAGAAACGCGAATTCAACAGTTTGGGCCGCTTCAAAAATAGCTGGCTCAACGCCCGCCACCATTTCTCCTTCGGCCAATATCATGACCCAAAGCGGACCCAATGGGGCACGATCCGGGTTTGGAACGATGACGAGATTGCCCCCGGCACTGGCTTTGATCCCCATGGACATGCCGACATGGAAATCATCACCTATGTGCGTGAAGGTGCGATCACCCACAAGGACAGCCTGGGCAATGTCGGCCGCACAGAGGCTGGTGATGTACAGGTCATGAGTGCAGGAACCGGCATCACGCACGCTGAATACAACATGGAAGATGAGAAAACCACGCTCTACCAAATCTGGATCTTGCCAGAAACGGGTGGCGTAGCTCCATCTTGGGGAGCAGCAAAATTCCCTAAAGGTGATCGGTCGGGTCAATTTGTGACCTTGGCGTCGGGCTTTCAAGAAGATGAAGGCGCGTTGCCGATCCGCCAGAAAGCCCGCGTCTTGGGTGCGACGTTGAAAGCCGGTGAAAGCGTCACCTATGATCTGGTTGCTGGCCGTCACGCCTATCTGGCAGCGGCCAAGGGTGTCGTCGAGCTCAACGGGATTGACCTCTATGAGCGCGATGCCGCCGCCATTTTGGACGAGCCATTGCTAACGATTAAAGCGGTTGTGGACGCCGAACTGGTATTGGTAGACGCACCTTAACACTGCATTGAGGCTAACATGCGAGGCTGGCCGTTCTTCAAAAGCAGGACGGCCAGAATGTTGTTTAACAAGCATCCCTCTCCAAAGCGTACGCGCCGCGGTGTTGGCCATGAACCAAGCCCACGCCTTAGTGAACCGCGGCCAAATGGGCCTGACACCCCTTTGATGGAACCTTCTGCCCTAACCCGTGCCTTGCGGCACGCGGCATGGCGAGATCCGCGGGCTGAGCGCAAGAAATTCACCGAAGTTTACGCCGCGGTTCGCACCTTGGAACGCACCGCCGCCTACGTCGATCAGGCGTTAGAGCGCTTGTCCGAGGTCTCAGAAGCGCTGCGGATTGGCCAAACGACAGAGCACGATTTGATGCGTGGCTTGCAAGCCGCCCGCATTGAGGAATTGCTCGATAGTCTCGATCGCCTATCAAAAATGGCCGCAGAGGGTGGATTGAACTTGCTCAATAGCGAGTCAGGCAGTCTTTATCTCGATTTTGGGCATGAGGCTTTTCGCTATGTCCTACCGCCGTTTGACCTGCGTCGCGGACCCAAAGGCCTCAACATCCCCCACATGAAGGACGGGTTTGAAAATAGCTCTGAAATCCAGTCTATCAGCCAATCGGTCTCGCTGGCACAAGTACGGGTGGCGCAATTTGCGGCCCGCCTCAGTCATGATGCGGGGATGTTGGTCCGCATGGCCAAAACCTATGAGGCGGACATTTCGGTTGAGGGTGCTGAAAGTCCAAGCCCCGAACGACGCGACTGAGTAACCAGCAAGATCGACTGAACCGATTGGTTGCTTGGCGCGTAGAGAGCTCTGAAAGGTGTTCACCATGCTCAAAGCCCTCCAAAAAGCAGCAGCCTTAACCGCCGTCGCCCTGAGCGTCGCCGGTTGTGCCACAACCGCCGCTGCGCCAACTGCCAATGCTTCACAAAAGCTTGTGTTGGAAGATTATTTCAAAGGCAAGACTACCGCTTGGGGGGTGTTCCAAGACCGCAACGGCACCCTAATCCGTCAGTTCAAGGTCGATATCGATGGCCAATGGGATGGGTCTGTCCTCACCCTCGATGAGCGCTTTGATTATGCCGATGGCGTGAAAGAGCAGCGCATTTGGAAGATCAAAAAGACCGGCCCCAACAGCTATGAAGGGACAGCGGGCGATGTCCGCGGTGTCGCGCGTGGCCTGATTCAGGGCAATCAATTGTCATGGGTCTATGATGTTGACTTGAAAGTTGGTGAGCGCACTTTGTTGGTGACCTTTGATGACCGGATGTGGCTGCAACCAGATGGCATTTTGATAAATCGGGCAAAAGTGAAAAAGTTCGGGATCGTCTTTGGTGAAGCAACGATCGTGTTTCAACCGGTTAAGCCCTAGATTGAGGAAGCGTGTCGGCAAAAGTTTAATGTTGGGCCTCTTGCCGAAACGTGATTTTACCCTCACTTTAGGCTGGGGTGGGTCAAACAAAAGATCCCGGAAATGGGTTTGACGAAGAGGAGAAAGACATGGTGAAGTTGTTTTCTGCCGCTGCACTGCTCTTGGCGTTGACAATTGCTTCAACGGCATCTGCTGATCCGCTTCAAGTCACGGTTACCTATGACGAGAAGGCTCAAAAGAAAATTGAGAAGACCTATGGCGTGCGCGAGAAGGCCGTGATTCAGGACATGGTTGAGCGCAGCCTGCGCGAAAGCCTCAACGATCGGGTTGCCCGGGTGGAAGTGGTTATCCACGATTTGACCGCCAATCGCCCAACCTTCAAAGAATTGGGAGACAAGCCAGGTCTATCGATGCAAAGCTTTGGCATTGGTGGCGCGGATGTGTCTGGTAAGGCTTTTGATGCAACTGGCAATGAGATTGGCCAAGCCAGCTATGATTGGACGGGCGATATTATTTGGGCGGACACGGCTTGGACCTGGTCGGATACAGATCGGACGCTGTCAGTCTTTGCGCGCAAGCTGGCACAGGCGGTTCCGGGCTAATTACCCTTCAAAGCAGACTCTCGGGGTTGCCAAACAAAAGCGGGGCTCAAACGGGTCCCGCTATTTTTATCCATTAATATTGCCATCCAACTGAAGTTTATTGTCTTTAGCGTGTCTCGAATTCAAACAGTCGAGCCCCTGCATTTGCCTCGGCCGATGCAGGGGCGGTCCAACTTTGGTACATCAAAACAGCTTAATCCGCCGAAACTGACCGTGCTGACCCAAATAATCACAGAAACGTGAGAGATTACCGGTAAGAAAGGTCAACGATCTTTACGCAGGGCTAAGTAGGTTGGGCTATTTTTTGCTAGTGCGATTGAAAGCTTTTTCGAAAGAGAGTCTCGTGATGTCCCAAGTTACCCAAGTTTCAATCGCATCCCTTGATGGCATTACTGAAACCGAAGCAGCTCTATTCTGTGCCTTTCGCGTAGCGAACTCTGATCTGGCCAGCCCTTATCTTTCTATTGACTTCTTGAAGGCGATTGCGCCGCATACACCTGGCAGCATGCTAGCTCGCTTTCATGACGGCGAAGAGATTGTTGGCTTCTTTGCCTATCAAAAGCGGGGGCAAAGCTTGCAACCCGCGGGTGCCCCATTAGCGGACTATCATGCTGCGGTGATGAAGGTGGGCTATGCGCCAGACTGGTCGCGTTTATTGGCCGCCGCGGGGGCAAAGCGGTTAGAGTTTAATGGTCTCATTGGTGCTGATGGTTTGGACCGCGCGCCGATCGTCAAGCATCGCCAGATTGCAGATGTAACAGATGGCTATGAGGCATGGTTTGCAGCCCAAAAGGCGCGTGCGCCGAAGTACTTTAAGAATTTAGGCCGCTGCACTCGCAATGTCGCGAAAGATCTACCCGATGTCACGTTTGAATGGACAGACGTTTCCCCGGCATTGCTGGACTGGGTCCTTAACTTGAAGGTGGACCAATACAAGCGCTCTGGCATGCATAATGTGTTCAGCTGTGGCTGGACCCGCGACCTGCTTCTAGCGCTCGCAGCGCAGTCGACCGGCAGTGCCAGCTTGCGCGCAGGTGTTTATCGTCGCGGGGACGAGCTGGTCGCCGCTGAAATCTGTTTGATCGAGGGGGAGGACCTCCATTTCTGGTTCCCAGCCTATAACCCGGCCTATAGCCGTTACTCCCCAGGGCTGCTTTTGACCTTCGATATCATCCGCCACACCGCCGGCCTTGGGATTAAGGTATTTGATTTTGGCAGCGGCGGAGAAGCCTATAAATCGCCCATGACAATTGACGGCCCGCTGTGCTATGAAGGCCAAGGCGGCCAAGCCTTGGCGCTGCCCGTAAAGAACGACCAGTTGCAACGCGCTTGGTTGAGTGTATGGCGGCGGGCCCACATTGTTCGGGCGTGTGAAGTCTCACTCAAAGGCCAAGTCCTGGCTCTCCTGCGACTGATCGAACGCGCTCAAATCCGTTTTCAGGCGCGCCTAGCTGCGCGTATGCAGGAACCTGCCGCCTAAAAACCAATCTCAAGGGTACACATTTCGCCCAGCGAGGGTCGGGCGACCGATACTCGACGTAGATTGGGTAGGCTAGGCTTCAAACGATCTGCGACCCAAGAGCAAATATTCTCAAGCGTTGGCGTCTCTAGACCTTCGATTTCATTCAAGAACGAATGGTCGAGGACATTGCGTACTTCGCTGATGGATTTGGCCAATTCTGCAAAGTCGCGCACCCAGTGGTCTTTGCCATCTGCCTCATCCTCAACCGACACGTCTAGACGGAAGGAATGGCCATGTAGACGGCGATAGGGATGGCTTTCATCGCCTTGGTGGAGATGATGGGCGGCGTCAAAAGTTACGCTTTTGGTCAAGAGGCAACGGGTCACGGGATTCCAAGCATTTTATGTGTTTGCAGGCTCAATCGCCATTGTGGATGGGCAAGACAATAGGCGACCGCAGCTTGGGTGTTTTTATCCGTGTGCGGCCCGTCCATCGGTTGGAGAAAATAGTGGTCAAAGGCCAAGGCCTCAAACTGTTCTGGCATGGCCAAAGCTTGGGGGTAGACAAGCTTGAGCTCGTGGCCACTGTACTGCGCCAATGTAGCGTTGGCTTTGGGGCTGACGCAGATCCAGTCGAGCCCGTCGGGGGCCGCGATTGTGCCATTCGTCTCCACCGCAATCTCAAAGCCAGCCTGATGGAGGGCGGCAATCAAAGGCGCATCGAGTTGCAAAAGGGGTTCGCCGCCAGTGCAGACGACATAGGGGCGGCCCTTATTTAGGTCTGGCCAGAGTAGACCAACCGCCCCAGCCAAAGCTTCTGCTGTCTCAAACTTGCCACCACCTTCGCCATTGGTGCCAACAAAATCTGTGTCGCAGAATTGGCAGACGGCTTCAGGACGGTCCTGCTCCCGTCCGCTCCAAAGGTTACAGCCCGCAAAGCGCAGGAACACTGCCGGCCGGCCTGCTTGGGCCCCCTCGCCTTGCAAGGTATAGAAACACTCTTTCACCATATAGGTCATGGTGACACGCGCGCGCCATGAACCGCTTGACCTTGATGCTGGGCTTGCCAGTGCTGCCAGCCCGCGGCCCGCAAGTCGCACGCGGGACAGATGCCACACCCATAGCCCCAGTCGTGCCGTAACGTGCGGTCACCTGTGTAGCAAGTGTGAGAATGTTCAATGGTTAGATCAACCAAAGCTTGACCACCCAAAGCAAAGGCGAGGTCCCAAGTCTGTGCTTTGGTCAGATACATGAGGGGCGTTGCCAGCTTAAACGAGACGTCCATGCCTAGTGACAAGGCTTGCTCCATCGCATCCAGGGTCGCACGACGACAATCTGGATAGCCGGAAAAATCTGTTTCGCACATGCCGCCAACCAGAACACCCAACCCACGGCGGTAAGCCAACGCGCCGGCAAAGGTCAAAAAGACCAGATTGCGACCAGGCACAAATGTCGTTGGCAAGCCAGAGTCCGCCATCGCGATAGCGGTATCGCGCGTGAGGGCCGTATCCGAAATCTGGCCCAAAAGCCTTAAGTCCAAGACGTGATCATCGCCTAACCTAGTTGCCCAGCCCGGCATAGACGCACGGATCGCATCCAAAATTATAGGGCGCTGATCCAATTCCACCCGATGCCGTTGGCCGTAATCAAAGCCAATCGTCTCCACGCGTTCATAGCGCGACAACGCCCATGCCAAACAGGCCGTAGAATCCTGACCGCCTGAAAACAGGACAAGCGCATGTTTGGGCTCAATCACGAGGAAACTTTCAGGCAAGCAAAGCGGGGGGGGGGTGGGACCGCTCCATAGCCTATTTTCAGCGAAACCGAAACTGCTTGAGCGCAGAAGGATTATGCAGGCTCTTGGCCCGACACGAATTGAAGTCTCTAGTTACGCGGCCTTAAAATCTCCACAATCAGAAGTATTTATTTAGCTGATTTACTTGCAGTCTTAAGCAAGTATCGCAATTAACTATACAGGTAACAACGGTTTTTTTAACCAAGACACAACACTCCTGAGGTATCGTCGAGCATTCGCTATTCAACCAGTACAAAGAAGTTTAGGTGACACTTGCACAGCATCGCAACTTACGTAAAACTGGACTCGGAGACACTTGAAGCTGTCTTGAACCTCCATGAGCGTTATGCAAACGGAATCGCGGGTGGCAAGCGTGCCTCTTTGAAGTTTGTCGACTTCTCTGGGATTGACCTCTCAGGTCGCAATTTAACAGATGCTGAACTGACCGGCTGCGCATTTGAGAACGCCAAATTGATCAAGACGATCTTTGAGCGCGCCGTGCTTTTTGCCTGTGATTTCCGTAAAGCTGACTTGCGCGGAGCTCGTATGGCGAAAGCAGATATGCGCGGTGCCAATTTGCGCGGGGCAGACCTCTCCCATGCCGATTTGACCCAATCCGACTTCCGCGAAGGCGAAGTTGCCGTCGCGGACAAAAAGAATGGCATGATGGTCGTCAAGCACCGCATGCGCCCGGGTGATGCAGAGGGCACCTTGTTTGTCGGTGCGACGCTCGATGGCTCGCAATTCAATGGAGTGCAAGCCAAGGGTGCTGACTTCCAAGACTGCTCGATGAAGGGCGCGAAACTTTCTGGGGCCATTTTGAAGGATTGCAATCTGGCTGGAGCCGATTTGCAAGATGCAGACCTAACTGGGGCCAGACTAGAAGGTGCGCATTTTGAAGATGCTATCCTAACTGGGGTTGCTCTCGGTTATTCCAAGATTGACCCCAAAATGGCTAAGGGCGCCTTGGGCGACCCGAGCGACAGTGCAAAAATTCGCGCCATCCAGTTGGAAAACATGGCCAATGAGCACCAAGCTTGGTGGGAAAGCAATGGCGCAGCGGGTCAGCACGCAAAGTTTGATGGCGAAGATCTTCGCCCTATGGCCGCGATGTTTAAGGGCATGCGCTTGACGGCTATATCGGCGGTCAAGTGTAACGGCGTTGGCGTGCGCTTTCTGGCAACACAGCTGCAAGGGGCCAATTTCTCCGAAGCCGACCTGCGCGGCGCGTGTTTTGCTGGGGCAGACTTGCGCGGCGCAAACTTTACGCGCGCGCGCTTGAAAAAAGCCGATTTCCGAAATGCCAAGCTAAGCCCGCTGCGGATCAGCGCCGACAAGACCAAAGCAACGGACTTTACCGGTGCTGAAATGCGTTACGCCAATTTCGACCAAGCCGATATTCGCGAAGCCCTTTTCTATGATGTCGATATGCTGGGGACGAGCTTCCGCGGCGCTCAAGCGACAGGTGCTAAGCGGGGTAAGTCCCCCTCAGCGGAAGGTGCCGCCGCAGCAGCTGGCACGCCCGCAGCCGCCCAAGCCCAAGCAAACGCCGCTTAATTTAAACAACGAAGAAGGCCCGATGGTGGCGGGAGAGAGACTTGAACTCTCGACCTCACGATTATGAGTCGTGCGCTCTAACCAGCTGAGCTACCCAGCCAACGCATCGGGGAGCCGTCATTTAGTGCGCATCGACTCGCGGGGCAAGCCTTTGGGTCAGTTGGGCCATAAGAGTTTTCCGTTTGGCTTCTGTCCGCACCAAACTTGCCTCTTTCACATGACCAAAACCACGCACATCGTCTGGCAAATTAGCCAGCTCCATGATCTGGCGATAGGTTGAGGTCGATAGGCTTTGAAGCCAAACTGGCAGGTCTGCCAAATATTGATCGCGGAAGGCGCGCTCCTTCGCCCGCTCATGAGTTGCGCCAAAGATATCAAGCGCTGTGCCACGCAAAACTTTGCCGTGCTGCAAGATGCTAAAGGCACTTAAAATCCATGCTCCGAATGCCTGCTTCTTGGGAAGACCTGTTGCTTCATCCTTGGCAGCAAGGAATGGAGGGGCCAGCCATATCTTTAAAGACTTCCCGCCACCCAATGTTGCATTTAGGCCTTCCAAATAAGCAGGATCGGCATACAAGCGCGCAACTTCATACTCATCCTTATAGGCCATGACCTTCGCCAAATTGACGGCAACAGCGCGTGTCAGCGCGGTGCCTAGGCTGGCTTCGGTCTCGGCTTTGCGAACTTTGGCCACGGCATCGGCATAAATCTGCGCATAGCTTTGGTTTTGATAGGCCGTCAGATGGGCAATGCGATGGGCGATTAAATCGTCGAGAGATTTTTCAGGGGGCGGCTCACGAACCGGAACCATTTCTTTCAACCGGGCTGGATCATAGGCCGCTAAACGGCCCAAATCGAAGGCCAATACATTTTCATCAATCGCCACGCCATTGAGCTTAATCGCCCGATAAAGCCCGCGCAGGGAAACTGGAACCAAGCCACGTTGCCACGCAAAGCCCAACAGGATCATGTTGGAGTAAAGCGCGTCATAAAGATATTCTTCGGCCAAGCCTTCGGCATGGATCACGCCTAACTCACGCACAGCTTGGCTAAACAAATCGACCTTTGGCTGGCCGCGATAGCCCCGCGTGCGGTTATGAATGAATTCGCTGGTCGGCTGGATGTCGAAATTGGCGACGGCCCGGGTGGTCTCTTTGCAAACAAGATTGAGGCCGTCGAGATTGGTTGCAACAATCAAGTCGCCTGCAATCATCACGTCCGCAGACGCAGGGGGCACGCGGCCAGATCGAATGTCTTGTGGCTGATTGGCAATGCGCACATGGCTCAACACTTGCCCACCCTTCTGGGCCAAACCGGTCATATCGAGCGTCGAGGATGCTTTGCCGTCAACATGCGCCGCCATGCCGACAATGGCGGAGACAGTTGTCACGCCTGTGCCACCCACGCCTGTGAAGACGATAGAGCGTGGACGGTCCAAACTCATAGGTTCGGGCAATGGAATATTGGTGGCGTCAAAGGTCGGGCGTGCCCGCTCGCGCTTGGCATTATGGCTTCCTTCAACTGTCACGAAGGACGGGCAGAAACCATCGACGCAGCGCGTATCTTGATTGCAAGAAGACTGGTCGATCTGGCGCTTGGTACCAAAATCGGTTTCAAGCGGATGGATCGACAAGCAATTGGATTGCTTGGAACAATCCCCACAGCCTTCGCAGACGGCGGGGTTGATATAGGCGCGGATTGATGTGGCTTTCAAGAGCTTGCGTTTAATCCGGCGACGCTTCTCCGTCGCGCACATTTGGTCATAGATCAGGACAGTTACGCCTTTGGTTTCCCGCAGACGACGTTGAACGGCGTCTAATTCTGCGCGGGGATAGACCCGGACGGAGGGCTCCAGCACCACATTGGCATAACGCGTTGGCTCGTCGGCGACGATCACGACTTTCTTGACCCCCTCACCCAGCAATTGCTTCGCAATCTGGGGCGTGGTTTGCCCGCTCTCGGTAGATTGGCCACCAGTCATGGCCACGGCATCATTGTAGAGAAGTTTGTAGGTGACATTTACGTTGCCCGTCACCGCCGCGCGAATGGCCAAAGAGCCAGAGTGCGAATAGGTACCATCGCCCAAATTGACGAACACATGGTCTTCTTCGGTGAACGGTGCTTGGCCGATCCAACCAATGCCCTCACCGCCCATTTGGCTGGTCATATCGGTTTGTCGCTCAGGCATGAAGGTCGCCATATAATGACAACCAATCCCAGCCAGCGCGCGCGAGCCGTCAGGCACGACTGTTGAGCTGTTGTGCGGGCAGCCAGAACAGAAATGCGGTGTGCGGTGCGCGTCACCTTCCAACGCTTGTGCCCGATCCTTACTTTCCTGCACCCGGTTCAAATAGGCCAAAGCCTGCTCGCGGTGTGGGCCTTCGGGCACCAAGTCAAATAAAGTCTTCGCCAGCACAGGGATGGAAATCGAAGCGGTATCGGGCAGCAGAGGCGCGCCATCCAAACCTTTTTTGCCAATCACACGCGGGCGTTTGCCGTCGGGCAGATCATACAAGGCATCGCGGATTTGGGGTTCGATCAAAGCGCGCTTGTGCTCGACCACCAGAAGCGTCTCTAAACCCAAGGCAAAGCCGCGTAAATGATAAGGCTCTAGCGGCCAAGGCATGGCCACTTTATAAATAGTAAGCCCAAGTTCAGCGGCCAATTCCGGGCTGATGCCCAGCGCATCCAAGGCCTCGAAGATATCCCGCGTGGCTTGCCCTGTTGCCACCAAACCGATGCGACGCTTTGGTCCAGCCAAGATTTCCCGGTCAAGGCTATTGGCGCGCACAAAGGCTTGGGCGGCGGGCAGCTTATATTGCCGCAAACGTGCCTCTTTCGCCATCGGATCATCCCCGCGACGCAAGCTGAGCCCTTCGGGTGGCATTTCAAAGTCAGTCGGCAAACGGATATCAAAGCGGTGCGCCCCGACATCGATCACCGCGCCTGAATCCATGGTGTCAGCCAAAGCAATCAGGCCGGTCCAAGCGCCTGAAAACCGAGATAGGGCAAAACCAAACAGGCCAAAGTCTAGCACGTCTTGGATCGATGCGGGCGACAGGATCGGCATTTCGGCATCAATGAAGGCAAATTCTGACTGGCTGGGCAATGTGGAGCTTTTGCAAACGTGATCATCGCCTGCAATTGCTAAGGTGCCACCAAACTTCGACGTCCCTGCGAAATTGGCGTGCTTGAAAACATCGCCCGTGCGGTCCACGCCTGGCGCTTTGCCATACCAAATGCCAAACACACCATCAAAGCGGGCACCAGCAAATTGTCCAAGCTGTTGGCTACCCCAAACAGCGGTTGCGCCCAGATCTTCGTTGAGGCCCGGCCAGAACTCAATGTCATGGGATTTCAAAAGCTTGGAGGCGCGCTCGAGCTGCATGTCATAGCCGCCCAGCGGCGAGCCGCGATAGCCAGAGATAAAGCCAGCGGTGTTCAGGCCGGCCTTCACATCGCGTCTTTTTTGGTCCAAAGGAAGCCGTACGAGGGCTTGGATACCGGTTAGAAATGCTCTACCTTCGTCGAGTTCATACTTGTCGGTCAAAAGAACTTCGCGATGGAGCATCTGGTTTGGCCCTCGGGTTTATGGCCACGGCGAACATGGCCTGCTTTTATCCGGGCATCATCTTCTGTTTTCGCGGAAAAAGCTTGCTCTTTTTTTCGTTTTTTGCAAAAGAATGCGCAAGATACATCTTCACTTTGCTAGAATTGAGAAAAATTCGTGTCGGAAGAATTAGACGCCATTGATGTCCGCATCCTCGATCTGGTCCAAGAAGATGCGGCGCTCTCCGTTGCCGAGATTGCCGATAAGGTTGGCCTCTCGTCAAGCCCATGTTGGCGGCGGATTAAGCGGTTGGAAGAGATTGGCGTCATCACCAAGCGGGTGACCATACTTGAGCGCGCCGCTTTAGGCCTAGATTTCGAAGTGATGGCCTCAGTAAAGCTGGCCTTGCCAAACCGCGAGAACCTTGAAAAATTCGAAGCCGCTGTGGCAACTTGGCCAGAAGTCGTCGATTGCGCGACCGTGACCGGGGCCGTTGACTATATGATTCGGGTCGTAACCACCGACATGCACGCCTATGATGGTTTCTTGCGCGATAAACTCTTGGGCCAAGGACTCGTCTCTGATGTGCAGTCGCGCATCGTAATTCGCGTGGCCAAGCGCACAACGTCGGTTCCTTTGGGTCTTAGCCAGTCTAAGCGGCGTTGAGGACGGCAAACCCGCGTTCAAGGTCCGCGATCAAGTCTTCTTGCGCTTCCAAGCCAATCGAATAGCGCACGATTGGCCCGTTTGGATGGCGGGCCGGGAATTGTCGTGCGATCTGGACGGTACTGGGCAAAGCCAAGCTCTCAAACCCACCCCAAGAAAAGCCCATGGAAAAAACCTGATAGGCTTCAGCCATCGCATTAATCTTCTCCGTGGCGATTGGCTTGAACACTACCGAGAACAAGCCCCCGGCACCTGTAAAGTCGCGCTGCCAGATGGCGTGGTCGGGATGGGATGGCAGTGCCGGATGCAGCACTTGGGCGACCTCTGGCCGATGTTCGAGCCATAGGGCAATTTCGCGCGCCACACGGTCTTGATGGGCCATACGAAGACCCATGGTGCGCATACCACGCAAGGTTAGCCACGCATCTTCAGCGGATGTACCGATGCCCAGCATCTGGTGCATGGTCTTAAGCTTGGTCAGCCAGTCGGGGCTATTGGTGATTAAAGCACCTGCTAGCACATCGGCATGTCCACCCTGATACTTGGTCAAGGCTTGCATGGAGATATCAACGCCCAGATCAAACGGCTTCAGATAAAGGCCAGCGGTCCAAGTATCGTCGATCAGGGTTGCAACACCGCGCGCCTTTGCAGCGGCGGTAATGGCTGGCACATCTTGCACCTCAAACGTTAAGGAGCCCGGGCTTTCAAGGATGATCAGGCAGGTATTGGTCCGGATTAGGCCAGCAATGTCTGCCCCGATACGCGGGTCATAAATCTCTGTTTCGACGCCATAATTGCCCAGAACTTCGCGGCAAAACCGTCGGGTCGGGCCATAGGAAGAATCCGTCAACAGCACATGGTCGCCGGCCTTGGTCGCCGCCATCAGGGCCAGGGTCAGCGCTTGCAAACCCGAAGGGGCAAGCACAGTGCCGATGCCGCCAGAAATCTCAGTCAGCGCTTCGCACAAGCGATCCTGAGTTGATAAGCCCTCGAGCCCATAGCCCTTTATGTCACTTAAGGGGCCTGCATGATAAAGGTTTTTGGCTTGATCAAACAGGATCGTCGAGCCGCGCTGGATCGGCGGATTGATCGCCCGCTCATGCGAAAATGGATCGCGGCCGACTTGCACCAGCCGGGTCGCAGCCGAAAGCCCCTCGGCGCTGCCCTCCTTTGACTTCTTGCTCATCCAGCAGCCTCGGTCTCGATCGGCAAGGCAGGGTTAGCGGCCCATTCGCTCCACGCCCCGTCATAAACAGGCACATCCCACAGACCCAGTCGCGCTAAAGCCAAAGCAATGACACAGGCGGTGACCCCAGAGCCGCACGTCGTCACCAAGCGATTGCTTAAGTCAACGCCCGCAGCCTTGAAGACTTCCACCAAGTCAGCCGGGTCCTTCATCGTATTGTCTGGCTTTAACAGGGTTGAGAAAGGCACATTGAAGGCACCCGGCATATGACCACTGGGTAGGTTCGCGCGCGGCTCAGGTGCTGTGCCAGCGAAGCGACCTGCTGGCCGGGCATCGAGAATTTGCGCGACCCCAGATTGGACCTTCGCCAAGACTTGGCCTTTGTCGCGGATCAAATCGGCACGGCGGCGCACGGTAAAGTGCCGCTCCCGCGCGATGGGCGGCATATCTTCGGTCGCACGGTTCTCAGCCTGCCATTTCGGCAAACCTCCATCGAGAACCACAACATCATCATGGCCCATATGGCGAAACATCCACCACACCCGGGCAGCTGAGAACACACCCGTGCTGTCATAAACGACCAAACGTAGGCCGTCACCCAGACCCAGCTTCTTCACCCGGCTAGCGAATTTTTCAGGGCTGGGCATCATATGGGGAAACGGGCTGGCGGTGTCAGAAATCTCATCAATATCAAAGAAGACTGCGCCTGGAATATGGGACACATCATACTCTTCCTTGGCATTGCGCTCAGCCGCTGGCATATGCCACGACGCATCAATGATACGAACGTCTGGCGCGTCAAGCTTGTCGGCTAGCCATTGCGTAGAAACTAACGGATCATCAGGATTGGCCCAGCCTGCCATTGTCTTATCCTCAACCAGTTCATTGCGCTGTACGCCCAAGGCGTGCGACACGGGGTTTTTTCAGTTCTTATGATCCACTAAAGGGATTTCAGCGTAAGTTGCAAAGAATATCTCATAAACCATCGGCACAACAAAACACATGAACAACGAATTCCAGGCGCACTCGATTGAAATGGACCAGCGCTATCAGGCGCTCATGCTCGACTATGCTGCGGGAAGCTTGCCGCGTGGGCCTGCTTTGGTGGTTTCGGCGCACTTGGCCCTACAACCTCAAGCGCGCGAGTTCACGCGCACTTTTGATGCGGCTGGCGGAATGTTGTTGGATGCGATTGAACCGGTGGACATTGCCCAGCCGGCTTGGTTGGCAGCCGAAGTTGGCCAAGACTATTCAAACCATGCTTTGCGTGAAAATGATGATATGACCCATGTCTTGTCCTCACTCGACCAAGGTCGCTGGCGTCGCAATTTGGCTGGCATGTTGATGATGCCCTTGCCGGGCAGTGACGCTGAATTGCTGAAGCTAGAAGCAGGTCGCAAGGTTCCAGAACATGGCCACGCAGGGCTTGAGGTCACGCTTGTCCTTTCGGGCGCTCTGGACGATGGCAACCAAGTCTACCGTCGCGGAGACTTGTTAGTACATGATGAAGATAGCGAGCATCAGCCTGGTGCCGCAAAGGGTGGTGATTGCATTTGCCTGATCGCACAAACCGGCCCAATCCGCTTGAAGGGCACCTTGGGCTGGTTGATTAACCGTTTTAACTAATTTTTGCCCGATACTCTCCCTTACTTTCATAGAATGAGGCTTTGCGATGTTTGCCCACAGCACCTTCCTCACAGGTCTTCGAGCGACCGCCATCGCGCTGGTTGGCACTGTCCTCGTGTCGAGCCCTGCTTCCGCGACCACGCCAGGCAGGACTGAGTTTGAAATCCTGATGAACGGCAAGCCTGTGGGGCGTCACAGTGTGACGGTCTTTAAAGCTGCCGACGTCACAAATGTTCGCATTGCAATCGATATGGCAGGAAAAATTGGCCCGATCGGCTTCACCTATCGCCACCGGTGTGAAGAATCTTGGCGCGGCACCCAACTCACCAGCTTGAACTGCACGGACAAAGAAAATCGGTCGAGCAAGTCTGTCGCGGCGAATTTGCGCGGCACAGACCTAGTCGTTGACGGGACCGGTTACAAAGGCAGCGCGCCTGCGAGCCTACTGCCATCTAGTTGGTGGCGTTTCAGCACCATCAATCAAACCCGCCTGCTCGATAGCCGTGATGGCAAGCTAACCCGCGTCATTGTGAACCGGGTTGGCGAAGAAGTGCTGCAAATCGGTGGTGCCCCAGTTAAGGCCAACCACTACCGGGTGCGCGGTGCCGTCAATACGGACCTGTGGTACGATGGGACGGGGCGCTGGGTGCGCACAGCGTTCAAAATTGCCGGCCAAAGCTTCGATTATCGCAAAGTGACCACGCTTACCGGATCGCCTCGCGAGTAGGGCTAACGACCATTCGTGCCTCGGTTGACCGCTATTTCCGCCCGGATGCGAGACTGCTCAGTTGCATCAATCGGGAAGCCACGCATCAAACTGATCGAGATAAGTTTCAGCCCAATTGGAATGGCGCAATAAAGCGCGACAAGGCTGTTTAGCGCCAACTCGGTTTGGCTGCCGCCTTGGGTGTTGAAACCGACTAAACCCAAAATTCCAAAGGCCGCCCCCGCCGCAACGGCTAAAGCCAGCTTGGTCGCTACACTCCAAAGTGCAAAGTAAAGGCCTGTTCGGGGGGCTTGCCCGGTTTTAAGCTCATCGAGGTCAACGACGTCGGCCTGCATGGCCGCTGGCAATACGATGTCGGCCCCCAAGGCAAGCCCTGAGCCGACGCATACGATTAGAAACAAGATCCAATCCTTTGGCCCAGTAACGCCCAGCGCTAAAGCAAAAATCAGACACGCCCAGACCATCGCCCAACGCCAGACGCGGTCCTTGCCAAATCGCCCGCCGAGCCAAGCCCAAAAAGGCGCAGAGATTAGGCCTGCGAGAAAATAGGTCCCCAATAATGCACCTTGCAAATCTGGACGGCCCAAACGCTCGGATACGAAATAGAGAAACAAAGTCGCCGGCAGCCCATTGGCAACGCCATTAATAACATAGGCCACGACTAAGCGCCTGAAAGGCTCATTGCCTGCGCAATCCTTCAGCCCCTCTTTCAAACTCGCTGCAGGTTTTGCGGTCAAAGGGGGGTCTGGGACCAGAAGCACACAGATGCCGCACGCCAATGGCGTTGTGATCGCCGCAAACAGCCCCAGCATCGCCAAAGCTTCACGCAATGGGCCACCGTTTGAGACAATCGCCACAAGGCCTACCGCCCCGATCACCCCTAAAACCGTGGCAATCTCGCGCCAGGCCGTCACCACAATCCGCTCGCGATAATCTGGGCTAAGCTCAGCGCCCCACGCATTCAGGGGCAAGGTGATGGCGGCCCAAGAGATGGAAACCAGAAGGGTCCAAAGCGCAAAATAGGCTGCCCCTGCTCCATCAGGCGGCGTCATAATCATATAGGCCGACCAGGCCGCCAGTGGGCTTGCCAGAAGGACCCAAGGCCTGCGCCGCCCAAAGCGGCCACCGGTTTGGTCAGACAGGCGGCCCGCCGCCAAATCGCTTGCCGCATCCAATACGCGCACAATCAACAGGACAAGACCAATCATGCCTGCCCCGATGCCAACTTCCTTGGCATAAAAGGTCGGCGCAAACATGTAAAAGGGCTGGCCCAATGCGGCGATGGGCACCGCTGGCAACGCATAGGCAAACAATCGCAACGGCGAGAGCTTTACGGCGGTGCTGGTACGCGATGGATCAATCATTCGGTTAACATGGTGCCTGCAACCCAAGCTGCCAAGCCGCTAGACAGCGGTGAATTTCGCTCGTAAATGTGTGAAATTCACACACATTGAGCGCCAATGTGTAAGATTAACACAAATCGGATGTCAAAATGCCCTCTCAAGGTCGGAAATTCATCGTCATAGGCGGCGCAGGCCTCGTCGGCGGCGCAGTTGCGCGGCACCTGGCAAATGATGGTAGCGCACAAGTGATCATTTGCGACCAATTAGGCTCTAGTGCTTCAGGCAAATGGGCCAATCTGCCTGCGAAACTGGCGGATCTTTGGACCCCAGACGATCTGATGGACCATCTCGACCGGGCTTGGCGTGAAGTCGCAGGCGTTTTGTGCTTTGCCGATGCGGGCCATAGCGCGGGCGATGTGGATGCCTTGTTTGAGACTTCTTACCATCTGCCGCGCCGCGTCTGGGACTATGCGGTTGCTAAACAGCGCGCGATCTATTGGGCATCCTCCATGCAGGTTTATGGCGACGCAACACCGGACCTCTCCACGGACCCGAATGTGATTGCTGGCTTCCAGCCTAAAACAGCCTTTGGCCGCGCCAAGCAAGCGTTTGACTATTTTGCCGCGAGCCAAGGCACGGGCCCCGATGCAGCCCCGATTGCCACGGGCTTCCGCTTGGCTTCCGTCTATGGTCGCGGCGAAGGGCACAAGGGCGCGCTCGCCAGTCTGCCACACCGCGCCCTTGACCATGCACAGGCGGACCGGCCTTTGACCGTCTGGGAAGCCAGGCGGGATTGGGTGCATGTTGAAGATGCAGCCAATGTGATCGCCCAGATCGTGCTACAGGGTCATGCAGGCTTCTTCGACGTCGGCAGTGGGTCTTTGACCTCGGCTACCGCCGTAGCCAAGGCCAGCGAAGCGGCGACAGGCAAGGCCTTAGCCATTGAAACACGCTCGGCACCTGCCGATGTCTGCGTCGATCAAACTGCGGCCGCCGATCTCTCTGCCCTTGAAAAGCTAGGACTTACGTACACATTCCGAGCGATGGAAGCCGGATTATCCCCCCTGTGAGCGCGCCTGACGCCATCACCCATGCCGCCCGTCTCTTGCAGGCACGCTATGGCGAAGATGGCGCTGTGATCGCGGTTATGCGCGCGGCAGAGGCCGCCGCCATGGGCGACTTGGAGATGGCCGATCATTGGGAAGCGGTGGCAGCCTTGATTGATGAACCAGACGCCACAGCACCGGATGCCTTAAACTAGCCCCCGCCCCGCGCAGTCACCCCACAAAGCAGTTGCGCAAAAGGCCCGATGATTTAGAAGGCCTGTGACTTGTCCGTCAGGGCCATTTGGCCTTGCCGCGCCAACCACGCACCCGGGGACCTTTATGACCACTTTTGACCGTGACGCCTTTATCTCTGGCCTGCCAAAGGCAGAGCTTCACATGCATTTGGAAGGCTCACTGGAACCCGAACTGATGTTTGCTTTGGCCCAGCGCAACAAGGTCGCGATCCCGTTCAACAGCGTCGAAGAAGTCCGCGCCGCTTACAGCTTCTCCAATCTGCAAGATTTTCTCGATATCTATTATCAAGGCGCGGGCGTGCTGCAGGTGGAGCAAGACTTTTACGACCTGACCATGGCTTATCTGACACGCGTTGCCACCGATGCTTGCCGCCATGTGGAAGTCTTCTTCGACCCCCAAACCCACACCGATCGCGGGATTGAGATGGGGGTGGTTGTTGGCGGTATTGCGCGAGCGCTGGCCGATGGCGAAAGCCAATTGGGCGTGACCTCAAAACTTATTCTCTGCTTTCTACGCCACTTGGACGAAGAGGCAGCGTTTGCCACTTTAGCAGCGGCAGAGCCTTATCTGGCCCATATTTTTGGCGTCGGCCTCGATTCCAGTGAAGTCGGGCACCCACCGTCAAAGTTTGCGCGCGTCTTTGAAGCGGCGCGCGCCAAGGGCCTCCATTTGTTTGCCCATGCCGGGGAAGAAGGCCCACCAGCCTATGTCTGGGAAGCCTTGGACGTCCTCAAAATCGACCGCATTGACCATGGCAATCGCGCACTAGAGGATGAAGCCTTGGTGGCGCGCATCGCGCAAGATGGCCTGACTTTGACCGTCTGCCCATTGTCGAACCTCTCCCTGTGCGTGGTGCACGACCTCACCCAGCACCCTTTGCGCACGATGCTGGAACAGGGCCTCAAAGCCACGATCAATTCTGATGATCCGGCCTATTTCGGTGGCTATCTCAACGCAAATTGGCATGCCATCGCCAAAGCTCTAGACCTCAGTAAGGACGAATTGGTCCGTCTGGCGCACAACAGCTTTACCGGCAGCTATTTGACGCCAGCCGAGAAGCAGGCCCATGCTGATGCGATTGAGGCTTGGGCGGCCCGCTTCTAGCCTCAGCGGCCATTGCCCTGGTGGATTTGCAAGACGTGGCGGGGCAGGTCCTTGTGCTTCCCCATGCGCGGCCTTGGGAATCTGAGGCTGGGCGACGTGTTGCACAAATTTGGCGAAGGCAGATTGTGGTGAAGGGGACACCTACCCCACCAACAAAAAAGGGGTCCAGATGGACCCCTTTCTTCTTGATAGGAGAGATATCAGTGTCGTCGTCGCAAATTCTCAAGTTCTTCCTTCAGCTTGAGTTTCTGTCGTTTAAGAGCGGCAATCTGTGCGTCACTTGAGGCTAGGCTTTTCATTTCGTTTTGGATCGCTAAATCAAGCTTTGCGTGTTTATCGGACAGTTCACGGATATGCGCTTCAATCGCCATGTGGCGGCCTCCTTTGCGTTCAGAGACCTGTAGGGAAACACGTGATAGGGGAATCGCCAAGTACTTTTTTGTCGCATACCAAGCAAGGTTTATCACGATCATGTCAAAGCGCTTGATAATAGGCATAAGTGGAGCTTCGGGTGCTGTGTATGGCGTCCGCGCTTTGGACATGCTTGCCGAACTTGGGGTCGAAACACACCTTGTACTGACCAAAGCGGCTGAACTGACACTCGCGTCAGAAGGCTTGCCCAACTCCACCGCTTTGAAAAGTCGCGCCTCCTATGTGCATAAGATCGCCGATGTAGGGGCTTCGATCGCATCAGGCTCGTTTAAAACTGACGGCATGCTGATTGCGCCTTGCTCGGTGCGCACCATGGGCGAGATTGCCACCGGCGTGACCTCAAACCTGTTGACGCGGGCAGCCGATGTTCAACTAAAGGAACGTCGGCGCGTTGTGCTTATGTTGCGCGAGACACCCTATCACTTGGGCCATATTCGCACGATGGCAGCCGTCACGGAAATGGGCGGCATCATCTTTCCGCCTGTGCCTGCTTTCTATGCCCAATTGGAAACCCTTGACGCCGTTGTCACCCAATCGGTTGGTCGCGCCCTCGATTTGCTTGGATTTGAGGTCAAGGGCATCAAGCGTTGGGGGGAAGATGTCGGGCCCGTCTAAGCACGATCCACGCCTCACCATCTGGGACTTTGCGCTGGCCTTTTACGCCCAAGCGGGGGTTGAGGCAGATTGCCTGACAGCGCAGGACCACTATGGGCTGGATGTGACTTATTTGATCTTTGCGCTATATCGGGCCCGCCTTGGTCTAGGCTTTGACGCCGCAAAGACGCAACGCATAGCCCAAAAGCTGACGCGCCAATTGGTAACGCCCTTGCGCCAGCGCCGACGGGCCTTGAAGGCGGAGCCGCAGAGTGTAGCCCCCGCTTTGGTTGCCGAAACCCGGGTTCAACTATTGGCTGCTGAATTAGCCTGCGAACAAACGATTTTGCAGATTTTGCATTTAAGCGAAATTAAGGGGCAGCCCCTAAGTGGTTATGAAGGCCTGATTCAAGGCGTCCGCGCCGCCCACGTCCCTCTTGACGCGGCGCTAGACGCACTGTTGAAGCGCCTCGCCCATGCTGGGCAATCGGTTTGATAACTTGGCACGCGCTCAGAATGAGGAAGCCTAATGGCAAGCGACTGGACTTCACCTTCAGAAAATGCCGATGCAGAACGTTTCGAGGCCAAAATTTATGCCCTGCGTGAGGAACACCGCGCCCTAGATGGTGCGATCCAGGCCCTGCAAGAAACCGCGCCCTATGACCAAATTGGCATCATGCGCCTGAAACGCCGCAAACTGGCCCTCAAGGATGAAATCGCGCATTGGGAAGACCAATTGACGCCGGATATTATTGCTTGAGTCAACCAAACATCAGTTAAGCGCAAAGACGACCGCAATGTTCATGTCTTTGCGACATTGTTCCAAGGTTGCAGGCTGAACCTCATAGCGCCATGTATTCAAAGCCTTTAGAACTTGTTCCGAGAAGCCTTGCTCGGGAACGACGCCAAGAATACGTGGATTCTCGGTACGCCCGTCGGCGGTAACGTCGACTCGCGCAAAAACACCACCGATGTGGATCCAACTCTTTGAAGCGGGAAGTGGCCGGATCGCGTCGCCGCCGATGCGCCGGGGCATTTGCTGGTCTACGCATTCAGGCTTTCTGTCATAAATTAGCTTTTGCTCGTCATCGGTTAAATAACGTGGCGAGCGCCGATCATTCCGCAAGCGACTACCTGTTTGATTGTCGCGTGCGCCAGCGCTGCGGGCAACAGAGTCCATAACAAGACCCCAAGCTTGCAGGTTGCCCCAGTCAGCATCATCGGGCCGGCGCATTCTGCCATAGGCAAGCTGGGCCTCTAAAACATCAGACTGGCCATCGAAGGATTCGCCCAACCGCATGCGCGAAATGCCTTTAACCAACAATGCCATTGGCCGCCTGCGCGTGTCACTTGGATTTATCCGTGCCAATTCACTGAGGCTGATGGTCGCCGCCTCATTAGCCTGAGCGGATCGGTTACTCAAAACCAGCGAATAAGATGCTGCAATCAAGGCATCAACAATCAATATATCGCCCCATCTTCCTTGAACTGCCTTGGCAGCCTGGACCAACTCTTCTGACTTTTTGGCCTGCTCATCAGCGCTGACCGCAAAAAAATCATTATACGCCAATAGAAATGCTGCTTCCTCAGGCCGATAGGCTTGTTGTGCCACAGGAGCTAGGGTGATGGCGCGCTTAGCAGGCTCTATGCCCTTCGTGGGTTGATTGTTCAAAGCTGCGGTCCAAGCGGCATTATAGGCCAAGCCAGCGGTGTTGGGATTGCTGGCACCCCACTTTGTTTCTGCCGCTTGCCAAGCTTCATGGGCAAAGTTGGTCGCTTCGACCAACTTGCCGGCCTTAATGGCTGTCTCATAAGCCCGGTAAGCTGTGACAGGGTCTACATTTGGTGCAGGGGCTGGTGGATCGGCCAAAGCTGGTGCGCAGACAAAAGTCGTCAAAACAACTCCCAAAAGCATTGTCTTAAACCGCATCAAAAATCCCCTTCCGTGCGAAATGGCCAAGTTGCCTCAATTGGACATCGTGAAAACAACCGTGATGTCATAATCCTTCAGGCAAGCCGCTGGGGCATTGGGTGGCAACTCATACTGCCAAGTCGAAATGCCCTTTAACGTCGCTTCGGCATAGGAATCGTCGGGCACAACACCAGTCACTCGTGGATTGAGAACGCGGCCATCAGGAGCAATATCCGTCACCACATGGACGCCACCCAAGTTTACCAAAAATGACGAGACCCGCATAGGCTCAATATTGCGACCCACCGGCTTGCGTTTGAGCTTTGAGATGCCATCACATTCATTAGGCTTATCAATGAAGATTTTCGCAATTTCCTCGTCGGTGTATTCTCTCGGCTCCGTATTAGACCGCCCAATTCGAGATCCAGTGATATGGGCAGTGGGAGACGTCGATTGGATCAGGCCATTAACAACCATTTCCCAAGCACTGAGCATGCCCCAAATGCGATCTTCGGGTGCCTTCCTTTGTCCATAAAGCACCCGTGCTTTGATGACGTCCTCATGCGCGGCGCGGAAAGTCCTCGTATCGGCTAACTTAGAGATTCCGCGCGCCAAATAGATCATCGATAAACGGGTATTATCATTAGGGCTTAGCAGCTGTACTTCTGCAAGGCTCCGTTCGGCTAAGTTTGCGCCTTTCTTGCTTTCCCCAGTTACAGAGGCCAAGATGGACGCCTTTATGAGGGCGTCTGCTACCAGCATATCGCCCCAAGAGCCTTCGATGGCTTTCGCTGCTTTATCCAGCGCATCCAATTTCTTGCGCTGCTGGCCTTTCTCTGCGGCCTCAAACTCAGCATAGGCCAACAGAAACTGCGCTTCTGAAGCCTTGTAAGCTTTAGCCCCGACCTCGGCGAGTTCGACAGCCCGCTTTGCAGGCTCCAGCCCTTCCGGTGCCTTGCCGATCAGGGCAAGCGACCAAGCGGCGTTAAAGGCAAGCCCGGCCGTATTGGCATTCGTGGGGCCCCAAGTAGCCTCTGCATTTTTCCATGCCACTTGGGCATGAGCGGCCGCATCGGTCAAATTGCCCTCGGCCACGGCCTGATCATAAGCGCGGTAAGCAATCATGGGATCGGTGGAGGTTGGATTAGTTGAGTCAGCGAAAGCAGGCCCAACGCTGAAAGCTAAGCAAGTTATGCCAATCGCAAAGTTCTTAAATCGCGAAACCATAGAAACACTCCTAACACGGGCTCAAGGTCGCCCAACAACGCTAAAATCGCTTGCAGCTTAAGTGCGATTTTCCGACATCGCAACTTATTTTTGAGAGGGAGTTTTAGGAGAAAACTTGACCAGCAGAAATCGGATTTCCACGCAGGAAATCTGTCGAATCTAAAGCGGCTTTGCCCTCGCGCTGCACCTTCAAAAGACGCAACGCACCTTGTCCGCACGCGACGAGGAGGCGGTCGTCCAGCGCAGTCCCCGCGGCACCCTCACCTGCTTCGACCTGGCACAAGAGGATCTTCGCCCGTGCGCCATCGGGCAAAAGGCACCAAGCGCCGGGAAAGGGTGAAAAGGCGCGAATGGCGCGGTCGAGAATGTCAGCGGGCTTTGTCCAATCAATCTTGGTCTCAGCTCGGTCGATCTTGGCCGCATAGGTGAGGCCGCCTTCAGCTTGCGGCACGCAGGGCAATGCGCCTGCCGCAATCTGTGGCAAGGCCTCAACCATCAAAGCCGCCCCGAGGGTTGCGAGGCGGTCATGCAGGATGCCTGTGGTATCTTGCGCGTTGATTGGCGTGCGGGCGGTGGCATAGATGCCGCCTGTATCAAGGCCGACCTCCATCGCCATGACTTGTACGCCCGTCTCAGCGTCGCCAGCCTCAATGGCCCGCTGCATCGGTGCTGCCCCGCGCCAGCGCGGCAGAAGGGAGCCATGTAGATTAAAGCAGCCCAATCGGGTCGCATCTAGGACTGCTTTGGGGAGGATCAAACCGTAAGCAACAACGATGGCGGCGTCGGCCTGCACGGCGGCAAATTCAGCTTGCGCCTCTGCGCCCTTTAAGCTCGCCGGGGTACGCACCTCGATACCGCGCGCTTGCGCCCACGTATGCACCGCCGTAGGCCGCAGCGCTTTGCCGCGCCCGGCGGGCTTAGGCGGTTGGGAGTAAACACAAGCGATCTCGTGACCCGCTCCAACTAAGGCCGCCAAGGTCGGCACCGCGAAATCGGGTGAGCCCATGAAGATCAGGCGAAGGGGTGAAGCAGTGGTCACGTCGGGCTCACGCAGCCCGCTTGATCTTCTTCACTTTGGCCAAGGCGCGATCGCGGCGCAGGCGCGAGAGATGATCGATGAACAAAATGCCTTCCAAATGGTCCATCTCATGCTGGATGCAGGTCGCGAACACACCTTCGGCATCTTCTTCAACCAGCTCATTCTCGCGGTTGAGATAGCGCAAGCGCACTTTGGCGGGGCGTTCCAGCTCATCATAATATTCGGGGACGGACAAACACCCCTCTTCATAGGGGGCCAATTCGTCGCTGCGCCAGATGATTTCAGGGTTCACAAAGAAGCGCGGTGCCCGATGGTCTGGCGCATCAGCCTTGCCCCATTCAAGGTCCATCACGATCACGCGGACGGGCTCACCGATCTGCACAGCGGCCAAGCCAATGCCTTTGGCTTCATACATGCTTTCCAGCATCTCATCCATCAAAGCGCGAATGGCATCATCCACCGCCGCAACTGGGGCAGAGATTTGCTTCAGAATAGGGTTCGGAACGGTGAGAATAGGGCGTGCGGTCATGTCGCTTAGGTATGAGCGCAAAGCCAAAAGGTCAAGTAAACGGGGTGTGAGGGGTGGGGAATGCGCAATTCAAGCCCCTCTCCCTCTGGGAGAGGGGTTGGGGGTGAGGGCTTTCACTCACCTTAGCTTGGAACCGGTGGAGGAGTTCTTCATCCTGTTTGCTCCAGTGCGCCCTTGCGCAAAGACCCCCTCACCCCCGACCCCTCTCCCCGGTGGGGCGAGGGGAGAGTGCCTATGCACTCAGAACGCCTTTACCGAAGGCTCTGCCCTCGCAAAGGCCGCCACCAACCCCTAATCCACCGTGTGTAAAGCCTCACCAATTGTATCGACCAGTCGGTCGATATGGCTCTCCTCAATGATCAGCGGCGGCGACAGGGCAATGATGTCCCCCGTGACGCGGATCAGGGCACCGGCTTCATAGGCCTTGATAAACACATCATAGCCGCGCGCCCCCACCACGCCATCACGCGGCGCGAGCTCAATTCCGCCGATCAGTCCCAGATTGCGGATATCAATGACATGGGGTGCGCCTTTGAGTTCATGCAAGCGCTTCTGCCAATAAGGTGCGATGTCTGCCGCGCGTGTCATCAAGCCTTCGCGCTCCATGATATCCATCGTCGCAAGCCCTGCGGCGCAGGCGGCTGGATGGCCAGAGCACGTATAGCCATGGAACAGCTCAATCATGTTTTCCGGGCCCGTCATATAGGCATCATGGACTTCACGGCGGGCAAATACCGCCCCCATCGGCAAAGCGCCATTATTGATGCCCTTGGCGGTGCAAATCAGGTCTGGGCGCACGCCCAAGGCTTGGGTGGCAAACGCCTTGCCCAAACGGCCATAGCCGGTAATGACTTCATCAAAGATCAAAAGACAGCCGACGCGGTCACAGGCCGCGCGCAATTCTTCCAGATAACCTACAGGCGGGATCAAGACCCCGGTAGACCCTGCAACAGGCTCAACAATCACCGCCGCAATAGTTTCAGGGCCGTGCAATGCTGCAATCCGGTCCAATTCCTTGGCCAGATGCGCGCCGTGGGGCGGTTGGCCTTGGGCGAAGACATTTTCAGCCAAGCCATGTGTATGGGGCAGATGGTCAACGCCCGGCAGGCCCGGACCAAAGACGCGGCGATTGGTAACAATGCCACCGACCGAAATGCCGCCAAAATTCGTCCCATGATAACCGCGCTCGCGCCCGATCAAACGCGTGCGGCGGTGGTCCCCGCGTGCATAATGATAGCCCAAGGCAATCTTCAGCGCTGTCTCGACACTTTCCGAGCCGGAATTGGTGAAAAAAACGCGGTCAAATCCTTCAGGGGCTATGCTGGCCAAGCGTTCAGCAAATTCAAAGGCAATCGGATGGCCCATTTGAAAAGTCGGCGCATAGTCCAACGCCGCCATTTGGCGCGCCACCGCATCGACAATCTCTTGCCGGCCATGGCCTGCATTGACCGTCCACAGACCCGCGGTGCCATCGAGGATCTCGCGGTCATCATGGCTTCGATAAAACATGCCCGAAGCCGAAACCAGCAATCGTGGTCCAGCCTTAAAGCGGCGGTTGGCCGTAAACGGCATCCAGAAGGCATCAGTGGCGGGGGCATTGGACGGAGCAGAATTTGTCATAACAAAATGCTAACCCGCGCGCGCGGATCAATCAAGCCTAGAGCGAGCGTTTACGGGAGGGCCTACCCCTACCGCTTACCCCGCTCTGCCCGCTCCACAAGCTTTTCCAGACGCGCGACCAATTGAGGCAGCTTGCGCGCGGTGGTGAGTGCGTTGGAAACGTCAGCAAACATTTGGCGGGTAATGCCTTCGGGGCCTAATTCGGTCTGCATGAAGCGCTCCACCACCGGGCGGGAGGCTTCCCAGATGTCGTGATCGGGGTCGATATTGCGGGCAACGCCTTCAACTTGCACCATAGTCTTCTGCAATAGCACCAATTCGGGGCGCATATGCATGCCAAATTGCTCCGTCACGTCGAAGAGTTGCGTCAGCACACGGCCCATCGAGACTTCACGGGCTGGCCGGCCCCAAATCGGCTCGCCGACTGAGCGAAGCGCATGAGCAAACTCGCCCTCATCATGATCGGCGGACACATAGCCCGCTTCAATATGCACGGCGGCGGCGCGGCGATAGTCGCGACGGAGGAAGGCGAAGAGGATTTCGGCGAGATAGCGGCGCTCGGCCATGCCAATCCGGCCCATAATGCCAAAGTCGACCGCCCAGAGCGCACCGTCCGTGCCTAAAATGAGGTTGCCTTCATGCATGTCAGCATGAAATACGCCATGGTCTAGCGCCGCCGCCAGAAAGCCACAGGTGACGGCATTGGCAAGCTTAGTGCGGTCCGCGCCATCAAGCGCGTCGGGCTTGGTCAAAGGTGTCCCTTCGACCCAAGAAGTGGTCAGGACGCGTCGTGCGGTGCGCTCCCAGTCAATGCTGGGCACTTTCAAATAGCCATCCGCAGTGACGATCTCGCCAAAAGCATCGCCGGCCCCTGCCTCGCGTCGCAAGTCGAGCTCTTTTTCCAGCGCGGCGCGAATGGTGGCCACAAAGGCGACAGGCTCAAGGCGGCGGGATTGGGGGACGAGGGCTTGGACAAGCTTGGCGGCCAATGCCATCGCTTTGCCCTCGGCTGCAATTTCCTTCTCAATGCCCGGCCGCAACAATTTGACCGCCACCTTACGACCATCTGCCAACGTCATCTGATGAACTTGGGCGACGGAGGCTGCGGCGATTACGGGCCCCAAGTCTGGAAACAGCGCCGCTCGCTTCTCACCGAATGCGGCATCGAGGCTCTGAAGGGCGATGGCTTGTGAGAAAGGTTCCAGCCGATCTTTGAGGCGCGAGAGGCCTTCAGCGGCTTTGTCGCCCACGATATCAGGTCGGGTCGCCAGAAGCTGCCCGAACTTGATCCAAGCAGGGCCCAGTTTCTCCAAAGCCGTCGCCATGCGCGTGCCGGGGTCGCCATTGATCTGGCGTGACCCCAGTCGCAGCACACGCCCCACAATGCGGGCAGGCAACGGAAGAAGGTCATAATATTCTCGCGGTAGGATCGCATCATAGCGTCCTAAGGTCCAACCGGCCCGCATCAACCGCATGAGCGCGTCAATCAAACCTTCCAGCCCCCGTGCAAGGCGGTAATGCCACCGGAGAAATTGGTATATTCGACGCGGTTAAAACCAGCATCACGGATCATGGCGGCAAAAGTCTCTTGGTCTGGAAAGCGGCGGATGCTTTCAACCAGATATTGATAGGGCTCTGCATCCCCAGTCACGGCTTTACCAATCGGCGGGATCGCTTTGAATGACCAAGCGTCATAGAAAGCTTCCAACGCGCCTGTGGTCGGCTTGGAAAACTCCAAACAATAGAAACGACCGCCGGGCTTGAGGACTCGATAGGCTTCGCGCAGAGCCTTGGGAATATCGGTTACATTGCGAATGCCATAGGAGATGACATAGCCGTCAGCCGAATTGTCGGGGAATGGCAAGGCTTCTGCGTCCCCCACTGCCCAGCCAAGACCGTCCAAGCCACGCTCGCGACCTGCGGCGATCATCTCAGCATTGATGTCCACCACGATGATCTCAGACGGGGGACCGCCGGAGCGGGTGCGCGCGGCATCGGCCAATGCCTTAAAGCGGCGGGCCAAGTCGCCGGTCCCGCCTGCGAGGTCCAAAATGCGTTCGCCTGGGCGCGGGTTCAATCGCGCTGCCACGGCATCCTTCCAAGCCCGGTGCATCCCGGCACTCATCAGATCATTCATCAAATCATAGCGGCTTGCGACAGCGTCAAATACGCCCCGCACACGTGAGGCCTTCTCATGTGCTGGCACATCTTGAAAACCGAAGGAAGCTGTCTTGGAGTCAGTCATTCTACCGACATAGCGCCTTGCACTCTTGTCCGCCATATCTACTAGTGCGTCATTATGCCTGAATTACCCGAAGTCGAAACTGTTAGAAGGGGCCTAGAGCCCACCTTAAAGGGCCAGACCCTTGTCCGCGTAGAGGCCCGCCGCCCAGACCTGCGCTTTGCCTTTCCAGCCCGATTTGTTGAGCGCCTAGAGGGGGCAAAGGTGGAAAACCTCGACCGGCGCGCGAAATATCTCATTGCTTATCTCAGCACCGAAGAAGCCTTGATCATGCATTTGGGCATGTCGGGCCGCTTTTCGATTGTCGATGAGCGCGGCGTGCTGGCCTTTGACGACTATGCCTATGACACGGGGGCAGACCCTAAGCACGATCATGTCGTGCTGCATGTTGGGACGGGTGCAAAAGTCATTTATAATGATCCGCGCCGCTTTGGCTTTATGGATATCGTTCCCACAGCCAGCCTTGAACAATCAAGGCACTTTGCCAAAATGGGGCCTGAGCCCTTGGGCAATCACTTCTCGGCCGATCATCTGGCCAAATCCCTCGCCACAAAGAAAACACCGATCAAGTCAGCCTTGCTGGATCAAGCTAATGTCGCGGGCTTGGGCAATATTTATGTCTGCGAAGCCTTGTTCCGCGCCCACATCAGCCCGATGCGTCTGTCTAATACGCTCACTGCATCAGAAATTGCAGACCTGACAGAGGCTATCCGCGCCGTACTCATTGAAGCGATTGAAGCAGGTGGCTCTACCTTGCGGGATTTTGCTGCAGCCGATGGCACCTTGGGTGGTTTTCAAGAGAGGTTCGACGTATATGGCCGCGAAGGACTGCCCTGCCCGCGCGGCCCAGTTGACGGTCCGCCGCATGAGCCGATCCATCGGACTGTGCAGTCAGGGAGATCAAGCTTTTATTGCCCCACCTGTCAGACCTGACGCCGCCTCGTATTATGACCCGTAACAGGAATCTACCCATGGCCTATGAAACCATCCTTCTGAACGTCACCGACGGGGTTGCGACCATTACCCTTAACCGTCCAGAAGCCCTCAATGCTTTCAATCAGCAATTGATGAACGAGTTGACCGCTTGCCTTGATAGGGTTGAAGCCAGCGATGATGTTGGCGCGATTGTCATCACCGGCTCTGCCAAGGCTTTTGCAGCCGGCGCGGACATTAAAGAGATGGCGACCAAGACGTTTGCAGATGTCTATGGCCAAGACTTTATCACCGCAAATTGGGAGCGCGTAACCCGTTGCCGCAAACCGACCATCGCTGCTGTTGCAGGGTTTGCTTTAGGGGGTGGCTGCGAACTTGCCATGATGTGCGACATGATCCTCGCCGCAGATACGGCCAAGTTTGGCCAGCCAGAGATAAAACTCGGCGTTATTCCAGGCGCGGGTGGCACTCAGCGTTTTGCCCGCGCTGCGGGCAAAGCCAAGGCAATGGACATGATCTTGACCGGTCGGATGATGGATGCGCTTGAGGCCGAACGTTGTGGAATCGTCGCGCGGATTGTCCCAGCTGACACGCTGTTAGAAGAAGCCCATAAGACGGCTAAAACCATTGCTGGCTATGGCAAGTTGGCCGTGATGGCAGCCAAGGAAGCCGTTGACCGCGCCTTCGAAACGCCGTTGAGCGAAGGGGTGCGCTTTGAACGCCGAATCTTCCATGGTTTGTTTGGCACCGAGGACCAAAAGGAAGGCATGGCGGCCTTTAGTGAAAAGCGTCCAGCGCAATTCACAGGCCGCTGATGAAACACAGGCAATATTGCTTGACCTTTCGCCCCTGTTTCGGCATACACCGCCCCCTCTTGGGTAGCCACGTGGCTAACTCTTTCACACGTTAAATCGGATTAAACGATGGCCAATACGCCTTCGGCCAAAAAAATGGCCCGCAAGATCGTGCGCCGCACGCTGGTAAACACCGCCCGTCGCTCGCGCATGCGCACTTTTATCCGCAAAGTCGAAGAAGCAATCGCTTCAGGTGACGGCGCAGCAGCTACCGCAGCCCTTCGTGTTGCGGAACCAGAAATCATGCGCGCAGTATCGAAGGGCGTTGTCCATCAGAACACCGCGTCTCGCAAGGTTTCGCGTTTGGCTCAGCGCGTGAAGGCAGTTGCGCGTCCAGCTTAAGCAGCAGGTCGCAAGCTCGCTAGGAATGGACTGTAAACTGAGATAGTCCGGATACCTCGGTTTTAGGGTTTTTGGACTTCGGTATCTCACTAAAATAGTTTGTGCCGAATGCCTTACTTTTGAGCAGTCGAAAATGGCGCGGTACACGGAACATTCTAAGTCAAGTAATCTACAGCCGCATACGCCCGTATGCGGCTGTTTGTGTTTATAGGGTTTATTTGGTTTTATTTGCACTAATTTTAATTAAGATTATGTTTTAATTGAATTTTTTATCAATGCGTTGGCTCTACAATTTTATCCACAGGGTTGTATAGCATCACGCTTTTGTTAGTTTTTGCATAAGCCCCGCTGATTATTGGGAATCTTCACCTGTCAAGCGAATCAGGTGCCTCAGCAGCAGAAAAAACAGATGTCAAACGCATGAAAATGCTGTTGCGTACCGGCGCTGTGTAGGCTTTAGTTTAACCACGACGTCGGTCCTCTTGCTTCAAGCGGGGATGGCGTTTTGCCCAGTCTTGGACCTTTTCCAGCGAATAACGCCAAATGGCGAATGCGGAAGTGTGTCTGAAAAACTGGGTACAAAAAAGGTGGTCCTTCGGGACAAATAAATGGCGGGGTGGTTTGAGCAATGGTCTATGGGGTGCATACGAGCGTTTCGGCGTCAGCGGGTTTAGCCAACCTGCCTGCAGATCTAGAGCTCTCTTCAGCTCGGGGTTTGTGGGCAACGGCTCTGCCTCGTTTACGCGGAGAGCTGGGCCCTGACGCATTCCGGGCCTGGATTGAACCCTTGCGCCTAATCGCGATCGACACGGCTTCGGTCACGTTTGCGGCACCCAATGGTTATGCCGTAGCCCGCCTGACCACAGATTATTTGCATCGACTGCAAGCGCGCTGGTCCTCGCTGGACCCAGCTGGTCGCCGCGTGCGTTTGGTTGTGGCAGACGCCGAGATGCTTACATCTGATGAAGCGAATGCTGATGAAGACCTTGAACTAGCCCAAGAGCTTGCTCTGTCGGAAGCCGCGCAAGAACCTGTGGAGTTATCCGGTTCGGCCAAAACCTTCTCGAATTACGAAGTGGGCGAAGCAAATCGGGTCGCCGTCGCGATTGCTCGCGGCCTTGCTGAAGGTCCAGGCACAGGCGATCTCGTATTTTTTCATGGCTTACATGGGGTTGGGAAAACCCACCTTCTTGAAGCCGTTACAGCCCGTTTGCGCGAAACCGCACCAAAGAAGCGCGTGTTGCTTTTGACAGCACAGCGCTTCCTAAACGAATTTCAATCAGCTCTACGCGACCGTGAGACAGGGCCATTTAAAGCGGCTCTGCGCGGAGCGGACGTGCTGTTAATCGACGACCTGCAACTCATTTGCGGCAAGTCCGCCACTCAGGATGAGTTCTTCCAGACCTTAGACGATCTAATTTCGCGCGGACGCACCGTTGTCTGCACAGCGGACGTCGCCATTGATGGCTTGCAAGGCCTCAACAGCCGGATGCGCTGCGTGCTGCAAGGCGGCTTTATCGCAAAAATCAATGAACCTGATTTCGAATTGCGTCGGGCTATTGCCAAGCGCAAAACAAGTGAGCTCAATGCGCGGCGGGGTGGATTTGTCTTGCCCGACGAAGGAATTGATCTGATTGCAGCGCGGATTTCGGGGACAGGGCGTGCAGTTGAAGGGGCCATCAAGCAGGTGTTTGCGGCTTCAGCTTTGATTGGCCGGGAGGCAAGTATGGAAGTTATTGTTGAAGCGTTGTCGGGCAATTGGAGCCCCCCTGAAAAGTCAGTACCGGTCGAGACCATTAAGCGTCGGGTCGCAGCTTTCTATGATATGACTTTAGAAGATTTGGTTTCTCAACGTCGTCATCGCGCTGTGGCTCGGCCGCGCCAAGTGGCGATGTACTTTTGCAAGCGCCTGACCCGTCGCTCTTTCCCAGACATTGGCCAAAGATTTGGTGGGCGCGATCACACCACTGTTATGCACGCGGTGAAGCGGATTGAAGAATTGGCCGCTCAAGATGTTACCTTTGCAGCCGAATTGCAGGAAATTGGCCGGAAGATCACCGAATAGCGGCTAAAGTCATTGCGCAAGGTGGTAAAAATCGGGCAAAATGAATCTTCAACTTGGTCAGAATCAAAACGGTTCTGCCCGTCCGTTGCGTTTGTAGCCCGCGGATGGGATGTCGAGTGCCATTGACTGAAGATTTTTTCGGGGAGCGGGTTCGGGTATGCGTCTAACGATCGAACGTGGAGCGCTTTTGAAAGCTCTGGGCCATGTGCAAAGTGTCGTCGAGCGGCGCAATACAATCCCCATTTTGTCGAATGTTCTGATCGAAGCCCGCGATGGCAGCGTGACGTTTGCTGCAACCGACCTTGATATTGAGATTGTTGACGGCGCTGAAGCCGATGTGGAGCGTCAGGGTGCCATCACGGTTCCTGCTCATTTGCTGTATGAAATCGTCCGCAAACTGCCGGATGGCTCGCAAGTGCGGTTGGATTTGTCACCAGACGACCCGCGCGTGACCATTACGGCAGGCCGTGGCCGCTATAATCTGCCGATCTTAGCGGCTGGCGATTTCCCAGCTATGTCCAGCGGCAACTTTGACTCTCGCTTCACTTTAGAGCGTTCGGCCCTCGCTCGTTTGATTGACCGCACACGCTTTGCCATCTCGACGGAAGAGACCCGCTATTACTTGAACGGCGTTTACTTGCATTCAGCAACCGGGGATTCAGGTCCAGCCTTGCGTGCCGTTGCCACCGATGGGCACCGCCTCGCCCTCGCCGATTATCCTCAGCCCGAAGGTGCGACCGCTGTTCGCGGCGTCATTATTCCGCGCAAAACGGTGCAAGAGTTGCGGCGCTTGTTGGATGATGCCGCTGAAGATGTTGAGATCGCCGTCTCGGACGCCAAGATTCAGTTTTCATTTGGCCGCACGACGCTGACCTCAAAACTAATCGATGGCACGTTCCCAGACTATACACGCGTCATCCCGAAGGGGAATTCGCGGATTATGACCGTGCGTAATGATGAGTTTTCACGCGCGGTTGACCGAGTTGCGACCATGGCGGCAGAGCGTTCACGCTCCATCAAGCTAACTATTGGCGATGCAAAAGTGATTTTGGCGGTCAATAGCCCAGAGACCGGTGCAGCGACCGAAGAAGTGGAAGCAGACTATAGCGCTGAGACAATCGAGATTGGCTTCAATGCGAAGTACCTCCTTGATATCGCGGGCCAAATTGGTACAGGCGAAGCGCGTTTTGAATTTGCTGACGCGGCATCACCGACCCTTGTGCGCGACGGTAATGATCCCAATGCGCTCTTTGTGCTGATGCCGCTGCGCGTGTGACGTCTGACCTTGCCGCGACCCCGCGCGCCTTTGTGCAGCGGCTTAATCTAACCCAATTTCGAAACCACCCACGACTTGATCTAGAGACAGGCGATGGGCCCGTCTGCTTGTTTGGGCCCAATGGTGCCGGCAAGACCAATATACTAGAAGCCCTTTCGCTTTTGGGGCCGGGGCGCGGACTACGTGGAGCAGACCTCGATGAAATGGCGCGCCAAGGCCCTGACGGTGGTCCCTTTGCTGTTACAGGCCTAATCCAATTAGGCGATGACGCGAGGCGGATCGGTGTGGGACTTGAGCGCACGGCGACAGGCCAAAGACGTGTCGCCCGCATTGATGGCAAGGATGCCGGGCCAAAGGATCTGGCAGAGACGGTACGGTTGCTCTGGCTCACCCCAGCCTATGACCGTCTCTTTGCGGGTCCTGCCGGTGAGCGGCGCAAATTCCTCGACCGCTTGGTGTTTGCGGTCGCTCCAGAGCATGCCCAGCAGGCCAGCCAATTTGAAAAGGCCCTGCGCGAACGCACACGCTTGTTAGAGGAGCCTAAACCGGATACGCGCTGGCTCAGCGTCGTGGAAGCTGAAGCGGCGGCTGCCGGTGTCGCTCTGGGTCTTGCGCGCCTTGAAGCGGTGGATGCCTTACAGACCGAAATTGCCCAGCGGCCCGATGGTGCTTTTCCCAAAGCAATCCTTGCCCTAGAAGGTATATTCGAAATTGGCCTGCGCGAAGCGAGCCACGCGGCACAGGCAGAAGCCGATTATGCGCGCCAATTACATGATTGCCGAGCCCGTGATTCGGCGGCTGGACGGGCCTTAGATGGCCCACATCGATCAGATTTAACTGCGATCCATGCCCCCTCTGGCATGCCCGCTCAAAAATGCTCAACTGGAGAGCAGAAAGCCCTTGTAGTTACACTGATTTTAGCCCAAGCGCGGCGAATAGCGTCAGGCCTGCCAACGGCAAAAAGTACGGGCTTTTCTGGGCCGAATCCGCTAGTCTTATTGGACGAAGCCGCAGCCCATTTTGACCCCGCCCGACGCGCCGCACTCTGTGAAGAATTATTGGCGCTTCCAGGTCAATCTTGGCTGACGGGCACGGATCAAAATCTCTTTGAGGAGTTTGGTTCGCGCGCAACCCAGTTTGAAGTCTCCCCGGGATCAGTCCGGTTGATGCAGTGAAAGAAGTGTGACGCCACATGAGCGATCTTCCCAGCAATAACGAGCCAGAAGCCAAGCCAAACGCCCCAGAAGTCGAAGATAATCGCGTCTTTGATGCCGAAGGCTTTGACGAGAATGGCCGTGATGCCAATGGGCAAGCCTCGTATGGCGCGGATTCGATCAAAGTCCTCAAAGGCCTTGATGCCGTGCGCAAGCGCCCTGGCATGTATATTGGTGACACAGACGACGGTTCTGGCCTGCACCACATGGTCTATGAAGTCGTCGATAATGCGATTGACGAAGCCCTCGCTGGCCACGCAACCATTTGTAACGTAACGCTTTATCCCGACGGCTCGGCCGAAGTAGAAGATGATGGACGCGGTATCCCGACCGACATTCATAGCGAAGAAGGCGTTTCTGCCGCTGAAGTCATCATGACCCAATTGCATGCGGGCGGTAAGTTCGACCAGAATTCTTACAAGGTATCTGGTGGCCTTCACGGTGTCGGCGTGTCGGTCGTCAATGCCTTGTCAGACCTGCTTGAGCTGACCATTTTCCGCAATGGCCTTGAGCACACCATGAGCTTTGCGCTGGGTGAAGCCAAAGCGCCCTTGCGTCTGGTTGGCCCGGTTGAGGCCGGGAAGAAGGGCACGCGCGTGCGCTTCTGGCCTTCGCCGACCATTTTCACCATGGTGGAGTTTGACCGAAAGACGTTGGAACACCGCCTCCGCGAATTGGCCTTCCTTAATTCCGGCGTTACCGTCCGTTTCCGCGACTTGCGTGGGCCAGAGCCCTATGAAGAAATCATGCGCTATGACGGCGGCGTGGAAGCCTTCGTCCAGCATATTGACCGCAACCGCATTAGCGTCACCGAAAAGCCCATCTTCGTGAAGGGCGAGAAGGATGGCATCGTGGTTGAGGCCGCGCTGCAATGGAACGACAGCTATCACGAGAATATGCTGTGCTTCACCAATAACATCCCTCAGCGTGACGGTGGCACCCACCTGGCGGGCTTCCGCGGTGCGCTTACCCGCGTGATCAATGCTTATGGCGAAAAGTCAGGTATTTCCAAGCGCGAGAAAGTCGACATCACCGGCGATGACGCGCGCGAAGGCTTGACCTGCGTCTTGTCCATCAAGGTCCCCGACCCGAAATTTTCCAGCCAAACCAAGGATAAGCTTGTTTCATCCGAAGTCCGTCCGGCGGTTGAAAACACCGTTGGTGAAACCTTGGCTGCTTGGTTTGAGGAAAATCCAAGCCTTGCCAAAGTTGTGATGGCCAAAATCGTCGAAGCCGCCGCCGCACGTGAAGCGGCGAAAAAGGCACGCGAACTGACCCGCCGGAAAAGCGCACTCGATATCGCTTCCCTTCCCGGCAAGCTGGCCGATTGCCAAGAGCGTGACCCCGCAAAGTCAGAAATCTTCATCGTCGAGGGTGACTCGGCAGGTGGTTCGGCCAAACAAGGGCGTGACCGGGGTTTCCAAGCCGTTCTGCCCTTGCGCGGTAAGATTTTGAATGTTGAGCGTGCGCGCTTTGACAAGATGCTGTCGAGCCAAGAAATCGGCACCTTGATCACCGCGCTGGGCACGGGGATTGGTCGGGATGACTTTAACCCCGACAAATTGCGATACCACAAGATCGTCATCATGACGGACGCTGACGTCGATGGGGCGCATATTCGCACCCTGCTTTTGACCTTCTTCTTCCGCCAAATGCCCGAACTGATTGAGCGTGGGCATTTATTCATCGCCCAACCTCCTTTGTATAAGGCCTCCAAAGGCCGGTCAGAGCGCTATTTGAAAGACGACGCTGCATTAGAAGCCTATCTCATCGAAGAAGGCACCACAGATGCCATTTTGACGCTGTCCAGCGGCGAAGGCCGCCTTGGGGCCGATCTGGTGGCAACGGTGAAAGATGCCGAAGGGTTTGAAGGCTCCGTCCGCCGTCTGGCAACCCGCTTCCCCGCTTTTGCGATTGAACAGGCGGCGCTTGCAGGTGCCTTGGTGATTGGTGCCGGGCAAGAGGCTGCGCAACGCTTGGCTGTGCGCTTGAACCAATTGGCCGATGAGGGCGAAGATAATTGGACCGTCAACATTGATACCTCGGGCCTTGTGATGACACGCGAAGTACGCGGCGTCGCCGAGACCATAAAATTGGATCCGAACGTGCTGGGCTCATCAGATGCCCGCCGATTGGCAGAGCGCGCCGCCGCTATGGCTGGGGCTTATGACGGCTTAGCTAAGATCAAGCGCCGCGAAGTCGAAACCCAAATCCACGGACCCTTGGCCTTATTGGAGGCAGTTCGCGCGGCCGGCCGCAAAGGCATCACCATCCAACGCTATAAGGGCTTGGGCGAAATGAATGCCGAACAATTGTGGGAAACCACTTTGGACAAAGAGGCCCGCTCGCTTCTGCGCGTCTTTGTCGACCATGCTGACACAGCCGACGGCATGTTTACCCGCCTGATGGGCGACATCGTGGAGCCCCGCCGCGAATTCATCCAAGAATTCGCGCTGGAAGCTGAAGTCGACGTTTAGGGCGGGCCCTCCATTAAGCAAATGAAGTAATTTACTTTTTTCACTGTTAAGGGCTTTCCTTTCGTCTGGACCCATTTTGGTGGAAACTGTGTTTCACCAAAATAGATGTTCTAGATAAAACAATTACCTCCAACCCTGTCCTCCCCGCCGAAGCGAAGCGGAGAGCGGGTACCTCAATTGATAATGCGCTCTCCCCTCGCCCCCTAAGGGGGAGAGGGGTCGGGGGTGAGGGGGTCTTTGCGCAGAGTCGTTGTGGCTCACACAAGATGAAAAGCTCTTCAACCAGCAAGCAAATTGGGTGAACGTAAGCCCTCACCCCAACCCGTCGACCTATAGGTCGACCCCAAAAGGAGAGGGGCTTTTCCCCCAACACCCATAGCCCCGCGCGGAAAACCAGCAGGGGTGCACCTGTAGAGGGGCCGGGGCGCGTGGTGTGCGCCAGATGAGGTGGGCCAGATTAACGGACTGGCCCGGAATAGGACGCAAACCGTGCGCCCCGGCTGAAATAAGTACGCGTGCCCAAGGGAAGATCATGAGCCCTCCTCTGTGGTG
>VYKU01000010.1_pt1 | contig 151614 bp, 156 predicted proteins | sample 5114491 | NCBI WGS metagenome assembly VYKU01 (sample SAMN12291796, study PRJNA351875) | freshwater metagenome | isolation source: freshwater lake | place: USA: Michigan, Gull Lake | collected 2011-07-05 | reverse complement strand
CCCGCCGCCACCCCCGCCGCCGCCGCCAGCACCAAGCCCGGCACGGCCGCCGGCGCCGTCGGTTGCCCCTGAACCCGCACCGCCAGCGGCGATTCGGCCGACACCTGCCCCGCCGCCGAGCGTCGCGGTTGCACGGCCGCCGCCGCCCGCTTTGCCGCCGCGCGATGTTGCAGCACCCACCTGGGTGCGCTTTGCGCGGCCCTTCGACCCGGAGGAAAAGCGCCCGCGCATCGCGATCGTGATCGTCGATCTCGGCAAGAGCCAGGCAGCGACCAACGCCGCGATCCAGAATCTCGGCGGCGGCATCACGCTCGCCTTCACGCCCTATGCCGACGGTCTTGCGCAATGGGTGGCCCTCGCGCGCGCCGCCGGGCACGAGGTGCTGCTGAGCCTGCCGATGGAGCCGACCGACTTCCCCAATACCGACCCGGGCCCGCAGACGCTGCTGACGGCCCTCACGGGGCGGCAGAATCTCGAGCGGCTGACCTGGACGCTTGAGCGTGCGCAAGGCTATGTCGGCGTCATCAACGCGCAAGGCTCGCGCTTTACGGCGTCCGCCGACGCGATGCGCCCGGTCATCGACCGGCTGTTCCAGCGCGGCCTTTTGATGGTCGATGCGCGCACGGCAACGAACTCGGTCGCCGTGCGCATCGCCGACGATGTGGGTCTGCCGCGCGCCTATGCCGACCGGCTCATCGACCAAGAAGCCTCGCGTCCCGCGATCGACCGCGCCCTTGCCGATCTCGAGCGCCTGGCGCGCCAGAACGGGGCAGCTCTTGGCATCGCGCAGACCTATCCTGTCACGTTCGAGCGGCTCATCAATTGGCTGGCCCAGATCGAATCGCGCGGCTTTGTGATTGCCCCGGTCTCGGCCGTGGTCAATCGCCAGCCCGCCCTCGCGACCGCCGCTGCGGCCCCCGCCGCAGGCACGCCGCCGCCCCCGCCTTCGGTGCGGCCCTAAGATGGCGGCGCCGTCGCCCCTCTATCGCCCGGGGGTCGGCATTCTGCTGTTCGACCGCACGGGGCTTGCGTTTGTGGGCGAGCGCCGCGATGCGCCCGGCGCTTGGCAGATGCCGCAAGGCGGCATCGATGCGGGCGAGGAGCCGCAGGCTGCGGCCTTGCGCGAACTCGCTGAGGAAACGGGTGTGACGAATGTGCGCGTCGTGGGTGCGACGCGCAGCTGGCTCGCCTACGATCTGCCCGAAAATCTGGCCGCCACGATGTGGCGCGGACAGTACAAGGGCCAGCGCCAGAAATGGTATGCGGCGAAGTTTCTGGGCCAGGACGGCGACATCAGGCTCGACGCGCACACGCCCGAGTTTTCGGCCTGGCGGTGGGTGCCGCTTTCGAACCTCGTCGACCTGATCGTGCCGTTCAAACGCGATCTCTATGCGCAGATTGTCGCGGAATTGTCGCCGTTCGTCGCTAAACACGCCTCGCCATGCACGCCCTGACGATCGACGGTCTTTCGAAAAACTTCGCAGCCGCTTCCGGACACCGCATCCAGGCGCTCGACCGCGTCTCGCTGTCGATCGGCGAAGGCGAGCTTGTCGCAGTGCTCGGCGCTTCGGGCTGCGGCAAATCGACCTTGCTGCGCATGGTCGCAGGCTTCGAGACGGCCGATGGCGGCACCATTCGGCTTGGGCAGCGGCTCCTCACGGGGCCCGACACGCATGTGCCGCCCGAAGCGCGCAAGGTCGGCATCGTGTTCCAATCCTACGCGCTGTGGCCGCATATGGATGTGGCGGGCAATGTCGGCTATGCGCTTGCCGTGGCGGGCCTCGACAAGGCCACGCAGCGCACGCGCATGGCGGCTGCCCTCGAGAGCGTGGATCTCGCGGGCTTCGAGGCGCGCAAACCCGCCGAACTTTCCGGCGGCCAGCGCCAGCGCGTGGCGCTTGCGCGCTGCCTGGCGATGGACCCAGCGCTGGTATTGCTCGACGAGCCGCTCGCCAATCTCGACATCCATCTGCGCGCCAGCATGCTCGAAAGTTTTTCGGCTTTCCACGCAAAGACCAAGGCGACGATGCTCTACGTGACGCACGACCAAGCCGAGGCGATGGCGCTTGCCGACCGCATCGCCGTGCTCGAAGCGGGCCGTCTGCTGCAATTCGCCGATCCGCGCACGCTCTATCGCGAACCGGACAACGAAGCCGTCGCACGCTTCGTCGGCCGCGGCATGGTGCTCGACGCGCGCATGACCGCCAACGCGGGCGGTACGGCAAATGTCGATATCTTCGGAGCGGCAGCAACCGTGCGGGCAGCGCCTGCCCAAGCGCCGGGAGCCTGCAAGCTTGTGCTGCGCGCCGAAAATCTCGCACCCGATCCCGGTGGGTTTGCCGTGCGCGTGGCGCACGCGGCCTATATCGGCGGGGCGTGGGAGATTGCGGCGATCCCGCTTGCCGAACCCGGCACGATCTTGCGCGCCGTGCTTGGCGACGGGCCGCGCCCGCTGCCGGGCGACACGCTCAACCTTGCCCCCAAAGACGGCTGGGTGCTTCCAGGCTAAGCCGTCCAGGGCAATGTGCCCGGCGGCAGGCGATGCCTGAACAGCGACAGCACGCCCATCAACGCGACGACGACGCCGATCGCGACGATCGAGACCGCGGCTGCGAGCGGCGAATCCCCGCCTTCCTGCAGCGAAAACACGATCACGCCCAGCGTCTGCGAGCCCGACGACCAGAGCAGCGCTGAAACAGTGAGCTCGTTGAGGGCCGTCAAGAACACGAGAATGGCCCCCGCCCCTGCGGCCGGTGCGCTCAGCGGCAATGCCACGGTGCGCAAGCGATACGCAAATCCGGCCCCGGCGGCCGCAGCCGCATCGTCGAGGGCGGGATCGATCTGCGCAAAGCTCGCCGCAATGGGGCGCAAGGCCAGCACCAGAAAGCGCGCTACATAGGCGATCGCGATGATCCACAGCGTGCCGTAGATCGACACGTTCAGCAGCGGCAGCGGGCGGATGAAAGTGAGGATGCACGCGATCGCAAGGACGATGCCGGGCAGCGCATAGGGCAGTTCGGCCACCGCACCGACCGCACGCACGAGCGCACTCGGTCGCCACGCCGCCAAATAGCCAAGCGGCAGGGCAAGGCCGACGCAGACGATGGCCGCGATCGCCGACAGCAATAACGAATTGCCGAACGCCGACGCAACGACCGGCTGGCGCAGCACTTCGCCGAACGCCGCGAAACTCAGCGTGTCGGGGCCGAGCGGCACGCCGATCGCCGGCACGAGGGCGCTTGCCAGCAGGGCGACAAACGGCACCACCGAAATCAGCACCAGCAGGCCCCACACGCCCGCCTCGACGAGACCGCGCGCTCGGCCCAGCGCCACGATGCCGGGCCGTTGGCTCGCCCCCAGAATGCGCGCATCGAAGCGGCGTGCCGCTTGGCCCTGCAGCCACAAAACAGCAAGCGCAAACACGCCGATGATCGCCGACAAGACGGCCGCTTGCGCGAGTACAGCCGTGCCGAACCCGGCCAAGCGTTGGTAGATCAACGTGACGAGCGTGTTGTAGCCGACCGGAATGCCGAGCAAGGCGGGCGTTCCGAAATTGCCGACCGACGACACGAACGCCAGCAGCGTGCCCGCAAGCAACGCAGGTGCGAGCATCGGTGCGACGATCGTGGCAAGCGTGCGCAAGTGCGACGCCCCGCACGCGCGTGCTGCTTCGATCGCCTCGCGCGGCAAGGCGAGCAGGCCTGCACGCACGGCCAGAAACACGAGCGGCGCATGCTCGAGTCCCAGCAGCCACGAAATGCCGCCGCGCCCGAGCATCGGATTGGCCGAGCCCGGCGGCGGGGCAAGGCCGAACGCGCCCAGCAACGCGCTTTGCGGGCCCGCCATGTTCATCCAGGCCAAGGCCGCGATCTGCGATGGCACGACCAGCGGCAGCACGAACAGGAAGATCAAAGCGTGCTTGGCGCGGATGTCGGTCAGCACCACGAGCAGGGCGAAGCCGGCACCAAGGGCGAGCGAAACGAAGGTGCCGAGCAGCGACGTTTCGAGCGTGCGCCACGCCGCGTTCCAGGTCGAAGGTGCGGACAGGATGCGCGTGGCGATCGCAAGGTCGAAGCCGCCGCCGCGCGGGGCGACGGCTTCGTAGCCCAAGCGCAGCAGCGGCCACAAGGCCAGCAGCCCGACGAGGGCTGCAAGACCGACGAGCCAAAAACGTTCGACCGCCGTTTGCGCGCGCGACGTCACCGGCGGTCGCTGTCCGGCTTAGCGGCCGAACAGATCGGCGAAACGTTCCTTGTTGCGCTCGTCGTCGCGCAAGATGGCCGCGATGTCGCTCTTCATCATCGGCACGCGCGCCAAATCCGGGAAGCCCGGCGGCGGCGTGACGTCGCTGCGTGCGGGCAGCATGCCTTGGCTTGCCGCAAGGCCCTGGCCGTCGGCGCTGAGCAGGAAATCGACGAAGGCGCGCGCGGCATCCTGGTTGCGCGCTGTGCGCAGGATCGCGACCGGCTCGGTCACGAAGGTCACGCCCTCTTTCGGGAACACGAACTCGATCGGCGAGCCGCGTTCGCGCGCCCGGATCGCCATGAAGTCGACGATCACGCCGTAGAGCTTCTGGCCGCCCGCAACCGCTTCAAGCACGGCCGGGTTGCCGCGTGCGGCCTGCGCACCGTTGCGCTGCAGCGCTTCGAAATAGCTCCAGCCGAGACCCGGCGTGGCGACGACCGAGCCCATATGGATGGCGGCAGCGCCCGAAAACAGCGGCGAGGGCATCAGCACCTGGCCGCGCGCTTCGGGCTTTGCAAGATCGGCCCAGCTCTCGGGCTTCATCGGGGCCGCACGGTTGTAGACGATGCCGGTCGTGATGAGCTTGGTCGCGAAATACGTCTTCTCGGCATCGTGGCTGCCCGCGGGCAGGCCGTCGGTCTTCGCACCCGGATAAGCGAGCAGCCGGTTTTCCCGCTTCAAGGCTTCCATCGTCATCGCGTCGGCGATCAGCAGCACGTCGGGCTGCGGCTGGCCGGCCACGAACTCGGCCTGCAGACGGTTCATGAGCTGCGTCGTGCCGTCGCGCACGAACGTGACTTCGACGTTCGGATGGACGCGGCGAAACGCGTCGATCGTGGCCTGGGCATCGGCCTGGGGCTGCGAGGTGTAGAGCGTCAAGCGCCCGCTCGGGCTTTGCGCGTGGGCGGCTGCGAGCGGAACGGCAAAAGCAGCAGCAAGGCCGACAAGGCCGGCGAAAATCGGGTGCATAAGGGGGTGCCTCCTGGCGGGAATCGAACGGGGATCGAGCCCCCCGAGCTACACCGGCTGCGTTACAGCTTGATGAACGTCCAAGGCCGGGTAAATACAAGCCGTATCAGGCATTTGCGCGCGCGAGCACGCGCGCGCGTGTGGCGATGGCGCGGGCCGCAAACGCCGCCAAGCCGCGATGCAGCCAACCTTGCGGCGACAGCCCGACCGCCTTGAGCGCCATGCCGACCCCGCGCTCGACATGCGCGCGCCTGTAGACCGAATAGGCCCGGCGCGCATAGGCCCGCGCACTCGTCTTGCGGTCGTATTCGGCCGGCCATTGGTTGGCGGCGTAGTAGGCGTAGGCAAGTTCGTCGTCTTCCGATTCCGCGATGCGGCCGAGCCCCGTCCACACGCGTCCCCAGCGGCCGAGATTTTCGGTGCTCTGGTAGCGGCGCATATGGCTGTAGAAAAGCTTGTAGTGGCGCAATTCATCGGCCGCGATGCGGCGGCAAATCTGCTTGAAGACCGGCTCGTCCGAAATGTCGGCAAGGGCCGAATAGTACGAACTCGTGCCCGTCTCGACGATGCAGCGCGCGATAAGCTCGCCCGTGCGGCTGCCGCGCACAGACGTGGCGGCATCGAGCGGCAGCTTGTAGCCGTCGGTGAAGCGCTTGAAGGCGGCGGCAAAATCCCACGCGGGATCGGCCATCTGCGCCCAGCGTGCCAACGCGGCGCCGTGCTGCACTTCCTCAAGCGCCCAAGCGTCGATCTCGGGGCGAATCTCCGGATCGTCCGCGAAAATGTTGTTCAGATAGACCGCATAGTCGGCCCCGTTATGCTCGACCAGGGCCGCCGCCTTCGCCACGCGCAGCAAGTCGGGGTCGATCTGGTCGCGGCGAAAAGCGGTCCAATCGATGTCGTCGAGCGTCCAGTGGGCCATGATGGGCAATACGCGTCCGCAAGGGGGCTGAAACAAATCGGGCGGTATCCCCTTATATGCGAAATAGGCGTCGCTATTTCAAGGGCCTATGCCAAAGCGAGAACAACCCGGCGATTGCGCTTGCCCTTGCTTTCGATCTTTTCCACGACAACCGCGCCGATTTCGCCGGTGCGCGCGACATGCGTGCCGCCGCAGGGCTGCAAATCCACGCCCGCAATGTCGAGCAGCCGCACCCGGCCTGCCCCCCGCGGCGGCTGCACCGACATGGTGCGCACAAGCTCGGGCCGCGCGTCCAATTCGCTTTCCTCGACCCAGCGCGGAACCACGGCTGCGTCTTGGGCAATCAACCGGTTGAGGCCGGCCTCGATCGCGGCCTTGTCGAACACGACCTCGCCGGGATCGAAATCCAGGCGCGAACGGTCGGCGCCGATCTGGCCGCCGGTAACGCCTGCCGGCACCACGGCGCACAGCAGATGCAACGCCGTATGCATGCGCATATGGCGATGGCGGCGCGCCCAGTCGAGCTCGAGCGTGACCGTTTCGCCCGAAGCGGGCAGCGCTTGGCCTTCGGTCGCAAAATGCAAAATACCGGCCTCGCCCTTGCGCGTATCGGCAATCGCAATGCGCGTGCCGTCGGCGCGCACAAGCGTGCCGGTGTCGCCGGGTTGGCCGCCGCCCATCGGGTAGAAGATCGTGCGATCGAGCACGATGCCGGCGGGCGTGGCTGCAAGCACCTGGGCGGTCGCCGTCTTCATATAGGCGTCTTCGCGAAAAAGTTCCTCGGTCACGGAGCAATCCTCTTGGGTCTTGCGATAAACACTTGACGGGGGGCGCCAAAAAGCGAGAGTCCGCCGCCATGGCGCGCACTGTCAACCTCGAAGCCGAAATCGAACGTTTTCTCGACGCTCTCGACGACAAATCGTCGGCCTTGCGCGACGTCGTCGCGACGACGAAATCGGAAGTCGCGCGCTCGAGCTTCGCCAACTACAAAAAATTCTCCGATGCCTGCGGCGATTTCGACAGTTTCTGCATTCTGATCGAATATCGGCTGAAGCGCCTGCCGCAGGGGCCTGCGCGCGCGCAACTCGGTGCCCGTTTCCAGGCCGCGCGCGTAGCGCACATGTCGCGCCAGCTCAAAACGTCGATCGAACTCATGGGGCTCGTGGCGAGTGCGCGCGAATTGCCGCTCGGCGCCAAGGATGTGTTTTTGCGCGAATTGCGCGCGATCTACGCGCTCAAAAACGCGCTGTCCGAGCCGCCTTTTGCCGACGGCGTCGCCCCCGAAACCGCGCACGACATCGAATTGGCCGAGAAGATCCTGCGCGAAATCATCGAACGCGCACCGACGATGCTCGAATTGTCGCTCGGCATCGAAAGCGGCGAAGCGACGGCAGCCGAGGCGTGACGCGCGTTCTTATGTCGCGCGAAACCGAATTGATATAAGGTTATATTTGTATGGCAGACGGCGGCGAAAACATCGAACAACGCCCAGCCCTGGTTTCGGGGCGGGACGTGGCGCTCGGCGATCGTTTCAAAATACGGTCGTCGCAGACCGTTATGGACATGGCCTCGCCTGCCGCAGAGGCCTTCGTTGCAACCGACGCATCGACGCCCGACACGGGCTGCGTGGCCCTGGTCGCGCGCCCCGAACAATTGCCGCGCATTTCCGGTTGCCTTCAGATGAAAGGGCTCGACCAGATCGGCGTGGCGCGCTTGTACGACCACGGGGCCGTCGATTGGCCGGACGGCACGCGGCGCTATGCGATGATCTACGAGGCCCCGGCCGGCCCGCCGCTGCTGCGGCGCGATTCCACGATCCAGCCCATCGACGCCACGACGCTGATCCGCAGCTTCATCCGGCCGGTCGTGCAAGCGCTGTCGGAGTTCGCGCGCCGCGGCGTGAGCCATCGCGCGATCCGACCCGACAATGTGTTCTGGTACGATTTCGGGAAATCGAAGCTGATGCTGGGGCCGTGCACGGTGGGGCCCGCGGGCTCGCGCCAGCCCGCCCAGTTCGAATCGATCGAAATGGCGATCTGCAATCCGTTCGGGCGCGGCCCCGGCCATTCCAGCGACGACATGTTCTCGCTGGGGGCAACCGTGCTGGCGCTCACAATGGGCCGCTGGCCGATGGCCGAGGCCGACGATGCGGCCGTGATCCAGAAGCGCCTGTCGGTCGGCAATTGGGAAGCGCTTGCGGGCAAATTCAACCCGCCGCCCGAATTGTTCGATTTTCTGCGCGGCACGCTCGCCGACGATCCGACCGAGCGCTGGGCGCTGCCGACGATCGCCAAATGGACCGACGGCGGCAGGCCGGCACTGCCGCGCTTCACCGAAATCGCCAAAGCGCGCGAACCCTTCCTGTTCGAAGCGCGTCTCTACCGCACGGCGCGCGAAATCGCCCTCGCCCTTGCCGCGAACCCGGCGCAAGCGGCCGGTGCCGTGCGCTCGGGCGTGCTCGCCGACTGGGCGCGCCGCTCGCTGCCCGACGATGCGGCCGCACGGCGCGTTGCCGCCATTTCGGGGCCCGACAATCCGGCCGCGCGCGACGGCGATCCGGCCCTGGTGGGGCGCGCTTGCATCGCCCTCGATCCGACGGGGCCCATCCACATCTCCGGTACCTCGGCGCGGCCCGACGGGTTGGGGCCTGCTTTGGCGCATGCCTATCTGTCGCGCCGCGATTCGCTGCCCGCGTTCGACGCGCTGATGCGGGCGGGCCTGCATCTCGAATGGATGACTGCGCAAGAAGCGTTGCAGCGCGAACCCAATGCGCGGCCGCGGCGCAAGCACGCCTCGCACGAGCGCCTGTCGCGCTGGGCCATGGATGCGGCCCCCGGCGGCGGTCTCGAGCGCTGCCTTTACGAACTCGATTCCAATCTGCCGTGCCTTTCGCCGGCCTGCGTCGACCAATGGGTCGATGCCCCCGGCGAGATCCTGCCTGCGATCGACGCGTCGATCGCCGACGGCGCCAACAAAGGCTTCGACCGGCACATTGCGGCCTTCCTGTCGGCGCGCGGGGCGGCCGACGAAAAGGCGCTGCGCGGGCTGATGGGCGGTACCGCCAGCGAAGAAGAGCGCCTGGCCGCCCTTCGCCTGCTCTCCAATCTGCAGGAAAACTACATGATCGGCGGCCTGCCCAATCTGGCGGCCCAATGCGCGGCGCTGGTGCGCCCGACGGTCGAGCAGTTCCAGCGCATTTCGACCAAGCAGATGATCGCGCAGAAAAGCGAGGCGTCGGTCGCACAGGGCGATCTCAAATCGCTGCTCGGCATCGTCGACGACCGGCTGGCACTCGAAGCCGACGGGCGCGGCTTCACGGCGGCCAAAACCGAATACGCGTCCGCGACCGAACGGCTCAGCAAATCCGATCTCATCATGCTCGACCGCACGCGCCAAGCGCTGCATCGCGGGCGCGAGACGGCCGTGCTCGCGTCGGGCGCTCTGTCGCTTGCAACCTTCTTCGCCGTCCTGGCGCTGCATCTGCCATGAACAAGCGCGCAGGCTCGGCAACCGAAAACGCGATGTCGCGCGCACGCCAGCGTTCGGCGCGGTGGGCGCGCCGCATGGCGCCGGCCGCGTGGCTGCTGGCGGGCGTGCTGCTGGTGGGCCTGCTCGTCGCCTGGCCGATGATCGCGTTCTATTTTGCGGTCGCGTGCCTGCCCACGCTCGCGATAGGCCTCATCGACGACGATCCCGATCGCCGCGGCATGGTGTGCGTGGGCACGCTCAACATGGCAGGCGCCCTGCCCTTCGTGCTGCTGTCGGTCACGGGGCAGTTCAAATCGAACCCGCTGCTGTTCGCCCCCGCCTATCTCTTTCCGTTTTTGGGCGCTGCGATCGGGTACGGGCTCTATTATTTCATTCCGCTCATCGCGCGCCGGATCGCCAAGACCGAAGAAGACCGCGAGAAAATGGCGCTCGGCGAACGCCAGCAGACGCTGGTCGACGAGTGGGGTGCGAACGTCGCCACCGTCAAGCTCGATTTCAGCCGCAGCGACGGCTAGTCTCGGCACCGTCGTCGCATCAAAAAAGAAAACGTTACGGGAGAGAACGCATGTCGTCGTCAGCCAATTCAGCCGCCAAAACCGCCGTCGTCACCGGTGCCGGATCTGGCGTGGGGCGCGCCGTCGCCTTGGCTTTGAGTGCGGCAGGCTACAACGTGGTGCTCGCCGGCCGCCGGGCGGACGCTTTGGCCGAGACCAAAGCCTTGGCCAAGGGCAAGTGCCTCGCCGTGCCCACCGACGTCGCCGACGACAAGGCGGTCGACGCGCTGTTCGCCGCCACGATCGCCGAATTCGGGCGCGTCGATGTCCTGTTCAACAATGCGGGCACAAACCTGCCCGCCACCTCGATCGAAGAGATCGAGCCTGCGCGCTGGCGCAGCATCGTCGACGTCAATCTCAACGGCATGTTCTACTGCACGCGTGCCGCCTTCCTTGCGATGAAAGCGCAGACGCCGCAGGGCGGGCGCATCATCAACAACGGCTCGATCTCGGCGCACGCCCCGCGCCCCGGATCGGGCGTCTATACGGCGACCAAACACGCGATCACGGGCCTCACCAAGAGCACCTCGCTCGACGGGCGGCGCTACGACATCGCGTGCGGCCAGGTCGATATCGGCAATGCCGCGACCGACATGACGGCGCGCATGGCCAAGGGCGTGCCGCAGGCCAACGGCACGATGGCGGTCGAGCCGACGATGGACGTCGCGCACGTCGCGAGCACGGTCGTGCACATGGCGTCCTTGCCGCTCGACGCCAACGTGCAGTTCGTGACGGTGATGGCCAGCAAAATGCCGTTCATCGGCCGCGGCTGAAGCTTACGCCGCTTTTTTGGCCTTCAGGATCTCGGACGCGCGCCAGAAGCCAAGGCCCGCCCCGTCGACGAAATGCACGTGCCGGTCGGCGGCAAAATCGCCGACGAGGCACGTGATGGTCGTGGCATCGGCGCGCGCCAAGCCGAAGCGGATTTCGCCGGCCGCCTCCGCGGCAGCGAGAACGGCTTCGATGCGCGCTGCGGCCTCCGGCGTTACGTCGAGCACCAATCGCGGGCCGCCTGCGGCTTTGCGATAGTCCGAGCGGATCGCCATGTCGCGCCGATAGCGCGCGATGTCGATCGCACCGAGTTTGCCGCCGCACAGATGCACGACATAGGCGACGAACGCGCCGAACAAGGCGCGTGCCGCACGCTGCACGCGCTGGCCGCGCGGGCTTGCGCGCGCTTCCAAGCGCAAGGCGGCAAGGCTCGGCATCAAACGCGGCTTGAGGGGCGAGCCGTCGCCGAGCGGGGCGGCATCGAGCCCTTGCGTGCACGCATCGATCTGCGCGAGCACGCGGCCGAGCACGGCGAGCCCGGCTTTGCCCGGGGCGACCGGATCGGCGATCACGCACAGCACCACGCCGTTGCGCGCCACGACCGGCTGCCAACGGCACGACAAGCCTTCGAGCCCCGCAAGCGGGCCGGGGGCGGGCGGCACTTGCCATTGCGCATCTTGTTTGACCCATGCATCGGCCGCGACGATGCCGTCGCCCAAAAACAGGCCGAACGCATTGCGATTGCCGAAATCCTGCAGTGCGACGAATGCGTCGAGCCCTTTTGCGTAAAGGGCCGCAACGGGTACCAAGCCCACACGCAGCGCAATGCCGTATTCCGCATCTGCCCAATGCGCGAGGGCCGCCAACGCCGTGCGCGTATCGGCAATGCGAGCGGGCGGGACGGCCGCGATCGCGCCGTCGCCGCCGAACTGGCAAGCGACTTGGCTTTCCGCGTCGCGCACGGCTTCGCTCAAGACGGCAACGGCGGCGCCTGCGACAAAATTGACGTCTTTGTCGCGCCCGGCGGCCGCGAGCTTCGTGCTGCCGACGATGTCGGCCACGGCCAGCGCCCAATCCGGGCCAAGCCGCGCATAATGTGTCGGGTCGGCGCCTTCGCGCGCGAAGTCGGCGATCAGCGGCAATTCGACGGATGCCATGGCGACACCCCTTTCCTTGCGCGCGAGTGTTGCACGATCCGTGCGGCATGTTAAATCGACGCCATGGACACTCCCATTCTCGTCGTCGGCGGCAGCGGCTTCATCGGCCTCAATATCGTCGAAGCCTTGCTCGCCAATGGCGAGACTGTCGTGCTGCACGCACTCGACGCGCCGCCTGTCGCCGCTCTCGCCGACTTTGCGAAGCTGCCCGGCCGCCTCGTCTGCGCGACGGGCGACGCCGCCGACACGCAAAGCCTCGTCGCGCTCGCGCAGGAGCACGACGTGCACCGCGTCGTCTACGGGGCGGCGATCACGGCGGGGCCGCAGCGCGAACGGCAGAGTGCGGCGCGCATTTTGAGCGTCAATGCGGTTGCGGCCGTTGCGCTTTACCAAGCGCTTGCAGGCCCCGAGCTTGCACGCTTCGTCTATCTTTCCTCGGTCGCCGTTTACGGGGCGGCCGGTTACGGCGATGTGCCGACGACCGAGACGGTCGAGCCGCTCCCGGACTCGCTCTACGCGATCAGCAAAGCCACGACCGAGCGCAGTCTTGCGCGCTTGCGCGACGCGGCACGCGGCGACACCGTATGCCTGCGCTTGGGCCCCGCCTTCGGCCCTTGGGAATACAGCACGGGCCTGCGCGACACGTTGTCGCCGCCCTTCGAGCTGCTGCGCCATGCGCGCCAGGGGCGGACCTGCAAGCTGCCGCGCGCGGGCATTCGCGACTGGATCTATGCGCCGGATATCGGTGTCGCCGTCGCGGCCGTGTTGGCCGCCCCCCAGCCGCTCGCCCCGATCTACAATGTGGGCGCCGGCCGCACGGCAAGCTTGCTCGACTTCGCGCAAGCGCTGCAGCAGCGCTATCCACAGTTCGCGGCGCGCTTGGCCGATGCGCCGCAAGACGCCACGCTCGATCTCTATGCCCCACAAGACCGCGCAATGCTCGATGCGACACGGCTTGGCGCCGATGTCGGCTTCCAGGCCGCGCGCGACGTTTGGGCGACGGTCGCCGCATGGCTCGAATGGCTCGATCGCCATCCGGATTTTGCGCCCGCCTAAGTTTCTGCAAACGCAGCGATTTACTCGCAACGTCAGATGCGCTATCGAACGGCGCCTGTTACTCTTTTGTCGTCGGCAGCCCCCCATGCAGACCAGCTTCGATCCCAGCGTTTTGGCCGAACTTCGTACCCATATCGGCGACGAAGCGGTCGGGCGCGTGATCGCGCAGTTCAAAACCGACGTGGCGCGGCGCGTCGATCTGTTGCCGGGGCTTTTGGGACAAGATCTCGCGCGCGCGGCCCACGCGCTCAAAGGCTCCGCACTCGAAGTGGGGGCCGTCGCCATGGCCGAGGCCGCCCGCAATCTCGAGCAGACCGGTGCGACCCTCTCGGCAGACGCAGCCGCGAGCCGAATCGAAACACTGGGCAGGCTTGTTGCCGAGGCCTTCAACGCCCTCGACCAGATCGCCGCAACCCGCTCCTAATTGCGATTTTAGGCATCGCCGCGCCTCTTTTGCGCCCTCGAAATAAACTACATAAAATTAATGCTTAATTAACCATATGATAACGCGATATTATTCGCATTTCGAAGAATCATTCGGAATTCTAATTCAATTCCCATAAAAATGATTGATCTTTAGCTAAAATTTGATACAAATGCTGTCAGGACCAACCAACAAGGACCCGCAGCCATGATCAACCGCGAAATCGACCGCATCTCAGACCAGCTTCTCGTCGCTTCCGAAGACGAACTCGTCCTTTCGCTCGACGGCGAAAAAGAAGCGGACGCGACGCCGCAGGAAGAAAAAACCGTCTCCGCCGACGAGGCCGAAAAGCTCGATGCCGAGTGGCTGCGCACGGCGAGCGTGCTCGACGTCAAAGGCGGCGAAGGCGTGGAAACGGGCGACAAGAACGACCTGATCGTCGTCCACGACGGCGATCAGGGCGAAGACACCAAGATTTTCGCGGGCGGCGGCGACGACCGCGTCCATGCGGGTGCCGGCAACGACTATATCGACGCAGGCTCTGGCAACGACACGATCCATGCGGGTGCGGGCAAAGACACGGTGATCGCGGGCGAAGGCGACGACACGGTGTGGGCCAGCCTCGACAGCGACCAGCTCGAAGGCGGCAGCGGCGACGACCGTCTGGGCGGCGATGAAGGCGACGACAACGTAATCGGCGGCGAAGGCAACGACACGCTGGCGGGATGGTCGGGCGACGATTATCTCGACGGCGGCGAAGGCGACGACACGCTGATCGGCGACGCAGGCTTCAAAGACCGCATGTTCGGCGGCAACGGCAACGACCGCATTTTCGACAATGACGGCGTGCTCGGCGCCCATGGCGGGGCCGGCGACGATCTGATCGCGGTTTCGTTCGCCGCCGACAGCACGACGCGCTCGGACGGCAAGATCTCGGGCGGCTACGGCAACGACGCGATCTTCGTTGCCATGGACAATGCGAAGCTGTTCTTGAACATGCGCGCCGACGAAATCTCGGCGAGCGACCAGGACGGCAACGACTATGTCGAGCTCTCGGGCGTCTACGGCAATTCGGTCGTGTCGATGGGCGGCGGCAACGACTATTTCGTCGGCGGTATGGGCGGCGACAACGTCAATGGCGGCAAGGGTTCGGACTGGCTCGCGGGCGGTGCGGGCAACGACCTGCTGACCGGCGGCGAAGGGGCCGACCGTTTCATCTTCGCCACCGGCACGGGCCGCGACACGGTTGCGGATTTCACCGTCGGCACCGACCTGATCGACCTGCAGGGCTATCCCAACGCCAAGGGCGAAGCCCTCGCCTTCGACAGCCTCGCGATCGCCCAGCAGGGCAACAACACGGTGATCACGCTCGGTTCGTCGGACTCGATCACGCTCTCGAACGTCTCGGCCAAGCTGATCGGCGCCGGCGATTTCTTCTTCGGCTAAACCCGTTTTCCAGCAAAAAGCCGCTCTTTCAACATCCCGAAAGAGCGGCTTTTTCTTTTGTTTTTCATATACTTGTAGATTTATCTGGCATACCAATAAATATCTATTGTCTTTTATCTAAAATTCGATATAAATCCATTCATCTTCACTCCGCAAAGGACCAACGCACATGACCTCGTCCCCGACCCCGACCTTCAACCAAGCAATTTGGCAGCAAACCGCGGCACGCGTCACCGGCACCTTGGGTGCGGACACGCTGTACGGCAGCAACGGCAACGATCTCATCAACGGCCGCGAAGGCGACAATCTGATTGGCGCCAATGCCGGCGACGACCAGATCCGCACCGGCGGCGGCAAAGACACGATCTATGCCGGCGAAGGCAACGACTCGATTTGGTCGGGTGCGGGCGACGATCTCATCAACGCGGGCGAAGGCGACGACCGCATCGATGCCGGTGCCGGCAACGACGCGATCTATGCGGGCGAAGGCAACGATTCGGTGTGGGCCGGCTCGGGCAACGACTTCGTGCTGGCCGGTGCCGGCAACGACCGCGTGGACGCCGGTTCGGGCGACGACACGGTTTGGGGCGGCCTCGGCGACGACACGATCTTCGGCGGCGACGGCAACGATTTGCTCGGCGGCGACGAAGGCGACGACAAGGTCTATGGCGGCGACGGCAACGACACGCTCCACGGCTGGACCGGCAACGACTATCTGCACGGCGGCGAAGGCGACGACCGTCTGAGCGGCGACGAGGGCAACGACACGCTGCATGGCGGCGACGGCAACGACGTGCTGGCCGGCGGCCTCGGCAACGACACGCTGGGCGGTGGCAACGGCGACGATCTGCTGCTCGGCGACGACGGCGACGATCGCCTGGCGGGCGACGACGGCAACGACACGCTCGCAGGCGGCCTCGGCAGCGACTATCTGCATGGCGGCGACGGCAACGACCTGCTGAACGCCGGCGAAGGCGACGACACGGTTCACGGCGGCAACGACAACGACACGATCTTCGGCGCGACCGGCAACGACTATCTGCACGGCGGCGACGGCAACGACCGCGTCAGCGGCGACGAAGGCGACGACAAAGTCTACGGCGGCAACGGCGACGACGTGCTGGCCGGCGGCCTCGGCAACGACACGATGGGCGGCGGCGACGAAAACGACCTCATCGGCGGCGACGAAGGCGACGACCGCCTCGCGGGCGACGACGGCAACGACACGCTGACCGGCGGTGCGGGCAACGACTTCCTGCACGGCGGCAACGACGACGACACGCTCGTCGGCGACGCAGGCCTCATGGACACGATGCATGGCGGCAACGGCAACGACCGCATCTTCGACGCCGACGGTGTGGCCGAAGCGCGCGGCGGTGCAGGCAACGACACGATCGCGATCTCGTTCGCAGCCGAATGGGACAACGACGGCAACGTCGCCACCGGCCCGCGTTCGGACTTCAAGATTTCGGGCGGTGCGGGCAACGACACGATCCTCGTCGAGATGGCGCATGCGGGCTTCGTCATCGGCATGAACGCCGACGACGGCGGGGCGCGCGAGTCCGACGGCAACGACACGGTCGAACTGCGCGGCCTTTACGCCGCGTCGAACATCACGATGGGCAACGGCAACGACCAGTTCGTCGGCGGCATCGGCAACGACAGCGTCAATGGCGGGGCCGGCAACGACTGGCTCGTCGGCAACGCGGGCAACGACACGCTGACCGGCGGCACGGGCGACGACCGCTTTGCCTTCACGGCCGGTTCGGGCCGCGACACGATCCGCGATTTCAACAACGGCAACGACGCGATCGACCTGTCGGGCTACTGGAAGGCCGACAACCAGGCGCTCACCTTCGCCGACGTGTCGATCGCCCAGGACGGCCGCAACACGGTGATCACGCTCGGCACGAACGACTCGATCGTGCTCGAGAAATTCTCGGCCGCGAACCTGACGTCGCAAGACTTCATCTTCGGCTAAACGCAGACTAGGCAAGCGGGCGCGCTCTTCAAAAAAGGGCGCGCCCGTTTTGCGTTTAAAGTGCCGCGTCCACTTCCGCACGCGTGGGGCAGCCCAAGCGGCCGCCGAAATGCCGGCATTTGAGCGAGGCGGCAACGCAGGCAAAGCGCGCGGCCTTTGCCATCGCCATGCCCTCGGCAAGGCCCAGCGCCAAAGCGCCGTGGAACACGTCGCCGGCCGAAAGCGTGTCGACGACCTCGACCGCCAAAGCCGGCACATGGCGCATGGCACCCTCTTCGAGCCAGAAATAGCCGTCCGGCCCGCAGCTCGCGCCGACATGGCCCTGATGCGTCGCCGCGACCGCGCGCAACGCAGGCTCGAGCGCATCGAGGCCCGTATAGGCGAACAGCCCGGCATCCGAAAACACCGCGTACGCGGCAAGCGGCACCAGGCGTTCGAGTATCTCGCGCGGGCCCACATCGGCATCGAGCATGGCGGGCACGCCTTGCGCGCGCGCAGCGGCAAGCACCGCCTCCGCCCCTTCGACCCAGCGCACGTCGGCCAGCACGAAATCGGCGGCCTTGAGATTTTGCGTCGGCAGCCAGGCCGGCGACGGATCGAGCTGCTTGTCGTGGAACGGAACCACGAGGCGCTTGCCCTCGGCATCGACGATCACGCACGCATGCGACGAGCGCCCGACCGCAACCGAGCGTATCTCCGATACGTCGAGCCCCGCTTGCCCGAGTTCGGTGCGGATCGAGTCCCCGCGCGCATCGTTGCCGACCCGTGCCCAGGCCGCGGCCGCGCCGCCGAGCTTGGCAAAACTGTAGGCGGCCGAGATCGCCATGCCGTCGGCCACGCGGGCGGCGTCGCTGGCAAGCGCTTTGGCCGGCGGTGCGGGGACGGACTCCACGCGATAGATCGACGTTTCGCACACCGCACCCACGGCAACCAAACGCTTCTTGGACGGCAAGATCATCTGTTTTTCCAGTTCGCGACTCCAAAACGAGCCCTATATTGGCTGCAAATCTTGCACGCGGAAAGGTCCCCTCATGTCGCGTTTCACGTTCGGTCTGCCGGAAGATCTGCGCAGCTATATCCACGCCGTGTCGCTGCGCGAAACGGCCCTGCAGAAGCGCTTGCGCGACGAGACGGCAATGCTGCCGCAAGGCGGCATGCAGATCAGCCCCGAGCAGGGCCAGTTGATGGCGCTGCTGGCCCGTCTCGTCGGCGCCAAATTCTATCTCGAAATCGGCACGTTCACGGGCTACAGCGCGCTCAGCGTGGCTGCGGCTTTGCCCGAGGACGGGCGTGCCGTCTGCTGCGACGTTTCGGCGGAATGGACGGCCGTTGCACAGCGTTATTGGCGGGAAGCAGGCCTTGCATCGCGCATCGAGCTGCGCCTGGCTCCGGCGCTCGAAACGCTCGACGCGTTGCTGGCAAGCGGCCATGCGGGTGCGGTCGATCTTGCCTTCATCGACGCCGACAAGACCGGCTATGCCGCTTATCTCGAGCGCGTGTTCGCGCTGCTGCGCCCCAACGGCCTGTTGCTGGTCGACAATGTGCTGTGGGGCGGCAAGGTCGCCGATCCGGCCGCATCGAGCCCCGACACGGACGCGCTTCGCGCCTTCAATTTGCGGCTCAAGGACGATGCGCGTTTCGACATTTCGCTGCTGCCGATCGGCGACGGCCTCACGCTCGCGCGCAAGCGCTAGGCCGCTTGCGCGCTTACGTGCGTGCGGCCCCGCGCTGGTTGTTGAAATTGCCGAACACCTTGGTCGGCGACGCGCTTTTGCGCGTCGGGCATCGCGTCGTAAAGCGTCTTGAACGAGGCCGTCAGATCGACGAGGCCGTCAAGATGCGCCTTGGCGAACTCCTGGTCGATCTTGAGATCTTCGAGGGCCGTCGGATATTGCGTCCCGCGGACACGCCGGGCGGCGACGCGCTTTTCCATGTCGGCGGCATTGGCGCGCATCGAGCGTTTCGCGCTTGGGGCGCGGCGGTGTGGGCTGCACGGCCGGCGGGACGAGCTGCGTGACGGTAAGGCCCGTCGCTTGCGCCTGCGCGGGGCTTGCCTGCCAGGCGACCAGCGCTGCCCCCAGCATTGCGGCAAGGGCAAGATGGCGTGCGACGGGACGTTTCATGGCGGGGCTCGTTTTTTTGGAGACGATGACGGGCCGCAAGATTGCGCGCGCGTCCCCGCCAAACGGAGCCCCGGAATGTACGTAGAGCCGACGATGTCGCAAAAAATGGTGCCGCAGGAGGGAATTGAACCCCCGACCCGCGCATTACGAGTAAGCTAAATTATACTTAATAACCTGATTTTGCGAGATAAATGTGAGTTTTTATAGGCGAATTGGGCTGATTCTGGCCGCAAAGTCCAGATGTGAGTCCCGATGGATTGGGACCAACCAAAACTATGGCGACCGCCAGTCCTCTTGCTCAATTAAGTCTGCCAACCTGATGTGCTCGATGCCTTCGTTCCTGCACACATCGGGAATTTTCGGGCTATTTACCCTGCCAGGCAATTCCTCGGACACGACAACCAACTTCGGATTGTACGTGTTTGCAAATGCGAGAACGAACGGGTCGCAACTTGAACGGCCCTTTACCGTGTCCACCAATCGTGGATATGCGCCCATAATTCGAGCAACCTCTAACTGGCACTTCTCGTCAAGCTCCACGAAAAGATCAGCACGACGGTCTTTTGCCCAAGCAAAAAGCTCATCGTCCCTTTTTTCTAACTCCCTATATACCTCGATAGAGGCACGAAGCCTCCCATCGACGATCAGAGCGTCTATATTCTTCCAGACGAAAGCAAAGTTCTTCGGTCGATAGACTCGCCGCCACGCGTGTATTAGCGCACTAGTGTCGATGCTGTAGATTCGATCCGCCATGCATCACCGCGATCAGGCAAGCTGCTCAAGCTTGGAAAGATGTTTGGTCTTGATTCCCAAGTATCCCGCCACATCATTCAAAGTGATTTTGTCTTGGTGGTACGTCCCCAAAATCATCCTGACCAACGGCCGCCCATAGGTGCTCAATGTCTCCTGGGGCATATTTCTCTTCATCTCGCCTTCTGGCGGATTCTCTCGCTCTCTTTGCTTTCTCGCCTGATACTCTGCGATATACTGGGAACGCTTCTGCCGGTAGAAAGCTTCAGTTGTTAGCCCAAACGTGAGCAAGCGACGGAGCAAAGCTTCACGGCTTACTCCGAATGATCTCGCTAAATCAGAAATGTCGGGGTCCGGCCACGCTTCCCGCGATGACCGGCGCGACTGAACGCGTTCGTCCGAATACAACAAATCTCTCGGAACAAGCGTTGCCGCCGCAACCGCATTGCAGAATATCTCAATCGCCTGATCTTCGGGTGGGGTGCGGTCGTCTGTTTCCAAGTCAGAAACACCGCTCACGCGAAGAGTGAGGTGCGCTAATTCGTGCATTAAACTGAAGGTGCGACGCGTAGGGGCATCCTTCCGATTGACGACAATGACAGGAAGCTCAGCCTCTGAGATAGCAAAGCCAGAGGCAATTTCAGAATCTATGCGTGTTGCCTGAAACACCAAAACGCCAATGCTCTCAATGCGGGCGCGCCAAGCGTTAAACGCCGCTCGACCGTCGGCATCTCGCCAACGCAATTGCTCTGGGGCAGTTACCTTGAGGTTGCCGCGAATTCGCGCACCAACTTCTTCGGGGTCGTCTCTTAGACCCGCCTCTAGATCGAACCGGGGCGGGCGTTCGCCTTCCAATTCGTCGACTAGATCAATGGCCAGCGCGCGCCGCTGGGTGGCGCGTCGAATTTCGTATTGCAGATCAGATGGCATCTGCCGAAACCCGGTGCCCGGCATGCGGCGAAGATCACGAATGACCATGAAATCCCTCGGAACAACTTGCAGGTAGAATACCGCAAGCGGCCTCCGATAGACGTCGGCGAGATCACGAAGCTGGGGCACGGAGGGTAAGTCCTCGCCCACTTCCCACGATTGAAGCCGCTCCTCCTTAACGCCCAGTCGCCGTGCCGCTTCGGACACGCTTAAGCCGGCACTTGTACGCGCCCAAACTAGGATATCTGGCTTAACGTTGGCTTTTACGCGCGAGGGCATCTGCTGAACTCAGGCGGTCTCGGAGAATAATGAATCGTAACACGGAATCTGGGGATGTCACACGACGCGCGCGGCACATTATCACTCCGATACACTTGTCTGTTGTCCCTGAGCGACGTCGGAGTTTGAGAGGGGCGCGATGTCTAATCCGCTCAATAGAAAGGCAAAGTCCCGATGTCGAGTCCCAATCCCCGAAACTGCGGCGGATCAAATAACCGCCTAAATCATTGAGATAAATGGTGCCGCAGGAGGGAATTGAACCCCCGACCCGCGCATTACGAATGCGCTGCTCTACCCCTGAGCTACTGCGGCACTGGGGTCCTCGAATCGGCGGCAAACTACAGGAAGCCCCCAGCGCTGGCAAGTGACGGGAAAGGCCTGGGTTAACCCCGCCCGATTTTGCCGCTCGGGGCATTTGTGCGAAGCTCCATGCCGCATGCGGATTTGGCTCGCACTGGCAGCTTTGAACGGGGTGGTCGCCGTCGCTTTCGGGGCGGCGGGCAGCCATATCCTGTCGGGCCAGCTCGATGCGGCCGATCTTGGGCGCGTGCGCTTGGCGGCCGACTACCAGCTTTTTCATGCGCTCGCGTTGCTGGGCGTTGCAGCCCTTGCCGAGCGGCGCGGCAGTCTGCGCCTGTTTCTGGCCGGGCTCTGTTTTGCGCTCGGCATCGCCGGATTTTCGGGCGGGCTCTATGCGCGGGCCCTGGCCGGCATCGGTGCGGGGCCGATCGTGCCGATCGGCGGCAGCTTGCTGATGCTGGGCTGGTTCTGGCTCTTCGCAGCCGCCTTCGGCCACCGGCGCTGAAGCGCTAGTTCGGGCGCGGATCCAAAGCGCCCGCGTCGGGCTCGGCCTCGGGCGGCGGCGGCGGAGCGGGTCCGGCCTGATGGAAAACCATGCGCCAGACGCCGTCTTCCTGCGCAAACGCATTGGTCGCCGCCAGCCAGTCGCGCCCGACCCGCTCAGCGCAGCTCACGAACGCAACCGTGCCCACAAAATGGATGCGCGGATGCGACATCTCGAGCCCGATCGCGGCCCCGCCAAGCAGGCGCTTCCAGCTGTCGAGCACGGCATCGCGGCCGACCAGCGCCGGCCAGCCCGGATGCAGGCACAAGACCGGCAGCGTGTGGGCCCACAGGGAGGACATACCTTCGTAATCGCGATCGGCAAACGCCTGGTAGAACGCTTCGTTCGCGAAAAGTGCCGCACTGCGCGCGCGCCATGGATCGAAGCCGGACATCTATCCCCGTACCGCCGCGCTCAAATTGAGGGGCTGCGACGGCAAAAAGCTTTTGTCGCAAGCCCGCCTTGTATCTCTGGCACCAAATCTTGCCCTTCTGTTAAGGTACACAATCAAGCAGCCGATTCCCACGGCTTTGCGTGGCGCACCCACGGAACATTGCAGAAGGTTCAGGCCCAGGCATGGATGCGGCCGTATCGAAGTCATTTTGGGCGCCGCCAACATTTGCGGAGCGCGGCGCATCCGTGCCCTTCACCACACCGATCATCGTGGGTGCGCGCGTGCGCGGACGCAACAAAGATCTCGAGCTCGTCGTGCCCAACCCCTCGGGGGCGAAGGGCAACTACATTCTGCAATGGAAGAGCCTGCCCGAAGTTTTCACGCTGTCGGTCCATGACCGCGTGCTGCACCGTGCGATCGGCGAGGCGATGGCCTCGAACCCGAGTGCCGTGCGCAAAGCAACCTTGAAGACGGCGGCGACCGGCCTTGCCGGGCCAGCGGCCGCCAAACAGGCCAAGGCAGTCCTCAAGGAAGAAGAAGATTTCAAGCTGCTGATCCAGTTTTCGCTGCTGTCCGAGACGGTGGCCCAGCTCTCGGGCGGGCAGCTGCAGATCACGCTTGCCCACGTGCAGAGCGACACCGGCCGCCAGCAGGCCAAGCTCATCCTCGCGCGCGTCGCGCACAAGGTGAAGCTCGAGGGCAACGAGCTCTACGCGATGATCGAGACCTGGGCCGACCATATCGGGGCACTCGGCACGCCGAAACTTCCCAAAGCGCCCCGCTTGCGCAAGATGCGCAACCGCGTCGACGAGTTCGCCAACTCGATCGGCAGCTGGGCCGAGATCGACCGCTCGGAATCGGCCCAGCTCGGCGGGCTTGCCAGCCTCGTTGCTCGCGAGACCGCGTCGCTCGCGGCCGAGCATTTTGCGACGGTCGACGGGCTGCTCGAAAATTTCGAAGCCACGCTCGGCAAATGGGAGAAGAACCAGGCCGAGCTCGCGCGCATCGCCGACCGCATCTCGTGGATGCTCGACGGCTGGGACCTGCTCGTCGCCATGTGGGAAGACGCGGTGCTGAAGCCGCCTTACGAGCAGCAAGCGACGGTGCAGGAGCTTGCGCGCATTCTGCCGATCGTGCCCGAGGAAGAAGTGTCGGGCGCGCGCCGCGAGAAAGCGCGCGACATCGGCGTGCAGCGCCGCAAGATGGTCAAGCCGATGGAAGACTGGATCAGCGGCTCGATCGATCCCGAACTGCGCACGCGGCTCGAGCGCTACAAGGCCAAGGCCGCATGACCGATACCGGCAAAGCCCTTGGCGATCTGTCGCAGCGCCTGTCGCAGATTCCGGAAGCCACGCTGGTCGAGCTCGTCTGGACGCTCGAAGGCAAGCGCCTCGGCAACCATACCGACCATACGGCCGTCACGTTGTTGGGCCAGTTCCGGCCGCGCCTGCAGCTCGTGCGCCCGCTTCGCCGCATGTCGGCCAAGCGCCTGTTCGCCCTTCCCTTCGAAGACATGCTGACCAACGCGCCGCCGGGCAAGGAAAAGATCATCGGCAAGATCAGCCGAGCGGTGATCAATCCGGCTTGGGATCTGCTCGTCGACAAGATCGGCCGCACCGAAATCGACCAGATCGACGACGAAATCCGCAAGATCGGGCGCGGCACGATCAGCTGGACGGCACTCGGCCATCGGTTGTGGCCGCAATGCGCCACGGCGCTGCGCGACACGATCGTGCGCGGCGAAAAGACCGTCGCCTATCGCGCCGAGTTGATCCCGAAGCTCGGCGGGCCGGAAATGTGGCTCGATCTGCAGGACATCGCCGACGTCATGGAGATCGCCGAAGAAATCCAGATGATGCGCGACAATCTGCCGCCCAAACCCATCGTGGCGCTGACCGACCAGGACATCGCCGCGATCGGCAACGTCGTGATGGCGGTCGACGCCAAGATCAAGGCGCGGGCACCCGTCGTCGTCTACGCGCTGGTCGCGCGCCTCGACCAGCCGACCGAAATTCTGTCGATTTTCGTGCGCGTCGCGGAAAAGGGCATGGCCGGCTCGACCGGCGAGCTTGCCTCGATCACGACCGAAGTGATGGTGACCGACATGGAGCAGCGTTTCGAGGACGTGCGCCGATCGCTTTCGTCCGGCGACGGCGAGCGCAAAACGAGCGTGCGCGAGGATCTGGCCAAAGAGGTCGAGCACCATCTGGTCGGCATCCAGAAGGGCAAGGATCTGCTGAAGGGCACGTCGGGTGCGGCCGCCGCCAAGCGCCTCGACCGCGTGCGCCTGAAGCTCAAGGACATGATCGCGGCCAACATCATCGAGAACACGAGCAAGGAAATCGCCTCGGTCCTCGCCGATCTCAAACGCCTCGCCCCCATGGCGGCGGGCGAAGGCGACATCGCGGAAGTGCAGCAGATGGAAGACCGCCTGCTCGCCTTGCAGCTTGCCTCCAAATTCGCGGGCGATCTTGGCCTCACGCAGGAGGTCAAGGACGAGCTCAAGCGCGTGGAAACGCAGATCGAAGGCCATACCGGCAAGATGTTCGGCGACCTTCGCCTCAACGGCCTTACGCCCGAACAGCGCGACGCGGTCGAGGCCGATCTGTTCTCGAGCGTGCGCATGCTCGAGCTTGTATCGGGCGCCGAGCGCGCGGAAAAGACGCTGCTCGAAGGCCTCGACATTATCGACGTCAAAATGGCCGAAGCCGCCAACGCCGCCCGCTGAACCGGGCGGACGTCTTTTTCAGCGCGCTTCGATCTGGGACTGTTTGGACTGCAGGCGCGCAGGGGCGCGCCATTCCATGCGGTCGAACGCGCCGCAATGCGTGCACAGCGCCAGCCAGTTTTCGTGCGGCTGACCGCACGACGCGCATGTCCACGCCGGGTCCGGGTTCGCGTCGGCCGCGCGCGCAAGCCAATGGCGCACGCCCTCGGCATCGTCGCCTTGCGCTTGGGCGATGCGCTGCATCAGGCGGCACAGGCCGAGGCTGGGTGCAGGGCCGTTGGGCATGCCTTCGACCACGCCTTCGGCGGCAAGGGCCGCTAGCGCGTGGCGCTTGGCCTCGCCCCACAAATCGGCGGCTAGGGCTGCTTCGGCAAGCGCCATGTGGCTCTCGCGGTGCAACGGGGCGAGCTTGGCGAGCCTTTCGACCTGCTTCACCCATTGCAGCGCATTGGCGACGGGCCGCGCCAATCGGTACGCGGCCAGCAGATCGGGGTGCGGATGGCGCGCCCATTCTTTTTCGACGAGATTGCCTGCCGCCCGCGCGCGCGCATCGCGCGCATAAAGCGTGGCAAGCGTTGCCGCCACTTCCGACCGGTCGGGGGCGAGCCGCCAGGCGCGTTCGGCCGCCGCGATCGCACTGCGCAGATCGCCGGCCGCATTGAGCGCGCGGGCATGCGCATGCAGGGCCGCCGCCGCCTGCCCATCGGCGAGCGCAGGCTCGAGCAGCTTGTTGCGGCGCGCTTGGATCAAGGTTTCGCCCGCTTGCGCCCAGGCACCGCTCTTGGTTTCAAGCTCGACAAGCGCTGCCGACACCCAAGTCGCATCGGGCCGCAGATCGCGCGCGCGCCGTGCGAGCGTCAGCGCTTGGTCGGTGTCGCCGCGCTTGATTGCCGCCGCCACCAGCCCGCGCAACGCCGCAAACTCGGTTTCGGGCAAAGCGCGCATCGCTTCGAGATGCTTGTGGGCCTCGGGTTCGTCGCCGGCCAGTTGCGCTGCCTGTGCGGAGAGCAGCTGTGCGACCGGGGCAGCACCGAGCTTGCCCATCGCCGCGCGCGCTTGGCGCCGTGCTTCGCTTGCGTCGCCCGAAGCGATCGCCACGAGCCCGCGCGTGACGGCCTCGTAGCCTTTGCGCGTGCGCCGGGCGTCGCGCCAATCTTTGAAACGCTTGGGTGTGCCCAACGTGGCCCGCCACACGCGGTCCACAAGGATCAGCACGAAGCCGATCGCGGCCACGAGCACGGCAAGCCCGCCGAACGACGTATCGAGCCGCCAGCCCGCGAACTCGACGCTCGCACTGCCGGGTGCGCCCGCCAGCCACGCGACCACGAGCATCGCGAGGGCGGCCACCAGCATCAAAGAAAGGGTGCGGCGCATGGTTTGGCCTGCCCCTCAGCCGCCGCCCGCGGCGGCCAGGTTGGCGATTTCGCGCTCGACCGCGAGGCGCAGACGCACGGTCTCGAGCCAGCTGCGCGCCGGTGCGGTCCAGGCCGCCCCTTGCACGCCGTCGAACGCGGCAAGCGCACCGCCAAGGTCGCCCGCATTCGCCATCACTTCGGCGCGCGCCACGCGCGCACTCGCATCGTCGCCCGCGATTTCGCCCACGCGACGGATCGACAGCAAGCCCTGCACGCGTTCGAGCAATTCGCCCCAGCGCCCGGCAACATCGCCCGTGCGCGCGGCGGCAACCATCGCGTTGGCAAGGGCCGGAAAGCGCCGGGACAAGCTCGCGCGCGTCTCAAGCCCGCGCTCGGCCGCCTGGGCCAATGCGGAAAAATCTTCGGGGCGGCGTGCGTCGCCCGCCATCTCGCGCACCAGGGCAAGCTCGGCCGCAAACGGCCGGCCGGCCATCGCGGCATCGCGCAGCTGGCCCACGGCCAAGCGAAACTCCGCGCGCCGCACAGCCGCACGATCGGCCGTCTGCTCGACAATGCCGCCCTGCAGGCGCTCGACTTCTGCCTGGATGCGCGCAAGCTCGCCCGCCAAGCGGCGATTTTCGGCCATCATGGCGGCCAAAGCCGCCTGCGTGCCTGGATCGACCGTCGCGCGCGATTCGAGCGCTTCGAGCCGCGATTCGAGCGGGCCGATATCGACGGCAGCGCCGGTCACAACGGGTGCAGCTGTCGGCGCCGGGCGCTGTTCGATCTGCGCGAGCCGCCGATCCACCGCAGCCAAGCGCTGCTCGAGCGCACCGGTTGCCGGCGGTACGGCAACCGTCGCCGATATGCCGCTCTTGGGTGCGACCATCGTGTTTTGCCAATAGAGGGCCGCACCGGCACCGATACCGCCTGCGACCAGCGCCATCGCAAAGGGCAGCACCAATCCGCGCGACGGTGCGGGCGCTGCAACGGGCGGCGGCGACGCTGCGGCCGCAGGCTTTGCAGCAGCCGGGCGCGGCTCTGGTTCGGCTGCGGGTGCATCTGCCGTCTCGGCCAAACGATCGACCGCTTCGAGCAGGGAAGCTTCGTTGGGCTGGTCGGCGGCGATCGCGGCCTTGAAGCGACAGCCTTGCTCGCGCGCGATCTCGAGCGCGCTGGGAGCAAGGGCAAGGGCTGTTACGCGCGCGAGCGAATTTTCAAGCCCGGCATCGTGCACGAGGCGCGCAAAAATTTCGGCCGTGCGCGGCGAGAAGAACGTGACCACGTCGATGCGCCCATTGCGCAACGCCTCGGCCGCATCGTCGGGCAGTTTCGTCGCCGTGTCGGCGCGATAAAGCTGCACGCGGCGCACGTCGAAGCCTTCGGTCCCAAGCACGCCCGCAAGATCGCCCGCAACGGCGGTGCCCGTCGCATGGATCAGCGTGCCGTCTTTGGGATCGAGGCGCTTTTGCACCAAAGCCGCCAAAGTTTCGACGTCGCCCGAAGCGCTTTCGACTTCCCCGAAGCCCGCATTGCGCGCCGCCGCCGCCGTCGCGTCGCCCACGCAGAAGGCTTTGAGGTCGCGGCTTTTCTGCGTATGCGCAAAAGCGCGCACGCCGTTTGCAGAGGTGAACAGAACCGCCTGCACGCCCGCCAGATCGAGCGGCGGGGCATCGTCCACGACGATGTCGAGCAAGGGGGCAACCACCGCGTCGTGCCCGCGCATGGCAAGGGCGACCGCAAACAGATCGGCCTCGCCGCGCGGCCGCGTGACCAGTATCTGCAGGCGGCGCTTGGGCCTCGTCATTGGAAATAGCCAGGACCAGCCCGGCCCTTGAGTTCTTCGCCCGCATCTTCGCCCATCGCCAGCGCATCGCTCTTGGGGCCTTCGCGCGAGGTTGTGAGCAGCCCGCTGCCGTCGGGACGCACAACGAGGCCGTCGAGCCGCAGACGATCGCCTTCGAGCCCGATCGCCAAAGCGCCGATCGGCGTGCGGCACGAGCCGTCGAGCCGCTCGAGCAGCCCGCGCTCGGCCGTGACGGCGATATGCGTGGGCGCATCGTCGAGTGCGGCGAGATAGCCGCGCGTTTGCGCATCGTCGAGGCGGCACTCAATGCCGATCGCCCCTTGCGCCACCGCCGGCAGCATGTCGGCCGTCGACAAGACGGCGCTGACGTCGGCCAAGCGCCCGAGGCGCTTCAAGCCCGCATAGGCAAGGAACGTCGCCCCGACTGTGCCGTTGCGCACCTTCTCGAGCCGCGTATCCACATTGCCGCGCAAGGGGACGACCACGATATCCGGGCGGCGTGCCCGCAATTGCGCCCCGCGCCGCAGGCTCGCCGTACCCACGACCGTGCCCTTGGGCAGATCGTCGAGGCCGGCAACGCCGGGCCCGGCGATCAGTGCGTCGCGCGGATCTTCGCGCTTCAGCATGGTGACGATTCCAAGGCCTGCGGGCAGGAATGTCGGAACGTCCTTCATCGAATGGACGGCAAGGTCGATTTCGCACGCCAGCAGCGCTTCTTCGATTTCCTTGGTGAACAGGCCCTTGCCGCCGGCTTCCGCGAGCGTGCGGTCCTGAATCCGGTCCCCCGTGGTCTTGATGACCGTAATGGCGATCGCCCCTTCGGCCGCCAACGCCGGATGTGCTGCTGCCAGCAACCGCTTGGTTTCGTTGGCCTGCCACAGCGCCAGCGGCGAGCCGCGCGTTCCGATCCGCAATAAAGCCGTCATGGTCCCCCTGATCTTGTCGCCCTTTATCGCGTGCCGCGCGGGGTCGCTGCAAGCGCGCTTTCAGGGGCGCCCCGGATCGGCTAAAGCTGGCGCCGATGAAGCCGATTCTGGGTCTCGAAACCAGCTGCGACGAAACCGCCGCCGCCCTTGTGGCGCCGGACGGGCGCATCTTGGCGCAGCGCCTGCTTTCGCAGACGCGCGAGCACGCGCCGTTCGGCGGCATCGTGCCCGAGATCGCCGCGCGTTCGCACCTCGCCCATTTGCCGCGCCTCGTGGACGAGACCTTTGCCGCCGCCGGCCTTGGCTGGGGCGATATCGAAGCGGTTGCCGCCACGACAGGGCCCGGCCTGATCGGCGGCGTGATCGTGGGCGCCACATTCGGCAAGGCAGCATCTCTTGCGCGCGGGCTGCCCTTCGTCGCGGTCAACCATCTCGAAGGACATGCGCTGTCGGCCCGAATGGGCACGGACGTGCCGTTTCCGTATCTGCTGTTGCTGGTCTCGGGCGGGCATTGCCAATTGCTGGGCGTTCTCGGCGTCGGGCGCTATCGCCTGCTCGGCAGCACGCTCGACGATGCGGTCGGCGAAGCATTCGACAAGGTCGCAAAACTGCTGGGCCTGCCCTACCCGGGCGGACCCGAGATCGAGCGGCTGGCGCACAGCGGCAATGCCAAGCGCTTCGACCTGCCTCGCCCCTTGATGGGTCGCGCGGGCTGCGATTTTTCGTTCGCCGGCCTCAAAACCGCCGTGCGCCTGCTGGTCGAAAAAGTCGGCCCGCTCGACGAAACCGCCCGCGCCGACATTGCCGCATCGTTCCAAGCCGCCGTTGCCGACACGCTCGCCGACCGCACGGCCAATGCCGCGCGCAGCTTCGTGGCGGAATATCCGGCAGCATCCCATTTGGTCGTGGCCGGCGGGGTTGCCGCCAATCGCACCTTGGGCCAGCGCTTGGCCAAAACAGCCGAACGTTTCGGCCTCGCCTTCGTGGCCCCACCGCCTTCCTTGTGCACCGACAACGCCGCGATGATCGCCTGGGCCGGCATCGAGCGGCTGCAATTGGGTTTGAGCGACGGGCTCGACATTGCCTGTCGGCCGCGCTGGCCGCTCGAGGAACTGGCTTCCAAGGCACAAGTTGCTCCGCCATAATCGCCAATGCCGCAACGGGGTGCGTCCTCTTGCGGCAGCGTTCTCGGGGCGGGGCGGAATTCCCCACCGGCGGTGATTGCGCCTTCAAGCGCATCAGCCCGCGAGCGCCCGCCGGCCGAGAGGCCAGTGGGGTCAGCAGAGCCGGTGGGATCCCGGCGCCGACGGTCACAGTCCGGATGGAAGAGAACGGGTCGAACACGCGCAGGTGCGCCATGACGGCGCGCGCCTGCGCGCGCGTGCCCGTGCGCCCGGTCTTGAACGTTCCATCGGGTCCGCAACGGAGAGCGACATGACGAAGTCTCGCATCGCCTACATCGAAGCCAGTTGGCACGACGACATCCTGGCGCAAAGCCGCAAGGCCTTCCTCGCCGAGATCGTCCGCCACGGCCATGCCGAAAGTGCCGTCGAACTGCACCAGGTTCCGGGCAGTTTCGAGATCCCGCTGCTGGCCAAGAAGCTGGCCGCGACGGGCCGCTACGACGCCATTGTCGCCTCAGGCCTCGTCGTGGATGGCGGCATCTACCGGCACGATTTCGTCGCCCACGCGGTCATCGACGGGCTGATGCGCGTGCAGCTCGACACCGGCGTGCCGGTCATCTCGTGCGTTCTCACGCCGCAGAATTTCCACGAGCACGAAACGCATCGCGACTTCTTCATGCGCCATTTCCTCGAAAAGGGCACGGAAGCCGCGCGCGCCTGCGCGGCGACGATCGCGACGCACGCAGCACTCGCGACCCCGGCGAAAATCGCGTCGTGACGGCGCGGGCGCACCTCCGCTAGAAAGAACGCATGACAAAGCCATTCCGTACGATCGCAGTTGTCGGCGCTGGTGCTTGGGGAACGGCGCTCGCGCAAACGGCCGCGCGCGCGGGTCTCAAACCCACTTTGTGGGCGTACGAGCCCGCAACCGTTGCCGAAATCGCCGAGCGCCGCACCAACGCCGTTTTTCTGCCCGGTGTGGCCCTCGATCCCGCCATCGCGGCGACGGCGGACCTTGCCGCCGCCGCTGCAGACGCCGACATCGTGCTGGCGGCGACACCGGCCCAGCATCTGCGCGCGACGTTGAAGCGCTTGACGCTGCGGCCGGGCGTGCCGCTCATCCTTGCAACCAAAGGGATCGAGCTTGGCACCGGCGCTTTGATGAGCAATGTCGCGCAAGAGGCCGCCCCTGGCCATCCGATCGCGATTCTGACCGGCCCCACTTTCGCGCGCGAAGTGGCGCTTGCCCAGCCCACGGCCGTAACGCTCGCCGCACGCGATGCCACGCTCGGTCAAGCGCTCGCCCAGGCTTTGGCGACACCGCATTTTCGCATCTACCGCAACGACGACGTGATCGGTGCCCAAGTCGGCGGGGCGGTCAAAAACGTCGTCGCGTTGGGCTGCGGCATCGTGGCCGGGCTCGCCCTTGGCGACAATGCGCGCGCCGCTCTGATGACGCGGGGCTTGGCGGAGATGGTGCGTTTGGGTGTGGCGCTCGGCGGCCGGGCCGAAACTTTGATGGGGCTTTCGGGCCTCGGCGATTTGGCACTCACCTGCAACAACGACCAGTCGCGCAACATGCGCTTCGGACGCGCCTTGGGGCGCGGCCTCACGCCCGCACAAGCGCTCGCCGACCCCGTCTTGGGTTTGGCACATGCCGTGATTGAGGGCGTGGAGGGGGCCGCATCGGTCAGCGCCCTTGCCAACCAAAAGGGCGTGGACATGCCGATCGTCGCAGCCCTCGATGCGATCCTGCACCGGGGTGCGAGCGTGGCACAGACTGTGGATGCGCTGCTCAACCGTCCGCTCAAAGAGGAATAAGCGATGGCCTTCTGGCTGATGAAAAGCGAACCCGACGTGTACCCGTGGTCAAAGCTCGTGGCCGACAAGCGGGGATCCTGGGATGGTGTTCGCAACCATCTCGCCAAGCTCAATCTCAAAGCCATGAAGAAGGGCGACAAAGCGTTTTTCTACCATTCCAACATCGGCAAAGAGATCGTCGGCACGATGGAAATCGTGCGCGAAGCCTATCCCGATCCGAGTGCGGAAAAAGGCGAATGGTTCATGGTCGACGTGGCGCCTTTGACGGCGGCCGCAACCCCGCTCGGCCTTGCGACGATCAAGACGCTGCCCGAGCTTGCCGAAATGGCGCTCCTCAAAATGTCGCGCCTGTCGGTGCAGCCGGTGCGCCCGGCGGAGTGGAAATTCATCTGCAAGCGCCTGGGAATTGCCCCATGACGGTGCTGTGCCGGCTCGACGAGATTCCAGATCCGGGCGGCAAAGGTTTCGTGTTCGGCGAGGCCGAGAAGCGCGAAGAAATTTTCGTCATGCGCAAGGGCGACAAGGTCTACGGCTACCGCAATCGCTGCCCACATGCGCTGGTTCCGCTCGACTGGACGAGCGACCAATTCCTCGATCCCTCGCGCACGATGATCATGTGCGCAATGCATGGTGCGCTCTTCGCGATCGAAGACGGGCGCTGCCTTGCCGGGCCAACGCGCGGGCGCGGACTTTCGGCCATTGCGGTGCGGCTGGTCGAGGACGGTGCGGCAGGCCCCGTACTGGTGTGGGACAAATCCGCCGATTGAGGGGCCCGCGCGGCTGCTTGCCTCAAATCAGCAGGCGCTAACGGCTTGCAACCGGACCGGCGGCACCCTAAAACGAGGGCAATAGCCGTCCAAGACGGTCGCCCGAGCGACCGCGCCAACAGGGAGTCCCCCCAGATGTCCAACGAACTCTTTCCCGTCCCGGCCAACATCGCCAAATCGGCGCTGATCGACGCCGCCAAGTACAAGGCGATGTACGAAAAGTCGGTGGCCGACCCGGCAGGCTTCTGGGGCGAGCAGGGCAAGCGCATCGACTGGATCAAGCCCTACACGAAGGTCAAGAACACGAGCTTCACGGGCGACGTGTCGATCAAATGGTTCGAAGACGGCACCCTCAACGTGTCGGCCAACTGCCTCGACCGGCATCTGGCCACGCGCGGCGACCAGGTTGCGATCATCTGGGAAGGCGACGACCCGAACGAGCAAAAACACATCACCTACCGCCAGGCGTACGAAGAAACCTGCCGCATGGCCAACGTGCTCAAGAAGCACGGCGTCAAAAAGGGCGACCGCGTCACGATCTATCTGCCGATGATCCCGGAAGCGACCTACGCGATGCTCGCGTGCGCGCGCATCGGCGCCATCCATTCGATCGTGTTCGGCGGCTTCTCGCCCGACAGCCTCGTGAACCGCATCCAGGATTGCGATTCGAATTTCGTGATCACGGCCGACGAAGGCCTGCGCGGCGGGCGCAAAGTGCCGCTCAAGGTGAATGCGGACGCAGCCCTCAAGAGCTGCCCGTCGGTCAAGAAGATGCTGGTCGTCAAGCGCACGGGCGGCAAGGTCGATTGGGATCCGGCGCGCGATCTTTGGTACCACGAAGAAGCGGCAAGCGTTCCGGCCGAATGCGCGCCCGCCGAGATGGCGGCCGAAGACCCGCTCTTCATCCTCTACACGTCGGGCTCGACCGGCAAACCCAAGGGTGTGCTGCACACCTCGGGCGGCTATCTCGTCTACGCCTCGATGACGCACCAGTATGTGTTCGACTACCACGACGGCGACATCTACTGGTGCACGGCCGATGTGGGCTGGGTCACGGGCCACAGCTACATCGTCTACGGGCCGATGGCCAACGGTGCCACGACGCTGATGTTCGAAGGCGTGCCGAACTATCCGGACAGCTCGCGTTTCTGGCAGGTGGTGGACAAGCACAAGGTCAACATCTTCTACACCGCCCCCACCGCGATCCGCGCGCTGATGCGCGAAGGCGAAGCGCCGGTCAAGAAGACGAGCCGTGCCTCGTTGCGCATCCTCGGCTCGGTCGGCGAGCCGATCAATCCGGAAGCCTGGCTCTGGTACCACAACGTGGTCGGCGACGGCCGTTGCCCGATCGTCGACACGTGGTGGCAGACCGAGACCGGCGGCATCCTGATCACGCCGCTGCCCGGTGCCATCGCAACGAAGCCGGGTTCCGCCACCAAGCCGTTTTTCGGCGTGCAGCCTTTGCTCGTCGACAACGACGGCAAACTCCTCGAAGGGGCGAGCGACGGCAACCTGTGCATCGCCGACAGCTGGCCCGGCCAGGCGCGCACCGTGTTCGGCGACCACAAGCGCTTCATCGAGACCTATTTCTCGACCTTCAAGGGCTACTATTTCACCGGCGACGGCTGCCGGCGCGACGAAGACGGCTATTACTGGATCACCGGCCGCGTCGACGACGTGATCAACGTGTCGGGCCATCGCATGGGCACGGCCGAAATCGAATCGGCGCTCGTCGCGCATCCAAAGGTCGCCGAAGCGGCGGTCGTGGGATATCCGCACGACATCAAGGGCCAGGGCATCTACGCCTATGTGACGCTGAAGGCCGGCCTCGCCACGTCCGAAGAACTGCGGAAGGAGCTGGTCGGCTGGGTGCGCAAGCAGATCGGCCCGATCGCCTCGCCCGATCTGATCCAATGGGCGCCGGGCCTGCCCAAGACGCGTTCGGGCAAGATCATGCGCCGCATCCTGCGCAAGATCGCCGCCAACGAACATTCGGCCCTCGGCGACACCTCGACGCTGGCCGATCCGAGCGTGGTGGACGAACTCGTCAACAACCGCATGAACAAGGGCTGACGCCGCAGCCGTCGGGTAAAGCGGGCAGGGTTTGCATTCCCTGCCCGCTCACCCCTATATACCGGGCATGGTCGGACGCATCTTCACGGGCTTTGCCTGGCTCGGTTTCCTGTTTTGGTCGCTTTTGTGCTTGGGCGGCTGGGCCGTTATCGCGCTCGGCGGCGACTTGCTGCGCTGGATCGCGGGTGCAGCCCTCGCACCCGGTGCGGGCGGCACGGTTGCGTCCGTGCTGACCTTCATCGAGGCGTTCGGCACGATCGTGCTGACCTGGGTCTGGATTGCAGGCTCGGTGCTGATCCTCGTCGTCGGCACGATCCTGCGCCGGGCTGCCGCCAACGCGACCGTCGTGCGCTTCGAGCAGCGCACGACGAACTTTGCCGACATCGATCCTTCGCGCATGAAAGACGTCACGCCGCCGTCGGAAATGCGGCAGGCCGAAGCGCCGCCGCCCGACCTCAAGCGCCTGCCGCCGGCCTAACTATCCGCCCGCGAAGGATTGCACGAGCGAGCCCGCGACGAGATACCAGCCGTCGACGAGCACGAAGAAAATCAATTTGAACGGCAAGGCGACGATGGCGGGCGGCATCATCATCATGCCCATCGACATCAACACGGCCGCCACGACCATGTCGATGATCACGAACGGTATGAACAGCAGAAACCCGATCTCGAAGGCGCGTCGCAATTCCGAGATCATGAAAGCGGGGACGAGCACGCGATAGGGGGTCGCCTCCGCCGTTTCGGGGGGCGGTATCTTCGCGATGTCGATGAAGAGGGCGAGATCGGTCTCGCGCGTCTGGCGCATCATGAAATCGTGGAACGGCTTGGCCGTGCGCTCGATCGCCTGGACTTCCGTGATGCGGTTTTCGATCAGCGGTGAAATGCCTTCGCGCCACGCCTGCTCGCCGGTCGGCAGCATGATGAAAAACGTAAGGAACAGCGCAAGCGACGTGAGCACGGCGTTGGGCGGGGCTTGCTGCGTGCCGAGGGCCGTGCGCAGCAGCGACAGCACCACGATGATGCGCACGAAACTCGTCGCCATCATCAGCACCGAGGGTGCCAGCGTCAGCACCGTCATCAGCAGGATGAGCTGGACGATGCGCCCCGTGGTCGAGCTGCCGTCGCCCAGATCGAGCGTGAAGCTTTGTGCCGCCGCCGCATGCGGCAGCGCCAGCACGACAAGCAGCGCCAGAGCGGGCATCAGGAGTTTGCGCAACGAAGCCTTCACGGGACGGGGCTCACGGGATTTGAGGCGGGCGGATCGTTTCGACGACGGCCAGCGAATCGGGGCCGATCACGACGAGATGCTCAGTGTCGTCCCGACGCAGCAGAACTGCACGCGTTTTCGAATCGAGCGGCAGGATCTCGACCGTCTGCAGGCGGCGTTTGCGCCCGGCCGACGACATGGCCCCTGCCCCCGGCACGAAGCGCTTGGCGACCCACGCCACGCCTGCGATCAGCGCCACGACGAAGGCGAGGGCGGCTGCGAATTTGAGCAGGCTTTCGGGATCGAGCGTCATGGATGCAAGCCCGGTGCTGCGTGCGGGCGCTTTGCGAAAGCAAGCAGCGCCTGCTGCAGCCGGTCGAGCGCTTGCACGAGATTGTCGAGGGCACCGGCGCACGCCAACCCTTCGGCGCGCGGCAAGGCAGACGTTGACATGCACAATTCGCGCACGCGGCCATCGAGGCCGAGGAGATCGACCGCCTTGCCGTCCTTGCAGGCGGCCTGGGCGGCATCGATCTCGCCGATCGTCGAAAGGATGTCTTTCAGAACTTCGACGGCTCTCATTTCGCGTTTCCTTGCGGCTTTGCGCCTGGCGTGCCTGCTGCGTCTGGTTTGCCGGCAAGAGCCCCTTGCCTGCGATAGATGTAGCTCAAGATTTCCGCGACGGCCTGGAACGCCTCGACCGGAATCGGACTGTCGACGTCCACCGTCGCCAAAAGCCGGATGAGGTCGCGATCTTCGCGGACCTCCACGCCGTTGGCATGCGCAATCTCGATCATGCGCAGCGCCAACAGCCCCTCGCCCTTGGCCGTTACGCGCGGGGCCGGATCCTGCTCGCGCGCATATTCGAGTGCCACTGCGCGCTTGGCACCTTCGCGGCCCGGCTGCGCGGGAGGTTGGTTGAAACGACGGACCAAAACTTCATGCCTTTTTGCGAACGACGCGGGCGGTGGACGATATCGAGCTCCGGTTTACGCCAAACTCGCTAAAACTTTCTTAAAAATTGGTTTTTATGCTGTATTTCAAGTGCTTAGCACCTCTCTGGCTTCAAGCGGGCCAGGCGAGTCGCCCAGCAACCACATGAATCAGAAGGAGATTCTTAGGGCTGTAATTTCTCTAAAATTCGAGTTAATTTACACATTATTAACCCTTCCGACCTATCCTGCGGCCTATGGACATCTCGAAGCTTCCACTGTTCGGCATGATTTCGCGCCGCATGGACTGGCTCAGCCAGCGCCAGACCGTGCTGTCGCAGAACGTCGCCAATGCCGACACGCCGAACTACCAGCCGCGCGATCTCAAAGCGCTCGATTTCCGCGCCGAATTGCGCGGCCAGATGTCGCGCTTGGCGCCCGCCACGACGAGCCAGTCGCATCTGACGAGCCGCCACATCTCGGGCCCGAACCGCGAAGAAAAGCAGCGCCCGACCGAAACGACGCTTTCGGGCAACTCGGTGCAGCTCGACACCGAAATGATCAAGGTCGCCGATACGGCGATCGACTACCAGATGACGACCAACATCTACCGCCGCCAGCTTGCGATGCTGCGCACGGCCATCGGCCGCACGCAATAGACCCCGTTCCGGAAAGGCCTAACCCATGGATCTGCAAAAAGCGATGCGCGTTTCGGCCTCCGGCATGGCGGCCCAATCGACCCGCATGCGCGTGATTGCCGAGAACCTCGCGAACTCGGATTCGCTCGGCGAAACGCCCGGGGCCGAGCCCTATCGCCGCAAGACCGTGAGCTTCCGCAACGTGCTCGACCGCCAGCTCGGCACCGACACGGTGCGCACCTCGCGCATCGGCACCGACAAGAGCGCGCTTGCGCGGCGCTACGAGCCGAACCATCCGGCCGCCGACGGCGAAGGCTACGTGCTCGCCCCGAACGTCAACAGTCTCATCGAAGCCATGGACATGCGCCAGGCCCAGCGCTCGTACGATGCGAACATCAACGTGATCGAAACCTCGAAGAGCATGATCACGCGCACGATCGACCTGCTGCGCAGCTAAACCGCAGCGTTATCTTCGCCCACCCCGTCTAAGGAGCTTCATTGATGGCCATCACCTCGCCCTCGCTTGCCGCCGCCGCCTATCAAGGTGCTGCGCGCATTGCGCGCCCGGGAAGCGGCGAGGCCGCGGGCGAAGCGGCGGCGGGCGGTGCCGATTTCGGTTCGATCCTGGCGCAAGCCTCGCAAAGCGCCATGCAGAGCCTCAAAGCGGGCGAGCAGGCAAGCTTGCGCGCCCTTGCGGGCAAGGCGGACGTGGGCCAGGTCGTGCAGGCGATCTCGGCGGCCGAAACCACCTTGCAGGCGACCATTGCAGTGCGCGACCGCGTCGTGCAGGCTTACCAGGAAATCATCCGCATGCCGATCTGACGTTCGGCGCTGCGTTCCAAAGGCCAGAGTCCATGAACGCCACCGACGTGCTCGAGATTTCGCGCGACGCGATCTGGGTCATGCTCAAGATCTCGGCCCCGCTGATGCTCGTCGCCCTTGTTGTCGGCCTCGCGATCAGCCTCGTGCAGGCCCTCACGCAGATCCAGGAACAGACGCTCACCTTCGTACCGAAGATCCTGCTGCTGTTCGTCGTGTTCGTGCTGACGATCCCGTTCATGTCCACGACGCTGATCGAATTCACGCGCGAGCTGATGGCCAAGGCCGTCGGCATCGGTGCGGCCGGCTAGGCGATGGAAGCGCTGGCCCAGAGCCTTGCGGCCGCTTTGCCCGCCGAAATTTTCGTCTATTTCCTCGTCTTCGTGCGCGTGGGGGCCGCCCTCCAATCGATGCCGGGTCTCGGCGAAATCTCGATCCCGCAGCGCATCCGCTTGACCGTCGGCCTGCTGCTGACGGTCGTCGTCGCCCCCGTCGTGGGCCCCACGCTGCCGCCCTTGCCCGAATCCGCGATTTCGATGGCGGGTCTCGTGCTCGGCGAAACGCTGATCGGCATCTTCATCGGCCTTGCGGGGCGCTTTGCGATGTCGGCACTCATCGTCGCAGGCTCGATCATCTCGCAGCAGATAGCACTGTCCTCCGCAACGCTGTTCGACCCCAGTTTCGGCCAGCAGGGTGCGGCCGTCTCGGCCTGGCTTGTGGCGGTGGCGCTCACGATCGTGTTCGTGACCGACCTCCACCATCTGATGCTGCGCGCGGTTGCCGACTCCTACACGCTGTTTCCGGCCGGCCAATTGGCGCCGCTCGGCAGCTATGCCGAAGCTTTGGTGCGCTGGACGTCGCACAGCTTCTTGATCGGCGTGCAGATGTCGGCCCCGTTCCTGGTGTTCGGCCTCGTGATCAACCTCGCCCTTGGGCTGATTGCGCGCCTGCAGCCCGCCATCCAGGTGTTTTTCATCGCCCAGCCCGCCTTGATCGCGGTCGGCCTGCTCGCGATGGGCCTCACGATCGTCGCCACGATGCAGGCCTTCGAGCGCGGACTGCTGGACAAACTCGAACCGCTGCTGCTGGCCCCGTAAAGGAGGCCGCCATGGCCGAAGAAGCCGAAGACGATGCATCAAAAACAGAAGAGCCAACCAGCAAGCGGCTGCAGGACGCGCGCGAAAAAGGCCAGGTCGTCGCCAGCCGCGAAATCAACCACTGGATGATATTCTCGGGCGCGACCTTGGCGGCCGTTTTTCTCGGCGCGTCGATGTGGCAGAATCTCTCGAACAGCATGCGCCCGTTCCTCGACCGGCCGCACGAATTTTCGTTCGAAGGGGCGGGCCTGCAGCGCGTGATCGCAAGCGCGCTGATCGATCCGCTGCTGGCCGTCCTGCCGCTGCTGGCGATCCTGATGGTGGCGGCCCTTGCCGCCGCGCTCCTGCAGAACGGGCTGCTGTTTTCGGCCGAATCGATCATTCCGAGATTCAGCAAGGTTTCGCCGGTCGCCGGATTCAAGCGCCTTTTCTCGAGCCATTCGGTCGTCGAGTTCCTCAAAGGGCTCGCCAAAATCTCGATCGTGAGCATTGTGTGCTGGTACGCGCTCGAAGGCGAAATCGCCAACGTCTCGCGGTTCATCGACATGGAGCCTGTCGAGCTCATGCGCGTGATCGGCAGCCTGTCGCTGGTCGTGATGGTCGCCGTGATCGCGGTCATGACGCTGATCGCGGGCGGCGACTATTTCTACCAGCGCTTCCAGCACTACAAGCGCCTGCGCATGTCGAAGCAGGAGATCAAGGACGAGTACAAACAATCCGAAGGCGATCCGGTCGTCAAAGGCCGCATCAAGCAGCTGCGCATGGAACGCGCCCGCCGCCGCATGATGAGCGCGATCCCCAAAGCGACCGTCGTGGTCACCAACCCGACCCACTTCGCCGTCGCCCTGCAATACGACGAGAACACGCCCGCCCCGATTTGCGTTGCCAAGGGCAGCGATCTCGTCGCGCTCAAGATTCGCGAACTTGCGGCCAAACACCAAGTGCCCGTGGTCGAGAACAAGCCGCTCGCGCGCGCGCTTTTCGCCACCGTCGAAATCGACGCCGAGATTCCGCAGGAGCACTACAAGGCGGTGGCCGAAGTGATCAGCTACGTGCTCAATCTCAAGAAGCGCTTGGCGCCGAAGACCGCACCCGCAAACGCGCCGCGCTGAGGCTCAGTTCGGGCCCGGATTGGGCGCTGCATCGACCGGCAGCGGCGGCGGCGCGTTCGAAAAACTGTTGAGCAGGCGCGCAAACCAGCCGGGCTGGTCGCTTCCGGCAGATGCCGGTTGCACGGGTGCGGACGGCGGTGCGGCGTTCACGAGCAGCGGCGCTTCGTCCGGCAGCACCGCACCGGGCAAGGGGCGCGGCGGATGGCCGCGATGGGCTTCGACCATCACCGCCTTCCACAGGCGCGCGGGCAGCGAGCCGCCGGTCGTGCGCTCCATTTCTTCGCCATCGTCGTTGCCGAACCACGCCCCGCCCACGAAGTCGGCCGTGAAGCCCACGAACCACGCGTCGCGATAGTCGTTGGTCGTCCCGGTTTTGCCGGCCGCGGGATGGTCGAAGGCGGCTGCCCTTCCGGTGCCCGAGGCGACGACGGCCTGCATGAGATCGGTCATCGTCGCAAGGGCGGCCCGGCTCATCACGGGGCCGGGGCCGGAGCCTTGGCGGCGATAAAGCACGGTACCCGACGTGTCGCGGATTTCCGAAATCGCGTAAGGCAGCACGCCGTTGCCGCCATTGGCAAAGGCGGCGTAAGCGCCGGTGAGTTCGAGCAGATTGACCTCGGACGAACCCAGCGCAGTCGAAAGATTGCGCTGGATGGGCGAGGCAATGCCGAGGCTGCGCGCGGAGCGCACGACATTGTCGATGCCGGCCTGCTGGGCGATGCGCACGGCCGAGGTATTGACCGAACGCGCGAACGCCTCGCGCACCGATATTTCGCCCGATACGCGATTGTCGAAATTGCGCGGCCGCCACGTGCCGATCTGCACGGGCGTATCGGCGATGCGCGCATCCGCTCGCAAGCCCTGCTCGGCGGCGGCCAGATAAACGAATGCCTTGAAGGCGGAGCCCGGCTGGCGGCGCGCATCGACCGCACGGTTGAACGCACTCTGCGCGTAGCTGCGCCCGCCGACCATCGCCAACACGGCCCCGTCGGGGCGCATCAGCACGAAGGCACCCTGGCTCACTTCCACCTTCGGCCCTTCGCGCGCCAGTATGTCTTCGAGCGCGGTTTCGGCCGTGCGCTGCAACCGGCTGTCGAGCGTGGTCACGACCACAAGATCGCGCGTCTGCGCACCGACAAAGCCCTGCACCTTGTCGGCAAGCCAGTCGCTGAAATAGCGCCCGCTGCGCAAGACGTTCGCATTGGCGACCGCGATGGACCCAAGCGGCAATTCGCCGGCGGCGAGGCGCTGCGCCGGCGTGAGGAACCCGGCTTCGACCATGTTGTCGAGCACTTCGGCCGCTCGATTGCGCGCGCGCGCGACGTTCGCCGTCGGCGCCAAACGCGAGGGCGCTTTGAGAAGCCCCGCGATCACGGCGGCCTCGTGCGCGTTCACATTGCGCGCCGATTTGCCGAAATAGCGCTGCGCCGCCGCCTCCACGCCGTAGGTGCCCGCCCCCAAATAGACTCGGTTGAGGTAGACCGTCAGAATCTCTTCTTTGGAAAAGCGCCGCTCGATCGCAAAGGCGAGCAGCATTTCCTGGATCTTGCGTGCAGCACTGCGCTCGTTCGTAAGGAACACGTTTTTGGCGAGCTGCTGCGTGATCGTCGACCCGCCCTGCACCACGCGACCCGCGCGGAAATTGGCAAGGGCTGCGCGCGCGAGCCCCTGCGGATCGACGCCGAAATGGCTGTAGAAGCGCCTGTCCTCGGTCGCCAGCACGGCCATCGGCAGCCAGGGCGGCATTTCCTCGAGCTTCACAAGCCCGCCGAACAAATCGCCGTAGGTGGCGATCGTCTCGCCGGCGGGATCGACGAAGACGAGGCTCGGGCGGCGCTCGAACACGTTGATTCGCTCGAACGGCGGCAGCGTGAACCAAAAAAACGCGAGCACGCACACGCCCGCAACGCCGGTCCACAGACCGGCAACGAACCCCCATTTGAGCGTAAAGCCGAGCGCGCGGCGCAGCAGGCCCGGCCCTTTGCGCACGCGCGCGGGCTTTGCGCGCCCAGGCTTTGCGCCGCGCGGCGATGCCGGTGCGCGCGCGTCCGGATCGGCATGCAGGCCGCCGCTGGATTTCTCCGGTGGCGTGCCGCGCGCGAGGCTTGGCTCGCGCCGCTCGCGCCCTTGCTGTTTGCGACTCGACACAGCCGCGATTCTACACGCGATTGCGGCGAAGTTGCGTCGTGGGCCGTTGCTTCGCGCGCGCCACGAACGCAACCAAGCCGCCGCCCGGCGGCCCCTGATGCTCGGCCCCGCCCGACACGAACGCGAAGGGCACGCCCGTCGCCGCCACGATCGTGCCGGCCAACGCACCGCGCACGCGCCGGAAGGCGGGCTGCGAGGAATCGGCGCCAAGCCCAAGCGGCACGCCGCGCAACATTTCGTCGGTCGGCGGCCCGCCTTTGGCGATCGTTGCCACAAGCCGTCCCGCATCAGCGCGCGACAATTGCGGGCGCGCAGCCAATCCCAGATCGCCCAACGCCGCGACGACCGCCGGCAGATCGACCCAATCGGCCATCGCGCGGTGGGCGATGCGCAGATCGCCGATCCACGCCGCGCTGTGGCCGAGGGCGACGACCTCGAAGCAGGGAAACTCGGCAGCCGACGACACGGCAACGCGCGCACTCCATTGGCGCATATCGCGCGTTTTCCAGGCGCGCTTCGCCGTTGCAAGGCCGAGCTCGCCAAGTGCGACGCAAGCGCCAAGTGCGGTGGCCGCACGCGCGCGCGAGATGCCCTCGGCGCCGTCGCCGGCCGGCCCCTTGATCAGCACGAGATGCGTGTCGCGCGCCGCAAGCTTTGCCTCGCGCAAGGCCGCACGCACGCTGGCGGCGGCGGCCGCGATCAACCGCGCATCGCCCAGCAGCACTTCCGCGATCGGGTGCGACACGTGATGTGCGATCGCCAGAGCCGGGCGCCCTGCTTTTTTGGCCGCGACCGTGCGACGCGACAGCACGACCATATGCGGGGCTGCCGACGCCTCGATGCCGCCCGACACCACGAACGCGACACGCGCCGCGACGGCGCCCGCGGCGATGCCCAAATGGCGTGCCAGAATGCGCGTTGCTGCCGCCACGAATTTCTTGCGCGAGCGATCTTTGGGTCCGCCATCGCCCTGCGTCTTGGCGAGGATGGCCACCACGTCTTGCGCGGCGGGCTGCGACGCGGCCAGCGCCGCTTCAAGGGCGCTGAGATCCTCGAGCCGCGGCAGGGCAAGGGCACGCAAATCGGCTTCGCGGAATTGGGCTGTCATGGTTTTTGCAAAGCTCATCCGTACAATTTTTGTGCCCACCGAACGGAGAGCCCGATGCCTGTCTCGAAATCGATTCTAACGGCCGCCACACCCCTCGCCAAGCCCTTGTCGCGGCGACATGTTCTGATGGCCGCGGGTGCTGCCGGCGTGGCGCTGGCAAGCCCTTCCGTGCAGGCCCAGGCGCGCACGCCGATCCGCATTACGCTGAATGCGCCGCGCGACGGCTCGAACGCTGCCTTCTTTTACGCCGCTGCCAAGGGCTATTTCGCCGAGGCGGGCGTGGAAGCGACCCTCGATCCGTCGCGCGGGGCCGGCGATTCGATCCAGCGCGTGGCGAGCGACACCTACGATTTCGGTTTCAGCGATTTCACGGTGCTGGTCCAGTTCGCCGCGCGCAACCCGGACGTGACGCCGATGGCGATCGCGGCCCTCTATACGCGCTCGCCGATCTCGATCATCAGCCTTGCCAAGGCCGGCATTTCCACGCCGAAGGATCTCGAAGGCAAAAAGCTCGGCGCACCCGCGACCGACGCAGGGTTCCTCTTGCTGCCCGCCTTCGTGCAGTCGACCGGCATCGACCGCTCGAAGATCCAAATCGAAACGATCGATCTCAGCTTGCGCGAAGCGGCCTTGGCGCAAGGGCGCGTCGATGCGGTGACGGGCTTCGATTCGACGACGCTGTTCAACTTGGCGCGCGTCGGCATTCGCAAGGAAGACGTGCGCTTCCTCTATTTCTCGGACTACAAGCTCGATTTCTATTCGAACGGCCTCATCGTCTCGCGCAAATTCCTGCGCGAGCGCGAACCGCTGGTCGCGGGCGTGGTCGCCGCCTTCGTCAAAGCCTGGCGCGAGACGGTCGCCAACCCGGCCGCGACGGTCGCAGCCCTTGCCGCGGCCGACGCGCTCGTCGATGTGCCGCTCGAGGTCGAACGCCTGACCTGGCTGCTGTCGCACCAGGTCGTCAACGAAGAGAGCAAGCGCCTCGGCATCGGCACGCTCGATCCCGTGCGCTTTGCCCGCGGCATCGACCAGGTCGCCGGTGCGATGGAGCTGCCGCGCAAGCCCGCCGTGGCCGAGCTGTGGACCGACAAATACCTGCCGGCCCCTGCCGCCCGTCAAATCTAGGGCGGCAGAGCGCGCGGCAGTGCCGCGGCGGCGCGTCTGGGGCTAGACGCGTGCGCCGCTGGCTGCGTCGAACACGTGCAAGAGGCCGGCCTTGGGGGCAAGCGAGATCGCGGCCCCGGGTGTGAAAGCATGGCGCTCGGTAAAAACGGCCGTTGCCTCCGTGCCGCCGATATCGACGAGCACCAAGGTTTCCGCACCGGTCGGCTCGATGACCTTCACGGTTGCCGGCAAGCCGCCGCCGACGGCGGCAAGATCGAGATGCTCGGGCCGGATGCCGACGCGCACGGATGCCCCGGCCGCCGCTTTTGTGGCCGCGGGAAGCGCGATGCCGCCCGGCAGTTCCACGGCCGCATCGGCACCCGAACGGCGCACTTTGCCCTCGAGGAAATTCATCGCGGGCGAGCCGATGAAACCGGCCACGAAGATGTTGGCCGGATTGTCGTAGAGCTCGAGGGGCGTGCCGATCTGCTCGACGATGCCGTCATGCATCACGACGATGCGGTCGGCCATCGTCATCGCTTCGATCTGGTCGTGCGTGACGTAGACGGTCGTGGTCTTGAGGCGCTGGTGCAGCGCTTTGATCTCGGCGCGCATCGCCACGCGCAGCTTGGCGTCGAGGTTCGACAAGGGCTCGTCGAACAAAAACACCTGCGGGTCGCGCACGATGGCGCGGCCCATCGCCACGCGCTGGCGCTGGCCGCCCGAAAGCTGCTTGGGGAAACGCTGCAGATAGGGCTTGAGATTGAGGATGTCGGCCGCACGCTGCACGCGCTTGTCGATCTCGGCTTTGTCGGCCTTCTTGAGCAGCAGCGAGAAGGCCATGTTGTCGTAGACGGTCATGTGCGGATAGAGCGCGTAGTTCTGGAACACCATCGCCACGTCGCGCTCTTTGGGCGGCAGATCGTTGACCACGCGCGACCCGATCGCGATTTCGCCGCCCGAGATTTCCTCGAGTCCTGCGATCATGCGCAGCAAGGTGGATTTGCCGCAGCCCGAAGGCCCGACAAGCACCACGAACTCGCCGTCTGCGATTTCGACGTCGACGCCGTGGATCACGGCTGTGTTTTGGTAGGCTTTGCGCACATTGCGCACAGATACGCCGGCCATGTTTCGCTCCCTATTGTGCCCGCCTGTCCCTGACGATCAGGCCGGGGGCGTTCGGGATCGGCTGCGGTGTGTCCGCAGTCCGCCCGACGCCAGGAGCGAACTCTAGTCGGTATTGCGGCAGGGCTGCAATGCATTAACAGCCCGCCTCAAAAGCAGTGCCCCCGAACGCACAAAGGGCGCGGAGCAGATCTGCCCCACGCCCTTCGATATCGCGAAAGACTCTCGCGAAGGAAGCGTTAGACGGCTTCCTTGAGGTCCTTGGCGGCGCGGAAGGCAATCTTCTTCGACGCCTTGATCTTGATCGCTTCGCCCGTGGCCGGGTTGCGGCCCATGCGCGCGGGGCGCTTGCGAACTTGGAAGATGCCGAGGCCCGGAATGCGGATCTTGGCGCCCTTCTTCAGGCTTTTGGTCAGCGCCGCGACGAACGCGTCGAGGACTTCCACAGCCTGCTTCTTGGGCATCTCGTGCTTCTCGGCGAGCTCGTAAGCGATCGCCTTCAGCGTCACAACTTCTTGTTTCTCGGCCATCTGCGGATAGGCCTCCTCTTAAGGGTTCTTGGTTGTCGAGGATCTTCGGCGTTGCGCAGGGCTTTGAGCGCCGCGCGCGTGGCTTGAATCCCAGCTCCATGACGTCGCGCGTGCAGTCGGGGGAATATCCCTTTTTGCGTTCGCGCCGTCGCCCGACCGACCGCCCCCCGTGCCGCAAAACGGCGACTCGAATGCGAATCGAACAAGCAAACGTAAGCCCGGTATGCCGTCTCGCCCGATTCTTGGCAAGCAGGAAAATTGCGAAAATGCTTATGGAATCGACATTGCAGCGCTGCCGCCTTGCAACAAAGGTAGGTTTATCAGCAACTTCTTGGCGTCGCCGCGCGTCAGCTTACGGGCCTTGCACAGCGCGTCCAGGTTTGCGCCGATGCCGTTCCTTGCGGGCGAAACAGCATTGCGTGCTCGCCCATCAGTCGCATTTCGATTTCGAGTCCCGCTTCGACTTCGCCTGCCGGCGCTTTGTAGCTGAAGCCGTGGCGCGTGTAATTGCCCTCGATGCGTGCACCGGCCGGCGTGGTCAAACGCGGCCCGTCGATCATGAGCCGCCGCTGGCCGACGGGTGCACACCATTCGCCGTCGATCGAATCGGCAAAGGCCGGTGCCGCCCCGACAAGCGCCAATACTGCACCGCAAAAAATCGCCATTTTCCGCATGAGGCCGCTCCCGCAGGTCCAGAGTTGGGGGGGGGTGAGCCTCCAGTGTCGGACTCGAAACGCCGCTTGTCTAGAATGCGCGGGTCGCGACTTCGCAGTTTTTGAACGCAACGCCCGTGAGCCGGTGCAAAAACGTGCCGTGGCCCACGACTGCGATTTCGTTTTCGGGGCGGGCCGCAAGCCACTGGCGGAACGCGGCAACGCGGCCCTGCAGCAGCGGTTCTGGCTCCTGCACGATCGCGGTCGGGCGCTTAGGATCGTGGTGCCACCACGGATCGTCGAGATGGTCGAAGGCAAGGTCGGGGAAGTCCGCCTTCAAGGCGGCCGTCGGCCGACCGATATCGCCCGAGTGCTCGCATTTTTCGCGATGCAAGGCTTCCACGTGCCAGCGCGCGGAATGGCCCGCAAAAGCGTGCCGGGCGGTCTGGATCGCGCGCGTGAGCGGCGAGACGACGACGAGTTCCACACGCGCCCAGCGCACCGGATCGACAAGCGCTTGGGCTTGCGTGCGCCCAAGCTCGGTCAGATGCGGATCGAAAATCATCGGATCGACGCGCGCGATCGAATCGAAAGCGGCGTTGAATTCGGATTGGCCGTGGCGGATGAGATGGACTGTTTTGGGCATAAGCGGTTCGATAGGGCAAAGTGCGGCCCGGCGCAACGACCGTTTCCCGGCACCGAATGCTGCGTTCGAAAAAGCCCCCTTCCCTTTGCAGCGCAAAAACCCCACATCTTTCCTCGAGCAACCAAGCAGCGGAACATCCGATGACAGCCTCCGAAAGAAACGTCGAAAAAATCGTGCGCGGCCAAGCCACCAGCGACGGGGCCGGCGTCAAACTCACGCGCGTGATCGGCACCAACCGGCTGCCGGATCTCGACCCGTTTTTGATGCTCGACGAATTCGGCTCGGACGATCCGCAAGCCTATCTTGCGGGCTTTCCCGACCATCCGCATCGCGGCTTCGAAACCGTGACCTATATGCTCGCAGGCCGCATGCGCCACGGCGACAACAAGGGCAATGTCGGCCTGCTCGAACCCGGTTCGGTGCAGTGGATGACCGCCGGACGCGGCATCGTGCATTCCGAAATGCCCGAGCAGGAAGAAGGGCTGATGCGCGGCTTCCAGCTGTGGGTCAATCTGCCCGCGCGCGACAAAATGTGCGCGCCGCGCTACCAGGACATCCCGCCCGCCGCGATCCCGGTTTTCGAACCCGGCGACGGCAACCGCATCAAGATCATCGCGGGTCGCTATGCCGGCATTGAAGGCCCCGTTTCGGCGGTCGCGACCGAGCCGCTCTATCTCGACGTGCATCTTGTCCCGCAGACCGAACTGGCCGTGCCGGTGGCGGCCGACCATGCAGGCTTCGTCTATGTCTACGAAGGTGTCGCGGTCGCAGGCGACAAGCCGCTCGCCAAGGGCGAGCTCGGGGTGTTGGGTTCGGGCGACAGGCTAAGCTTGCGCACCGGCGACGAACCGGCACGGCTGCTGGTCGTGGCCGGCAAAAGACTCGGCGAGCCCGTGGCCAAATACGGCCCGTTCGTGATGAACACGCAGGCCGAGCTGCACCAAGCCGTCGCCGACTATCGCGCCGGTCTGTTCTAGCTAGTTCGCTTCCTCGATCTCGGCGCGCAGCATCTCGAGCTCGAGCCATTCGTCTTCGGCTGCGACGAGGCCTGCTTGCGCGGCCTGCAATTCGGCCGACACGCGCGCAAAGCCGGCCGCATCGCGCGCATAGAAGCCCGCATCGGCGAGGGTTGCTTCGAGGGCTGCGATCTTCGCGCGCATTTCGTCCATGCGCTTGGGCAGGTTTTCGAGCGCGTGTTTCTGCTTGAAGCTGAGTTTGCGCTTGGGCGGTGCGGCCGCGGATGCGGCTGACGGTGCGGCGGCGCGCTTGGCTTGTTTGGCTTGGGGGCCTGCCAGCGCTTCCACGCCGCGCCCGCGCTGGGCCACCATGTCGGAATAGCCGCCCGCATATTCCTGCCACACGCCCTCGCCTTCGGCGACGAGCGTGGACGTCGCCACGCGGTCGAGGAAATCGCGGTCGTGGCTCACGAGCAGCACCGTGCCCGCATAGTCGGCCAAAAGCTCCTGCAAGAGATCGAGCGTTTCGATGTCGAGATCGTTGGTCGGCTCGTCGAGCACCAGGAGGTTCGAAGGTTTGGCGAAGGCGCGCGCCAGCATCGCACGCCCGCGTTCGCCGCCCGACAATGCGGCCACGCGCGTACGCGCCTGCTGCGGCAAAAACAGAAAGTCTTTGAGATAGGCGAGCACGTGGCGCGTACCGCCGCCGAGCGACACGGTCTCGCCGTGCCCGCCGGTCAGGGTGTCGGCAAGCGTTGCGTCGGGGTCGAGCGATTCGCGGCGCTGGTCGAGTGTCACCATCGCGAGCCCCGTGCCGATGCGCGCTTCGCCCGTGTCGGGCGTCAAAGCGCCAGTCAGCAGATTGAGCAGTGTGGTTTTGCCTGCCCCGTTGGGGCCGACAATGCCGACCCGGTCGCCGCGCAAAATGCGCACCGAGAAATCTGCGACGACTTTGCGTGCACCATAGCTCTTGGAAATTCCGTCGGCGGCGATCACGAGCGTACCCGACCCGTCGGCGGCGAAGCTCGACATTTTGAGCGTGCCGGGGGCGGCCACGCGCGCGCGGCGCTGGGCGCGCAGCGCCTGCAATTCGCCCACGCGGCGCACATTGCGCTTGCGCCGCGCGGTGACGCCGTAGCGCAGCCAATCTTCCTCGCGCGCGATCTGGCGCGACAGCTTGTGCGCTTCGAGTTCTTCTTGCGCCAGAATTTCGTCGCGCCACGCTTCGAAATGCGCGAAGCCACGGCCCAAGCGCCGCGTGCGGCCGCGATCGAGCCACACCATGTCGCGCGACAGCGCTTCGAGAAAGCGGCGATCGTGGCTGATCAGCACAAGTGCGCCGCGCGTCGAAGCAAGCTCGCGCTCGAGCCAGGCGATGGCCGGCAGATCGAGATGGTTTGTGGGCTCGTCGAGCAGCAGAATGTCGGGCTCGGGCGCCAACAGGCGTGCGAGGGCGGCGCGCCGCGCTTCCCCGCCCGACAGGCGCTGCGGATCTTCCGCCCCGGTAAGCCCCAGCGATTCCAGCAGATAGCGCGCGCGATAGATGTCGCCGTCGGCGCCAAGTCCGGCCGTGGCAAAGTCCAAAACCGTGGCGTAGCCGCCAAGATCGGGCTCCTGCGCCAAATAGGCGCAGGTCGTGCCGGGCTGCAGAAAACGCGAACCGCTGTCCGGCTCGAGCGAACCTGCCGCAATCTTGAGCAAAGTCGACTTGCCCGAGCCGTTGCGACCGACCAAAGCAAGCCGTTCGCCCGCACCAACGGCGAGTTCGGCCCCGTCGAGCAGGGCGGGCCCGCCAAAAGAGAGGCGAATGTCCTGTAAAATGAGCAGCGGCGACGCCATCGCAGAATGTCCGATTCCGGCCAAAAAATGCAGGGGCCGAAGACTTATCCCAAGTGTCGGCTTGTTGCGAAGCTTTCCGGATGTTAATTTTTTCGCAATATCTGCCCCTGCACTATTGCGCGTTTACGAGCCCCCAGCAGTTGCCGAGCAAATGATGCAAGAGCTTATCCGCAAGTACCATTCGGGCGCCTACGTGTTCCGCGAGAACGAAGATGGCGACTACGCCTTCATCGTGCGCACGGGCAAGATCCGCCTGTGCTGCCAGCGCGGCTACGATCTCAACACGCTCGAAGATCTGCACGAGGGCCGTCTGTTCGGCGAGCAGGCCTTCGTCGAGCGCACGCCGCGCCCGTCGGCGGCCGTGGCGATCGCCGAGAGCGAATGCTACGCGATCAATCGCCGCGAGTTTCTCGCGAAGCTGCAGCAGCTCGACGGCGAGCGCATGCGCGCCTTGCGCAATCTGCTGCTGTTCGCGGTGCGCGTGCCGATGTTCGATGCGCGCGGCGTGCGCGTGAAGCCCGAGCTTGCGACCGACATTCTGAAACAGATCGCCGCTTTGTGCGTGTCGGATCTCGCTTTGTCGCTGACGCGCACCAAGGAGCCGCTGATCAATCTCGTGGCCGAACAGCTGCGCTTCGAGGTCGAGCGGCGCTTGCCGCGTGAATTGCGCGCCGAACCGCCCCCGCCCCCGCCCTCGCCGCTGCGCGACAAGCTCGCAGCCAAAAGCGCCGCACCGGCGCCGCGGGCCGCACCAGCAGCTGCTGCAGCACCCGTGCCGCGCGCACCGGTTCCCTCGGCAGCGCCGGCATCGACGGCCAAAGCGCCAGGCGCCTATCCCAGCTTCGATATGCGCAAGCTCTAGGGCGTGCGCCAGCGCGCCTCGCGCGCGCCGCCCGCGTGCGTGAACAGAAGCCGACGATGGCCTTCGGCGCGCAGATAGAGCCATTCGACCGACGCGACTTCGAATTCGACCACGACAAAGCGCGCGAACGAAGCGGGTGGATCGGCCGAAAATGCCGCATCGTCCGGCTGATCCATGAAGACGCCCGGCCCCGGTTCGATCGCGTAGGTGCGGCGCGCGCTCAAGCCCGCCGCCTGCCACGCAGCCTCTGCGGTCGCGTCCGCGCAATGCAACACGGCATGCCCTTCGAGACGCAGCTGGAGCTTGGCGTCCGCATCGTAGAAATGCAGGGCGGCGCGCCCGTCGGCGCCAAGCTCCGCGCATTTGGCCGAGCGCATGTCGCTGTGGAAGCGCACGCGCGCGCAGGCCGCATCGGCCCCGCGCAGCACGACCGTGCGCGCGCGGGGTGCGCCGTCGAGCCCGATCGTGGCAAGCGTGGGCGTGCGCCAGGCATGGCGGCGATCGGCGACGGCGGCGGCAAGCCTTGCCGCGATGTCGGCGAAGATTTCGTCGGGGTCTGCGGAATTCACGCGCGGTTCCTCTGGCTTGAGACGCCCGCATGAGTATAACCATGCGACGCCACGCAAGACATCGGGAGATCGTGCAATGAAATGGGTCCGCGCCCGCCACGCCACACGCGAAATCTTCGGCACGCTGGAGGGCGAGCGGCTGCTGGTCCATGCGGGCGACCTGTTCGCCGGTGCGGCACCCACGGGCGAGAGCCTCGCCCTCGCCGAGCTTGCATTTCTGCCGCCGGTGCGCCCCGGCAAATTCATCGGCCTGTGGAACAATTTCCACGCCGCAGCGGCCAAAAACGGCTGGGCCATCCCGGCCGAGCCGCTCTATTTTCTCAAAGCTGCGAACGCGCTTGCCGCCCACCAAAGCGAGATCGCGATGCCCGGCGACGATGTCGGGCGCATCTTCTACGAAGGCGAACTTGGCATCGTGATCGGCAAGACGGCCAAAGCGGCCACGCCCGAACAGGCGGCGGCTGCAATCTTCGGCTACACATGCGTGAACGACGTGACGGCGTTCGAACTGCTCGCGCGCGATGCAAGCTTCGCGCAATGGACGCGCGCCAAGAGCTTCGACGGGTTCGGCCCGCTGGGGCCCGTGGTGGCGACCGGGCTCGATCCGCAGGCGCTCGCCGTGCGCACGCGCGTAAACGGTCGCGAGCGCCAGAACTATCCGGTCGCCGACATGATTTTCAGCCCCGTTGCTTTGGTCGAACGGATCAGCCGCGACATGACGCTCGAACCCGGCGACGTGATCGCCTGCGGCACGTCGCTCGGCGCCCTGCCGGTCAAGGCCGGCACGCTGGTCGAAGTCGAGATCGAAGGGATCGGCGTGCTCGCCAACCGCTTCGTGTGAGGCGGCCTCAAGGGCGGTAGTGGATCGCGATCATCAGATGCGTGACGCGCGCGCCCTCGCCCAGCGGCATCAGCAGGCGCGACCAGCCGAAGTCGGTGCCGAGATGGCGCGCCATCTCGGTGTAGAGATAGACCGGGGCCGCCGCTGCGATCGTTCTGTGATAGCCCGCCGCCGCTTTCGTGCCGACATCGGGCACTTGGCTCACAACGTCCGACAAACGTCGGCCGGTATAGTCGTGGCCGAGCCACGCCGCCACGGCCGAGCCGAAAATGCGGAAATGGAAATCGTCGTCGACCAGTTCGAGCAGATGCAGATAGCCGAGCCACGGCACGATATCGTCGAAGCTGAACGCGGCGCGCGGCGGCAGCGGATTGGGACCGCGCTTTTCGTTCCAGATTTCGGCCAAGCGCAGCAGCGATGGCGGCGCCTCGGACAAGGGCAACTCGACTTCGACCCCTTCAAACGCAAAACGCAGCTTGTCCGGAAAATCCATTTTACCCAGATGCCAAAAAAGCAGTTGGACGAAGGTCAATCCGTTGCCAGAAAACCAAGCACGGGTGCCAGCGACGCAGCCGAAGCCTCTTCTTGCAGCACATGCCCAAGATCGGGAAGTGCGATCAGCTTGGCGTTCGGCAAAGCACGCAGATAGTCGTCCGCATTGGCGATCGGAATCAAGCGGTCTTTGGCGCCCCACAACAGCAAGGTCGGTGCCGCGATGCGGCGCCAGCAGCTTCTCCGGCGGTACGAGCACGGTCTGCTCGAGTCGTGCGATCGGATTTGCGCGCGCACCCGGAGCGCGCATCAAATCGAAACAGCAGCGGAACGTCGCATCGTCGAGTGCTGCGGGCCGCGCGTAGGCGGCGACAAGCGAGGGGCGCAAGGCAGCCGTCGGCAGGAAACAGCGCATCGCCTGCAAGAGCCAAGGTGCCTCGACCGTGGCGCCGCAAGCAAAGCCTTGACTCGCAAATCCGTCGGGCGACACGAGCACAAGGGCGCGCGTACGCACGGGATAGTCTGCCGCAAAGCGTCAGGCGACGCGCCCGCCGATCGAATTGCCGACGAGTGTGGCCTGCGCAATACGGAGCCGATTCAGCGCCGCCAGGACGATTTCGATGTTGCGCGCTTCGCTGTAGTCGCCGCGCGGATGCAGCCGCACGCCGGAAATCTCGACCATGTCGCCGGGACTGGCGAGATAGATCGCTTCAAGATCCGCGCGCTTCAGGTCCGGCGTCCACGCCCAGACCAGAAGGCCGACGACAGCTGCCGCAAGCACCGCTCCAAAAACGAGCACGATCTTCACCCGCGGCCCGAAGTCTCGTCAGCGGATGAACTGGTCGACAAAGCCCGCCCCCAGGCCGACGGCGGCATAGTGCGCGCGGCATTTGTCGATGCGCGTGAACACGTCGTCGTAGCCGGTGTTTTTGCCGTCGGGATCGACATAGATCATCGCCCCGTTGACCTGGAAGAACGTGATCATTTCGGGCACGTGCGCATCGACGACCAGCGTGTGCGTCTCGCCTGGCGCTTCGTACACGTAGCCGCCTTCGCGCGCGATCCAATCGTGCTCGAGATAGCGCCATTCGCCCTTCAGCACGAAGCCGTGCACGGGCTGCGGATGGCGATGGCGCGACAGCACGCCCGATTTGCGCACGCGCAGGAGATTGGTCCAGTAGCCGGCCGACGCCGACAGCAGCAGCGGCCGGAAATCGACATTCGGCTCGAGCGGCACCCACACGCGTTCGTCGGTCGGGATCGCAGGCACGATCACGAGTTCCGGCGGCGACTCCTTGGGCTGCGGATGGCGGTAGGGCTCCCATTTTTCGGCGATCGCGGCGGCGTCCATGGTCTTGGCTCCTTTTGGGTCAGACGGCCGCATAGCCGCCATCGACCGGCAACACGGCACCGGTCACGAACCCGGCTTCCTTCGACAGCAGAAACGCAACCGGCCCGCCGAGTTCGCTGGGCTGGCCCCAGCGCCCCATCGGCGTGCGCGCGAGGATGGGGGCCGCGCGTGCGGGATCGCCCACAAGCGGGGCCGTGAGTTTCGTATCGATCCAGCCGGGTGCGATCGCGTTCACGCGAATGCCGTCGGCTGCCCAAGCGGCCGCAAGGCTCTTCGTCAATTGCACGATGCCGCCTTTGGAGGCCGAATACCCGGGCACATAAGGCGAGCCGAAATAGCTCAGCATCGAGGCCGTATTGACGATCGCCCCTTGCGCGCGCGCCAAGGCTGGGCGGGCCGCCACGCAACAGCGCATCGTGCCCACGAGATTGACCTCGAGCGTGCGCCGGAACCCGTCGACGTCGAACTCCACGCCGCCGCGCTGGATCGTGCCCGCGCAATTGACAAGGCCTGCGAGCGTTTCGAAGCGGCCCATCAACGCAGCAACGGCCGCCTCGTCGGTCACGTCGAGTATTGCGGCTTCGATGTTCTCTTGGCGCTCGAACGCAGCGATCTCGGCGGCCGACACGCCGGTCGCGGTTACGCTGTAGCCCAGCATCGCAAGATGTCGCGCAATGCCGGCGCCGATGCCGCTCGTGCCGCCGGTGACGACGATATGCCCCGCACTCATGCGGCCACCCGCGCGCGTGCAGCAGCAACTTCGGCGGCTGTCGGGATCGGCGCGACAGCCCCGTAGCCTTGCGTCGACAAAGCGGCCGCAACAGCCGCATAGCGCGCCGCTTCGACCGGATCGGCACCGCGTGCCAAGCACGCCACGAAAGCGCCGCCGAACGTGTCGCCGGCCCCGGTCGCGTCCACGGGCTTGCACGGATGCGGGGCGATGCGCACGCGCTTCTCGGGCAAGGCCAGCAGCGTGCCCTCGGCCCCAAGCTTGAGGGCGACAATGCCGGGACCCTTGGCGAGCAGAAGGTCGGCAAGGCGCTCGGGGTCGCGCTCGTCGTAGATCGCGGCAACGTCGTCGTAGCTCGGCAGGCAGATGTCGCATTGCGAAACCGCGGCATCGATTGCGACGCGCGCTTGCGCAAGCGGCCATAGTTTGAGGCGCAGATTCGTGTCGAACGAAACTTTGACGCCTGCGCCGCGCGCAGCGGCGATCGCGGCAAACCCGGCATCGTGGGCACTCTGCGAGATCGCCAACGAAATGCCGGACAGATGAAAGATCTTGGCCGCCGCGATCGCATCCAGCGGCAGATCGGCGGCGGCGTAGCGGCTCGCGGCCGAGCCTTTGCGGAAAAACGAAAAATGATGGCCCGCGGCATCGTGCGTGACGAAATAGACGGCCGTGAAAGCCGCCGCGTCAGCACGCACATGCGCGTCGTCCACGCCTTCTTCGCGCCACAGCGCGCGCAGCATGCCGCCATAGATGTCGTCGCCCAGCGCCGAAACGTAGCCGACCGACGCGCCTTGACGGGCGGCCGCGATCGCGAAGTTCGAAGAATCGCCGCCGAAGCCCTGCAGATAGGTGCGGCTGTCGGGCCCGCCCGTCTGGTTGAACTCGACCATCGGCTCGCCCATGGCGAGAATTTCGCGAACCATCGCTCTCCCCTTTGTCGTCTTTGTTGCGCCCACCAGTGTCGCAAGGGCACGCGCCGGGCGCAAGATCGCGGCAAGAAGCGGGTGGGTCGGCGCGAACGCATGCGCCATGTTCTCGACCGCAACCGCAAACGGAGGGACACGATGACCCAAAAGATACGCTATGCAACGGCTGCAGCCGATATCGGCCGCGTGCTGATCGCCGCCACCGACGAAGGCCTGTGCTGGATCGCCCTTGGCGACAGCGACGAAGAATTGCTGGCCGCTTTATGCGCGCAGTATCCAGCCGCCGAACTGCGCCCCGCCGATGCGGAGTTCGCGGGCTGGTTCGCGTCCGCCCTTGCCGCACTCGAAGAGCCGTATGCGGCCTGTACAGCACCTTTGGTGCTCGTAGGTTCGGCCTTCCAGCAACAGGTGTGGCAGGCGTTGCGCGACATCCCGGCCGGACAAACGACAAGCTACAGCCGACTTGCCGCCAGGCTCGGCAAGCCGCAAGCAACGCGTGCCGTCGCGCGTGCCTGTGCGGCAAACCGTTTGGCGGTGCTCGTCCCCTGCCATCGCGTGGTGGCGGCAGACGGTGCGCTTGCCGGCTATCGGTGGGGGCTGCAACGCAAAAAGGCGTTGCTTGCCCGCGAGCGCGCAGCATGAGGCTCGACCAGCTCGACTGGGCGGCGCTTGGCGCCGAGCTCGACGCCAAGGGCTTTGCCGCCACGAAGCCCGTTCTTTCGGCGGACGCGTGCGCGGCACTCGCGGCGAGCTACGACGACGACGCGTCGTTCCGTTCGACGGTCGTGATGGCGCGGCACGGATTCGGGCGCGGCGAATATCGCTATTTCGCCTATCCGCTGCCCAAGCGCGTGGCGGAGCTGCGCGAAGCGCTCTATGCACGGCTCGCCCCCATCGCCAATGCGTGGCACGAAAAACTCGGCAAGCCCGAGCGTTTTCCGGCGACGCATGCGGCGTTTCTGGCGACGTGCGCGGCTGCCGGCCAATCGCGGCCCACGCCCTTGCTGCTGCGCTACCGCACCGGCGACTACAATTGCATGCACCAGGACCTCTACGGTGCCGTGCATTTCCCGATCCAGGCGGCGTTTCTCCTGTCGCAGCCTGCCGTCGATTTCTCGGGCGGCGAATTCGTGCTCGTCGAACAGCGCCCGCGCCAGCAGAGCCGCGCGCATGTGGTCCCGCTCGCGCAAGGGGCGTGCGTGCTGTTTGCAGTCGACGAGCGCCCGGCAGTTGGGACCCGCGGTGTCTATCGCGTGAAGATGCGCCACGGCGTGGCCGAAATCGGCAGCGGCCAGCGCCACACGCTGGGCGTGATCCTGCACGACGCGGCGTGAGGCGTTACGTGCCGCAGAAGGTTGCTTCGACGATTTCGTGCGGCAAAGGCGGGGCGGCATAGCGCGCGGCATGGTCTTGCGGCGCATAGGGTGCCGCGACCACGCGCAGCAACGCGTCGAGCGGTTCGAGATCGCCGTTGATCTCGGCCGCCGCCAACGCTTCTTCGACCAAATGGTTGCGCGGAATGTAAAGCGGATTGACCGCATCCATGCCCGCGCGCACATCGGCCAAGGTGCGGCTTTCGGCAGCGAGGCGTTTGCGCCATTCGGCGACCCAGGCTTCGAGCCCCTCAGGCATGGGGCCGTCGCCAAGATGGGCAGCCAGATGCCGGAAGGTCAGCGTGAAATCGGCCTTGTGGTTCGCCATCGCAGCCAACAGCCCGTCGATCAGCGACGCATCGTCCGGCAGTGCCGTGGCAAGCCCGATCTTGGCGCGCATGCGCGCGAGATAGGCGTCTTCGAAAAGCCCCGCAAACGCGTCGATCGCGGCTTGCGCGCTGGCGACAGCCGCGTCTTCGTCCTCGCCCAAGAGCGGAGCCAAGGCTTGCGCCAGTCGCGCCATGTTCCAATGCGCGATGCGCGGCTGGTTGGCATAGGCGTAGCGTCCCTGATGGTCGATCGAGCTGAACACGGTCGCGGGATGGTAGTCGTCCATGAAGGCGCACGGGCCGTAATCGATCGTCTCGCCGGCGATCGACATGTTGTCGGTATTCATCACGCCATGGATGAAACCGACCGCCATCCAACGCGCGATCAGATCGGCCGTGCGCGCGACCACGCCGTCCAAGAAGGCGCGATAGGGCTCGGCCGCGTTTGCGGCAGCCGGATCGTGGCGCTGGATTGCGTAGTCGGCGAGCGCTTTGACGGCCTCGCCGTCGCCGCGTGCGGCAAAAAACTCGAACGTGCCCACGCGGATATGGCTTTTGGCCACGCGCGCGAGCACGGCCCCCGGCAGGATCTGCTCGCGAAACACGCGCTCGCCGGTTGCCACGGCCGCAAGCGTGCGCGTGGTGGGGATGCCCAACGCGGCCATCGCTTCGCTGACGACATATTCGCGCAAGACCGGGCCCATTGCGGCCCGCCCATCGCCGCCGCGCGAATAGGGCGTGCGGCCCGAGCCTTTGAGATGCAGATCGTAGCGCTGCCCGTCGGGCGCTTTGAATTCGCCCACAAGCAACGCGCGCCCGTCGCCAAGCTGCGGCGAGAAATGCCCGAACTGGTGGCCCGCATAGACAAGGGCGATGGCTGCCGCCCCCTCGGGCATCGCCGCACCCGCGAGCATCGCGACCCCGTCGGGGCTCGCAAGCCATTCGGGATCGAGCCCGAGTTTCCGCGCAAACGGCACGTTGAGGCGCAGCATTTTGGGTGCCGCCACACGCGCGGGATCCATGCGCGTGTAGAAACGTTCGGGCAAATTCATATAGCTGTTGTCGAATGCAAGCATGCGATGATTTTGCCCGAGCCGCCGCCAAAACGCCAATGGCGCGAATATCGGGCGGCCCGCTTCAAAAGCTTCGGCCGTTCGGCTAGCCTTGGCGATCTTCGCGAAAGGGCCAACGATGCGAAATCCTCCCGAGACGCGCGCACCGGTCGATGCCGACAAGCGCCGCGCGATCGCCCCGGTCGTCTGCTATCCGGTCGAGACGCTGCCGCAGCCCGACATGGCGCTCTACAAGGCCGCGCGCGCCGCACTCGAGACCGTCGAGACGCTGCGCATCGCGCCCAGGCAAGGCGGCTGCTTCAAAGTGCCGAAGGGCCATTTCTTCCGCATCCGCAGCGTCGAAGGCCCGCAAGTCGGCGATCTCAATCTGTGGAACGCAGCCGACCTTGCCGAGCGCTTCTATTCCGGCAAGACGCGCGCGCTGCATGCAACGCATCTCAGCACCGGCAACCGGCTATGGTCGTGCTTTCCGCATCTGCGGCCGATGGCCACCATCACGCACGACACGCTCGACTGGTACGGCGTCGACGCCTTTGGCGGGCGCATCCACGACGTGATCGGCACGCGCTGCGATCCCTACACGCACAATCTTCTGTCGGGCGGCGGCGAATACCACCATTGCTGCCATTCGAACCTGAGCCGCGCGCTTGCAGCATTGCTGCAGCAGCCGGTGCGCGCCGTCGAAAACCACGTGCACGACGTTTTCAACGTGTTCATGTGCACGGGCTTCACCAAAGACACCGGCCAGTATTTCACCAAGGCAACGCCGGTGCGGCCCGGCGACTTCATCGAGTTTTTCGCCGAGATCGATCTGATTGGCGCGCTCTCGGCGTGCCCGGGGGGCGATTGCTCGACCGTGCAGGCCTGCGGCGAGGCCGCGTGCCATCCGCTCGATGTGGAAATTCTGCGCCCGGCACCGGGAGCTTTGCGGGGCTGGATACCGCCCGAGTCGAGCGGCTACTCGCGAAACCACGCGCCGTAGCCGATTTGCGTCGCAATTTGCGAACTGCCCTTGCGAGTCGGTGCGCTTCCCGGCAGAGTTTGCGCCCCTTACCCCCCGAACGGAGGCAATTGGCCATGACCGACATTCTCGACGGCGCTGCCGCACAGTCCCCGGCCGCGCCGCTGACGCAGGCCGACATCGACGGCCGCATCTTCGAACTCTACGACGAGTATTGCCATGGCGGCATCGACCGGCGCACCTTCCTGCAGCGTGCGGCGGTCGTGACCGTCGGCGGGCTTGCGATGGCGCAGGCTTTGTTCCCGCGCTACGCCGACGCGCAGACGATCTCCTTCACCGATCCGCGCATCAAGGCAAGCTACGTCACATATCCCTCGCCCGGCGGATCGTCGGGCACGATGCGCGGCTATCTGGTGCAGCCCACGGGCACGGGGCCGTTCCCGAGCGTGCTCGTGATCCACGAAAATCGCGGCCTCAACCCGTACATCGAAGACGTGGCGCGCCGTGCGGCAGCCGAGGGGTTCCTCGCCCTTGCACCGGACGGGCTTTCGCCGGTCGGCGGCTATCCCGGCAACGACGACGACGGCCGCACGCTGCAGGCGAGCCTCGATCCCGCCAAGCTGCGCACCGACATGCTGAACAGCGCGCGCTTCGTGAAGGCGCACGCACTCTCGAACCGCAAGCTCGGCATCACCGGCTTCTGCTGGGGCGGCGGGGCAACGAACTTCCTTGCAGCCACGATGGGGGCCGACGTGCAGGCCGCGATCCCGTACTACGGGGCAGCCCCCGAGACGTCGTCGGTCGCGTCGATCAAGGCGGCGGTGCAGGTGCACAATGCCGAGAACGATCCCGGCATCAACAATCTGTGGCCCGGCTACGAGGCAGCACTGAAGGCGGCGGGCGTGTCGTACGAGCACCATTCCTATCCCGGCACGATGCACGGCTTCCACAACAACTCCACACCGCGCTTCAACGAAGCCATGGCAAAGCTCGCCTGGGACCGCACCGTGGCGCATTTCAAGAAGCACCTGGCCTGACGAATCGCCGCAAGGCGCGAGAGGGGGCGTCTTCCGGACGCCCCCTTTTTTTTCAGCCCGGTGAAAAAATCGGAAAACTCACGCCGACGGCCCAAGCGAGGATGAGGCCGAGGGCGAGACCCGTCGCGGCCGGCGACTGCGTGCGCCGCCCGACCCAGCCCGCCATCGTTCCGAACACGGCGAAAAACAGCACGATGACGGGAATGATGATGAGCAGGAAAAACAGGCGCTCGAAATCGAGCGCGACGGCAGCGCCCAACGACGCCAGAAACGCCAGCCGTGCCGCTGCCACGCGCCAAACGCGCGCGCGTCCGCCTTGGGTCGCGAGGCTGTCGGCGAGCATGTAGGGGATCGCACCGACCGCGATCGCCGCAACGATCGGCAGGCGCGCGGCATTCGGCATGAACGAGGCCGCGTAGCGGTCGAGCGCACCGCCGAACACGAAGATGCCGTAGAGGGCAAAAGCGAGTGCGGCCGCCCACGCGACACGGCCGATGCGCACGCCGTTCCACGCCAGGATCGCCAGCGACAGCAACCCGTAGACGAACAGATGCACCGCCAGATAATCGGCCACGAGCACGGGCAAAAAGCGGGTGTCGAAAAGGGCGAGCAGCGGCGGCGTTATTGCGGCCGGTGCGAGAATGGCGACGAGAAACGCGCGCAGCGTCACGGGCTCAGCAGGTCCGGTGCGACGCGGCAGCAAGCTCGCCAAGGGCCAAGCCATCAGCACGAGCCCTGCCATCAGCAACAAGATGGGAAGGCCCGTCGCGGCGACCGGTCCGGTGCTTGTGCGCCCGAAAACCGCATCGAGCCAGTCGCGCGACTCCTGCAACGCCGCCGCCGAATAGAGCACGCCGACATGCTCGACATTGGGGGCGGATGCCGCACGCCGAAAGTTGCCCGAAGCCGGATCGCCGATCGTGGCCCCTTCCGCCGCTGCCGGATCGGCGAGCTTGGCATTGGCAAGCGCATTGGCGCGCAGGAAGCCTTCGAATTCGCCCGAGACCATCAAAAGATTGCGCGGCGCTGTCGCCGTGACGGCTTCAGAGAACATCGAGATCGCAACGGTTGCGGCCACACGCGGGTCTTCGAGGGCCAGTCGCACGATGACGTCCGACGCCATCGAATGGCCGAGCACGGCCGCGCGCCCGTCGACGAACGGCAGGGCAAGGGCCGCATCGAGCACACGGCCGGTTTCGCGCATCAGCAATTGCGTGGTGCCGTCGATGCGCGACACGTCGCCCGACATCGGGACGGGATTGCGCCCGTGCCCTTCGAAGTCGAACGACACCGCGACGTAGCCCGCGCGCGCAAACGTGAGCGCGTAGGCTTCCATCAATTGGCGCGAGCCCGCAAAACCATGCGCGATAACCACGACCGGTGCGGGCAGCGCATCTGCTTGGCGGTAGATCGTGGCGGGTGTGCTACCCACCGCAAGCGGCATTATCGTCAAATCCGAACGCGCGGCTTCGAGGTTCCAAACGCTTGTGCCGCACAGCAGAAGCCCCGCAAGCGCTGCAATCACATGCCGCGCGCGCATGGGCTTCAAACCGCGACCGCGCTCGCCATCATGCCAAGCACGTAAAGCGGCACGCCGAACCCGCTGTACCAATAGGCCTGCCCGACCGGATCGCGCAGCAGCCGCTGCATCATCAGGATTTGGCCGCCGAGCAACGCTATGACGATGCAGGCTTCGATCGGTCGGCCCCAGCTCAGCAGCATCAAAATGACGACGATCTGCGGCAGCGCCATGATCGCACACGCGGCCATCGCCGCGCGTTCGGGTCCAAGCATCACGGGCAGCGAGCGAATGCCCATTTCGCTGTCGCCCTTGATGGCTTTGAAGTCGTTGAGCGTCATGATGCCGTGCGCCCCCGCCCCGTAGAGCAGAGCAAGTGCGAGAATCTCGGGGGTCGGCAAAGCGCCGCCGAGCATGGCGGCCGCGCCTGTGATCCAGGCAAGGCTTTCGTAGGAGAAGCCGCACGCGGCATTGCCGAGCCAGCCATTGCGCTTCAAGCGCAGCGGCGGTGCCGAGTAGGCCCACGCAAAGAAGAGCCCCGCCACCGTCGCAACGACGACCCACGTGCCGAGCGTTGCGGCCACGAGCAGCGACAGCACCGACCAGACGCCCGCGATATAGAGCCCCCATTTGCCCGGAATGCGGCCCGACGGGATCGGCCGGTGCGGCTCGTTGATCGCATCGACGTCGCGGTCGTACCAATCGTTGATGGCCTGGCTCATCGCACAGACGAGCGGACCTGCGAGCACGATGCCGGCAAGGGCGATGTACCAATTGGCGAGGATCGGCGCGCCCGACGACACGACGCCGCACGTGAACGCCCACATCGGCGGAAACCACGTGATCGGCTTCAGCAGCTCGAGTACGGCCGACGGAGCCGGATAGGTCGGGCGCTGGGCGGCGGCGTTCGGCATGTCGGCGCGTCAGCCGCCTGTCATGAGCCAGAGAAATTGAGATTCGTCACGAGCCAACCTTTCGTCCGTACTGTACGGCGAAAACAGCAATCGACCTATGTTGCTCACGATAAGTGAGATTCGAAGTCGTTTGCATCAGAGAAACGAGATTCGACAGCTAAGCGCCGGAAATTCAACGGCTTATCGCCTTCGATTTGAACAGCCGTGATCGACTGATTCTGCCGCCTGACCATTTCCCGAACTCATTTTCACGAATGAGGCGCGGATCGGCATCCAGATTGCCTGAGCCAGAGTCGCATGCGCTCAACCGCGTAACCTCACGGGCTGAGGGCAGGAATTCGCTGGGTTTGGGATTCCCCAATCGCATGAAGTCCGAAACACCACGCTCTAAAGATCGCAGCGAAACCGCCGCAGAGAGCTGGCTCGGAGAATCTGCACAGCGGCAAAAGTAGCGTTTCTGTCTAACGGCGACCATGCGAGGGTAGCGGCGCTTTTGTTGCAAAGGATGAAATTTGGCAAGTACGATGCGCGCGTGAAAGATATGGTGCATGCAAGCGCAATGTGGAAGTCGAATAGACCCGCCTTCCTCGATGATGCAAAAAGAACCCAAAACGGCACGCGCATGAAAAACATCGCAATCGGCATTATTGGCGCGGGGTTGATTGGCCGCAAGCATCTGGCGGAAATCTCGACGCATCCAGATTTCGACCTTGTCGGAATCGCGGACATCAACGCCGAACAGGTTGCAGCCGAAAATCCTGCAGCACGTGTCTTCGCCGATTTCCGGCAGATGCTCGACGAAGCCCGGCCGAAGGCCGTAATCGTCGCGTCGCCGAACCAGATGCATGCGGAAAACGGGGTGGAATGCGCCCGCCGCGGCATCCATATCCTGATCGAGAAACCGATAACGGACACGCTCGAGTCGGCCGCCACATTGGTCGCCGAGGTCCGCAAAGCCGGTATCCGAACCCTTGTCGGGCACCATCGCCGTCACCATCGGCAGGTCGCGACGGTGCGATCGCTGATCGGCGAGGGTCGGATCGGAAACATCGTTGGCGTCTCCGCTATTTGGGCAACCTACAAGCCCGATTCCTATTTCAAGGTCGCTCCCTGGCGGACGCAAGCGGGCGGCGGACCGGTTCTGATCAATCTCATCCACGAGATCGATTTTCTGCGGTTCGCTGTCGGCGAAATCGTCGCCATCAGCGCGACGCTCTCGAACCGCCGGCGCGGCTTCGCAGTCGAAGACACGGCCGCCATCCTGATCGAATTCGAAAACGGGGCGCTCGGGACCTTTCTCCTCAGCGACAGCGCCGTCTCGCCATGGACGATGGAGCAAGGGCTCGGCGAGTCTCCAGCGTTCCCATCCAGCGGCGAAAGCAGCTATCGCCTCGTCGGCAGTCGCGGCGCGCTCGAATTTCCAAATTTGGTCGAGTGGACACAAGCTGGGGGCGAGCCGAACTGGAATCGGCCGGCCCATGCGCAGCAGCTCAATGTCCCAACGATCAACCCTTACGCCGCTCAGCTCGATCATTTCCGCGATGTGATTCGCGGCGCGGTGCCGTCCATTCAATCCGTCGAAGACGGTGCGCGCACGCTGGTCGCGACGCTCGCCGTCAACGAGGCTTCCTTGGCCGGCAAGCGGATCGATCTGCGCGAACGCTATGCAGGCGTTGTGCCGTGACCGCAACGGGCGAAGACGCACGACATCACGCCGGCATCGCCCTGGGCGAACAACCGCAGGGGCTCTACACGTCGAGGTTGGCGACTTTGAGCGCGTTCTCGACGATGAAGTCGCGGCGCGGTTCGACGACGTCGCCCATCAGCGTGGTGAACACGCCGTCGGCGTCGGCCGTGTCGGCGACTTTCACCTGCAACAGGTGGCGCGCTTGCGGGTCGAGCGTGGTCTGCCAAAGCTGCTCGGGGTTCATTTCGCCCAGACCCTTGTAGCGCTGGAAGGTGAGGCCTTTTTTGCCCGCTTCCAGCACCGTGTCGATGAGCTTGATCGGTCCCGCCACGTCGATCGGGCTGCGATCTTTGGTCTCGAGCCGCGCCCGGCGCTGGTAGAGCGCTTGCAACTCGGCCGCCATCTCGACAAGACGGCGCGCTTCGACCGAATTGATCGTAACGGGATCGATCGAGGCGCGGTCGATCTCGCCGCGCAATTTGCGTTCGAACTGCAGGACCCCGCCTTCGACGCGGCCGGTCCAGCCGCGCTCGGTTTCGGGGGCAAGCACGTTGAGGCGCGTGGCGATCACCTCGGCGACCTGATGGGCTTGGCTTGCGTCGGCCGTAAAGCGCGGATCGAGCGCGCCCAAGATTGCGGCCTGCTCGACTGCGTCGCGCGAGCCCACGCGCCGTGCGAGTGCGAGAATCATGGATTTGGCCGCGCGCGCGCGCTCGACCGCCGCGCGCAGATCTTCGCCCGCGCGCATGGCACCGTCCGCACCGGTCAAGGTCATGCCCTCGATGCCGCCCGCGATCAGATGGTCTTCCATCGCGCGCTCGTCCTTTAGATAGACTTCGGACGAGCCTTTCTTGACCTTGTAGAGCGGCGGCTGGGCGATATAGACGTAGCCCTTCTCGATCAGGTCGCGCATCTGGCGGTAGAAGAACGTCAGCAGCAGCGTGCGGATGTGGCTGCCGTCCACGTCGGCGTCGGTCATGATGACGATCTTGTGGTAGCGCGCCTTGGCGACGTCGAATTCCTCGGTGCCGATCCCCGTCCCGATCGCGGTCACAAGGGTGCCGATTTCGGCCGAGGACAGCATCTTGTCGAGGCGTGCACGCTCCACATTCAGGATCTTGCCCTTGATCGGCAGGATCGCCTGATAGGCGCGGTTGCGCCCTTGCTTGGCCGATCCGCCGGCGGAATCGCCTTCGACGATGAAGAGTTCGGACTTGGCCGGATCGCGCTCCTGGCAGTCGGCGAGCTTGCCGGGGAGCGAGGCCATGTCGAGTGCGCCCTTGCGGCGCGTAAGTTCGCGCGCCTTGCGGGCGGCCTCGCGCGCGGTTGCGGCTTCGACGATCTTCTGCACGATGCGCTTGGCGTCGGCCGGATGTTCGTCGAACCATTGCGTGAGCTTGTCGTTGCAAATCTGCTCGACGACGGGGCGAACCTCGGACGAAACCAGCTTGTCCTTGGTTTGCGACGAGAATTTGGGATCGGGCACCTTGACCGACAGCACGCAGGTGAGCCCTTCGCGCGCGTCGTCGCCGGTCAGCGAAACTTTTTCTTTCTTGCCCGCATTCTCGCCCGCCACGCGCGCGATGGTGCGCGTAAGCGCACCGCGGAAGCCCGCGAGATGCGTGCCGCCGTCTTTCTGCGGGATGTTGTTCGTGAAGCACAGCATCGTCTCGTGGTAGGCGTCGGTCCATTCCATCGCCACTTCGACCGTGATGCCGTCCTTCTCGCCCTTCATCGTGACGGGCGCATGGATCGCCTGCTTGGAGCGGTCGAGATAGCGCACGAACGCTTCGATGCCGCCTTCGTAATGCAGCTCGACGCGCTTGGGCTCCACGCCGCGCGCATCCGACAGCACGAGCCGCACGCCCGAATTGAGGAACGCCAACTCGCGCAAGCGATGCTCGAGCGTGTCGAAATCGAACACGGTCTTGGTGAAAGTTTCGACCGAAGGCAGGAACGTGACTTCCGTGCCGCGCTCGGTGCCCGCGGGGCCGACTTCGGCGAGCGGGGCCACGGCCACGCCGTGGCGGAATTCCATCGCGTAGGCTTTGCCGCCGCGCCAGATGCGCAAGGTCAGCACCTGCGAAAGCGCGTTCACGACCGACACGCCCACGCCGTGCAGGCCGCCCGAAACCTTGTAGGAATTCTGGTCGAATTTTCCGCCCGCATGCAGCTGGGTCATGATGACTTCGGCCGCCGACACGCCTTCTTCGGCATGGATGTCGGTCGGGATGCCGCGGCCGTTGTCGCGCACCGTGACCGAGCCGTCGGCATTGAGGGTGACGCCGATCGAATCGCACCAGCCCGCCAGCGCTTCGTCGATCGCATTGTCGACGACTTCGTAGACCATGTGATGCAGGCCCGTGCCGTCGTCGGTGTCGCCGATATACATGCCCGGGCGCTTGCGCACGGCGTCGAGGCCGCGCAGCACCTTGATGGAATCGGCACCGTAAGCGGCCGATGCGTCTTCAAGGGTGGTGGCGGGGATGTTCTTGGCGGGTTCGGTCATGTCGATGTCTCGCAGTCTTTCAGGCGGCAACGATGCCGCCCGCCTCGACGCGCAGCAGATGCGCGCGTCCGGCGAGCGGGGCAAAAGCTTCGGGATCCGCACCGCTCGCCCAGAATTGCGCGCCAAGGGCGAACAATTCTTCGAACAGATGGGTGCGGCGGGCGGGATCGAGATGGGCGGCGATTTCGTCGAGCAGCAGCAAGGGCGGCGTACCGCGCTCGGCCGCGAGCTCGCGCGCATGCGCAAGCACCAGCGACACCAGCAGCGCTTTCTGTTCGCCCGTCGAAAGCTGGGCAGCCGGCGCATTCTTCTCGCGCCACGTGACGGCCAAATCGCCGCGATGCGGACCGAAGGCGGTGGTCCCGCTCTGCGCGTCGCGGCCGCGGTCGGAGGCTAGGCGCGCACGCGCAAAATCCTCGAGCGCCAAAGCGGGCATGGTCGCACACAAGGTTTCGATTTCGCCGGCGAGCCCCAAAGACGGCGTCGGGAACGGTCCCACATTCGCGCACGCGGCACGGTCGAGGCGTGCCACAAGCTGGGCGCGCGCGATCGCGATGGCCACACCGTGGCGGGCCAGCGAATCCTCAAGGGCGGCAAGCCAGTCGCCGTCGGCACTGCCGTCGGCCAACAGGCGCGCGCGCTCGCGCAGCGCATGCTCGTAGGAGGCGACTTGCGTCGCGTGTTCGGGGTCGAACGCGTAGGCGAGCCGGTCGAGGAAACGGCGACGCGCCCCCGCCCCGTCGGCGAACAGCCGGTCCATCTCGGGCGTGAGCCACACGACGGCGAGATGGGCAGCGAGCCCCGCCTGCCCGCGCATCGGCTTGCCGTCCACGCGCACGACGCGTTTTTCGCCTTCGCCGCGCCCGGTGCCGATACGCACCGTGTCGCCTTGCGTGGCAAGTTCGGCCGAAACCGCCCACGGGTTTTGCGCCCCGTGGCACTCGACCTCGCGCCCGCGCGCACGGCGCAAGCCCCTGCCGGGGGCGAGAAACGACAAGGCTTCGAGCAGATTGGTTTTGCCTGCCCCGTTCGGGCCGACGAGGGCCACGGGGCCTGCCGGGACCTGCAGATGCAGTTCGCGGTAGCTGCGAAACTCGACGAGATCGAGCCGCGTGACGGCCAAGGACGCACGCGAAAGCCCGGCCTGCGCCGGAAAAGCCACGATGCGGGCGTGTACCGCCGTCACATCAAACGCGCATCGGCATGAGGACGTAGAGCGCACTCGCATCGGCCGAATCGCCGAGGATCGTGGGCGAAGCCGCATCGGCCATCTTGAACGCCGCGTTCTCGCCCTCGAGCTGCTCGGCGATGTCGAGCAGATAGCGTGCGTTGAAACCGATCTCGAGGGCCGCCCCTTGGTAGGCGATTTCGATTTCTTCGCTGGCCGTCCCGGCATCCGGGCTGTTGGCGGTCAAGGTCAGCAGATTCTTCGACAAAGCGAGCTTCACCGCGCGCGACTTCTCGGTCGAGATCGTGGCCACGCGATCGACCGCAGCGGCGAACAGGCGACGGTCGACTTCCATCGCCTTGTCGTTGCCCGACGGGATCACGCGCTCGTAGTCAGGGAACGCGCCGTCGATGAGTTTCGAGACGAGGACGGCTTCGCCGAAGGCGAAGCGCACGCGCGTGTCGGACAAAGTGACCTGCACCGACCCTTGCGCCTCGTCGATGAGCTTGCGCAATTCCATCACGGTCTTGCGCGGCAGGATGACGCCGGGGATATTCTCGGCCCCTTCGGGCAGCGGCATTTCGATGCGCGCCAGACGATGGCCGTCGGTCGCGACCGCGCGCAGCACCTTGACGCCGTTCGAGCTTGCCGCATGCAGATAGATGCCGTTGAGATAGTAGCGCGTCTCTTCGGTCGAGATCGCAAAGCGCGTCTTGTCGATGAGGGTCTTGAGGTCGCCGGCACCGATCTCGAACGCGTGCGGCAATTCGCCCGCCGCCATTTTCGGGAAATCGTCGGCCGGCAACGCGGCAAGGCCGAAGCTCGAGCGGCCCGCGCGCAACGCGACTTGGCCCTTCTCAGCCGACCATTCGAGGCCGACTTGGCTGCCCTCGGGCAATTTGCGCACGATTTCATAGAGCGTGTGCGCCTGCACGGTTGCAGAGCCCGGCTTGGCGATTTCGGTTGCCACTGTTTCGACGAAGGCCACGTCCATGTCGGTCGCGGTCAACGACAACTTGCCCGCACCGCCCTTGGCCGCCGAGGCTTCGAGCAGCACGTTCGACAGGATCGGGATCGTGTTGCGGCGTTCGACCACGCTCTGGATATGGCCCAGCGCCTTCAGCAAAGCGGCGCGCTCGATCGTGATTTTCATAGCGGAAACAATCTCGGCAAAAGGGTTGTCGCGCGAATCGAAATTTCTGTGCCCGAGTATAGCAGAACCGTATGCCGACAAAAGCCCCGCAATCGCCGAAGGAGCCCTCGAAAAGCTGCTATTTCAGGGCTTTGCGCGCAAGCTCGGCCAGTGCAATGCGGATTGCCGCAAGCTGCAGGCGCAAGCCCATCGAGGCGGCTTTTTCCGGCCCCTCGAGGGTGCCGCGGCGCAGGGCGTCGGCGACCATTTCAGGCGTGGCCGGCACATGCAGGAATCCGCACGGGCGGCCCTCGGCGCGCCCCACGAGATGGTAGAGCACGGCATTGCACAGATACCGCCCTGCATCGTCCGAAACGCGGGCCGGAATGCCGGCTGCCAGCAGGCGCTTTAGGATCGCGGGATAAGGCAGGCTGCCGCTGCGCGTGGCAGGCCCGCCGCGCAGGATCTTGCCGGTCGGGCTCTTGCCGTCATTGTCGGGAAACGGGAATTTGAGCGCGTTTTGCGCCGTGCGCTCGAGCCGGATGCAGCTCTCGCCGCCCGCAAGCCCAAGGGCCAGGATCGCGACCGGCTGGACTTCGTCGAGGACCGCATCGAGGGCGGCTTCGATCTTGCCGATCGAAACCGGCAGCACGCGGCCGACGATGCGCGCGTCGCCCGCCCAGTCGCCGTCGAGGCGCTTGGCAAGGCTTTCGGTCGGGTTGGTGCGATGCGGCCCGAACGCCTCGAACCCCGTCAGCAGCACACGCGGGGCGCGCGCCGCCACGGTCAGGCCTCCAGCATGCGCCGCAGCAATTCGACGTCTTCGCTGAACGCCGCGTCGGCCGCGCGCAGCTCGTCGATCTTGCGCACCGCGTGCATCACGGTCGTGTGGTCGCGGCCGCCGAATTTGCGGCCGATCTCGGGCAGCGAACGGCTGGTCAATTGCTTGGCCAGATACATCGCGACCTGGCGCGGGCGGGCGACTTGGCGGGCCCGGCGCGGCGAGTGCATGTCGGCCAAGCGGATCGCGAAATGCTCGGCGACTTTCTTCTGGATTTCTTCGATCGTCACGCGGCGATCGGAGGCGCGCAGCAGATCGTGCAGCACTTCCTGCGCACTCTCGAGCCCGATCGGCCGGCCCACGAGCGTGGAGTGTGCGACGATGCGGTTCAGCGCCCCTTCGAGCTCGCGCACGTTGGCGACGATTTTGTGGGCGAGGAACTCGAGCACCTTGGGCGGCATCGGCGTGCCGAGTTTTTCGGCTTTCGACTGCAGGATCCCGAGGCGCAGCTCGTAGGTCGTGGGATGGATGTCGGCCACGAGGCCCCAGCCGAGGCGCGAGCGCACGCGGTCTTCGAGGCCTTCGAGATCGGCCGGGCTCTTGTCGGCCGACAGCACGATCTGCTTGTTCTGGTCCACGAGCGCGTTGAAGGTGTGGAAGAATTCTTCCTGCGTGGCGTCCTTGCCGGAGATGAACTGCACGTCGTCCACGAGCAGCACGTCGACCGAGCGGAACTGCTCCTTGAAGGACATCGTGTCCTTGAAGCGCATCGCGCGAATGAACTGGTACATGAATTTTTCGGCCGACAGATACACCACGCGGCGCTGCGGATTGCGCTTGCGGATGTGCCAGGCCATCGCGTGCATGAGATGCGTCTTGCCGAGGCCCACGCCGCCATAGAGGAACAGCGGGTTGAACGGCACCTTGCCTTCGTCGGCCACGCGGCGCGCGGCGGCGGCGGCAAACTCGTTCGACTTGCCTTGCACGAAGGTTTCGAACGTAAAGCGCGGATCGAGAGGTGCCCCGAAGCTTTCGACGTCGTCCTGCGTGCGGCCGATCATCGCGGTCTGGAGTGCTGTCTGCGCCGCAGTGCCTGCGGCCTGCGGCGATGCGGCCGTGCGGTTCGTCGCCTGGCCGTTCGCACTCGACTGCGCATTGGCGCTGCCGTAGAGGTTGCGTGCACCGGCCGACGCGGTCGGGCGCTGGGCCGTGCCGGTGGCCGGGACCGGTGCGGGGGCTTGGTTGCCGGCGGCGGCCTGGACGAGGATCTCGACCGTGCGCACCATTTTGTTTTCGGCACGCCACAAGGTCTTGATGCGGTCGGCGTAATGCTGGCGCACCCAATCCTGCATGAAGCGCGTGGGCACCGCGATGCGGGCGACACCGTCGTCGATGCCGATCAGCGTCAGCGGCTTCAGCCAGCTTTTGTAGGCGGCTTCGCCGAACTCGCCTTTGAGGCGGGCGCGCACGCGCACCCATTGGGCTTCCAAGGAGGGACCGAAATCTTGCGGACGCATGGCGGCTACTCCTGCGTCCAGGCAAGGCCGGCGGCTTTCCAGCCGCCCGACTGGCCGCGATGGCCGGCCGCATCGCGGTCGCCCTCGAAGCCGCCCGCAAGATTGTAGGCGCGGGTGAACCCGTTCGACGTCATCGCGATCGCCGCCGATTTCGACCGGCCGCCCGAGCGGCACAGGAAAATCGCCGGCGCGTCTTTTTCGACCGCACTCGCGATCGCGGCCGCAAAATGCGGATTGGGCACCATCTGCGCGCGGCCGTCCGAGCTCGTCGTGTAGTTCTGCCACGAAACATAGAGCGGCGCCTTGCCGAGCGAGGCGAGGCTCGCCACGCCCACGAACGTCCATTCCGCACGGCTGCGCACGTCGATCAAAACGGCGTTCTTCTCGCCCGCCAGAATGTCCCACGCTTCGCGCGGCGAAAGATCGCCGGCATAGCCCATCTCTTGGCCGTCGCCTGCGGCCCGCTCTGCTGATTTCGCCGTATCGCCCATCGTACCCAACCGTTCTGTCGTCTCGTCGCCCGATCTTAACCCACGCAAATGCAAACTGCGTGCTCGGGGTCTTTCTCGTATGCCAGTTTTTTACGCGCGCTGCCGAAGGCCGCAGGCCGAACGGCTCGGCGGCTTTGCGCGCGACAGGGAATGCGCAACATTCCCTGGTTGGCGCGTCAGCTGAAAGCTGAGCGGCGCGTTCGCGCGCGATAGGCGGTCAAACGCCGGTCGAAAAAGCAGCGGTCGAAAAGCGAGCGACGGCGGGCGGCAAGCGCATCGGAATTGTTCACGGGAGCAGACCCCTGTCGTTGCGTCTGTTGGCGTTCAGACTTTTTGTGTTTGTGCGCGGCCGATGCGCGCGGCTTTTTGGCGAGAGCGAAACGCGACGAATTTTCGAACATCCAACCCATCGTCTCGTCCTGCTTTCCTCGCGCGCCCTTGCCGAGGGGGCGCAAAACTCGATCGGCTTTTCGTCGGCACCGCACGCACTCAAGCTACGCTCGACAACGCAAGCTACACTCGAGAGCGCAAGTTCGCGGCGTCACGAAGACGCAAAATAAAACACGGCGCCTGTCCGCAAGCAACAGGTCCGTTGTGCGAACAAGCGAATCGCATCGCGTGTGGCACGGATACGACGCGCGGAATTTTTGAAATTTTATTTGCGGCGAATGGAGAAAACTTCACGCGCGCTTTCGCACGCGGAGATTCAATGACTTGCGCGGCGCTGCGCGTGCAAAGCGGCAAGTTCGCGGACGGCGTTTGCGCGACTGCGAAACCGTCGCCCGAAAAATCAAGCGCCGTCTTCGAAGATTCGAAGACGGCGCTTTGTCGTCTGGAAGATTTTCGCGCGCAAGGAATTGCGAGCGAGGCAGGTGCGGTGCGTTAGGCTTTGATCGCCTTGATGCGCGCCGACAGCCGCGAGATTTTGCGCGACACGGTGTTCTTGTGCACGATGCCGACCTTGGCGGTGCGCATCAAAATCGGCTGAGCGGCTTTGAGCGCGGCGGCGGCGGCGGCCTTGTCGCCGGACGCGATCGCTTCTTCGACCTTCGTCACGTACGTGCGCATGCGGCTGATGCGCGTGCGGTTCACTTCCGTGCGGCGCAGCGTCTGGCGCGCGGCCTTCTTTGCGGACTTGGTATTCGCCATGGTCTTTCGATCTTTCGGTTGCAGCAAGCCGGTCGTTCGCCGACAGGCCTGCTTTTCGTTCAAAGGGGTCTTCGCGGCAGCCGCCGGGACCGCCCAAAAAGGTCGCGCGTTATAGCCCCCCGGGCAGGGGGCGTCAACCCCGGCGCCCGGCCCGGCCGATCAGCGGTTTTTCCAGACCGGCGGGCGCTTTTCGACGAAGGCGGCCATGCCTTCTTTCTGGTCTTGCGTGGCGAAGGTCGCGTGGAACACGCGCCGCTCGAATTTGAGACCCTCGGCAAGGGTGGTCTCATAGGCGCGGTTGACCGCTTCTTTGGCCATCATGACGATGGGCAACGACAGGCCCGCGATCTTTTCGGCCGTCTTGGCGGCCTCGGCGAGGAGGTCGGAAGCCGGCACCACGCGGCTCACGAGGCCCGTCCGCTCGGCTTCGGCCGCATCCATCATGCGGCCCGTGAGGCACATGTCCATCGCCTTGGATTTGCCCACAAAACGCGTGAGGCGCTGGCTGCCGCCAGCCCCCGGGATCGTGCCGATCGTGATTTCGGGCTGGCCGAATTTGGCGGTGTCGGCGGCGATGATGAAGTCGCACATCATCGCAAGCTCGCAGCCGCCGCCAAGGGCGAACCCTGCGACCGCCGCCACGATCGGCTTGCGGCAGGTGGTCACGCGCTCCCAGCCCTTGGTGATGAAGTCGGCGAGATAGACGTCCATATAGGTGGACGTCGCCATCTCCTTGATGTCGGCCCCGGCCGCGAAGGCACGCTCGGAGCCGGTCAGCACGATGCAGCCGATATTGGGATCTGCCTCGAACGCGTCGAGTGCTTGGCCCAGCTCGACGATCAGGGCCGCACACAGGGCGTTGAGCGCCTTGGGCCGGTTCAGCGTGACGAAGCCGACCTTGCCCTTGGTTTCGACCAGGATGTTTTCGTAGGCCATCGGCGCAATCCTCATTCGGGTGTCAGAAAAAAGCGGACCTTCACGGTGCCGCGCGCATCGGGCGGATCGGCGTCGATCGCGAGCTTCTCGCCCTCGCGCACGAACACGTTGCCCGTCGTCGCACGCCGCCAGCCGAGTTCGAGCAACGTGCGCGCATAGAACGACGCAACCGCCCCCGCCGGCACGCGGCCCTCGGCGAGCGCTTCGACCACGCGCCCTTGCGGACTGTCGAACACGCTTGAATCGCCCGTCTGCGCCAGGCCCGGCATCAACGGCAGATCGTCGATACCGTCCACGAAACTTTGTGCAGCCGCGGGCAAAGCCAGAAGCAGCAACCCGAGCACCAGCGTGGCAAGCATGCGCATGGCGTCTTTCATACGTCAGCGCTGGCGCTTGGGACAATAGAAAGTCGAGCGCCCGGACTGCACGATGCGCTTGACGCTTTTGCCGCAATCGCAGCCGGGGCATTTCTGGCCCTCGCGGTCGTAGACGCGCCATTGATGCTGGAACCAGCCAAGCTCGCCCGAGGCTTGCACATAATCGCGCGCCGACGAGCCGCCGGCTTTGATCGCGTCTTCGAGCGTCGCTTTGATCGCAGCGCACAAAGCGACCGCGCGCGGCCCCTTCACGGTCGAGGCTTTGCGCAAGGGACTGAGTCCCGCCCGGAACAGCGCTTCGCACACATATATATTGCCGAGCCCCGCCACATTGCGCTGGTCGAGCAAGGCTGCTTTGAGCGGGCTCTTGGTGTGGGCGAGCGCTTGTTCGAGGCGGGCCGCATCGAACGCCGCATCGAGCGGCTCCGGCCCCAGCTCGGCAAAACGTTTGTCGGCGGCAAGGTCGGCCGTGTCGAGCGCGTCGATCACGCCGAAACGGCGCGGATCGGTGAAGCGGATCGTCGCACCGGCATCGGTGACAAAATCGACATGGTCGTGCGGCCCCGGCGCTGGGGCGTCGCCAGGCAGCAGCACGAGGCGGCCCGACATGCCAAGATGCACAAGCACGCTGGTGCCGCGATCGAGGCCGAGCACGATCCATTTGGCGCGACGTTCGACGGCCTGCACCACGGCCCCCGTCGCGCGCTGCACAAAATCGGGTGCTATCGGCGTGCGGATATCGGCGCGACGCAAGGTCACGCGTGCGAGGCGCTGCCCTTGCAGGTGCGGGCGCAGGCCGCGCACCACGGTTTCGACTTCGGGCAGTTCGGGCATGGTCCCGCCACCCTGCCCAACTGTTCTCCCAATTTCCAGTGCGGCTTGCTATGGTGCGCCCGCCAATGTCCCAAGCTTCTGACGAAACGACCCATTTCGGCTTCCGCGAAGTGCCCAAGACCGCCAAGGCGGGCTTGGTGCGCGAAGTGTTCGATTCCGTCGCCGGGCGCTACGACCTCATGAACGACGTGATGTCGCTGGGCGTGCACCGGCTGTGGAAACAGGCGTTCGTGCATCAAGTGGCGCCGCGAAGCCGCGAAAAATTCATCGACCTTGCGGGCGGAACCGGCGACATCGCCTTTGCGCTGGGCGAGGCCGGTGCGGACGTGACCGTGTGCGACTACAATGCGCAGATGCTGATGCAGGGCCGCAAGCGGGCCGCCGACAAGGGCGTGACCGACGGGCCGCTTTGGGTTGCGGGCGATGCGATGGCACTTCCGTTCACGTCCGCCTCGCGCGATGCGATCACGATCGCGTTCGGCCTGCGCAACGTGACCGAACCCGCCAAAGCGCTTTCCGAGATCCGCCGCGTGCTGAAGCCCGGCGGGCGCTTTTTCTGTCTTGAATTCAGCCAGGTTGCGGTCCCCGTACTCGACCGGCTCTACGACGCCTATTCCTTCAACGTGCTGCCGCGCTTGGGCCAGTGGATTGCCGGCGACGGCGATTCCTACCGCTATCTCGCCGAAAGCATTCGCCGCTTCCCGAGCCAGGACCGGCTGCTGGCGATGCTGGGCGAAGCCAAATTCGGCCAGACCGGCTATCGCAATCTTTCGGGCGGCATTGCTGCCATCCATTGGGGCTGGCGCACCTGATGTTGGGCTTCAATCTGCCCGGCCGCTTGGTGCGCATCGCAAGAATCGCGCGCACGCTCGTCGCCTACGACGCATTCGAAGCGTTGCGTCTGCCCGAATTGTCGCCGATGGCCGCACGCTTGGCCGCGAGGCTGCGGCGGCGCGATCTGCCGCAGCGCCCGGGCCAGCGCCTGGCACTCGCCTTGGCCGAACTCGGCCCCGGCTTCGTCAAACTGGGCCAGGTCTTGTCCACGCGTGCCGATCTCGTGGGCGAAGCGGTCGCGGGCGATCTTACCAACCTGCAAGACCAAGTGCCGCCGTTTGCGTTCGCCGAAATCGAAGCGACCCTCGAGCGCGAATTCGGCCGGCCATTGGCCGAGCTCTATACGTCGATCGACCGCACGGCGACCGCCGCCGCGTCGATCGCCCAGGTGCATTTTGCCGTGGCACTCGACGGGCGCGAGGTCGCGGTCAAGGTGCTGCGCCCGGGCGTCGAAGCCGCTTTTGCGCGCGACGTCGATCTGCTCGCGTGGTTCGCAAGCCTCGCCGAGCGCTTCGTGCCGAGCCTGCGCCGCTTGAAGCCGCAGGCCGTGGTCGAGACCCTGGCGCAGACCGTGCGGCTCGAGATGGATTTGCGCCTGGAAGCGGCCGCCTGCGACGAGCTTGCGCAGAATTTCAAAGACGACGCCGAATTCCGCGTGCCCAAGGTCGATTGGACGCGCACCGCCAAACGCGTGCTGACGACCGAGCGCGTGATCGGCATCCCGATCGACGAGCGCGAAAAACTGATCGAAGCGGGCCACGATCCGCAAGCGATCGTCGCCAAAGCCGCACGCGCCTTTTTCCGCCAGGTTTTCCGCGACGGCTATTTCCATGCCGACATGCATCCCGGCAACATGTTCGTGGCGGCCGACGGTGCGTTGGTCGCGGTCGATTTCGGCATCATGGGCCGCATCGACCGGCCGACGCGCATCGTGCTCGCCGACATGCTGGCAGGCTTCCTCAACCAGAACTACCGGCAGGTCGCCGAGGTGCATTTCCGCGCAGGATTCGTGCCCGCCTCGCAGGATGTGGGTGCCTTTGCCCAAGCCGCACGCGCCATCGCCGAGCCGATCCTGGGGCTGCCGCTCGAAGAGATTTCGCTCGCCCGCCTGCTCGCGCAGCTGTTCGAAGTGACCGAGCAGTTCCAGATGGAAACCCAGCCGCAATTGCTGCTGCTGCAAAAGAGCATGCTCGTATGCGAAGGCGTGGGCCGCGCCCTCGATCCGCACATCAATATGTGGACGCTCGCCCGGCCTTTGATCGAGGAATGGATGCTCGCCAATCGCGGGCCGTTGGCGCGCATCGGCTTCGGCAGCGAAGCGTTGCTCGCCCGCCTTGAAGACCTGCCCGGGCTCGTTGCCAATCTCGACCGTGCGGCCGCCCAGATCGCCGGTGGCGGTGTACGCCTGCATCCCGACACGCTGGCCGCCTTCGGTGCCGGGCGCCAAGCGCCGCACTGGCCCTGGCTCGTCGCCGGGCTCGTTTTTGGCGGGTTGGCGGTCTGGCTTTTCCACTAAGCGATTCCCTGTTGCGCGCGGTGTAGTTTGCGGTTAGATTTACCCCCTCTTTTTTGGGTAAATCGGAATGCTGACCGGCAAACGCATCCTTCTGATCATCGGCGGCGGTATCGCCGCCTACAAATCGCTCGACCTCATTCGCCGCCTGCGCGAAGGCCGTGCCACGGTGCGCTGCGTGCTCACGCCGGCCGCCAAGCAGTTCGTGACGCCGTTGTCGGTCGGCACGCTGTCGCACGAGCGCGTCTACGACGATCTGTTCGACCTCACGGCCGAGCACGAGATCGGCCATATCCGCTTGGCGCGCGAATGCGATCTTGTGCTGGTCGCCCCCGCCACCGCCGATCTGCTGGCCAAGATGGCGCTGGGGCTTGCCAACGATCTTGCCAGCACAGTGCTGCTGGCAACCGACCGGCCGATTTTCGTGGCCCCCGCCATGAACCATGTGATGTGGGCCAACGCCGCCACGCAAGAAAACGTCGCGAAGCTGGCCGCTCGCGGTGTCGCCATCCTCGGTCCCGATGCGGGCGAACTCGCCGAGGGCGAGATCGGCCTCGGTCGCATGCGCGAGCCCGCCGCCCTTGCAGCCGCCATCGCCGAACATCTGGCGGCCTTTGCACCGCTTAGCGGAAAGCGCGCCCTCGTCACCAGCGGCCCCACCTACGAGCCCATCGATCCCGTGCGCTACATCGCCAACCGCTCGTCGGGCAAACAAGGCCATGCGATCGCGGCTGCCCTTGCAAGCTTGGGGGCCGAGACCACGCTCGTGAGTGGGCCCACGCGCCTTGCCGATCCGCCGGGCTGCCGCGTGGTGCATATCGAAACCGCCCAAGAGATGCTGGCCGCAAGCCTGGCCGCCCTGCCCGCCGACATTGCCGTATGTGCAGCCGCTGTCGCCGACTGGCGCCCCGCGCACGCAGCCATGTCCAAACTCAAAAAAGACGGCTCGGCGCCGAACGCGTTGGCGCTGGCTGAAAACCCCGACATTCTGGCGACCCTCGCGCAGAACGTGGCCCGCCCGCGCCTCGTGGTGGGATTCGCCGCCGAGACCGACGATCTGCTCGCCCATGCCGCCGCCAAGCGCGTGCGCAAAGGCTGCGACTGGATCGTCGCCAACGACGTGTCGCCCGCGACCGGCACCTTCGGCGGCGACGCCAACACGGTCCATATCGTCGATGCGAGCGGCACGGAAACCTGGGCGCCGATGTCCAAAAAAGACGTGGCGGCCCGCTTGGCCGCGCGCATCGCCAAGGCACTCGCATGACCGCATCTGTCGTGAAGATCTCGCTCGTGCGGCTGCCGCATGCGGCCGACCTGCCGGTGCCGACCTACGCGACGGCCGGCGCCGCGGGCCTCGACCTGCTGGCCGCGATCGACAAGCCGGTCGATCTCGCACCCGGCCAGTTCAAACTGATCCCGACCGGGATCGCGATCGCGTTGCCGCACGGGTACGAGGCGCAAGTGCGCCCGCGCTCCGGGCTCGCCCTCAAACACGGGCTCACGATCCTCAATTCGCCGGGCACGGTCGATGCCGACTATCGCGGCGAGATCGGGGCTCTGCTCATCAATCATGGCGAAGCCGTCATTCGCCTCGAACGCGGCATGCGCATCGCCCAGCTGGTGGTCGCCGCCGTCGCCCAAGCGCATTTCGTCGAATGCGCGTCCCTCCCCCCCACGGTGCGCGCCGAAGGCGGCTTCGGCTCGACTGGAACATAGGAACCACAAACCGCCATGCTTCGCCTGACCAAAAAGCTGCTGTTCGGCCTCGAGGCCGTTCTCGACATCGCCTACAACGCGAAGGCGCGCCCCGTGCAGGCCGCTGCCATCACGCGCCGCCAGGGCATTCCGAAACGCTATCTCGAACAGGTGCTGCAAGCGCTGGTGCGCGACGGCATGCTGATCGGCCAGCGCGGCCCCAAAGGCGGCTATCGCCTGGCCAAGGAAGCGAGCGCCATCTCGGTCGCCGACATCGTGCGCATCGTGCGCACCATCGAAGCCACCCCCGATCCGCTGATCGGCGCACCGGCCTCGGCGCTGGGCCACCGCATCGTGCGGCCGATCTGGCAGGAGCTGCAGGCCCGCCAGATCGCGGCCCTCGAAGCCTTGTCGCTGGCCGAGCTCATCGAGCGCGCCAAGGCCCAGGGCGTCGAGGCGGAGACGTAACCGCCGATGGACTCGGCGGCTGCCTTCAAGGAACTCAGCGACGCGCAATTCGCGCGCTATGCGCGCCATCTGATCCTCGACGAGGTCGGCGAGGCGGGCCAAGCCAAGCTCCTCGCCGCCCGCGTGCTTATCGTGGGTGCGGGCGGGCTCGGCTCGCCCGTCGCCCTCTATCTTGCGGCGGCCGGTGTCGGCACGCTTGGCCTCGTCGATTTCGACGTCGTCGATGCCACGAACCTGCAGCGCCAGATCCTGCATGGTACGGCCGATATCGGCCGCGCCAAGGTCGAGAGTGCGGCCGATACGCTGAAGCGCCTCGACCCCGCGGTCGCGGTCGAGATCCACCGCACGCGGCTCGACAAAAGCAATGTCGATGCCCTCGTGCGCGCCTACGATCTCGTGATCGACGGGTCGGACAATTTCGCCACGCGCTATCTCGTGCACGACGCCTGCTATTTCGCCCAAAAGACGCTCGTGGCGGGTGCCTTGCTGCGCTTCGAGGGACAGCTCTCGACCTACAAAGCGCATGGCGGAAAAACGGCCTGCTATCGCTGCCTGTTCCCCACCCAGCCGCCCGCCGACCTTGTGCCGCGCTGCGAAGAGGCGGGCATTCTGGGTGCCGTTGCGGGCGTGATCGGCACGCTGCAGGCGACCGAAGCGCTCAAAGAGCTGTTGGGGCTCGGCACGAGCCTTGCCGGCAAGCTGCTGATTTACGACGCGCTCGACACCAATTTCCGCAAGATCGCGGTCCCGCGCGATCCCGCCTGTGCGCTCTGCGGAACCCAGCCGACGATTCTGCCGCCCGCACCATAAGCGCTCTTGCTCTTGGCCACCGCCTGCCCCGATAATCGCGCCGTTTTTGTCCTCCCCCAACTCGGGTTTTCGGCCATGCGCATTCTCCGTTTTCTCGTGTTCGCGTTTCTTATCGCCGCGTTCGGCGCACCCGCCCAGGCGCAAGCGCCCGTCGACCGCGAGAATCTCCTCTATATCGACCTCGATTACGGCCGCGTGGTGATCCGCCTGCGCCCGGACATCGCACCGCGCCATGTCGAGCGCGTGAAGGAACTTGCGCGCGCCAAATTCTACGACGGCCAGGTCTTCCATCGCGTGATCGAAGGTTTCATGGCGCAGACGGGCGATCCCACGGGGACTGGGCGCAGCGGCTCGGGCCGCAACCTCAATGCCGAATTCAGCCGCGTGCCGTTCGAGCGCGGCGTCGTGGGCGCCGCCCGCGCGCAGAGCCCCAATTCGGCCGACAGCCAGTTTTTCATCATGTTCGCGCGCGCCCCGAGCCTCGACGGGCAGTACACCGTGTGGGGCCAGGTGATCTCGGGCATGGAACATGTCGACCGCATCCGCCGCGGCGAACCGCCCGCGCGCCCCGACCGCATGCTGCGCGTGCAGGTCGCCGCCGACGCGCCGAACTGATTTTTCTTCCGACAAGCCTCTCGAAACCAAGCCTCCAGAAAAAGGACGACGACCATGACGGCCGATCTTGCGAACACGCTCTATCTCGATCTGGAATGGGGGCGTGTGACGATCGAATTGCGTCCTGACCTCGCCCCCGGCCATTGCGCGCGCATCCGCGAGCTCGCCGGCGAAGGCTTCTACGACGGCATCGAGTTCCATCGCGTGATCGACGGCTTCATGGCGCAGACGGGCGATCCCACGGGGACGGGCATGGGCGGCTCGGACAAGGGCAATCTGCGCGCCGAATTCTCGAAGGCCCCCTTCGACCGCGGCGTCGTGGGGGCTGCCCGCGCGCAGAACCCGAACTCGGCCGACAGCCAGTTTTTCATCATGCTCGACGACGGCCATTTCCTGAACGGCCAATACACCGTGTGGGGCAAGGTCGTGGACGGCATGGACCATGTCGACCGCATCGCCAAGGGCGAGCCGCCGAAGAAGCCCGACAAAATCGTCAAAATGTCGCTGGCCGACGCCGCGAAATAAACTTGGCCGTTACGCGTCCGGCCAGCGGCGGTGCAGCCACAGCCACTGGCCGGGACGCGCCCGTATCCATTTTTCGAGATCGGCATTGATCGCCGCCAGAATCGCCATCTGGCGTGCTTTCTCGTTGTCGCCCGGCAATGCGGAAAAATCCATCGGCGCCCCCACCGTTACGGCAAAGCGGGCCGCACGCCCGAGCCGCTCGATGCGCACCGGCAGAAGCGCGCAATTGAAGCGCAAGGCGAGTGCCGCCACAGCCGGGGCGGTCATTGCGGGTACGCCGAAAAAAGGCACGGCCACGCCGTCGTTCATTTTCTGGTCGAGCAGCATGCCGAGCGCCTTGCCCGCCTTCAGCGCTTCCATCGCGAGCTTGGCACCCTTCTTGCCCTTCGGGATCAAGCCCGCGGAGATGGCGCCGCGCCCTTTGTGGAACAGTTTTTCCACATAGGGGTTGTTGGCCTCGCGATAGACCAGCATCACGCGCGTGCCGAACGCGGCAGCCGTGACCGTGCCCATCTCCCAATTGGCGAGATGGCCCGCGTAGAAAATGATCGGCCGGCCGGCGGCCTTGGCGGCATCGACATATTCCACGCCCGTCGCCGCAATGCGCGCACGCACGCCGTCGATGGTGAATTTGTGCAGATGCGGATATTCGGCGGCCGTGCGCCCGAGATTGTCCCACATCTCGACGATGGCGGCCTCGATGCCGTCGGGCCCGAGTTCGGGCATGAAGCGTTCGAGATTGCGCCGTGCGCGGCGCGTGAGCGACAGAAGCGGGCCGACCGTGCGCCCGACAGCGCCGCCGATCGCCGAGGCAACATCGAGCGGCAACAGCCCAAGCAAACGATAGAGGCCGACCACGAAGATCGCCTCGCCGAAATAGCGCAGGCGCGCGAACGCGCTCATTTAAGCCCTCCGGCCAGTCCTTGGGCGAGCACGCGCAGCAACGCGGGCGGATCGGCAAAACGCAGTTCGACCGGCACGGTGCGGATCTGCGCTGCGAGGTCGGCCGGCACGCGCACGAAATCCTTTTCGGTCGTGACGAGCACGGCGTTCCGCTCTTTGGCAATGATCAGCAGCCGTTCGATCTGGCGGCGCTTGTAGGCGTGGTGGTCGGCGAACGGATAGGTGCCGCGCAGTGCCGCCCCGAGGCTTGCGAGCGTGTCGAAAAATTTCCGCGGCCGCCCAATGCCGGCAAAGGCCACGACTGGCACGCCCGCCCACGCCGCACCGTTCGTCGGCACCAGATCGGCGCGCAGCACGGGGCCTCCAAAGCCGAAGGCGGCGGCGTTTGCGTCCGCACCGATCATCACGAGGGCGTGCGCGCGCGCAAAGCCGGTCGCCACAGGCTCGCGCAGCGGGCCTGCCGGGAACACGGACCGGTTGCCGAAACCCGCCGCCCCGTCGACCACGACCAGCGACAACGTCTTTTCGATCTGCGGATTCTGGAAGCCGTCATCCATCAGCAGAAGATCGGCCCCGTCGGCGATGGCCGCTTCAGCCCCCGCCTTGCGGTCGCGCGCGACATAGACCGGTGCGACACGCGCCAGCAGCAGCGGCTCGTCGCCGACATCGCGCGCTTTGTGCTGAGCCGGATCGACGCGCAACGGCCCGCGCATCCGCCCGCCATAGCCGCGGCTCAACACCGCCACGCGCCGCCCTTGGCTGTTCAGCGTTTGCGCAATTGCTGCCACGGTCGGCGTTTTTCCCGTACCGCCGACCGTGAGATTGCCCACGCAAACGACCGGCACGGGCGCCCGCCACGGCTCGGCGAAACGGCGGCGCAGATCGCCGCCCAGCGCATAGGCGGCACCCAAGGGCGCCAAGACGCGCGCAAGGCCGCCTTGCTTGGTCCAGAATTCAGGGGCGCGCATGGTCGAGCGCCTCGGGCCCCAAGCCGATCAGCACGGGGCCAAGTGCAGCCAGCACGCGCTCGACCGTGCCCGCCCCTTGGGCGGCAAACGCGGCGCCGGCTGCCCCTTCGCGCGCGACCAAGGCTGGATCGGCCAAGCGTGCGGCAACCCAGGCGGCAAGCGCAGCTGCGTCGGCGACGCGCGTGGCGGCACCGGCAGCGCACAGCGCTTGCGCGATCTCGGAAAAATTCTCCATCGACGGACCGAAGGAAAGCGCCGCGCCCGCACGTGCGGGCTCGAGCGGATTGTGCCCGCCATGCGGCTCGAGCGAGCCGCCCACAAACGCGATCGGGCAGGCTTGGTAGAACAGCCCAAGCTCGCCCATCGTGTCGGCGATATAGACGGCCCCTTGTGCGAAGCTTTCCCCGCGGCTGCGCAAGCGCACGTCCAAGCCGAGCGCTTGGGCCTTCGCCGCCATTTCGGGCCCGCGTTCGGCATGGCGCGGGACGAGCACGAGGGCGGCTTGGCCGCCGAGTTTTTTCTGGGCCTCGAGAATGGCGCCAAGTTCGATCGGATGAATCTGGGCGGCAAGCCAACGCGGGGCCGTACCCGCCTCGGCCGTGAAGGCGGCGAGGGAAGCCGCGTCGATCGCAAGCTTGGGTGCGTCGTGCTTCAGATTGCCGATCGCAACCGTGTGGCCGAGGCCGAGCGCACGCAAACGTTCGGCAATCTCCTCGCTTTGCGCCAACGCCACCGCAAACGCCTCGAAGGGTGGGGCAAACACGCGGCGCGCTTGCATCCAACGTTTGGCCGAGCGCGCCGTGATGCGCGCGTTCACAAGGGCTGCCGGGATGCGGCGTGCCGCCACCTGCCCCAGCAGATTTGGCCACAATTCGCTTTCGAGCCACAACACAGCGTCGGGCCGCCAATGGTCGAGGAACGCGGCGACCCAGCGCGGCACGTCGAGCGGCACGAATTGGTGGAAGGCGCGCGACCCATCGAGCTCGCGCGCCAACATCTGCGCGGATGTAAGCGACCCGGTCGTCACGAGGATCGACAAGGCCGGGCGCGAGGCGAGCAAGCGGCGCAGCAACGGCAGCACCGAGCGCGCCTCGCCGAGCGAGGCCCCGTGGATCCACAGGAGCTTGCCCGCCGGACGCGGCCGGCCCGCACGGCCCTTGCGCTCGCCAAGGCGCGACGCATCTTCCTTGCCGCGCGCAACGCGGCGCGCCAGCAGCAATTCGAGGGCCGGAACGCTGGCTGCGGCGAGGCCCCGATAAAGGGCGCGCATCATGGCGCTTTGAGCCCGACGCGCCGGTCGGCGTCGACGCACAGCGCATCGAGCCGCACTTCGAGCTCGCGCGAAAACGCCTCGATCTGGTCGCGCGTGGCGGGCGGTTCGATGGGCTCGCCCCAGATCATCACGCCGCGCGAGAAGGGCAGCGGGATCAGCATGCGGTCCCACGAGCGCATGAAGCGCGCGCGCGACACCGAATAGGCGACCGGGATCACGACGGCTTGCGCCAGCATCGCGACCGAAGCGACGCCGGGAGCTGCTTTGCGGGCGGGCCCGCGCGGCCCGTCGGGCGTGATGGCCACCTGCTCGCCCATCCGCAGCTTCTGCACCATCATGCGCAAGGCCGCCGCCGCCCCGCGATTGGTCGAGCCTTCGATCAATTTCACGCCGAAACGCGCGATCGTCTTGGCGATCAGCACGCCGTCGGCGTGCGTCGAGGTCAGCATGTGCAGGTTGCGCCGATGCGCCCAGATCGGCGGCAGCATCAGCATGCGCTGGTGCCAGAAACAGCCGATGAACGGCTTGCCGGCGGCAGCGCAGTTTTCCGGATTTTCGTTGCCCAGCGTCTGCCAGCGCGTGGTGGCATAGACAAAACGCATATAGCCGGCGGCAAGGACCGACAGCAGCGTCTGGCCAAAGGCCGAGCGGAGGAAGTTTTTGAGCAATTCCGTGCCGAATCGTGTTTTTCTGCCTCGAAGAGCCGGAAAGAACACGCTTCCGCCCCGTCGCGCAAGAGGCAGCCTTGTGCCGGCCACGGCGGCGGCGGCATACTCCGACCGTGCGTTTTCTCCGCCCCCCACCGCAGACCGAGGCGAAAAAGAGCCCCCTTTGACCGCCGCACCCGAATTCAAAGAGCCCAAACTCGCCGAGTTGTTCGCCTTCTGGCAGGCGCGCCAGCGCGGGGGCCGCTATCCCGACCGCGCGGATTTCGACCCGGTCGACATGCGCGCCTGGCTCGGCCACCTGATGCTGGTCGAGTTGGCCGAGGGGCACTGGATCTACCGGCTCTACGGCACCTATTTCGTCGAGACGTTCCGCCGCGAAATGACCGGCAAGGCGATCGACGAATTGCCGCCCGAACAGGCCAAATTGCTGCAGGAAGAATACGACCGCGTGCGCATCGGTGCGGCCCCGGTCGTGCGCACCTATTCGGCCTTGTTCGAGTTCGGCACGCTCGACGGGCGCAAAAGCTGGCAGCTCGACCAGACTTGGGAACGCGTGTCGCTGCCTTTGTCCGACCGGTCCAAGGGCGACGACAGCGTGCGCCTCGTCCTCGTGGGTGCTTACATCGTCGCGGGCCACGAAAGCTGAAAACGAAGATGCATCCTGCCTTGTCCGAATTCGTCGCCGGCGCCAAACGCGAGATCGACCGCCTTCCCGACGTCGCCGACCGCGTCGACGCGATCACGCCCTTGATGCAGCGCTTGACGCAGCTTGCCCCGGAATTTCTCGGCCCCGAGCATCGCCAGTCCGATCCCGCGAATTATCGGCGCAACGCGATCTATCTGTGCCCCGACGATACGCTCTCGCTCTACGCGCTCGTGTGGCTGCCGGGCCAATGGACGCCGGTGCACGACCATGGCAGCTGGGGCGTGGTCGGCGTCGTGGAAGGGTTCCTCGAAGAGCGCGCCTATATGTGCCCGTCGGGCGAAATCTGCGCCGACACGGGCATAGAACTCAAACGCGGCGGCGTCGTGCTGCTCAATCCGGGAGCGGTCACGAGCTTCGTGCCCAATCCCGACCATATCCACATGACGGGCGTGGCCGCCGGCAGGCCCACATGCGTGTCGCTGCATCTCTACGGCCGCAACATGAGCTCATTCCACATGTACGACGTGGCGGCCGGCACGCGCCGCCGCATCGATGTGGCGCACCACAAGACGACGGCCTGAGCGGCGTTTTCAAAAAATCGTGTGCACGACCTTGTCGGGCGGCGTGTGGCCATCGACGAAGCTTTTGATGTTCACGATGACCTTCTCGCCCATCGCGTCGCGGCCCTGGTGGGTGGCCGAGCCGATATGGGGCAGCAGCACGACATTGTCGAGCTCGGGCAGGCGCGGATGCACCTGCGCTTCGTGCTCGTACACGTCGAGCCCGGCACCGGCGATCTCGCGCGCGTAAAGCGCACGCGCCAGCGCTTCTTCCTCGATCACCGAACCGCGCGCCGTGTTGACGACGATCGCGCGCGGCTTCAAGAGGCGCAGGCGACGCGCCGACAGAAGATGGTACGTGGCCGGCGTGTGCGGGCAATTGACCGACAGCACGTCGATATGGCCCAGCATCTGGTCGAGGCTTTCCCAATAGGTCGCCTCGACCTCGTTCTCGACGGCCGCATCGACGCGGCGGCGATTGTGGTAGTGGATCGACATGCCGAAGGCGCGCGCGCGCTTGGCGACTGCGAGTCCGATGCGCCCCATGCCGACGATGCCGAGGCGCTTGCCCGCGAGACGCATGCCGAGCATCGCGGTGGGCGCCCAGCCGGTCCAGCGGCCGCTGCGCACCAGCCGCTCGCCCTCGCCGATGCGGCGCGCCACTGCCAGGATCAGCGCCATCGTCATGTCGGCCGTGTCGTCGGTCAGCACGCCCGGCGTGTTGGTGACCGTGATGCCGCGCGCCTTGGCGGCATCGAGGGCGATGTGGTTGATGCCCGTGCCGAACGAGGCGATGAGCTTGAGATCGGCCCCCGCCCCGTTGATCAGCACGGCGTCGAGATTGTCGGTCACGGTCGGGACCATGATCTCGGCCTCCGCCATCGCGCGCATGAGTTCGGCTTGGCTGAACGGATGGTCGTCGAGATTGAGCCTGCACTCGAACAGCTCCATCATCCGCGTCTCGATCTGGTCGGGCAGTTTGCGCGTGACGATCACAAGCGGGCGGCGACGGGTCATGGTTGGGCGATGTCCGGCTGCTTCGAAACGAGGGGATGCCCTTCGCGTAGCAGCCCATCCCCCCCTCTGTCCAGAACCGCCGGATCGACTATAATAGGCCCCATGATTCGTCTGCTTGCCACGCTGCTGCTTCTCCCGGTTTTTGCCGCCCCTCTGGCCGCACAGACCCAGCGCGAAAACCTGCCCGTCCCGCGCTTCGTGTCGCTGCGCTCGGAGGAGGTCAATCTGCGCACCGGCCCCGGCGTGCGTTATCCGGTCGAATGGGTGTTCGTGCGCCGCCAGATGCCGGTCGAGATCCTGCAGGAATTCGAAACGTGGCGGCGCATCCGCGACCGCGACGGCACCGAAGGCTGGGTGCATCAAAGCATGCTCACGGGCCGCCGCTCGGCCGTCGTCGAGGGCGAGATGCGCAATCTGCGCCGCCGCCCCGAAACGGACGCGCCCGTCGTGGCGCGCGTCGAGCCCGGCGTGATCGCCGCCATTCTCGAATGCCGCGATGCGTGGTGCCGGCTCGAGACGGCGGGTTTCCGCGGTTGGGTCCAGCGCGGCGAAATTTGGGGCGTCTATCCGAACGAGGCGATCAAATGAGCGACCAGACGACTTCCATCGAACCCGGCGACATCGTGGCCGTGCGGCGTGCGGCCTATTGGCATGTCGGCATTGCCGACGGTCGCGGCCATGCGATCAGCCGCCTGCCGCACCAAGGCGTCGTACGCCTGCCGCTTGAGACCTTCGCGCACGGCCGCGCCCTTTATGTAGTGCCGATCGACCGGCCGAGCTTTCCGCCCGCCGAAATCGTGGCGCGCGCGCAAGAGCGGCTCGGCGAAGCGGGCTACGACTGGCTCGAGAAGAACTGCGAGCATTTTGTGGGCGAATGCGCGTTCGGCGAAGCGCGCAGCCGCCAAGTGCGGCTCGCGGGCGCCATCGGCACGCTTGCGGGATTGGCGCTCAATTTCGTGGGGCCGAACTGGATCGCGGCCGGGGCCGTCGGCCTCGTTTCGGCTGCGGCGTTTGCACTCACGGCAAAACCGCCGCGCGCGGTTGCCGCCGACGACGCGGCTTTGGGCCACGCCGCCGACGCAAACCGGATCGCTTAAGCCGAAAAATCTTCGGCGAGAGCCGCGCGCACGTCTTCGCCGAGCACGGCCATGTGGCCGTAATTCGGATGGTCGATGCCGAGCAGCACGCGGGCACCGGCTTTGCGGAAGGCCGCTATCGACGCGGCGTCGAACGCAAAGCGCAGGAAATGCACCGACGAGGTCTTGCCGTCGTCCTTGGTGCGCTCGACGTCGGTTTCGCCGACGGCCGCAATGCGCTTTCCGGCCACTTCGAACGCGATGTGGCGCTCGATATGGCCGAGCTTGGCAAGCGTGGCCGCCCGGCGCACCGCATCGTCGATTTCGATCATCATCGTGGCCACGAGCTCGCTGCCCTGCGGGATCAGCGGGTTGAACGCGGCAAGCTCGTCGGCGATCTGCGCTTCGCCGCCCTTTTCGATGAACAGCATCTCGTGCACCTGATGCCACATCGTCTGGTAATTCTCGAAATAGAAGGTGGCGTCGGGGCCGACGGAAACGCGGCGCAGGCGCTTGGCCGCGACCACGCTTTCGCGCAGGGCCTTGCGCTCGAGCGCATAGGCATCGATGGGCAGAATGTCGGCGCGCGTAATTTCGCGCTTCACGGCGAGAGCCATTTTCGTCACTCCTTCGAGGCAAGCCCGTAGGCTTTGGCAAAAAGTTCGATGGGATGCAGCGAATGGTCGATCTGCGGTTTGTCCGCCATTTCGAGCCGCTCCAACCCTTGCACCAGATGTTCGCCCGCAAGCGGGCACTCGGAAGAGAGATAGGTCTTTTTGTTCGCGGCGACAGCCTTGATCGCCGGCTTCCCCACTTTAAGTGCCGTCTCGAAATTGTTTTTCATGACCCCCCACGAGCCGCCATGGCCCGAGCAGCGCTCGATGATGGCGACACTCACCTTGGGGATCAGGCGCAGCATTTCGGCGGCCTTCGGGCCCATATTCTGGGCGCGCGCATGGCAGGCGAAATGCATCGAGACGCCGCCGTCGAGCTCGCTCAAGCCGGGCGCAAGCCCGTGCTTCTTGTGGATGTCGACGACGTATTCGGACGCGTCGAACGTCGCCTTGGCGAGTTTGGCCACGAACGGATCGTCGGGCAGGATCAACGGCCATTCGAATTTGAGCATGAGCGCGCAGGACGGGATCAGCGCCACGATGTCGTAGCCCTCGTCGATGAGCGGGCTCAATTCGCGCGACACGAGGGCGGCGTTGGCCGCGACCTTGTCGATCTCGCCATGCTCGAGCTGCGGCATGCCGCAGCATTTCGGGTAGACGACCTTGCTGTCGACGCCGTTTTTGGCGAGGACGGCGCGCATCGCCATGCCGATATTCGGGTTGTTGTAGTTCACGAAGCACGTCGCGTAGAGCGCTGCCTTGCGCTTGCCGAAGGCGGGCGCTTGCGGATTGAGCGTCAACGTGTCGCGCTTGGCGCGCACTTCGAACGTGGCGCCGTGGAATTTCGGCAATGCGGCTTCGCGATCGACGCCCGCGACGTTTTCGAGCAGCGCGCGCGTCGTCGTGTTCTTGGTGTCGGTCGCCCAATTGGCGATGCCCGACACGAGGCCGGCCATGCGGCCGTTGCGGTCGGTCTTGGTGAGTTCCTTCTCCGCGAACGGGACCTTGCCCTTTTTGGCTTCGATGGCGCGGTAGCGCAGCATCAGATGCGGGAAATCGAGATTGAATTCGTGCGGCGGCACGTAGGGGCATTTGGTGAGGAAGCACATGTCGCACAGCGTGCAGGCGTCCACGACGCCCTTGAATGCGCTCGACGGCACTTCTTCCAGAACTTCGCCCGGTGTCGCGTCCACAAGGTCGAACAGCTTGGGGAACGAATCGCACAGATTGAAGCAGCGGCGGCAGCCGTGGCAGATGTCGAACACGCGCCGCAATTCGGCGTCGAGCTTTTCCTCGTTCCAGAAATCCGGATTGGTCCAGTCGAGCTTGTGCCGGGTCGGCGCTTCGAGACTGCCTTCGCGCATGGAACGGGCTTCCCTGTCAGATATCGGAAAAAGAAACGGCCCCTTCGCGGCGGCAAACAAACGCCGCCGGAAGGAGCCGCTTGGGGTCTTAGGCCGAAGCCTTCAGCGCTTCGAGCGTCTTCGAGAACTTGCCGGCGTGCGACTTCTCGGCCTTGGCCAAGGTCTCGAACCAGTCGGCGATTTCGTCGAAGCCTTCTTCGCGCGCGGCCTTCGCCATGCCCGGATACATGTCGGTGTATTCGTGCGTTTCGCCGGCGATCGAGGCCTTCAGATTCTGCTCGGTCGTGCCGATCGGCTCGCCCGTGGCCGGGTCGCCGACTTCCTCGAGGAACTCGAGATGGCCGTGCGCATGGCCCGTTTCGCCTTCGGCGGTCGAGCGGAACACGGCGGCGACGTCGTTGTAGCCTTCGACGTCGGCCTTTTGCGCGAAATAGAGATAGCGGCGATTGGCCTGGCTTTCGCCGGCAAAGGCTTCCTTCAGATGCTTTTCGGTCTTGGTCCCTTTGAGTGCGGGCATGGGCAGCTCCCTCTGGCGCAAAATAGAAAACGGCGGGGCGGTATCGCACCCCGAAAGCGGGCCGATGGACCCGCTCGGCGTCTTATATGGACCTGGGAGGCTGCTTCGTCAATAGCCTGGAATCGTTCCAAATTGATTTTGAACGATTTGTTATATTTTGGCTATTTCTGCTCGGATTCGAGTCGAATGACGACTTCGACACGCGCCACTTTGGTGCCCATCGGGGCCGGCGGCAGGTCGGAAACCGACACCGCATCGACCGGGATGTCCTGCAGGCGACGCTCTTCTTCGAAATAGAAATGGTGATGCGGACCAATATTGGTGTCGAAATACGAAATTCCAGGGGCGATCACCACTTCGCGCAGCAAACCACTTTGCGTGAATTGGTTCAACGCGTTGTAGACGGTGGCAAGCGACACCGAGAGGCCGATTTTCTTGGCTTCGCGCGCAAGATCGTCGGCACTCAAATGGCGATTGCCGCCCGCACGCAGCAAATGCAGCAGCTGCACGCGCTGGCGCGTCGGGCGCAAGCCAGCTTCTTTGAGGGCGTCGACCGCCAGGGTGAATGTCCGATCGCGAATCATAATCATTTAAATAGGGCAAACTCAGGCGAAAGGGAAGAGGCGGTATCGAGAAACCTTGATCCCGCCCGTGCGGTCGAACAAAAACCGCACGGGCGGGCCTAGGCCTTACTTCAGCCGGCCTTACTTCAGCCAGCCTTACTTCAGATCGAAGCGGTCGAGTTCCATGACCTTGGTCCAGGCGGCCACGAAGTCGTGCACGAACTTCGTCTGCGCGTCGCTGGCGGCATAGACCTCGGCCAGAGCACGCAATTGCGCGTTCGAGCCGAACACGAGATCGGCAATGGTGCCGGTCCATTTGCGCGCACCCGAGGTGCGATCGACACCTTCGAGCACGCCCGCCGCATCGGTCTTCTTCCACTGCGTGCGCATGTCGAGCAGATTGACGAAGAAGTCGTTGGTGAGCACGCCCGGCTTGGTCGTGAACACGCCGTGTGCGGCCCCGCCGACATTCGCCCCCAACACGCGCAAGCCGCCGACCAGCACAGTCATCTCGGGCGCACTCAGGGTCAGCAGCTGTGCCTTGTCGAGCAGCAGCTCGCCCGCGATGGCCTCGAAGCCGGCCTTCGCGTAGTTGCGGAAGCCGTCGGCCGTGGGTTCGAGTACGGCGAAGGACTCGACGTCCGTTTCGGCCTGGCTCGCATCCATGCGGCCCGGGGCGAACGGCACGTTTGCCGCCACACCGGCCTTCTTGGCCGCGTCTTCGACCGCCGCATTGCCCGCGAGCACGATCAAGTCGGCCAGCGAGATCTTCTTGCCGTCCGTGCGCGCGGCGTTGAAGCCGTGCTGGATCGCCTCGAGCTTCGCCAGCGCGGCAGCCAGCTGGGCCGGCTGGTTCACGGCCCAATCCTTCTGCGGGGCCAAGCGAATGCGCGCCCCGTTGGCCCCACCGCGCTTGTCGCTGCCGCGGAACGTCGCGGCCGAGGCCCACGCCGTCTGCACGAGCTGCGCCGTCGTGAGGCCGGAGGCGAGCACTTGCGCCTTCAACGCCGCGATATCCGCCGCATCGACGAGCTTGTGGTCGACGGCCGGGATCGGATCCTGCCAGATCAGCGTTTCTTTCGGCACGAGCTTGCCGAGATAACGCGCGCGCGGCCCCATGTCGCGATGCGTGAGCTTGAACCAAGCGCGCGCAAACGCGTCGGCGAACAAAGCCGGGTTCTGGTGATAGCGGCGCGAGATTTTTTCGTAGGCCGGATCCATGCGCAGCGACATGTCGGCCGTCGTCATCATCGGCGGATGCTTTTTGCTGGGATCGTGCGCATCCGGGATCATGTGCTCGGGCTTCACGTTCTGCGCGACCCACTGGTGGGCACCGGCCGGGCTCTTGGTGAGCGCCCATTCGTAGCCGAACAGCATGTCGAAATAGCCGTTGTCCCACTTGGTGGGGTTGGGCTTCCACGCACCCTCGATGCCGCTCGTGGTGGTGTGCACGCCCTTGCCGGTGCCGAGTTTATTGGCCCAGCCGAGGCCCTGCTCCTCGATGCCGGCCCCTTCGGGCTCGCGGCCCACAAGAGCCGGATCGCCGGCACCATGCGCCTTGCCGAACGTGTGGCCGCCGGCCACCAGCGCCACGGTTTCCTCGTCGTTCATCGCCATGCGCGCGAAGGTTTCGCGCACGTCGCGGCCCGAGGCGACCGGGTCGGGCTTGCCGTTCGGGCCTTCCGGGTTCACGTAGATGAGGCCCATCTGCACGGCCGCGAGCGGGCTTTCGAGCACGCGATCGCCCGTGTAGCGCTCGTCGCCAAGCCAGGTCTTCTCCGAACCCCAATAGATGTCCTGCTCGGGTTCGTAGATGTCCGCACGGCCGCCCGCGAAGCCGAACGTCTTGAAGCCCATCGATTCGAGCGCCACATTGCCCGCGAGCACGAACAGGTCAGCCCACGAGAGCTTGCGGCCGTATTTCTGCTTGATCGGCCACAGCAGGCGACGCGCCTTGTCGAGATTGCCGTTGTCGGGCCAGCTGTTCAGCGGCGCAAAGCGCTGGTCGCCGGAGCCTGCCCCGCCGCGCCCGTCGCTGGTGCGATACGTGCCCGCCGCGTGCCACGCCATGCGCACCATAAGGCCGCCGTAATGGCCCCAATCGGCGGGCCACCAATCCTGCGAGTCCGTCATCAGCGCGGTCAGATCCTTCACGACCGCATCGAGATCGAGCGTTTTGAACTCGGCCGCATAGTCGAAATCCGCACCCATCGGGTTCGACGCGGGGGCGTGCTGGTGCAGCATGCCGAGCTTCAATTGGTTGGGCCACCAATCGGCGTTCGAGGGGGCCGCCGCAACGGCGTTTTTGCCGGCGACATGGTGGAAGGGGCACTTGGCTTCAGCGGACATGGGCATCTCCGGTTTCGAGGTCGCGCGAGGCGAAGCGCCCCGCCTTCAGGTTCCTATATGGACCCGTCTTCGGACGTCGTCAATAGTTTAGAATCGTTCCAAAGTAAATTTCAGAGGTTTGTAATATTTAAAATAATTTTTGAAACGTCACGAACTGCTTGCCAATCAGCCGGTTACATCAAGATGCCGAGTGCGCGTGAATACTTCGCGATCCGCTCGCGATCCCGGTCCGTGGGCTCGGCAATCCGCGAAATATCGCTGTTGTCCGTAAGATCGGCGATTTTCACGGCCCTGCCGATCGCGTTTTGCGATGCGCGACGAACGAAGTCTTCGTACGGTTCGCCATCGACCTTTGTGACCGAGCGCAAAGACTCGATCACAATCTCCGAAAAACCTTCGCGGCGGAGACGCTCGAAATCCCAGCCTGGGCAATCCTCGCAAACATCGTGCAGCACGCCGACAATACGCGCGTCGTCGGACGACAACGCCAGCATCACACGCAGAGGATGGAGAATATAAGGCATCCCTGCCTTGTCGATCTGCCCCGCGTGCGCCTCGACGGCAATTGCAATGGCGCGTTCGAGCGTGCTCATCGCATCTCCCAAAGACATGCAACTTTAGAAAAAAATTCTAGCATAACCGAACGGCGCGCGCCATCGCATCGCCGACGCGATGCGGCAATCCCCTTGGCCTCAGCCCGGCACGCCCTTCGTGGTCGAGTATTCGAAATGCAGCACCTCGCCCGGATGCACGAGCTTGTGTGCGGCGTGCGCTGCCATCGCGGCTTCAGCGAAGCCCTGCAGGATGAGTTTGAGCTTGCCCGGATAGTCCGCGATGTCGCCGATCGCGAAAATGCCGGGCACGGACGTCGCGAGCGTGGCCGCTTCGACCGCGATATTGCCCTTGTGCAAAGCCAAGCCCCAACCCGCGATGGGGCCGAGATTCATCGCAAGACCGAAGAAGGCGAGCAGCGCATCGGCCTCGAGCTTGCGAATATTGCCGTCGAGGTCTTTCAGCACCACATGCGTGAGCGCGCCCGGCTCGCCTTCCAGCCCTTCGAGCTGGTAGGGCGTGACGAGATCGATTTTTCCTTCCCGGGCGAGGTCCATGACCTTGGCGACCGTGTCGGGCGCACCGCGGAATTTGTCGCGCCGGTGGATCACCATCACGCGCGCCGCGACGTCGGCCAACGACAATGTCCAGTCGAGCGCGGAATCGCCGCCGCCGGCGATGGCCACACGGCGCCCGCGGAAATCCTCGCGCCGCTGCACGAAGTAGTGCACGCCCTTGTTCTCGAAATCGTCGATGCGGGCGAGCGGCGGCTTGTTGGGGCCGAAAGCCCCGACGCCCGCCGCCAAGATAACGGCCTTGGCGCGGATCTTGGTTCCCTTGGCAGTTTCGAGCTCGAGCCAGCCATCGTCGGCCCGCGCCAATTTCTCCACACGCTGGCCGAGATGGTAGACCGGGTTGAACGGGGCCGCTTGGGCCTGCAGATTTTCGATGAGTTCGAGCGCCCCCACTTTGGGATAGCCGGGGATGTCGTAGATCGGCTTTTCGGGATAAAGCGCCGCGCACTGCCCGCCCGCCATGTCGAGGGCGTCGATCACATGCGTCTTCATCTTGAGCATGCCGCACTCGAAGACGGCAAAGAGCCCCACGGGGCCTGCACCGATGATCGCAACGTCGGTCGTGTGGATCGGCTGTTCGGACATGGGAGATGGGCTTTCGCGAAAGAGACCAGACGGCAACATTGATAGCGTGCGGCCCGGCGATTTCAATGAGTTTTGCCGGGGAAATAGCCGGGCTCCGGCTTCCCAAGCCTTGGCGGCACGCGCTAGAAAGGGGCGATGGAAACGCAAGGTGCGAGTCGCGCAACGACGCTCGAAAATCCGGCCGCGACCGCTGCCCTGGCAGCACGGTTGGCAGGGCTCGCGCGCGTGGGCGACGTGCTCGCTTTGTGGGGCGATCTCGGCATGGGCAAGACCGCGTTTGCGCGCGCCTTCATTGCCGCGCGTGCCGGCGAAGCGCTTGTCGTGCCGAGCCCCACTTTCACGCTGCTGCAGACCTACGATCTGCCGAACGGACCGGTCTGGCATTTCGATCTCTACCGGCTCGCAAGCCCCGACGACGTTTGGGAACTCGGGCTGGAACAAGGCCTCAGCGAGGCGGTTTTGCTCGTCGAATGGCCGCAGCGCTTGGGCGATCTGCTGCCCGCCGACCGGCTCGACGTTTCGTTCGCGCAAGGCGACGGCCCGGAACAGCGCCTTGTGCGGCTCGATGGCGCCGGAACATGGGCCGCGCGCCTCGAGGCCGCCCATCTTGGAGCCAGCCATGTTTGAACCGCGCGCGGCCGCACGACCGTTTCTCGACGCAAACGGCTGGGCTGGCATCGCCCCCGCCCCGCTTGCGGGCGACGCGAGCTTCCGGCGCTATTTTCGTCTGGCCGACGGCACACGCAGCGCCGTGCTGATGGACGCACCGCCGCTGCAAGAAGACGTGCGGCCCTTCGTGGCGGTGGGCGAACATCTGGCAGCCCTCGGCTTTTCGGCCCCGCGCATCGAAGCCAAAAATCCGCACGACGGATTTCTGCTGCTCGAAGATCTCGGCGACGCGACCTTCACGCGCGTGCTGCGCGAAGGGGCAAGCGAAGCCGAACTCTACGCGCTTGCGACCGATACGCTGATCGCGCTGCACAAGCACCCGGCCCAAACGAACGTCGATGTGCCGCCTTACGATGCCGAAACGCTCGACCGCGAGGCGGCCCTGCTCGTCGATTGGTTCTTGCCGGCCTGGACGGGCGCCGCCGCTTCCGCGGCCTTGCGCCGCGACTATCTCGAATTGTGGCGCAATCTCTATGCGCTGGCCGACATCGGAACCCCCTGCCTCGTGCTGCGCGACTACCACGTCGACAATCTGGTGCTGCTGAGCCAGCGCCCCGGTGTCGCCGCGTGCGGCCTGCTCGATTTCCAGGACGCGCGGCTGGGCCCTTGCGTCTACGATCTTGCGAGCCTCGTCGAAGACGCGCGCCGCGACGTGTCGAGCGCCGTGCGCGACGCGTGCGTGGCGCAGTATCTGGCGGCGTTCCCCAACCTCGACCGCGCGGCGTTCGATGCGGCGATGGCCGTGCTGGGCGCGCAGCGCAGCGCCAAGATCGTCGGCATTTTCGTGCGCCTCGCCTTGCGCGACGGCAAGCCGCATTATCTCGCGCACATTGCGCGCGTGTGGCGCCTGCTCGAAGCAAGCCTCGCCCACCCCGCCCTTGCCGAACTCAAAGACTGGTTCGCCGCAAACGTGCCGCACGAATGGCGCACAGCCCCCAAGATCGAGACCGCCGCATGAGCAATATCCGCACGGCGATGGTGCTTGCGGCCGGCTTGGGCAAGCGCATGCGCCCGCTCACCGACACGCTGCCCAAACCGCTCGTCGAAGTCGCGGGGCGCAGCCTCATCGACCGCGTGTTCGACCGGCTGATCGCGGCCGGCGTCACACGCATCGTCGTCAATCTGCATCACCACCGCTCGATCCTCGAAGCGCATATCGCCAAGCGCCACGACGCCGAATTCGTCCTGTCGCCGGAGGCCGAACTGCTCGAAACCGGCGGCGGCGTGCTGAACGCGCTGCCGCTGCTGGGCGACGAGCCCTTCTACTGCGTGAATGCCGACGTGCTGTGGTTCGACGGTGCCACGCCGGCCCTCGTGCGCATGGCGCAAGCGTGGCACGCCCAGCGCCCGCAAGCATTGCTGCTGATGAATTCGGCCGCCAGTGCGCGCGGCTACGAGGGGCGCGGCGACTATTTCATGGACGGGTTCGGCCGCGCGCGTCGCCGCCAAGGCAACCAGATCGCACCGTTCGTGTATGCAGGCGTGCAGATCCTGACGCCCGCGTGTTTCGCGGGCCAAACGCCGGGCCGCTTCTCGCTCAATCGCGTCTACGACGCGCTCGAAGCGGCCGAAGGGCTGCTCGGCATCGCGCATGACGGTTTGTGGTTCCATGTCGGCACGCCCGAGAGCGTGGCCGAAACCGAGTTCGAACTCGGCTGGTCGCACGCGCGGCCCTATCCGCCTGCGCGATGACGGCGGCGGCAAAACTCTTCGACATTCCGGCCGGCACGCCGTTCCTGGCGGCTTTGGCCAACGGCATTCGCAACCAACTCGGGGCCGATCCGCTCGCCTTGTCGCGTGCCACGGTCTTGCTGCCCAATCGCCGTGCGGTGCGCGCCCTTGGCGAAGCGTTTCTGGCGGCAGGCGACGGGGCCGCACTCTTGTTGCCGCGCATCGCAGCAATCGGCGACGTCGACGAAGATGAGCTGACGCTCGCGGCCGAGACCGCGTCGCTTGCCGCCGAATTGCCGCCGGCGATCGACGCGCTCGCGCGCCATTTGCTGCTTGCCCGCCTTGTGGCCGCACGCGGCGATTTGGTTCCTTCGCCCGCGGCCGCCTTCAAACTCGCGCAAGCGCTGGCCACCCTGCTCGACGAAATGCAGATCGAAGAAGTCGGCTTCGCGCGCTTCGCCGATCTCGTCCCCGCCGACTATGCCGCCCATTGGGGCGAGACCTTGGCCTTCCTCGATATTCTGCGCGAGGCGTGGCCCAACATCCTCGCCGCGCGCGGCGAGATGGACGGCCAAGCGCGCCGCGCCAAGCTGATCCGCGCACTGGCAGCACACTGGGCACGCACGCCGCCGCCGGGCCCGATCTGGGCCGCAGGCTCGACGGGCTCGGTGCCCGCAACGGCCCATCTGCTTGCCACGATCGCGCGGCTCGAACACGGGGCCGTCGTGCTGCCGGGGCTCGACCGCACGGCGGACGCCGCGACGTGGGAAGCGATCGGCGACGACCCCAGCCATCCGCAATACGGGCTCAATCTCTTGCTGCGCCGCATGGAGGCCACGCGCGCCGATGTGCGCGACTGGCCCGGTACGTCGCCGGGGCCGCGCGCAAGCCTCGTGGCTGCCGTTCTGCTGCCTGCCCCTGCCACCGAGAGTTGGCGCGACATGCCGGCATTCGCCCCCGAGGCGTTCGCAGGTCTCAAACGCCTCGAAGCCCCCGACGCCGACAGCGAAGCGGGGGCGATCGCCCTCTTGTTGCGCGACACGTTGGAAACGCCGGGCCGGACGGCCGCCCTCGTCACCGCCGACCGGAACTTGGCACGCCGCGTGGCGGCCGAACTCAAACGCTGGAACATTACGGCCGACGACACGGCCGGCCTGCCGCTTGGCCGCACGGCACCGGCGACGCTGCTGCGCTTGGCCGCCCACGCGGCGGGCGAAGATTTCGCGCCCGTGGCCCTGCTGGCCTTGCTCAAACATCCGCTCGTGCAACTCGGCCAGACGCGCGAGCGCCATCTTGCCCGCACGCGCAGCTTCGAGCGCGACTTCTTGCGCGGACCGCGCCCCGCCCCGGGCCTCGCGGGCCTGCAAACACTCGACGCGGACAATCCGCTGCTCGCCGCATTGGCTGCCGCCTTTGCCGACGCTGCAAACGCAGGCGAAACCTTGGCCGAATTGCTGCCCGCGTTCCTGGGTGCGGCCGAAGCATTGGCGAAGGACGAATCCGGCCAGACAAGGCTCTGGGACGGCGATGCGGGCGAAACCGTGGCCGCGTTCGCCGCACGCCTTGCCGAGGCAGCCGACGCGTTCGGCCCGCTCAAGCGCCGTCATTTTGCGGATTTCCTCGACACGGTGCTGGCAACCGAGGCCTATCGCCCGCCTTACGGCGGCCATCCGCGCTTGGCCATTCGCGGCACGCTCGAAGCGCGCCTCGTTGCGGCCGACCGCGTGGTGCTGGGCGGGCTCAACGAAGGCGTGTGGCCCGGCGAAGCGCGCGAAGATCCGTGGCTGTCGCGCCCGATGCGCAAAGCCGCCGGCCTGCCGCCGCCCGAGCGCCAGATCGGGCTTGCCGCGCACGATTTCGCGCAAGCGCTCGCCAGTGCCGACGTGGTGCTGTCGCGCGCGCGCAAAACCGACGGCACGCCGACCTTGCCCGCACGCTGGCTGCTGCGCTTCGAAGCGCTCGTGGGCAAAGAAAGCCCGCTGTGGCAGGGGCTGCTGTTGCAGCCGCCGCTGGGCTGGGCGCGCCTGCTTGCAGGCGGGCACGAAAAAGGCCGCACGCTGGCCAAACCCCGCCCGACCCCGCCGGTTGCCGCACGGCCCGCAAAGCTCGCCGTGACCGGCATCGAAAAACTCGTGCGCGATCCTTACGCGATTTTCGCGCGCTATGTGCTGCGCTTGGCACCCCTCGATCCGATCGACGCCGATGTGGATGCGCGCGAGCGCGGCAACATGATCCATGCCGCCCTCGAAACTTTCGCGCGGCGCTTCCCGGGCGAACTGCCGAAGCTGCCCGAGGCCGAACTCCTCGAGATCGGCCGCGCGATTTTCGCCGAACACATGGATCGTCCGGCCGTGGCCGCCTTCTGGTGGCCGCGCTTCGTGCGCATCGCCGAATGGTTCGCCGCCCTCCAGACCGAACGCCAAGCCGACGGCTTGCGCATCGCGGGCGTCGAATGTGCGGGCGAACTCGATCTCGGCGGCTTCACGCTGACCGCACGCGCCGACCGCATCGACAAAGGCCCCGACGGGCGCCTCGAGGTGATCGACTACAAGACTGGCGCCCTTGCCACGGCCAAACAAGCGCTGTCCGGCATGGCGCCGCAATTGCCGCTGACGGCCGCTATCGCCAAGGCAGGGGCCCTCGAGGGCATTTCGGCCGCCGCGATCGGCGCGCTCGTTTACGCCAAACTCGGCGGCGCCAAACAAGCGGGCGACTGGAAGATGCTGGCGCCTTCCAAAGAAATCGCCGACGCCGATGCGTTTGCCGACGAAGCGCTTGCGGGCTTGCGCAAGCTGCTCAAGCGCTACAGCGATCCCAATCAGCCTTATCTCTCGCGCCCGCGTCCGCAATTCGTGTCGCATGCGGGCGACTACGACCATCTGGCACGTTGGCTCGAATGGTCGCGCGACGGGGACAGCGAATGAGCGCGCCGGACCCCGCCGCCCCTGTCGATCCGAACGCAAACCAGCTCGCCGCCGCCAATCCGGCCAATTCGGTGTGGGTCGTGGCCAATGCGGGCTCGGGCAAAACCCACGTGCTGACCTCGCGCATCGTGCGCCTGCTGCTCGCAGGGGCGCGGCCCGGCGCCATTTTGTGCCTGACCTTCACCAAAGCCGCAGCCGCCGAAATGCATGCGCGCTTGGGCGCATTGCTGGCCGGTTGGGCGACGGCAACGGACGAAAAACTCGACGACGAGCTGTTCAAACGCCTGGGCCAGATCCCGGACGAAAACACGAGGCGCGCCGCCCGCACGTTGTTTGCGCACGTGATCGACGCGCCGGGTGCTTTGCGCATCCAGACCATCCACGCGTTCTGCGAGTCGCTCTTGAAGCGCTTCCCGGTCGAAGCGCGTGTGCCGCCGCACTTTGCCGTCGCCGACGAGGGCGTTGCGGCCGAACTGATGGCGCAAGCGCGCAACCAGTTGCTCGCCGATGCCATGCACGAAGCGCCCTTGCGCGAAGCGCTCGCCGTTGCGGTCGGGCGTGCGGACGAGCGCATGTTCGCCGAGGCGATCGACCATCTGCTCGCCGGGCGAAGGCGCTTGCGCGTCGCGATCGGGCCGACGGGCGAAGGGCTCGAAGCCGCGGTCGCCCAGCTCTGGCGCGAATTCGGCGTCGCTCCCGGCGACAGCCCGCAGCTTGCCGTTTCCCGACGATTCGAAAGCGTCGACCGCACGGGTTTTGTCGGCGTCATTGCTGCCCTTGCCGTCGGCGGCAAGACCGACATCGTGCGCGCCGAACGCCTCAAAGCCGCCCTCGCCGCACCGACGGCGCCGGAATTCTACGCGCTGTGGCGCCGCGCGTTTCTGACCGCAGAAGGCACGCCCGCCAAAAGCCTCGCAACCAAAGCCGTGCAGACCGCAAGCCCATCGAGTTTCGCGCTGCTGCAGGAAGAACAGACGCGCATCGTCGATCTCGACGCGTCGCTGAACGGCATTGCGGCGGCAAGTTCTTCGGCGGCGCTGCTGCGTTTGGGGAACGCGCTGCTGCAGCGCTACGACAGACTCAAGCAAGCGCGCGCCTTGCTCGACTACGACGATCTCATTTTGCGCGCGGTTGCCTTGCTGCAAGGGGCGGCACCCTGGGTGCTCTACAAGCTCGACGGCGGCATCGACCATCTGCTCGTCGACGAAGCGCAAGACACCGCACCCGAGCAATGGCAGGCGGTGGCCGCCCTCGTGGACGAGTTTTTCGCAGGCGACGGCGCGCGCGAAACGCGGCCGCAGCGCAGCGTGTTCGTGGTCGGCGACGAGAAGCAGTCGATCTTCAGTTTCCAGGGGGCCGATCTTGCGGCGTTCGAGCGCATGCGCGCCACGCTTGCCGCCAAAGCGCGCGAGGCATGGCGCGAAGTGCCGCTCGAAGTTTCGTTCCGTTCGGCGCAATTGGTGCTCGATCTTGTGGACCGCACCTTTGCCGATCCCGACCTTGCGGCGGGCGTGGTCAGCAGCGGCAAGGCCGTATCGCATCGCGCCCATCGCCTCGGGGCGGCGGGTCATGTCGAATTGTGGCCGCCGCTCTTGCCCGAGGAAACCGCCGAGCCGGCCGCATGGGATGCCCCGCTCGACTATGTGTCGATCGAACATCCGTCGGTCAGACTCGCGACCCGCATTGCGCGCACGGTCAAAGGCTGGATCGGCACCGAATATCTGCCGGCCCTCGGCCGCACGGTGCGCGCGGGCGACGTGCTGATCCTCGTGCGGCGGCGCAACCGGTTTTTCGAAGCCTGCGTGCGCGCCTTCAAGGATGCGGGCGTGCCGGTGGCGGGGGCCGACCGCATGCAGCTTCTCGACCAGATCGCGATCATGGATCTGCTGGCGCTCGCGCGCTTCTGCCTGCTGCCCGGCGACGATCTCGCCTTGGCCGAACTGCTCAAATCGCCGCTCTACGGGTTCGACGACGACGATCTGTTCGCACTTGCGCATCTGCGCGAGGGGCGGCTGTGGCAGGCTTTGCGCACGCGGGCACCCGAGAATCCCAAATGGCAGGCGGCAGCCGACGAGCTTTCCGCGCTGCTGGCGCGCGCCGACTACGTGCCGCCTTACGAGTTCTATGCCGATCTCCTGCATGCGCGCAGCGGCCGCAAGCGCATGCTCGCCCGCCTCGGCCCCGACGCCGCCGACCCGATCGACGAGTTCTTGGCCAAGTGCTTGGCCTTCGAGCGGCTGTCGGCCCCCAGCCTGCAAGGCTTCGTGCAATGGTTCCAGTCGGGGGCGACCGACATCAAGCGCGACATGGAGCAAGGCCGCGACGAGGTCCGCGTGATGACCGTGCACGGTGCCAAGGGTCTCGAGGCGCAGATCGTGTTCCTGCCCGACACGTGCGCCATGCCGACGATCAAAGACCGCGTGCTGTGGCGGAGCGAAGGCACGCCGCTGCCGCTGTGGCCGCCTTCGGGCGTCAAGGGCCTCGCCCCCATCGAGGCCGCGCGCAGTGCCGCCAACGCAGCCGCGATGGCCGAATATCGCCGTCTGCTTTATGTGGCGATGACGCGCACGCGCGACCGGCTCTATGTGTGCGGCTGGTCGAGCCGGAAACCCAACCCCAATTCCTGGTACGCAAACATCGCCAATGGTTTCGACAAGCTGGCAGAAATGCATGCGAGCCTGGGCGACGCGGACAAACCGCCGGCACCGCGCGTGATCGAGGCCGATATCGACGGTCTGACGTTGCGCGCAATCCGCACGCCGCAGACGGGCAAAGTCGAAACCGACAGGGAAGCCGCCGCAGCGGCAGCGTCATTGCCGTTGCCCGCGTGGGCGCTCGCGCGGCAAGCGCCGGTCGAGCCGCAACCGCCGCGCCCGCTGATCCCCTCGGCGCCGCAGACGGCCCCGCGCGTGGCAAGCCCGTTGGCCGCCAAAAACCGCGACGCGTTTTTGCGCGGCAAGCTCATCCATCGGCTGCTGCAGAGCCTGCCCGATCTGGCACCGGCCGCGCGCGAAGCGGCCGCCCGCCGCCTTGTCGCGCGCAACGCCTACGGGCTCGACGCCGCCCAGATCGACGAGATCGCGGCCGAGACGCTGCGCGTGCTGGCCGACCCGGATTTTGCGGCGGCGTTCGCACTCGGCAGCTTGGCCGAAGCGCCCATCGTGGCGCGCATCGGCGAACCGGGAACGGCCGGGCGGGCTTTGGCCGGGCGCATCGATCGGCTCGCGATCGGCCCCGACCGCGTGCTGGTCGTCGATTTCAAAACCAATCGCCCGCCGCCCGAAGACGCTGCCGACGTCGATCCGGGCTATCTTGCCCAGCTCGCCGCCTACCGCGCTGCCTTGCGTCCGCTGTTTCCCGGGCGGGCGATCATGTGCGCATTGCTGTGGACCTATGCGCCGCGCTTGATGGCGATCGACGATGCGCTGCTCGACCGCCATGCGCCGTAAATCGGCGCCGACGCTGCAAACCGCTGGAAAGCTTCGCAAAACGATGCCCAGCCAGACGCAGCTTGACCCGGCCTTCGCGGCTTCCTACGTTTCATGTCCGTCGAATCGAGAGGAACGTCCCATGAGCGCCACCACCACCAAAGTTACCGATGCCAGTTTCCAAGCCGACGTGCTGCAATCCGGCACGCCCGTGCTCGTGGATTTCTGGGCCGAATGGTGCGGGCCGTGCAAACAGATCGCCCCTGCCCTCGACGAACTCGCCAAGGAAATGGGCGACAAGCTGACCGTCGCCAAGATCAATATCGACGAGAATCCGATGACGCCGTCGAAATACGGCGTGCGCGGCATCCCGACCTTGATGCTGTTCAAAGGCGGCGAAGTGGCCGCCACGAAAATCGGCTCGCTGCCCAAGAGCAAGCTCTACGAATGGGTGCAAGCCAACGTGTGAGAATTGCGCCGACGCGCGAGACGCAAAAACCCCGCCCAAGTGGCGGGGTTTTTTGTTTTTGAGAGAGCGACGAATTTAGAGATGCATTGGCGGCAAAACCTAGACTAGGTTAATGGCGACAAATGCCACCGCCCGAAGCCCGCGCCCGCCAGGTCATCGACGCCCAGCTCGCCAAAGCGGGCTGGCTGGTCCAGGACTATGCGGATTTCGATAAAGGCGCCGGGCTCGGCGTCGCCGTGCGCGAATATCCGCTGCCGGGCGGCCCGGCCGACTATCTGCTGTTCGTGGACGGCAAAGCGGCCGGGGTCGTCGAAGCCAAAAAGACCGGCACCACGCTGTCGGGCGTTGCCGAACAAGCCGAGGAATACGCGGCGGCCCTACCCGCCGCGATGGCCAAATGGGCCGACCCGCTGCCCTTCCTCTACGAGAGCACGGGGATCGAAACCCTGTTCCGCGACGAACGCGACCCCAAACCGCGCTCGCGCGACATCTTCCATTTCCATCGGCCCGAAACCTTGCTGGCGTGGCTCAAACAGCCCGACACGCTGCGCGCGCGCCTGCGCAAACTGCCGAAGCTCGATCCGGCCCAATTGCGCAATTGCCAGATCGACGCGATCGCAGGCCTCGAAAAGTCGCTCGCCCGCGACGATCCGCGTGCGCTGGTGCAGATGGCGACGGGGGCGGGCAAAACCGTGACGGCCTGTGCCGCCATCTACCGCATGGTCAAATTCGGCGGCGCCAAGCGCGTGCTGTTCCTGGTCGATCGCAAGAATCTCGGCGAGCAGGCGCAAGGTGCTTTGCGCGACTATCGCCCGCCCGACGACGGCCGCCCGCTGGGGGCGCTCTACAATATCCAGCTCCTCAAATCGAACCGCATCGACGCCGACGCCAAGATCGTGATCACCACGATCCAGCGCCTGTTTTCGATCCTGCGCGGCGAGGCCGAGTACGACGACACAGCCGAAGAAGTCTCCGGCTTCGAGGGCGCCGCCGACGCTGCCCCGCAGAATGTCGCCTACAATCCGGCCGTCCCCATCGAGGAATTCGACATCGCCTTCATCGACGAGTGCCACCGCTCGATCTACAATTTGTGGCGCCAGGTGCTGGAATATTTCGACGCACATTTGATCGGCCTCACGGCCACGCCGTCCAAACACACGCTGGGTTTCTTCAAGAACAACCTCGTGGCCGAATACCCGTTCGAACGCTCGGTCGTGGACGGCGTGAATGTGGGCTTCGAAATCTACCGCATCAAAACCCAAGTCGGCGAAAAAGGCGGGCGCGTGGAAGCGGGCTACCAGGTCGGCATGCGCGACCGGCGCACGCGCCAACTGCGCTGGGAAACGCTGGACGCCGATCTCGTGTACCAGCCCAAAGACCTCGACCGCGCCGTGACGGTGCCCGACCAAATCCGCACGGTGCTCAAACACTATCGCGATGCGCTGAAGACGACGTTGTTTCCGGACCGCACCTGGGTCCCGAAGACGCTGATCTTCGCCAAAGACGACGCGCACGCCGAAGAGATCGTCCGCATCGCGCGCGAAGTGTTCGCCGAGGGCGACGATTTCGCCAAAAAGATTACCTACCGCACTACCGGCGAAAGCGCCAAAGACCTGCTGCAGCGCTTCCGCAACGACCCCTTCCCGCGCATCGTCGCCACGGTCGATATGATCGCGACGGGCACGGACGTGAAGCCCATCGAAGTGGTGATGTTCCTGCGCGACGTCAAATCCTCGCTCTATTACGAGCAGATGAAAGGCCGGGGTGCGCGCAGCATCACGCCCGACGAGTTGCAGAAGGTTACACCCGACGCCAAAGCCAAAACCGGCTTCGTGCTGATCGACGCGATCGGCGTCACCGAAAGCCTCAAGGCCGATACCCAGCCGATGGAACGGCTCGACGAAAAGAAGGTGCCGTTCAAGAAGCTCATCGAGCGCATCGCGGCCGGCTGGACCGACGACGACGCCTATTCGAGCCTGTCGGCCCGCTTGGCCAAGCTCGACCGCGCGGTCGGGCCCGAAGCGCGCGAAGCCGTGGCCGCAATCGCCAAAGGGGCCGACATCGCCGATCTTGCAGCCGCGCTCTACGACGCGGTCGATGAGGATCGGGTGGCGGCCGAAGCGGTGGCCCAATTCGGCGCCGGGGCCAGCGACGATCCCAAAAAGATCGAAAAAGCGCGCGAAGCGCTCAAAACGCGCGCGGCCAAGCCGTTCGAGAACCCGGCCTTGCGCCGCGTTTTGGCCGATCTCAAAGCCAAGGCCGACATGGTCATCGACCAAACGACGATCGATGCGGTCGTCGATGCGGGCTACGATTTCGAGCGCGCCAAAAAGATGATCGCCGACTTCAAAACCTTCCTTGAAGCCAACCGGGACGCGTTGGCGGCCCTCAAGATCATCTACGGCAAGCGCTACGCCACGCGCCCCCTCACCTACGCCGCAATCCGCGAATTGGCCGACGCACTCGAACGCCCACCCGTGCACCTGACCACGCCGATGCTGTGGCAGGCTTATGCCAATCTCGAGCAAAACAAAGTGCGCCGCGTGACCGATCCCGGCCGGTTGCTGACCAATATCGTGGCGCTGGTACGCTACGCGATCGGCCAGGACGACATGCTCGAAGAATTCGATGTTTCGGTCACCCAGCGCTATAATCTGTGGCTCGGGCGCCAGATCAAGGCGGGCAAGAGTTTCTCGCTCGCCCAACGCGCCTGGCTCGATGCGATCAAGGACCATATCGCAGCGAACGTCGCGATCGACAAAAGCGACTTGCTCGACAACCCGGTCTTCGCCGACAAAGGCGGCCTCGTCGCCTATCGCAGCGCCTTCGGCGCTGCGGCGGACGAGATTCTCAAAGACATGAACGGAGCGTTGGTGGCGTGACGACGAAACTTCCGACGGGGTGGGTGGAGACGACTATTGACGACGTTTGCTTGCCGATCATGCGGATTGATCCATCCCGTTCTCATTCAGGATCCTTCAAATATCTCGATATAGGCTCGATCAATTCATCGAAACAGATAATCGAGTCGCCACAGACGCTCAAAGCCAAAGAAGCGCCGTCGCGTGCAAGACAAGTCGTCGCCACCAACGATATTCTTTTTTCGACGGTGCGCCCGTACTTACGCGGAATTGCAACCGTCCCGGCAGAATTTGACGGAGAAATCGCTTCAACCGGATTTTCGGTTTTGCGCGCCTCGCATGCTGTGAATCCATCTTTCCTGTTTTATTGGGTTACTTCGAACGCATTTATCAACCGCCTCCTGCCACTTCAGCGTGGATCAAGCTATCCAGCAGTGAGAGACGAAGACGTACGAGGCATGTCGCTTTTTCTACCACCACCTCGCGAACAAGCCCGCATCGTCGCAGCAATCGACGAACTCTTTGAGCGGCTGGATGCGGCAGAGGCAGCGATTGAAACAGCATCCGTATTGTGCGGTGAATTTCAAGCGGCTGCTCTAGCCGCAACCGTCAAAAACGCATCGCTCGGTGATCCAAGATTTTCTTCGGAGGATCCTTGGCGCATAGGTACGATTGGGGAAGTTTCGACCGGAATGACTCCGCCGACGGCACAACTCGATCTGTACGGAGGCGACCTTGCGTTTTTTAAGCCTACCGATCTGAATCAAGGCTATTGGGTGGAACATCCGCGCCAGACACTCTCGCCAAAAGGTGCAGAGGTCGCACGTCTTCTTCCGCCGAAGGCTGTAATGGTTACGTGTATTGGCGCGACGATTGGAAAGCTCGGACTTTCGCGAGTTCCAAGTGCAACGAACCAGCAGATTAACTCTGTCGTCATTGACCCTTCAGTAGCTTTACCGGAATGGCTCTACTGGGTCCTGAAAAGCCCCTATGGCCAACGACAGATTATCGACAACGCATCGGCAACTACGCTGCCGCTTCTGAATAAAAGCCGATTTTCGGAAATTCCCATACCGATAAGCTCTATTCAAGAACAGAAAGAAGCAGTCTCATTGATAGAATATGCGATTTCGTCTGCTACCATTCTTTTAAGCCACGTTGAAAGCTTTCGAGATCATCTGGAATCCCTCCGCCAATCCATCCTCGCCGCCGCCTTCCGGGGCGAGCTAGTGCTGCAGGACCCGAAGGACGAGCCCGCTTCCGTGCTGCTCGACCGCATCCGCGCCCACCGTGGTGCGGCAGCCACGGCGCCCAAAGCCCGCAAAACCGTGCCGCCCGCATCGGCCAAAAGGAAACATGCATGAATGCCTCTACATTGGTCGCCAAGGTCTGGAACTACGCGCATGTGTTGCGCGACGACGGGGTCGGCTATGGCGACTATGTCGAGCAGATCACCTGCCTCTTGTTCCTCAAAATGGACCAAGAGAATGCCGAGTTGCGCGGGGCGCCGTCCGCCATCCCGGCGGCCTGGCGCTGGGACAAGCTTGTCGATCTCGACGGCGCCAAACTCGAAAAACACTATGTGCAGACACTGGAGGCCTTAGGGAAGGCGAAGGGCTTGCTGGGCCTCATCTTCCGCAAGGCCACCAACAAGATCCAGGATCCGGCCAAATTGAAACGCGTGGTGTCGCTGATCGACGGCGAAACCTGGGCGGGGCTGTCGATCGACGTCAAAGGCGGCATCTATGAAGGGCTTTTGGAGCGCAATGCCTCGGAGATAAGAAGCGGAGCAGGCCAGTACTTCACGCCGCGCCCGCTGATCGAGGCCATCGTCGAATGTCTCGATCCGGCCTTGGGGGAAACGGTGCACGATCCGGCCTGCGGCACGGGCGGGTTTCTGCTGGCGGCGTACGACCATATCCGCCACGCCGAAACCAAGGACAAGGGCTTCGAGACGCGCAAGGCCAACCGCCTGCGCTTCGAAACCGTGTCGGGCGTCGATATCGTGGACGGCGTGGTGCGGCTGTGCGCCATGAATTTGCATCTGCACGGCATTGGCGGCGAGAAGCCGCCGGTCGAAGCGCGCGATGCGTTGGCACGAAAATCCGAAACACTCTACGACGTGATTCTGACGAACCCGCCTTTCGGCAAGAAATCGAGCTACACGGTGATTGGTGAGGACGGCGAGATCGGGCGCGAAGGCATCGACTATGCGCGCGATGATTTTGCGACCAGTACCAGCAACAAGCAGCTCAATTTCCTGCAACACATCATGTCGGCCCTGAAAACGACGGGGCGTGCGGCCGTGGTGCTGCCAGACAATGTGTTGTTCGAAGGCGGAGCCGGCAAAACGATCCGCGAGCGCCTACTAAAGAAATTCGATTTCCACACGCTGCTGCGCCTGCCGACCGGCATTTGGTATTCGGCGGGTGTGAAAGCCAATGTGCTGTTTTTCGACGCCAAGCCCGCATCCAAGACCGCGCAGACCAAGGAATTGTGGATCTACGATTTCCGCACCAACCAGCATTTCACGCTGAAGCAGAACATGCTGCGCCGCGACCAGCTCGACGAGTTCGTGAAATGCTACGGCGGGCGCCAGCGCAAGGGCCGCAAGGAGAGCGAGCGGTTCAAGCGCTTCGCCTACGACGAGCTCGTCAAACGCGACAAACTCAATCTCGACATTTTCTGGCTGAAGGACGACAGCCTGACCGCATCCGAAAATCTGCCCGCCCCCGACGTGCTCGCCGCCGAAATCGTCGAAACGCTGGAAGCGGCCTTGGAAGAATTCCGCGCCGTCGCCGACGATCTCAAGACCCGCATGGCAGGGGCCGCCAAGCGCAAAGCTTGACGCTGGCTTAAAAACCTAGTATGCTGCTCTTCGGTTGTCGTGCTGTTTGACAAGTGAAGATCGGATCGGAAGAAAGCCTCGGCAGGGCTGCAATTCGGCGACGTTAACGAATTCGGCGCCGAGGTTACATCTCAAGGAAATCAAGCACATAAATCGGCGACGGTAGCCTTTCGTCGCGTTTGGTAACCTATTTGAGCTGCGCGCCGAGCCACGTCGAAAGACGGTCGCCGTAATGCGCCCAGGTGAATTCTTCGGCGCGCTTGCGAGCAGCAACGCCCATGCGGGCGCGCAAATCGGGATCGCGGGCGAGCAGGCGCAAACGTTCGACGAGCGCATCGACGTCGCGGATGGGGACGAGGAATCCTTCGACGCCGTCCTGCACCACGCTGCCGGTGTTGGGCGTGCACACCACGGGAAGGCCCGAGGCCAGCGCTTCGTAGCTCGCAAACGCCGAGCCTTCGTGCAGCGACGGGTACGCGAACGCATCGGCCGTCTGGTAGAGGCGGTGCACCTCGTGGAACGGCACGTGCGGCACGTGGCGGAAGAAATCGGCATAGGGTGCGAAGGCCGCGTCGCTGCCCAACTTCTTGCCCACGCACACAAGCTCGAGATTGGGAATGGCCGCGCGCTTGGCGGCTTCGAGCAGGTATTTGATGCCCTTGCGCTGCGTGAGGCCGCCCACGAACAGCACGCGGAATTTGCCGTCGTCGGCGCGCGGGCTCGGAGCCGGGCAGAAGCGCTTGGTGTCCACGCCGTAGGGCAGCACGAAGATGCGCGAAGGATCGGTGCCGTTGGCGACCATCGTGTCGGCCACGTATGTCGAGGGCACGATCACGCGGTCGGCCTCGATCGCTTCGACGTTGCATTGTGCGATCACGCGCTGGGGCGGCAGCGGCAATGTTTCGGCGAATTCGGGGGCAAGCCGCGCTTCCTGCGCAAACAGCGCAAGCCCCGTCGCGATATGGCCGATGACTTGGTTGAGGATCGCCAAGCCGCCGTAGCGCTGGGCTGCACGCTGGGCCGCAAGGGCCGAGCTGTCGTGGCCGACGACAAAATCCGGGCGTTCGCCCGCCACGCGGGCGGCGAATTGCGCGTCGAACAGATCGTTGCGCCACGCGATCGCGGCGAGCTGCGTTTCGGGTGCAAGCTTCAGGCGCGTCGTCGCGATATAGAGAAGTTCGGCGAGCGGGCGCTGCGACACGCTTGAAGCTTCCACACCCGCATGCGAACGGCGTTTGAGTTCGCGCTCGAGTTTGATGCGCAAGCCTGCGGGCAACAGGGCCGTAAGCTTCGGCACGAGGCCTGCCCCGGTCCAGAACACGCCGGTTTCGAAACCGACATCGAAGCCGTGGCGCTGCAAGGCCGCCACAAGCTGGTAAGCGAGATGGTTCGAGCCCGGATGGCCGACAAGGCCGCGCATCCGCGAGTTCATCGGCGAACCTTGGCAAGCACGGCCGTCACTTGCGCCCAATCGTCGGCGGTGGGTTTGAACATCGCGAGCACGGGGGCGCCGATCTGGCGATTGAGCGAACCCGCCATCGCCCCCAACGCCGCGATGTTGGCCACCACGAGCGCCCATGCAGCCCCCTCGATGCCGAGCCAGGGGAGCAGCACGAACAAGGCGGCGAGTGCGGCACCGAGGCCGAACGCCTCGGCCCAGCCGATCGCAAGCGAACGGTCGAACGCGTTCAGCGCCTGGATGAACATGAGCTTGGCTGCGAAGAAAGGCAGGCCCAGCAGCATGATCTGGCACAGGGTCGCACTCTGGTCGAAGGCCTGGCCGAAGATGAGCGGCACCACCCATTCCGCCAGCACCGCAAGGCCGAGCGCGCTCGCGACCGACATCGCCATGGCAAGGCGCAGATAGATGCCGAAGATGCGCAGCTTCTCCTGCACACTGGCAGCGCCGCTGATTTTCGGGAAGGCCACGCCCGCGATCGTGTTCACGAGGATCATCGGGCCGTTGGCCACGGTCAGCGCCACCACGTAGAGCCCCATGTCGTGCGAGGTGAGGAATGTGGCAACGCCGATCTGGTCCACGCGCTGGCGCAGGCTGTTGATCATCTCGCCCAGATGGACGCGCGCGCCGTAGCCCAGCATCGCCTTGGCCACGCCGAAATCGGGACGCCAGCCCGTCCACCCTTTCCGGTGGAGCCAGACGACGCCGACAATTCCCGAGAGCGCCGTGCCCAGAATATACGCCATCGCGAAGTGGCCGACGTCGCTGAAGCCGACGGCAAGGAACAGCCCGATGAAGGCGAGATATCCGAGGCCCACGATGGCGCGCACGACGTTCCAGCCGAACAGGTCGAGATGGCCCTGGAACATCACCGCGACGAACAGCGCGAACAGATAAATCGGAACGAAGGCGGCCAAATACCAGCTCTCGATCATGCGCACATTCGCGGTCTCGTTCGCGAGCAGCAGCGGCATCAGGAGATAGCCGGCCGTCAACAGCAGCACGGCGAGCGCCGCGCCGATCCACATCACGGTCGCGAACAGCACCTTGGGCGGTGCGAGCCTTGTGGCCGCGCGGTAGAGCAGCGCATCCGACATGGCGAGGATGCCGAACTCCAAGAGCAGGCCCGGCCACAGCATGATCTCGGCAAGTTCGCCGCGCCCTTCGGGCAGCAGAATGCGCGCGGCAAGCAGGCCCGTGAGGATATTCACGATCTGGATGAGGATCGTGGTCGCGAAGGACGTCGACATGTCCTTCATGGCGAAATCCTTCCGGGCAGCACATGCGCAAGTGCGGCACGCAGACCCGCCACGTCCTCGGCGAAGCTCCAGCGCCCAATGATCTCGCGTGAGGCTTCGCCCATCTTCGCGAGCTTCGCTTCGTCGCCGAGCACGTCGGAGAGCGCGCGCGCAAGATCGGCCTCGTCGTCGGTGCGGAAGATGGCCCCGTTGCGCCCCGGGTGCACAAGATCGGGGGCAGCGCCGATCTGGTCCGAGCAGATCACGGCTTTGCCCGCACACATGACCTCGTTCACGACGAGGCCCCACGCTTCCTGGCCCGAAGGCAGCACGAAGACGTCGGCCAAATCGTAGCAGGCCGGCAATTCGTTTTGCGTCTTGAAGCCGAGGAAGCGCACGGCATCGGGCCCGAGGGCAGCCGCCGCCGTTTCGAGTTCGGCGCGCTGCGGCCCGTCGCCGACAAACGCGAGCACGGGATTGCGCATGTTGGGATCGGCTGCGATGCGCGCAAAAGCCCGCATCAGCAGAGCCGGGCGCTTGCGCTCGATGAGCTTGGCGCAGAACAGCACCACGGGGCGCCCCGGCGCAATGCCGAGCTGCTGCTTGAACGCGTCGCGCGAAGCCGCCGCCGTCGCGGCTTGGGCCGCAAAGCGCGCATTGTCGACCGCGTAGGGCACGGTGAAGATGTCGCCATCGGCAATGCCGTAGCCGCGATAATAGGCGCGGTTCAGCGCACCGATCGCGAGATACGCATCCACGCCCTGTTTGAGGGCTGCGAAGAAGGCGCGTTTGGCAAGCTGCTTGGCGGGCGAGCGTGTGGCCGAGATTGCGTGTGCTTCGTCGCGCAGCAGCACTTTGATGCCGCGGCGTTTGGCACTCAGCATTGCGGCCCAGTGGCTCGCATGCGCGTAGCCGTGGATCCACAGCGCGTCGAACTTTCCGGCATCGAGCGCTTTGGCGAAGCCCCGCGAAAACGGCCGCCACAGATCGAGCGGTTCGAGAATGCCGGGCGGCGGCTGCGGATCGAGGCGCGGCAGCACGTGGCTGCGATAGCCTTCGAGCAACGGCACGTCCCACACGATCTTTTGGCCGAACTCGCCGGCCACAAACGGCCTTGTGGTGAAATCGGTGCCGAAAAACGCGGTGAAATCGATGTCGGGCTGCTGCGCCACCAGGCGCAAAAGCGGCGCTTGATAGGGGATCGGATGCGTCACGAGATAGGCGAGTTTGAGCTTCGCCATCGCTCAAGCATCCACGAAGGTGCTGTAGACATGGTTGGCCCAGCCGCGAAGCCCGCGCAGATGCCCGTGGCGGTCGCCCGCCCCCACGAGCCATTCGCGCACCGGCACGACGAAGCCGGTCTTGGGCCGGTCGCGCAACGCATCGGGCAAAGGCGGCTTGGGCGTGGACGCCAAATCGCGTTTTCCCGCGTGTGCAAGATGCGGCAACGCATTCGCCAAGAATACCGGATCGACGAACGGCACGCGGATCTCGATCGAATGCGCCATGCCGGCCCAGTCGCTGTCGCGCAGCAGGCGGTCGCGCATGTAGTTCGCGATCTCGAGGGCCGAGACTTTGAGCCGGTCGCTGGGTACGGCATCCAAGCCGCGATCGAGCGTGTCGGGATAGCCCAATTCGGCCAACCCTTCTTCGGCCATGCCGCGCGGCAAAAGCTTGGCGATTTCCCAGGGCATGTAGAGCGCGCGGCGCAAAAGATAAGCGCCCTCGAACGTGCCCCCGTATTCGAGCAGGCCCGCGTATTTCGGCGAGGCGATGCGGCCGATCCAGTCTTGCGTCGCCAGCCGCACGGTCGGCCCCATGAAGCCGAAGGGGGCGGCTTGGCGCACGAGCTTCGGGATCTGCGCGAAGCTTGGGTAGCCTGCAAAAATCTCGTCGCCGCCGAGGCCCGACAGCGCAACTTTGAGGCCCACCTGTTTGGCGGCTTCGGCCACGAAGTAGGTGTTGATGCCGTCGACGGTCGGCTGGTCCATCGCCGCGAACAAAGCCTCGCGCGCGGCCGAAAAATGCGCGCGGTCGATCCACACCGTGTGCTGGCGCGTGCCCCGCGCGGCCGCAAACGCCTCGGCAAGCCCGGTCTCGTCGTTTTCGGAACCGCGGAACGTATCGAAGCCGAGCGTTACGGTATCGAGTTGGCTCGCGTTGGTCTCGGCGGCAATGCCCGCAAGCACGGTCGAATCGATGCCGGCCGACAGGAAAACGCCGACGGGCACGTCCGCGATCATGTGATGGCGCACCGTATCGACGACCGCACTGCGCAGATCCATCGCAGGCGCACCGCGCGCAGACAGTGCCGCGCACAGATCGAAGAACGGCACGGGTGCGCGCATGCCGCGTGCATCGACGATGGCGAAATGGCCCGCGGGCAGTGCGGAAATGCCGCGATAGAGCGTGTGCGGGTCGGGCACATGGCCCCACAGAAAGAAGCCTGCGTGGCCGGCCGGATTGGGCCGCCGATCGACGCGGTCGCTTGCCAGCAGCGCTTTGACCTGGCTTGCAAAGCGCAGCGTGCCGCCGTCGTCGGCGACGTAAAGCGGCTTGATGCCGAACGCGTCGCGCGCAAGGAACATCTCGCCCTTGGCCGCATCGTGGATCGCAAACGCGAACATGCCGCGCAGGCGGCCGAGCATGGCGACCCCGTCGCGCGCGTAAAGATGCAGCAGCACCTCGGTGTCGGACGCGGTTTCGAAAACGGCACCCTGCGCCGTCAATTCGTCGCGCAAGGCTTGGTAGTTGTAGATCTCGCCGTTGAAGACGATGCGCAGATCGGTGCGGGCGAGCCGCATCGGCTGGTCGGCCACGCTGCGCAAATCGACGATGGCCAGACGCCGATGGCCGAAGGCGAGGCGCCCATCAGGCGAAAAATACTCGCCCGTCCCGTCGGGTCCGCGCAGCGCCATCGCATCGCGCATCGCGCGCAACTCGGCTTCGCGCAGTGCCGGCGCATTCGCCCCGTACGCAAATGCACCGGCAATGCCGCACATCTATTTCACCGCCACGGCGTAGAGATTCTGCGTGAGCACGCGATGTTCGCGCGAGCCCGTCTCGGCCAGCAGATAGAAGCGCAGCAGGGCGCGGATCATGCGCCACGCCGCGTAGCGCAAAGCGCTCTTGAGGCCGTGCACGGCCGGCGGATCTTCGTAGCTCGAAACGCTGGTCCAGCCCGAGGCGAGGAAGAGCTGCGCCAAACTCTCGGGCGTGAAGGCGACTTCGTGCGTGAAGTCGGAATAGATCATCAGCGTGCCGAAGGGCGATGCCCCGTTGGGCACATGCAGGATCAAGCGCCCGCCGGGTTTGAGCACGCGCGCGATTTCGTCGACGGCGGCCACGATCTCGTCGCGCGTGAGATGCTCGAGCACGTCGAACGCAACCACGGCATCGAGGCTTGCGGGGGCCGTCTTGGCCAACGCTTCCATAAGCTGGCCTTCGCGCACGCCCGCAATGCCGAGGCGCGCTGCGGCCGCGACTTGGGCGCTCGAGCCGTCGATGCCCTCGATGTTTTTGTAGCCTGCGGCTTGCGCAAAATGCAGCAAAGCGCCGTGGCCGCAGCCAAGCTCGAGAATGCGCGCTTGCCGGTCGGCCGGAAAATGTGCCGCAATCAGCCGACGCAAATTTGCGGCACGGGGGCTAAGGCCCGCGACGGTTTCGGGTGCGAGTGGAGCATTGGTCGCCGACGTGTATTTGGCGTAGATGCGCGCGCGATAGGCGGTCTCGGTCATGCCGCCCTCGCTGCGGTCGCCGACACGAAGCGTGCCAGCAGGCGCTCCTGCTGTTCGACATAGCGCTCGAACGCAAAAAGCTTTTCGACCGTGCGCACGCCCGCATCGCCCATACGCATGCACAAAGCCGGATCGTCGCGCAGCGTGCGCAGCGCATTGGCGATCGCGTCCACGTCGAGCGGCCCGAGTGCGATGCCGCACGGATCGGCCGCATCGATCGCCTCGGGCGAGCCGTCTTCGTTGCCGCACAAGAAGGCCGTCCCGCACGCCGCCGCCTCGATGAGGCCAAGCGGAACTGCCTCGCCCCAGCCGGGCCCGCCGCGCGCGATCAAGGTCGCAACGTCGGCGGCGGCATAGAGGATCGGCAGATGCTCTTGCGGTGCGCGCCCCGTGAAGCGCACGCGGCCGTCGAGGCCTTTGGCGTGCACGTAAGCTTCGAGATCCGCGCGGTCGGGGCCAGAGCCAACCACGATATAGACGATGCGCGGATCGTCGAGCTTGGCGATCGCATCCATCGTCTGGCGCTGGCCCTTGTTGGGCGGCAGCAGCATCGCAGCGACGGTCGTCACCACGAATTTTCCCGCAAGATCGTCCCACCCGTAGTCGGCGGCGAGGCGTTGGCGCGCCGCCCCCTTGGCGAGCGGCTTGAAGAAGCCCACGTCGACCGGATCGTAGAGCAAACCCGTGGGCGGCACGAAGCGCCGGTATTTGGGCATCCAGTCGATCGTGTATTGGCAATCGGCGATCACAAGATCGGCCGCAGCGAACGCCGCCTCGCGCAAGGCCGGCAGCTTCGCCAGAATGTCGATATTGTAGACATTGACGGTAAAGGGCGTGCCCGACGTTTTTTTGACGAGCCAGCCGAGGCCCGCCAGATAGACGTGGTTCAGCATCACGAGATCGTAGCGCCCGCGTGCCGCGGCGGCCTCGCGCACCAATGTCGCCACGGCCGCAAAGCGGTTGCCGAAGGCGATTTTGCGGTCGGCGATACCCTGCGCGAGACCGGGGCCGGTCTGCTTGTCGATCGACACGACATGCGTCGCATGGCCGAGCCGCTTCAACGCGGCGATTTGGTAGCGGCTATAGGTCGCAATGCCGCCATAGCCTTCGATGTCGAAGCCCAGATAGAGGATGCGCATCGGTGCGGGGCCTATTTGCGCGCTACGGCGACGAAAGTCTGGCTGAAGATTGCGTCGCCGCCAGTTTCGCCGGTTTCGGCCGCCAGCGCCAGCCGCAGCACGAAGCGCACGCAAACCCACAAAACGCCGCGCACCGCACTCTTGAGGCCGTGCACGACGGGTTTGTCTTCGAAGCACGCGACGTTTTTGAAATCGCACACGAGCAGCAATTGCTCGATCGAACGGCGCGTGAAGGAACCGGTCGCCATGATGTCCCAATAGCGCACGCGGCCCGAAAACAGCGCCTCGCCGTTGGGCAGATGCAGGATGAAGCGCCCGCCCGGCTTCAGCACGCGGCGCACCTCGTCGGCCAGACGCAGCTGCGTGGCTGGATCGAAATAATGGTAGAGGTCGAACAGCACGATCGCATCGAGGCTGTCGCCCGGCATCGCGCGCAATTCGGCCATCAGATCGCCCTGGCGCACGCCGTCGATCTTCAGCGTCGCCGCCATCGCGACCTGCTCGGGGCTCGCATCCACGCCCGAAACGGATGTGTAGCCCAGGCGCTGGGCCGCCCACACGATGGCGCCATGCCCGCAGCCCAGATCGACGATCTTGGCGCTTTTGTCGGGCGGGAAATGCGCGCCCACGAATTGCTTCAGGAACGGCCAGCGCCGGTCGAGATTGCCGGCCGCGTCCGAGACGGCCGCATGGGTCGAAACGTAGCGGGCGAGAAAACGCTGGCGCCAGTCGGTCGCGGGATTCTGTTCGTGTTCCATCCGATTCTCTTCTTCGCCGTATCAACGGCTCAGCCGCCAAAGCATTCCCGTCGAACGACCAGCTGCTCGGGCTCGCGCATCATGGCGGCATCGCCTTGCTGGTCGTTCAGTAGCATGACAAAGCGGTCCGGCACCGCCCGAATCCGCCCCTCGGTCGCAATCAGCCAGTCGAACCGCACGATCCGACGGCGCCGGTCGGCGGGGTCGCTGTCGATGCCGTTGATGCGCGCATGCGGCCCCACCCCGTCCAGCAAGATCGGGTCGGTCGCCATTTCCGACGCCCCGAACGTTCCGGGCTCCAGGAGTTTGAGATCGAGTTTCTCGAGGCATTCGGGGACCGGGTCGGGCAAACGCCAGCCCGCAAGCTCCAGGGTCAGAAAATCGAGCGCCAGCGCCATTTCGCCGCCGCGCGTATCGCGCTGGGCAAAAGCGGGGGCGGCGCAGAGCAAAGCCGCCAGGGCAGCCGACACAAAAATGGCAGGAAAAGACCGCATAGGGTCCTCAGGGGGGGGCGGGATGCGAGGCGCTAGGTAGCGCGTTCGCCGGCCTCGCGGCAAGCGGCCTTTGCGCCGCAACGGCCCCAAATACCGTCAAAAGCGACGCAAATGCCGAGGGCGACGCTAAGGCTTGTCGCACGCAGGCAATCCGGGCTACCACGCTTGCCCGTCTTCCCTGATCGCCCGGTCCATGAAAAAAGCCGCCACCCCAGACGAATTCAAGCGCGCCATGCGTCGATTTGCCGCCGGCGTGACGGTTGTGACGACAGCCGGGCGCGGCGGGCGGGCGGGCTTGACCGCGACCGCCATGTGCTCGCTTTCGGCCGATCCGCCGCGTCTGCTGGTCTGCGTCAACCGCGAGTCGGCCCCCAACCGCGCCATTGCGGCGTCGAAGCGCTTCTGCGTGAACATCCTCGGCCAGAAACATCGGGCACTTGCCTTGCGCTTTGCAGGGGCAACCGGCGTGCAGGGCGAGGAGCGCTTTGAACAAGGGCGCTGGGGCAAGGCTGCCACGGGTGCGCCCGTGCTTGAAGATGCGCTTGCCAGCTTCGATTGCACATTGGCCGAAGCCATCGATTCCGGCACGCACACGATCTTCGTGGGCGACGTGCGCGCGGCTGCGGTTGCCGCACGCGGCTCGCCGCTGGTCTACGAGGGCGGCGGCTTCCATGCGCTGGCAGCCCCCAAGCCCGCGCGCACGGCGAAAAAAGCCAAATCCCGAAAATGAGAGCCTTCGCACCGCTGCGCGATCCGATCGTCGCTCGGCTGTGGAGTGCTTTGTCCGTCTTCACCATGGGCGACGAGCTCTATCGCGTGGCCCTCGTGTGGCTGGCGATCGAGCTTGTCGGCCGCCAAGCGGGCTATTTGGGCGCCGTGCAATCGGCTTGCATGCTGGCGGGTGCGATCTTCGGCGGGGCATTTGCCGGCGCCATCGATCCGCGGCGCGCCATGTCGATCCTGCTGGCAGCAGGGGCGGTCGCCGCCCTCGTGCCGGCGATCGCGTGGGATTTCGGCGTGCCGAGCATGCTCGCACTCGCGATCCCGGCCGTCGGCATCTCTTTGATGCGCGCCCAGCTCGAGCCCGCCATCCAAGGCCATCTGCCGCAGCTCGTCGCCGACCGCGATCTGCTGTTCGCGGCCAACAGCCTCATCGACGGCGTGCGGCGCATGGCGCGCCTCACGGGCCCCGCTTTGGCGGCGGGACTCGCACTGCTGATGCCGGTGCACGAACTTTTCTACGTCTACGCGCTCGCACTCGGGCTTTCGGCCTATCTGCTGCTGCGCGTGGGCGACGCGTTGCCGAGCCGCGAAAAAAGCGGCAGCAGCAGCTTTTTTGTCGGCTGGAAGATCGTGCGCGCGGCCCCCGTCCTGCGCGCATTGCTGGCGCTCAAATTTTTCACCGACGGCAATTGGGGCCTCGTGATCGGCTTCGGGCTGCCTTTGATCGTGGACCAGCGCAACGCGAATTGGGGCCCGCTTGTCGGCATTGGCGCCTACGGGGGCGGGCTTGCGACCTACGGCATATGCAACATCCTGTCGTCGCTCGTCGTGGGCTCCCTGAAGCCGTCGCTCGGCCTCGACCGCATGCTCGCGGGCCTGACGGCGATGGGCCTGGGCTTGGCCGTAACCGGTGCTGCGGCCATCTATGCGCCCGATTCGTGGCTGCTGCCCTGCCTCTATCTGGGGCTGGGGCTTGCCGCATTGGGGCCGCCGTTTTTCGAAGTGCCGCTCGCCTTGCGCGTCCAGCTCGCGGGCTCCGCACAGTCGCAAACGGCGGCGGCAAGCGTGCATCGCGTGCGCATCGTTGCCGTGTTCGGCGGCATCATGTTGGCGGGCCTCTTGTCGCCGACGTTGTTCGGCCTCTTCGGCACAGCCGTCGCCATGGCGGCGGCGGGTGCGGCAAGTGCGCTTGCCACCCTCGCCGTTTGGTACTGGCTGCCGCCCGAAAAGCTTGCCGCCGACTGATTTGCCGTTAAAATCAAAGCCTCGCGACATCACCGGAAAGAAAAGAGAAAACAATGAAGCTCGCCAGCATTCGCGTCGGAAAAAAGGAAACCTACGGGGCCGTTGTGGCGGGCGGGATCGTCGATCTCGGCAAGAAATTCGGCAAGAAATGGCCCACGCTGCGCTTGGCCCTGCTGGGTGCGGGCCTGCCGACGCTCAAAGCCTACGCCAAGGGCCGCAAGCCCGACATCAAGGACGGCAAATTCGCTTGGGCGCCGGTCGTCCCCGACGCCACGCGCATTTTCTGCGCGGGCGTGAACTACCGCGAGCACCGCGCCGAAACCGGCCGCCCGGACACGCAGCACCCGACGATCTTCACGCGTTTTGCCTACACGCAAATGGGCCACGAGCAGCCCATGCTGAAGCCCAATGAGAGCGAACGGCTCGACTGGGAAGGCGAGCTTGCCATCGTGATCGGCAAGAAGGGCCGGCGCATCGCGCGCGAAAAGGCGATGAGCCATGTGGCGGGCTACGCCTGCTACAACGACGGCTCGGTGCGCGACTACCAGCGCCACACCTCGCAATTCACGCCCGGCAAAAACTTCGTCGCGACCGGCGGCTTCGGCCCGTGGCTCGTCACGTCCGACGAGATGAAAAACATCACGGCCCAGACGCTGACCACGCGCGTGAACGGCGTTGTGAAGCAGCAGGCCACGGTCGACATGCTGATCCACGACATCCCGCAGCTGATCGCCTACATCTCGACCTTCTGCCCGCTCGAACCCGGCGACGTGATCGTGACCGGCACGCCCGGCGGCGTCGGCGCCGCACGCACGCCGCCCGAATTCATGTTCCCGGGCGACGTCGTCGAGGTCGAAATCACGGGCGTGGGCCTGCTGCGCAACACGATCAAGGCGGGCTAGGCCGCAGCACACGCGTTGGGATGCGCGGCAATCTCACACATTGCCGCGCATTTCGCGCCACAGGCCGAGTTTTTCCTGGGCCGGGCGATCCGAAAACGCGAACAGCACGCAGTCGTTCGTCGCCTCGAAGCGGCGCCATTGCCAAGACGGCACGACGAAGATATCGCGCGGGCCGAACTCGAAGCTTTCGAGTTTGCCGCCCGGTGCGAACACGTAGACGCGGCCCGTGCCCTCGATGCAGCTGAACACGGTCGCGTCGGTGGCGCGGTAGGGTGCCCCCGAAAAATCCTTGGGCAGCAGATGCAGCCACGTGCCGATGGTCGGCATCGCCCAGCCGCCGTCGAGCGGGTTGGCGTAGCGCATCGCAAGCCCGTGGCACGCATCGATGGGGCCGCTGCGGCGCAGTTTTTCGAGCGCTTCGCGCGAACGCGCGTAAGGATAGTTGAAGACGGGGCTTGCGGTGCCCGAACGCGCATAGCCAAGCGGCAGCATGCCTTCGCCAAAGCGCGCTTGCGAATCCCCGACAGGTTTGGCCTGCGCCTGCATCTCGGCTTCGAAGCTTTCGGCGAACGAGGTTTCGAAGAAACCGACGATCGGGATGTCGAGCCCGTCGAGCCACACCATCGGCTCTTGGCTGTCGTTGCCGTGGTCGTGCCACGCCCAGGACGGCGTAATCACGAAATCGCCGGGCCGCATCAACGTGCGCTCGCCGTCGACGGCCGTGTAGGCGCCGCTGCCCTCGACCACGAAGCGCAAGGCCGATTGCGTGTGGCGGTGCGCGCGCGCAACCTCGCCCGGCAGGATCAGCTGCAGGCCCGCATAAAGCGTGTTCGTGATGCGCGACTGGCCGGGCAGCCCCGGATTTTCGAGGATCAGCACGCGCCGCTCGGCCTCTTCCGCCGAGATCACGGATCCCGCCTCGTGCACGAAGGGCCGCACATCCGCCCAACGCCAGCAATGCGCGATGGCGGCCGATTTGGGCTCTTTGGCGACGAGGCTTTTCATCACCTCCCACAGCGGCGTCAACGACGACGTCGCAATGCGGTCGTAGAAAGCCTGGCGGGTCGGGTCGGGGCTTTGGTCGGGCATAGACAAAGTCTAGCGCCCCGCTTGCAGTTACGCCATGCCGCGCGCGCCGCAATTGGACTATGATCGGCACCATGCAGGCTGCTTCCGCCGGTCCCGGCTTCGTCGATCTGTTCACGCCCAAGCTTCTGACGGTGCTGCGCGAGGGCTACGGCTTTGCGCAATTTCGCGCCGACGCGCTCGCAGGCCTCACCGTCGCCATCGTGGCGTTGCCGCTGTCGATGGCGATCGCGATCGCCTCGGGCGCCACGCCCGCGCAAGGCCTCTACACCGCCATCGTCGGCGGCTTTCTCGTGTCGGCCCTTGGCGGCAGCCGCTTCCAGATCGGCGGACCGGCGGGGGCGTTCATCGTGCTCGTCGCGGCCACCGTCGCGCTGCACGGCATGGACGGGCTCATTCTGGCCACGATCCTGTCGGGGATAATCCTCGCGGCGATGGGGCTCTTGCGCATCGGCACGTACGTAAAATTCGTGCCCTATCCGGTCACGGTCGGCTTCACGGCAGGCATCGCGGTCATCATCTTCGCGAGCCAAATCAAAGAAATTTTCGGCCTCACGCTGGCCGCACCCGAGCCTGGTGCTTTGCTCGCCAAACTGCCGGTGCTGTGGCAGGCCCTGCCGAGCCTCAATGCTGCGGCCGCGTGCGTGGCGGCAGCCACGATCGCGACCATTCTGGTCTTGCGGCGCTGGCGCCCGCATTGGCCGGGTCTTTTGATTGCGGTCGCAGGCTCGGCCGTGGCGACGTGGGCGTTCGGCCTGCCGGTCGAGACGATCGGCACGCGCTTTGGCGGCATCCCTTCAGGCTTTCCGATGCCGACTTTGCCCGAGCTGAGCTGGACCAAGATCGTGGCCGTGCTGCCGAGTGCGGTGTCGTTCGCAATGCTGGGGGCGATCGAATCGCTGCTCTCGGCCGTGGTCGCCGACGGCATGACCGGGCGGCGGCATCGCTCGAACTGCGAACTGGTCGCCCAAGGGATCGCCAATGTGGGCTCAGGCCTTTTCGGCGGCATTTGCGTGACCGGCACCATCGCGCGCACGGCCACGAACGTGCGCAGCGGGGCGCACGGCCCCGTGGCCGGCATGCTGCATGCGCTGTTTTTGCTGCTGTTCGTGCTGCTGGCGGCCTCGGCCGCCGACCATATCCCGCTGGCGGCGCTGGCGGGCGTGCTCGCCGTCGTCGCGTGGAACATGGTCGAGCGCCAGGCGGTCGCGACGTTGCTGCGCGTCTCGCGCGGCGATGCGGCCGTGCTGGCGACGACGTTCTTCCTCACGATCTTCCGCGATCTTACCGAGGCCATCGTCGTCGGCTTCGCGATGGGGGCGATGCTGTTCATCCACCGCATGTCGACGAGCGTTGCGGTGAGCGGCGAGCGCGGCCTCGGGCTTGAAGACCGCGCCGACACAAAAGGCGAGGACCGCATCCCCTATCGCGACGAATCCGCCGGTGACCGCGACATTGCGGTCTACCGCATCAGCGGCGCTTTCTTTTTCGGGGCTGCCGCGTCGATCGGCTCGGTGCTCGACAATGTCGGCGAAGCGCCCAAAGCGCTGGTCGTCGATTTTGCCGCCGTTCCGCTGCTCGATTCGACGGCGGCGCACATCATCGAGGGGCTTGCGCACAAATGCGCGCGCGACGGCGTGCGCCTGTGCCTCACCGGCACGAACCACGACATGCGCCAGACGCTGTTCGCGCTCGGCGTCAAACCGCCGCTGGCCCGCTACGAGAAGTCGGTCGAAAAAGCGGTGGCCGACTTGCGCCGACCATCCGAAGCAATTTAACGCGCGGCTGCGACCGACATCATGCCGGGGTTGGTCACAAGCAGCGAATCGCTGGCGGCATCGTGGGCCAGAGCCAACGCCGTCACCACCGCAACCATTGCCGTCAATGCCAAAAACGCAAACATTTGTATCTCCAAAGCCGACGGTCATGTCCGTCGTGCAAAAACACTATGCAGCGGTACCGCCGGAAGTTTCATTGCTAAGGCGGCAGTCGAGCCATGCATTTTCATCATGTATCGATACATGATTTCGGCGTTTTTCACATATCTGAACGCCAAAATTCACTGTTTGGCCACAAAGCGGCCCGAATAAAGCCTTCGACGCCCCGTTATATGGACAGATCGACGGAAGCGTTTTTGCGATCGCGCACGCGAAGGATCCGTTGGACGGCCGCACGAGGGACACCCGGACTCCACCCTTGCTGCGGCAACTTGCGCGAAGGCGGGTGCGAGCCCGGATGTACGGTTCGCATCCGCCCTTTTTTTTTCGCTAAGCTCCTTTCCATGATGGGCGAATCGGCAGCAGGCCTCTCGGGGCGCGAAGTGGCGTGCATGCGCGGCGGCAGAACCGTGTTCGCCAAGCTCGATTTCGGATTTGCTCCCGGCGATCTCGTGGTGCTGCGCGGTCCCAACGGGGCCGGCAAATCGAGCCTGCTGCGCGTGCTGGCGGGGCTTGTGGCCCCGGCCGCCGGCACGCTTGCCTGGCATGGGGCCGACATCGCCGACGATCCGGCCGGCCATCGCGCACGCCTGCAATATGTGGGGCATCTCGACGCGCTGAAGGCCAACCTCACGGCGCGCGAACATCTGCGCTTCCACGCGGCTTTACGCGGAGTGGGGGGGCGCGACGTCGAAGGCCACCACATCGCGCACGCCCTCGACGTTTTCGGCCTAACCAAACTCGCCAACCGCCCGGCGCGCTTTTTGAGCCAGGGCCAAAAACGGCGCGTGGCCTTGGCGCGGCTGTGCGTGGCCCCCGCCGCTTTGTGGCTGCTCGACGAGCCGACGAACGGGCTCGATGCCGAAGGTGTCGCGTGCCTTGCCGCCGCAATCGCCGACAAGCGCGAGGGCGGGGGCATCGTGGTGGCCGCCACGCATCTCGATTTTCCGGGCAGCCAGGCGCGCACCCTGACGCTGCGTGCGGCCGCATGAGTGCGGCCCTCGCCCTGTTGCGGCGCGATCTGTCGCTCGCCCTTCGCAATGTCGGCGAAACGCTGACCGTGCTCGCATTCTTCGTCATTGCCGCCACGCTGTTTCCGTTCGGCATCGGGCCCGAGCCGCAGATCCTGGCGCGCGTTGCGACCGGCATTGTGTGGGTTGTGGCCTTGCTCGCGAGCCTGCTGCCGCTCGAGCGGCTGTTCCAATCGGAGGCCGACGAGGGCGGGCTCGACCAGCTCTTGCTCGCCCCCGCTCCGCTCGAAGCGCTCGTGCTGGCCAAATGTGCCGCCCTGTGGATCGGCAGCGCCGTGCCGCTGATCGCCGTGTCGCCGATCGTGGCGACGATGCTGCAATTGCCGAGCGAAGCCTACGGCACTTTAATCGCCTCCTTACTGCTTGGCACGCCGAGCCTCGCCTTGCTCGGCGGCATCGGCGCGGCCCTCGCCGTCGGGGCGCGCAAAGGCTCGGCTTTGCTCGCCTTGATCGTGCTGCCGCTCGCCATCCCCGTGCTGATTTTCGCGGTTGCGGCTGTAGAAGCGCAGATCGGCGGCCTCAGCGTGCGGCCGCATTTGTTCTTGCTGGCGGGGTTTGCGGTCTTCTGGCTTACGGTCGCCCCGTTCGCCATGGCAGCCGCCTTGCGCCAAGCGGCGTCTTAACGCCATATTCCCGCCGCGAATGGGTTGGAAATTGGCGCCGATCCGACCATTATATCTGCCAGGGGAAACGACGACGCCGATGGGACCGACTTGGGGACCGCCTAGGGGACTGTCTTGAACTGGCAAGCTCTCGCAAATCCGGCGCGTTTCAAGCGTCTGTCGAACCTGCTGCTGCCGTGGTTCGCGGGCGGTGCCGCCTTGTGCCTGATCGTGGGCCTCTATCTCGGGCTCGTCGCCTCGCCGCCGGACTACCAGCAGGGCGACACTGTGCGCATCATGTATGTGCATGTGCCGGCCGCCTGGATGGCGATGTTCGTCTACGCCAATCTCGCGATTGCGGCCGCCGCCTCGCTCGTGTGGCGCCATCCTTTGGCCGATGTTGCGGGCCGTGCCATGGCGCCCATCGGGGCGGCCTTCACCTTCCTGTGCCTTGCCACCGGCTCGCTGTGGGGCAAGCCCATGTGGGGCACATGGTGGGTGTGGGATGCGCGCCTCACCTCGGTGCTGATTCTGTTTTTCATCTATATCGCCTACATGGCGGTCAATTCGGCGTTCGACGACGAAACACGCGGAGCGCGCAGCTCTGCGATTCTGGCGCTGGTGGGTGCGATCAATCTGCCGATCATCAAATTCTCGGTCGATTGGTGGAACACGCTGCACCAGCCCGCGTCGGTGGCACGCCTCGACGGGCCAAGTATTCATGCCTCGATGCTGACCCCGCTGATGTTGATGGCGGTCGGGTTCACGCTGCTCTTTTTCGCACTCGCCCTTGTGCGCATGCGCGCCGGCCTCATCGAGCGGCGGCTTGCCGCCCTCTCCTATTCGCGCAGCGCCGAAACAGGCGTGGCGAGTTTCCGCTGATGGCCGAATTTTTCGCCATGGGCGGCTACGCCGATTTTGTCTGGACGGCCTACGGCCTCACAGCCGCCGTGTTGACGGCACTGGTCGTGGCGAGCGTGCGGCGCCTCAAAACGCTCGAACGCGATTTGGCCGCCGCCGATACCGACGAGTCCAGCCCATGAAACTGCCCAAAGCCCGTACGGCCCGCCGCCGTCGTCTTGCCGTTCTGCTGCTTGCAGGCCTTGGCCTCGGCACGGCTGCCGCCCTCACGCTGACCGCATTCGACGACCATCTCGTGTTCTTCCACACGCCCACCGACGTCGCCGACAAAAAAGTGCCGCTGGACCGGCAGATGCGCATCGGCGGCCTCGTCGAAGTGGGCTCGCTCGAGCGCGTGCAGGGTACGGCCGAAGTGCGCTTCCGCGTGACCGACCTCGAACATGCCGTCCCTGTCGCCTATGTGGGCGTGCTGCCCGACTTGTTCCGCGAGGGCCAAGGCGTGGTGGCGAACGGCAAGCTCGCCGCCGACGGCACGTTCCGCGCGCGCGAAGTTTTGGCACGCCACGACGAAAACTACATGCCGCCGGAAGCGGCCGAAGCGCTGAAGCGCTCGGGCCGGTGGAACGAAACCATGGGCGCGGGGACCGCCCCTCCGCCCAGCCCGCCGCCCGCAGCACAGAGGTAGGCCCGACCATGACCGCCGAACTCGGCCATTATGCGCTTGTGCTGGCACTGTGCGTGGCACTCGTGCAAGCAATCCTGCCGCTCGTCGGCGCCCAGAAGAACGACGCCGCCCTGATGGCGCTCGCCAAGCCCGCCGCGTTTGCGCAGTTCGGGCTCGTGACGCTGTCGTTCGGCTGCCTTGTCTACGCGTTCGTGGTTTCGGATTTCACGGTCAGCAACGTCGTCGCCAATTCGCATTCCGACAAGCCGATGCTCTACAAAATCTCGGGCTCGTGGGGCAACCATGAAGGCTCGATGGTGCTGTGGGCGCTGATCCTCGCTTTGTTCGGTGCCCTTGTGGCGGGCTTCGGGCGCAACCTGCCCGACGGGCTCAAGGCGCGCACGCTTGCCGTGCAGAGCATGGTGGGCGTCGCCTTCCTCGCCTTCATCGTTTTCACGTCGAATCCGTTCCTGCGCGTGCTGCCGCCGCCGCCCGACGGCAACGGCCTCAATCCGCTTTTGCAGGATCCCGGCCTCGCCTTCCATCCGCCGCTGCTTTACGTGGGCTATGTCGGCTTCTCGATCGTATTCGCGTTCGCGATGGCTGCCCTCATCGAAGGCCGCGTGGATGCCGCCTGGGCGCGCTGGGTGCGGCCCTGGACGCTCGCGGCGTGGTCGGCCCTCACGCTCGGCATCGCACTCGGCTCGTGGTGGGCCTATTACGAGCTTGGCTGGGGCGGCTGGTGGTTCTGGGACCCGGTCGAAAATGCGAGCTTCATGCCGTGGCTCGTGGGCACGGCGTTGCTGCATTCGGCCATCGTCGCCGAAAAGCGCGACGCGCTCAAAACCTGGACCATCCTGCTCGCGATCCTCGCGTTTGCGCTCTCGCTGCTCGGCACGTTCCTCGTGCGCTCGGGCGTGCTCACCTCGGTGCATGCTTTTGCGGTCGACCCTGCGCGCGGCGTGTTCATCCTCGTGATCTTGTTGGTCGCGGTCGGCGGATCGCTTGCGATGTATGCGTGGCGGGCACCCATGCTGCGCGGCGGCGGCCTCTTCCAGCCGATCAGCCGCGAAGGCGGGCTCGTGCTCAACAACGTGCTGCTGGCGACCTCGGCCGCAACGGTGCTGATCGGCACGCTCTATCCGTTGTTCCTGGAAGCCGTGGGCGGCGCCAAAGTTTCGGTCGGCCCGCCCTTCTTCAACGCGACCTTCGTTCCGCTGATGATCCCGCTGCTGCTCGCGGTGAGCTTCGGCCCGCTCTTGGGCTGGAAGCGCGGCGATCTCGCGGCCGCCGCCCAGCGCCTCTCGTTTGCGATCGCGGCGTCGGTCGCCGTGATCGTCGTCGTCTATTGGGCCGATGCGGGCCGCAAGATTTTCGCGGCTCTGGCAATGGGCCTGGCCGCGTGGCTGATCGCCGGTGCGGCCGTCGAATGGAGCGAGCGCGTGGCTTTGTTCCGTGCGCCGGCGGGTACGGTGTGGTCGCGCATGCGCAATCTGCCGCGCGCCAGCTGGGGCATGACGATCGCGCATGCAGGCCTCGGCCTCATGGTGATGGGCATCGCAGGCATCACCGCGTGGCAGACCGAAGTGATCCGCCTCGTGCGCGCGGGCGATGCGTTCGACGTGGCCGGATATCGCTTCGTGTTCAAGGGGGTCACGCAGCGCGAGGGGGCGAATTTCTTCGCCACGCAAGCCACGTTCGAGGTCTACGACAACGACCGGCTCTATGCCGTGCTGATGCCGGCACGCCGCTTCTTCCCCGTGGCCGGCACCTCGACGACCGAAACCGCGATCAAAACGAACCTGCTGGCCGACCTCTACGCCACGATCGGCGATCCCGAGCTCGGAACGCCCGCTCTCAACATGCCGGCGTTCCTCGCACCCACCGACGCCAACACGCTCTGGACCGCGCGCATCTACCACAATCCGCTTGTCCCCTGGATCTGGATCGGGGCTTGCGTGATGGCGTTCGGCGGCCTCGTGTCGCTGACCGACCGGCGCCATCGCGTGGGAGCCCCCAGGCGCGCTTCCGTCCCGCTCGGCGCAGCACAGGCGGCCGAATGAAACGCCTTCTGTTTTTGGCCCCGCTCGCGGCGTTTCTGGTGCTGGCGGCCTATCTCGGGTTCGGGCTCACGCGCGATCCGCAGAAAGTGCCAAGCGCGCTGATCGACCGCCCTGCACCTGCCTTCGATCTGCCGGCCGTGCCGGGGTTGGCGCTTGCCGGCCTCTCGAACGAGGCGCTCAAAGGCCAAGTTTCGATCGTCAACATCTTCGCGTCGTGGTGCCAGCCCTGCCGCGTCGAGCATCCGATTTTCATGCGCCTTGCGCGCGAAAGCGACGTGCCGATCCTTGGCCTCAACTACAAAGACAAAGCCGAAGACGCGCGCAAATGGCTGGGCGATCTCGGCAACCCCTATCGCGCGATCGGCTACGATTTCGAAGGCCGTGTCGCGATCGATTGGGGCGTTTACGGCGTGCCCGAAACCTTCGTCGTCGACCGCAGCGGCACCATCCGCTTCAAGCATGTGGGACCGGTCACGCCCGCCGTTCTCGACGACATGCTGAAACTCATCGCGCAATTGAAGAGGGCGGCATGATGCGCGCTGTTGCCCTCGCCCTCTTCTGCGCACTCCTGCCCGCTGCCGCCGGAGCCGTGCTGCCGAGCGAGCGCTTGGCCGACCCGGCGCTCGAAGCGCGCGCGCGCGTGATCAGCCAGGATCTGCGCTGCCAGGTCTGCCAGAACCAGTCGATCGACGATTCGAACGCGTCGCTTGCCGCCGATCTGCGCCGCCTTGTGCGCGAGCGGCTCACGGCCGGCGACAGCAACGAAGCAGTTCTGTCGTACGTCACGCAACGCTACGGCGACTACGTGCTGCTGCGCCCGCCGCTGCGCACCGACACGATCCTGCTCTGGTACGGGCCCTTCGGCCTGCTCGCGGCGGGGCTGATCGGGGCGGCCGTCTATATCCGCCGCCGCAATCCCAAAGCGGCACCGTCCGTCGCCGCTTTGAGCGCCGAGGAAGAGCATCGCTTGGCCGAATTGCTGGCGCCAAAGGAACGCAAATGATTTTCGCCGTTCTGGCCCTGGTGACGGCGATCGTCGTCGGCATGATCGTGTGGCCGATCCTGCGCAAAACCAAGGCCCCGCCGACGCGCGCGGCCTTCGACATGGAAGTGCATCGCGACCAGCTCGAAGAGGTTGCGCGCGATCTGGCGCGCGGCACCATCGATGCGCGCGAAGCCCAAGCCGCGCGCGCCGAAATCGGCCGCCGCATGCTGGCCCTTGCCGCCGAACCTGCGTTGGAACCTGCGCATACCGGCGGTTCGCGCCTGCTCGCCGTGGCGCTGGCGGTGGCACTTCCCGCGGCTGCGTTCGCACTTTACATCGACCGCGGGGCACCGGGTGCGCCGGGCGTGCCGTTTGCCGAGCAGCAGGCGACGGGCACCAACCAAGACCCGCAGCTCGTGGAATTCGCGCGGGCCTTGCGCGCGCGCCTGGCGAGCAACCCCGAGGATATCGAAGCTTGGGTGCGGCTTGCCCAAGTCTCGGCCGCGTTCAACATGGCGGAAGACGCGCTCGATGCTTGGCGCACCGCCGACAAGCTCGCGGGCGAACGGCCCGAACTTGCGGGCCCGCTCGGCGAAGCGGCCGTGCTCGCCGCGAACGGCCAAGTGACGCCGGAAGCGCAACGCGCCTTCGCCCGCGTGCTTGCGGCCGACCCCGGCGATCCGCGCGCGCGCTACTATACCGGCCAAGCGCTGGCGCAAGCAGGCGATCTCAACGCCGCCGTGCGCATGTGGTTCGATCTCGCCGCCGCCTCCGCGCCCGATGCGCCATGGCTTGCGACCGTGCGCGAAGCCTTGGCGCAGGCGGCACGCGAAGCGCGCATCGATCTTTCTCGGCTGCGCCCCTCGCCCGACAATCGCCCGGCCGTGTCGAGCCTTGGGCCGCCGCAAAGCGTGTTCGCTTCTGCTGCCCCGAACCAAGCCGTGCCGCCGGGCGGGCAAGCGCTGCTCGCGTTGCCAGAGGCCGAGCGTGCGCAAGCCATTCGCGGCATGGTCGAGGGGCTCGCGGCCCGGCTCGAAGCGCAGCCCGACGATCTCGAAGGCTGGCAGCGTCTGGCGCGCTCGTGGCAAGCGCTCGACGAGCCCGAGAAGGCGCTTGCCGCCTATGCGCGCACGGCCGAAATCGCCCCCGACCAGATCGCGATCCTCGACGCCTATGCCGATGCGCTGCTCGCACTCCACGATCCCGACACGCGGCTCGACGAACCGGCGCGCAAAGCGATGGCGAATCTGCTCGAGCGTTCGCCCAACAATGCGCTCGCTTTGTGGCTCGTCGGCCTCGACGAAGTGGCCGCCGGCAACCAGCTTGCCGCCACGGCTTTGTGGCAGCGTCTGCTAGCGCTGCTGCCGGAAGGAACGCCCGCGCGCGCCGAACTCGTCGAGCGCATCGACAAGCTCAAAGCCGGAAACTGACCTTCAAGCGCCGATGAGGGCGCGGCCCACATCGGCGCGATAGGCGGCTGCGAGGATGAAGGCGACGTCGCCTTTTTGGCCGAGCAGCGGCAGCGACAGGCGCTCCCAGGTCTGCGGCTCTTCCTTGGGGCCGAACCAGCCCGCATAGACGCGCCAATAGGGGCGCTGCGTGCGCCGGACCATGCGGTACTCGGCCGTCAAGATGCCAGATTGTGCGGCCGGCAAATCTTCGACGATCGCCCCCGTCATGTCGACGCCGAACGCCTTGCGGAACGTCGTGCCGTAGAAGCCGTAGCGGAAGCGCGCTTGCGGGCGCACTTCGATCACGATCAGATTGCGCGCCCATTCGGCCAAGCCCTGCACGTCGAGATCGCGCGCGCGCGGCGGGCCGCCGGCCGCCGGCGACTGGCGAATCCAGAACCGGTAAAGCCGCCGCAATTTGTCGCTTTGGATGCTGCGCAGAAATTCGTCGCTCATTCCGATACCGCTTGTTGCCCCAAGAATCATAAGCTGCGACGCGCCGCAGGCGCGAATTATATCGATATTGCCCCATTCGGCATGTAGATTCGCAAATCGTATGGACACGCAAACAAAGACGAAAAAGACCCAGATCGTCGTGATCGGCGGCGGGGCGGGCGGTCTCGAATTGATGGCGCGGCTCGGCGCCAAGTTCGGGGGCAAGCATTTCGACCTCATTCTGGTCGACCGCAACCGCGCGCATATCTGGAAGCCGCTGCTGCACGAGGTGGCGGCAGGCTCGCTCGACGCCAATCTCGACGAGGTCGGCTATCGCAGCCACGCCTATCGCTGGGGCTACCGGTTTTTCGACGGCACGCTCGAAGCGATCGACCGCGACAGCCGCGAGGTCGTGATCGCCCCCATGTTCGACGAAAAGGGTCTCGAGATCGTGGCGCGCCATCGCATCCGCTACGACTATCTGGTGATCGCGGTGGGCTCGGTCTCCAACGATTTCGGGACGCCCGGCGTGCGCGAGAACTGCATCTTCCTCGACGAGCGCGCCCAAGCCGACCGCTTCCGCCAGCGTCTGCTCAATGCGTGCTTGCGCGTCTCGCGCGGCATGACGATCGATGCGAGCGCCAATCTCACCGTCAACGTGGCGATCGTCGGCGGCGGGGCCACCGGCGTCGAGCTTGCGGCCGAGCTTTACAGTGCGGCGGCCGCGTTGCGCGTCTACGGCCTCGAAGTGTTCGACGAAAGCCGCCTCAAGATCACGCTGATCGAGGCGGGCCCGCGCATTCTGCCCGCACTCCCTGAGAAGCTCGCGGCGGCCGCACACAAAGAGCTCGAAGCGCTCGGCGTGCGCGTGCTCACGGGCACGCAAGTCACGCAAGCGACCGAAGACGGTATTGTCACCAAAAACGGCGAGACGGTCGCGGCCGATTTGCGCGTGTGGGCGGCGGGCGTCAAAGGCGCGGAATTCCTCAAAGACATCGGCGGCCTCGAGACCAACCGCACGAACCAGCTCGTGGTACGCCCCACGTTGCAGACCACGCGCGACGAACGCATCTTCGCGATCGGCGATTGCTGTGCCTGCCCCATGGAAGGCAGCCCGCGCCCCGTGCCCCCGCGCGCCCAAGCCGCCCACCAGATGGCGGCAACCGCGTTCAAAAATCTCTGCCGCCTCGTCGAGGGCAAAGCGCCGGTGCCCTTCGTCTACAAAGACCACGGCTCGCTCGTGAGCCTGGCGCGCTACACGACCGTGGGCAGCCTCATGGGCAATCTCATCGGCGGGCGCATGGCGGTCGAAGGCAGGCTTGCGCGCTTCGTCTATGTGTCGCTCTATCGCATGCATCTTTTGGCCGTTCATGGCTGGCTCAGAGGCCTCGTCATGATCGGCATCGGGCATGTGAATCAGGTGATTCGCCCGAAGCTCAAACTGCACTGATTCAGGGACCTATCGATTGCCGGAGCGGGGATGGTGGAGCCGATCGGGATCGAACCGACGACCTCCTCATTGCGAACGAGGCGCTCTCCCAGCTGAGCTACGGCCCCATGCTCCGGCCCCCGCTCCGACATCGAAAGGTGCGGGATAATGCTGGCCCGCCCCGCCCCTGTCAAGCGAGCGATTTGCCAAGACCTTGCAAGCGTTTGACGGCTTCGAGTACGATCCGACCGCGCGATTTTCCAAGGGGAATGGGGCCACCATGCAGTCGTTGGGCGTTTTGCTGTCGTCGATCGTTCAGATCTATATTTGGATCCTGATCGGCTCGGCCGTGCTGTCGTGGCTCCTCGCCTTCAACGTGCTCAATGCGCGCAACCAGGTCGTCTACACGATCGCAGATTTTCTCTACCGCATCACCGAGCCCGCCTTGCGCCCGATCCGCCGCTTCATGCCCAATATCGGCGGCATCGACATTTCGCCCGTGGTGCTGATCCTGCTGCTGATCTTCGCGCAGAACCTGATCTACGAATACTGGCTCTGACGCGATGGGCGGCTATTTGGAGGTCGCGGCGGACGGCGTCTATCTCGCCGTGCGCGTGACGCCCAAATCGCGCCGCCCGGGTATCGGCGGTATCGGCGACGGCAGCAACCTCGCGGTTGCCGTCAACGCCGCCCCCGAAGACGGCAAAGCCAACGACGCGACCATTGCCGCCCTCGCCGAATTTTTCGGGCTGCCCAAGCGCCAGTTCGCCTTGATCAAGGGTGCCGCGTCGCGCCTCAAACGCTTCAAGATCGCCGGCCCGCCCGACGCGTTGCGCAAAACCATCGAAGGAAAATTCGCATGACCGCCCGCATCATCGACGGCAAAACCATCGCTGCGAATCTGCGTGCCAATGTCGGCCGCGATGTCGCAAGCCTGCCCTTCCAGCCGGGCCTTGCCGTCGTGCTCGTGGGCGAAGATCCGGCGAGTGCTGTCTATGTGCGCAACAAACACAAGGCCACGCTCGAGGCGGGCATGGCGAGCTTCGAGCATCGCTTGGCGGCGACCACCAGCGAAGCCGATCTGCTCGCCCTCGTCGCCAAGCTCAACGCCGACGACAAAGTCGACGGCATCCTCGTGCAATTGCCGCTGCCCAAACATATCGACGCAACGAAGGTGCTCGACGCGATCGCACCGGCCAAAGACGTGGACGGTTTCCACGCGGTCAATGCAGGCCTGCTCGCCAGCGGCCGCACGGGCTTGGTACCCTGCACGCCGGCCGGCTGCATGCGGCTCATCGCAAGCCTCGGCGAAAACATCGCCGGCAAACATGCCGTGATCGTCGGCCGCTCGAACATCGTCGGCAAGCCGATGGCGCATCTGCTGCTGGCCGCCGACTGCACGGTGACGGTGGCGCACTCGAAGACGGCAAACCTTTCCGCCCTTTGCCGCGAGGCCGACATTCTCGTCGCCGCCGTCGGCCGGCCCGAAATGGTCAAAGGCGACTGGATCAAACCGGGCGCCGTCGTGATCGATGTCGGCATCAACCGCGTGGCAACGCCGGACGGCAAAGGCCGCCTCGTCGGCGACGTGGATTACGCCGCCGCCTTGCCGATCGCAGGCGCGATCACGCCGGTTCCGGGTGGTGTGGGCCCCATGACCATCGCGTGCCTGCTCGCCAATACGCTCATGGCGGCAAAGGCACGCCGCGCAGCCTAACGACGCCGCGCATGTCGGCGGCATCGGCAATGGGCTTGCCCTTGCGCAAAATCTCGATCTTGCCTTCGGCCATCAGCACGAGTGCGCGCGCGCGGATCTTCGGCAACAACCCCTGCCAAGCCTTGCCGGGCCCCGCGAGGGCAACGGCCACATCCGAAGGGCTTTTCGACGACCCGCCCGCCGTGGCGGCAAGAATCGCCGTATCGAGCGCGTCGTTGTCGTGTGCTTTCTCTTTTTCGAACATGCAATTCTTATATTTTATCAGTGAGTTATTGGCGATTAGAAAATAACATCACGATCTTGATCTTATTTCGGACCCCTGATATAAATAGCATCATGATCGTGACGATGTGAGGAAACGTGCTCCAACCAACCGATGAGGAAATCAAAACGCGCCTTCGCATCACCAACGAATGGTGGGGGCCTGAGGACAAGCGCGGCATTCTGGCCAGCACCCGCAAGCTGCCGAAGCGCGCGTATTTTCCGACATTCGTCGCCCAAGTGAAAAACACGTCGGTCCAACGCGCGATCGTCCTCATGGGACCAAGGCGCGTCGGCAAGACCGTGATGCTGCGCCAAGCGATCCAAAGCCTGATCGACGACGGCATCGACCCGAAAACGATCCTCTACGCATCGCTCGAGACGCCGATCTATATCGGCTTGGGTCTCGAAAAACTCTTCACGCTGTTCTGCGACATCCACCGCCATAAGCTGACTGCATCGCTCTTCGTCTTCTTTGACGAGGTGCAGTATCTCAAGAACTGGGAAGTGCATCTAAAGTCGCTCGTCGACTCGTTCCCGAACACGAAAATCGTGGTCAGCGGCTCGGCGGCGGCGGCGTTGCGGTGGGCCAGCAACGAATCGGGCGCCGGGCGTTTCTCCGACTTCGTGTTGCCGCCGCTGTCGTTTTCGGAGTTTCTGAAATTTTCGACGACAAAACGCGAATATGCGGCCCTGCTCGGAGCAAAACGCAGCAGCGGTCCGGACATTGAGAAACTGAACACCAAACTGATCGACTTTCTCAACTATGGCGGCTTCCCGGAAGCCGTGCTCAACAACAGCATCAAAGAGGACTTTCAGCGATTCATCGGGGAAGACGTACTGTCAAAAGTAATGCTCCGCGACTTGCCAAGCCTCTACGGCATCGATGACCCGCAAGAACTCAACCAGTTCTTTTCGTTGCTTGCCTTCAATACCGGCAACGAGATCAATCTCGAAACTCTCTCGCAAAAGTCAGGCGTCGCGCTGAATACAGCAAAAAAATATTTACAGTATCTTGAGGCGGCTTTCTTGATTCGTTGCGTCGAACGCATCGACAAAAATCTGCGCCGTTTCAAACGCGTATCGACAATGAAGATCTATCTCACAAATCCGTGCTTGCGAGCAGCGTTGTTTGGCCCGGTTACTACCGACGCTCCCGCTATGGGATCGCTTGTTGAAACAGCCATGTTTGCAACTTTTTTTGAAGGCGGTTTTTCGAGCGTCGTCAAATACGCGCGCTGGGAGGACGGCGAAGTTGATTTCGTCTGCACCCGGAGCACCGGATCTGCAGTCTTTGCAATCGAATGCAAATGGAGCGACTCGTTTTTTAGTGACGAACGTTCATTGGCTCCATATGCAGATTTTGCAATCAAAAATAAACTCAAACATATCGGTATGACTTCTAAATCAACATATAAAAGTTTCAAAGTTATGGGTGCTGAAATAGTAGTAGTTCCAATATCTGCTGTAATTGAAAGCTATGGAAGCATTAACACCAAGGACCTACGCGACGGTGGCTTTTTGGAAATGGGCTTGGACGGCACGCCACTTTTCGTAAAGGCACCGCCCAAGCCCTCCGCGTAAACTACTTCCGCTTCGCGGCCGCCAACCGCAGCCGCAGCGCGTTCAGCTTGATGAAACCTTCCGCGTCGCGTTGGTTGTAGGCACCGGCGTCTTCTTCGAAAGTCACGTGCGCGAGGCTGTAGAGGCTGTTGGGGCTCTTGCGGCCGGCGACGGTGGCCTGACCCTTGTAGCACTTGATGCGCACGGTGCCCGAGACGTTGGCTTGGCTCTTGTCGATCGCCGCCTGCAACATTTCGCGCTCGGGTGCGAACCAGAAGCCGTAATAGACGAGTTCCGCGTAGCGCGGCATCAGCTCGTCTTTGAGGTGGGCGGCCCCGCGGTCGAGCGTGATCGATTCGATCCCGCGATGGGCGACGTGCCAGATCGTCCCACCCGGCGTTTCGTACACGCCGCGGCTCTTCATGCCCACGAAACGGTTCTCGACGAGATCGAGGCGGCCGATCCCGTGGCGGCCGCCGATCGCGTTGAGTTCGGTCAGCAACGCGGCGGGCGACAGACGCTTGCCGTTGACCGCGACGGGGTCGCCCTTCTCGAATTCGATCTCGAGATATTCGGGCTTGTCGGGGGCCGCTTCGGGCGACACGGTGCGCGAATAGACGAATTCTTCGGGCTCCTGCCACGGATCTTCGAGCACTTTGCCTTCGGCCGAGATGTGCAGCAGGTTCGCATCGACCGAGAAGGGCGCTTCGCCGCGCTTGTCCTTGGCGATCGGAATCTGGTTCTTCTCGGCGTAGTCGAGCAGCTTCGTGCGGCTGTCGAGCTTCCATTCGCGCCACGGTGCGATCACGCGGATATTGGGCTCGAGCGCATAGTAGGTGAGCTCGAAGCGCACCTGGTCGTTGCCCTTGCCGGTCGCCCCGTGGCACACGGCGTCCGCCCCCACCTGGCGCGCGATTTCGATCTGGCGCTTGGCGATGAGCGGGCGCGCGATCGACGTGCCCAGCAGATACTGGCCCTCGTAGAGCGCGTTGGCGCGGAACATCGGCATCACGAAGTCGCGCACGAATTCCTCGCGCAGATCTTCGATGAAGATTTCCTTGATGCCGAGCATCTGCGCCTTCTTGCGCGCGGGCTCGAGCTCTTCGCCCTGGCCCAGATCGGCCGTGAAGGTCACGACCTCGCAGCCGTACGTGTCCTGCAGCCATTTGAGAATGATCGACGTGTCGAGGCCGCCCGAATAGGCGAGGACGACTTTTTTGACTTTCTTTTCCATGGGGCGAACCATTTCGAGCTTGGACTGGGGATGCGGCAAAATCGGCGCGGAGTATAGGTATTGCGCGCGTCAGGGCAAGGGCGGTCTCGTGCCTTTTGGCAAAGTGCGGGGTACAATCGAGACGCTCGATTCGACGCGTTTTGCACAAAAAGGGGCGAAAAATGCTGTTCGTCAAACTCGTCGAGCTTTACGGCCGCTACGGCTTCACGATCCGCTCGAGCATTTCGCCGTTCCTGCTGACCAAATTGTCGCTGAACAGCTCGGAAGACGGCACCTTCACCTACGCGTTCCGCGAGGGCACCAACATCGGCAATCTCGGCGGCGGCATCAACATGTCCGAGGTGGCGCTGATCGAGGATATGGGCCAGGTGCTCGCCCCCAAGCGCGTCTTTGCGATCGGCTGCTCGTTCGGCTGGAGCACGCTGGCCTTGGCGCTGGCGATGCCCACGGCCAAGATCGTGGCGATCGATATCGGCATGGGCAACGGCAAAGAAGGTCTCGCCCTTACGAACCAAATCGCCAAAGAAAACGGTTACGACGTGACCGGCGTGCTGGGTGCCTCACCCGGCGATTTGGCCGCCACGGTCGCAAGCCATTTCGACGCCCCCATCGACATGGTGTTCATCGACGCCGACCACACGAACGAAGCGCAGAGCAAAGACTATTTCGGCATCCGCCCGCATTGCGCGGCCGACGCCGTCTACATGTTCCACGACGTGATGGTCTGCCAGATGCTGCCCTCGTTCAAAGAAATCGCAGCGGCCACGCCGACGCACAAAGCGCGCGTGCTCACGCGCACGGCTTCGGGCATTGGCGTCTTGGCGCCGAAAGACAGCCACGCCGATTTGCACCGCGTGCTCGACGCCTATTGCGATCCGTTCGGTGCCGTACCGGTCTAGGACGCGTCGCCGCTGCCGGCTGCTGCGGCGGCAGCCGCATCGAGCAGGCTGCGGCGGATTTTCTGGCTTTCGCTTTTGAGCTGGCCGCAGGCGGCCGAAATGTCGCGCCCGCGCGGCGTGCGCACCGGGCTCGAATAGCCGGCGTCGAAAACGATCTGCGAAAACTTTTCGATCGCTTCGTCGGTCGAGCATTCGAACGGAGCACCCGGCCACGCATTGAACGGGATCAGATTGACCTTGGCCGGAATGCCCGAGATGAGCTTCACCAATGCGCGCGCATCGGCCGGGCTGTCGTTCACACCCTTCAGCATCACATATTCGAACGTGATGCGCCGCGCGTTCGACAGGCTCGGATAGGTGCGGCACGCGTCCATGAGTTCGGCGATCGGGTATTTTTTGTTGAGGGGTACGAGCACGTCGCGCAGCTCGTCCGTGACCGCATGCAGCGAGATCGCCAGCATCACGCGCAGCTCCTCGCCGCAGCGTTTGATCATGGGGGCGACACCCGACGTCGACAGCGTGATCTTGCGCTTGGAGATCGCGAGGCCTTCTTCGTCCATCGCGATCTTCATCGCTTTGGCGACGTTGGCGTAGTTGAACAAAGGCTCGCCCATGCCCATCAGCACGATGTTGGTGAGCTTGCGGTTGCCTTCGGGGCCGGGCCATTCGTCGAACGTGTCTTTGGCCAGCATGATCTGGCCGACGATTTCGGCGGGCGTGAGATCGCGCACGAGGCGCTGCGTGCCCGTGTGGCAGAATTTGCAGGTGAGCGTGCAGCCGACCTGGCTCGAGATGCACAAGGTGCCGCGATCTTCTTCGGGGATATGGACGGTTTCGATTTCCTGCCCGTCGGGGAAGCGCAGCAGCCATTTTTTGGTGCCGTCGATCGAATCCTGCAGGCGGCTGATCTCGGGCCGATGCACGGCGTAGCGTTCGGCCAATTTGGCGCGCAGCTTCTTCGACATGTCGGTCATGTCGTCGAAATCGCGCGCCCCCTTGGCGTAGATCCAGCCCCACAATTGGCGCGCGCGGAACGCAGGCTCGCCAAGCTCCTTGAAAAGCTCGGCCAGTTCCTGGCGCGTAAGCCCCACAAGATTGCTGCGCCCGTCCGGACTTTGCGGGGCGGGCAGGCTTTCCTTGAAGGGGGCAAGGGCGGGGGCTGGGACGATGGGCTCGAGCATGCCCGCTATATAAGGGTGCCCGGCAGTTCTGGCTAGCGGCGCACGTTGCAGGCGCGGTCGATATCGGCCAAAGCGCGGGCAAAGCCCGTGAGATTGTAGGTGTCGGTCGTCTCGGTGCCGCGTGCGGACACGCCGCGTACGATTGCCGTGGCGCGCGGGGCGGCGGCGCGCATCGCGTCGATGGCCGTGCGGTTGGCGGCGTCTTCGCGCGTCCAAGCGCGGTCGGAGCCGGGCTGGTCGAGATTGGAAAGCGGCACTTTCACGCGCCCGATTTCGATCTCCATGGCCCCGCCGTCGCGCAGCGGATAGCCGGCAAACCACGTGATCTCGTTGGATTTGTTGACGCCCGGATAATGCGCCACGCTCAATGTCGGATCGGCGCGGCGGGCCCCCGCAGGCTTGCTCTCGACCTTGACCGGGCGGCCGATCACGTAGCACACGCGCGTGGGCCCGCTGCCCGCTTCGGCCGCAAGCCAGCCATCGTAATTGCCGAGTTGGCGCGGGGCCGCATTGGCCGGCGCTTGGGCGGGGGCGGGGGCAGCCGGGCGCGGCTGCGCCTGGGCGTTTGCCGCGACGGCAAGGAACAAACCCAATACGGCGAGCAAGGGAGCGGTTTTCATGGGCGAATCGTGATCCGACGGGCCATGGCTTGCGTATCGCACCGGACATGATGCTCGTCAACCGCGCAGAAATCCTCGCCCGCCGTCCCGCTTGCACCCGCTTGGGTGCTGTGGCGCGCGCGGGCGCGCTTGCGCCGTTCTTGAACCGCTCTATACAAGGCGCCATGGCCAACGACAGCGACCCGCCTTCTCTCGATACCCCGACGCTGGATGCTCTGGTGCGCGATCTGGGGGCGGTGGCCAATCGCCAGGACCGTGCGGCCTTCGCGCGCTTGTTCGCGCATTTCGCCCCGCGCGTGAAGGGCTATCTGATGCGCCTGGGGGCCGAACGCGCGCAGGCCGACGATCTGATGCAGGACGTGATGCTGACCGTGTGGCGCAAGGCGCCCGGCTACGATCCGCAGATGGCGAGCCCCAGCACCTGGATTTTCGCGATCGCGCGCAATCGGCGCATCGACGCCCTGCGTCGCGACAAGCGCGCCGATCTCGACCCCGACGATCCGGGCCTGATGCCCGATACCGCCGCCCTGCCCGACCGCGTGCTCGATGCGCGCATGTGGCAAACGCGCCTGGCGGGCGCGATCGCCGATCTGCCGCCCGAACAGGCGCAGATGCTGCGCCTTGCCTATTACGAAGACCGCTCGCACGGCGACATCGCGTCGAGCCTGCGGCTGCCGCTCGGCACGGTCAAGTCGCGCCTGCGGCTTGCCGTGGCGCGGCTGCGCACTATGTTTGAGAGCGACACATGAGAATCGACAGCATGACAAACTTGGCCCATATCCCCGCCCATATCCCGGACGAATGGCTGCTCGACCACGCCGCAGGCACCACGCCCGAGCCGGTGGCCGTGCTCCTCGAAACGCATCTGGCGCTGTCCGCGCCTGCGCGCGCGACCTATGCCCGGCTTGCGGCTGTGGGCGGCGTTTTGCTCGAGCAGCAGAATCCGGCCGAGTTGGCGCCCGATGCGCTCGCGCGCATGATGGCGCGCATCGATGCGAGCGCGGCCCCGTCGCGCGTTGCGGCACAAGCCGCGACGGCCGGCCTTCTGCCGTCGGCCGTCAGCGCCTACACGGGCCCCTCGATCGACGCCCTCGATTGGCGGCGCGTGGTGCGCGGCGTGGAACAAGCCACGCTGAAGCTCGGCACGGCGAGTCCTTACGAATTGAGCCTGCTGCGCATCGCGGCCGGCAAATCGATCCCGCAGCACACGCACGAAGGCGACGAGTTGCTGCTCGTCCTCGCCGGTTCGTTCGAAGACGGGCGGGCCGCCTATGCGCGCGGCGACGTGTGCGCGGCCGACGCCAGCGTGGACCATGCCCCCGTCGCCGACCGGGCGACCGATTGCCTGTGCCTGCACGTGTCCAACGGGCCCATCAAGCTCACCGGCCCGTTCGGGCGCTTCCTCAATCCGCTGCTGAAACTCGCGCGCGGCTAGGCGGCACGGTCAAGGCGCGCCGCCCGGCAGGATCGGGCGCGCGTCGTGCGTGCGCATCGACAGCACGCGGTCGTACATCACGAGCGCGCCCGCGAGCGACACGTTGATGCAGAATTTCGTCGGGATCTTGATCACGAATTTGCACAAGGCCTGCATGGCCGGCGACAGCGAGCCGCGCTCGGGCCCCAGCACGTAGGCGGCCGCGCGCGGATGGCGGAAACGCGGCAGATCGATCGCGTCGTCGGTAAGCTCGATGCCCACAAGCGTGCAGCCGAGCGGCAGCTGCATCGCCTCGATCGTCGGCCAATCGTAGATCGGAACACTTTGCGACGCGTCGGACGTGTCGGCGAGATTGGCCTCGCGTCGGTCGAACGCCGCCGCGACCGTGAACACAAACGCCGCGTCGAACGCGTGTGCTGTGCGCGCGAGAGCGCCCAGATTCATGGGTTTCGAAATACCCTCGACGCCGATGCCGAAATAGCCCTTCATGATCGGCGGACCTTGCCCTTTGGCGCGCGGCAAGGCAAGTTTCCCCGCATCATGACCCCTGCTCTCATCGTCGAAGTCACGCGCGGCATTGCGGTCGAAAGCCGCCACCGCACCCATATCGCAATCGCAACACCCGACGGCACGGTCGTCGAAGCGCACGGCGATATCGATCTGCCCGTGTTCCCGCGCTCGGCCATCAAGCCGATCCAGTCGCTGGGTCTCGTCGAAAGCGGGGCGGCCGACGCGTTCGGCTGCACGCGTGCGGAGATCGCGATTTCGGCCGCGAGCCACGGCGGCGAGCCCATGCACACGCAGACGGTCGCGAACTGGCTCAACCGCATGGGCCTCGACGCGGGCGATCTCGAATGCGGGGCGCATATGCCCAGCCACGGCCCCAGTGCCGAGGGCCTGATCCGCGCGCTTGAGGCCCCGAGCGCGCTCCACAATAATTGTTCGGGCAAACACACCGGCATGCTCGCCGTGTGCCGCCATATGGGGTGGCCGACCAAGGGCTATATCGACCCGTCGCACCCCCTGCAAAAAGCGATCGTGGCGCGCTTCGAAGAGATGCTGGGCCTCGATCTGGCGGCTGCCGCCACCGGCTTCGACGGCTGCTCGCTGCCGCAGATCGCCATCCCGGTGCGCAATCTCGCGATCGGCATCGCGCGCCTCGGCAGCCCCGACGATCTTGGCGCCGCGCGTGCCGATGCGTGCCGACGCATGGCCGCAGCCATCGTCGAAAACCCGTTCATGCTGGCGGGCTCGGGCCGCTTCTGCACGCGCGCTTTGCAAGCCGCCCGCGGCCGCGTGGTGCTGAAGACCGGCGCCGAAGGCGTTTTCATGGGTGCGATCCCGGAGCGGCGCATCGGCATTGCGCTTAAAGTGGAAGACGGGGCCGGCCGGGCGGCCGAAGTCGCGATGGCGCGCCTCCTCGACCGGCTCGGCGGTTTTGCCGACACGCCGCGCGCGGAGGTGGAAGCGCTCGTCAATCCGAAGCTCGCCAACGCCAATGGCTGGACGGTCGGCGAAATTCGCCCCGCGCCGAACTGGTAATGCGCGCGATCGCCTGCGACGCGTTCGCCGATCCGCCCGTGCTGCGTTTGGGCGATTTGCCGATCCCGTCGCCCGGCCCCGGCGAGGTACGGCTGCGCGTGCGCGCGGCCGGCGTGAATTTCGCCGACACGCTGATGGTGCGCGGCAAGTACCAGGCCAAACCCGCTTTTCCTTTTGTGCCCGGCATGGAGATGGCGGGCGAGATCGACGGGCTGGGCGCGGGCGTGACCGGCTTTGCCATCGGCACGCGCGTGCTCGCCACCGCCGAGCACGGCGCTTTCGCCGAGTTCGCGATCGTGCGGGCGGCCGACGCGGTCGCAATCCCCGACGCGATGGATTACGCGACGGCCGCCACGTTCCCGATCGTCTACGGCACGGCGCATGGCGGCTTGCTGTGGCGCGCGCGCCTGCAGGAAGGCGAGACATTGCTGGTCCTCGGGGCCGCAGGCGGCGTCGGGCTCGCGGCCGTCGAAGTCGGCAAGGCGATGGGCGCCATCGTCTATGCCGGAACCAGCGACGATGCGCGCGGCCGGCTTGCGATGGCGCACGGCGCCGATACGGCCATCAACTACGCGACCGAAGATCTGCGCGCCGTCGCGCGCACGCTCACGCGCGACAAAGGTATGGACGTCGTGTTCGATCCGGTCGGCGGGCCCGCCTTCGATGCGGCGTTGCGCACGGTCGCCTGGGAAGGGCGCATCGTCGTGGTTGGGTTCGCGGCCGGTGCCGTGCCGCAAATCCCGGCCAATCTGCTGCTCGTCAAAAACGCGGCCGCCCTCGGCTTTTTCTGGGGCAGCTACCGGCGCCACGATCCCGCGCGCGTGCAAGCCTCGCTTGCCGCGCTGATCGGCTGGTGGCAGCAAGGCAAGCTCAAGCCGCATGTCGATGCGCGCTTCAAATTGGCCGATGCCGTCACGGCCTTGGCCCATCTCACCGACCGCAAGGGGACCGGCAAAGCCGTGATCGAAATCGCATGACCGACCCCAACGACATCCGCATCGCCAAGCTCCTGCATGCGCGCGCCGATCTGGCCCCCGGCGATCCCATCGCCCCGCCCATCGTGCTCGCCAGTTCCTACCATCTGCCGGGGATGCCGGCCGACGCACCCTTCCAATACGGCCGCTTCCACAATCCGAGCTGGGATGCGGTCGAGCATGCGTTGGCCTTGCTCGAAGACGCGCCCGTCGTGGCTTTCCCCTCGGGCATGGCGGCGATCGCCTCCGTGCTCTATTCGACCTTGCGCAGCGGCGACCGCATTCTGCTGCCCTCGGACGGCTACTACACCACGCGCGCTTTGAGCGAACGCTTCCTCACGCCGCTCGGCGTTGCGTTCGACACGCGCGCGACGGCGAATTTCCTCGAAGGCGGTTTTTCCGGCTACCGGCTCGTGTGGATCGAAACCCCGTCCAATCCGGGGCTCGATGTGTGCGACATCGCGGCCGTATGTGCTGCGGCGCATGCCGCCGGTGCGATCGTGTGCGTGGACAACACGACGCTCACGCCGCTCGGCCAGCGCCCGCTTGATCTGGGGGCCGATCTCGTGGTCGCGGCCGACACCAAAGCGCCGGCCGGCCACTCGGACGTTGTTTTCGGCCATGTCGCGTCGCGCGACGAGAAGCTGCTGGCGGCCGTGCGCGACTGGCGCAAACTCGGCGGGGCGATCCCGGGCCCGTTCGAAGCCTGGCTCGTGCATCGCGGCCTCGAAACGCTCGAGCTGCGCTATGCCCGCCAATGCGAGAACGCGCTCGCCATCGCCCAGCGTCTGGCTGTGCACAAGGCGACAGTCTCGGTGCGCTATCCGGGTCTCGGCAACGATCCGTCGCACACGATCGCACGCAAACAGATGCGCCGCTTCGGCGGGCTCGTCGGCGTCACGTTCGCCGATGCGGAAGCCGCCGAAGCCTTCATCGCTTGCCCCTTCATCCGCCCGAGTACGAGCTTCGGCAGCGTGCACACGAGTGCCGAGCGGCGCGCACGCTGGGGCGATGCGGTGGCACCGGGCTATGTGCGCCTGTCGGTCGGCTGCGAACCGCTCGACGCTTTGTGGGCCGCAATGGACGAAACCCTCGCGCGCATCTAGCGCCAAAATTCCGGGCGCTGCAGCGTGCGTTCGATGTCGCCGCGCGTGAGGCCCATATCCTTGAGCTCATGCGCGCCCAGTTCGGCCAGACGCGCACGCTGCTGGGCGCGTTCCTGGGCTGCCATCAAGAAGCGCACGCTCGCCCCAAGGGCCGCACCAAGCGCCACAAAAACCGCGACCCAAGCGCCGCGAACATCCACGCTGTCGTGCTGGACCAAACTTGCCATGCCACAATCTCCTTCATGTGTGTTTTCTGGCCTGGCTGTCACATTGGCCGTATAATCGGCCTTCGACAAACGACCTCTTCTCGGCCCAATCATTAGGAAAGCTAGGGTATGGCCCCGCCCCGCCAATCACCCCGCCTGCCGCCGCTCAACGCGTTGCGCGCCTTCGAGGCGGCCGCCCGCCATCTGTCGCTGACGAAGGCCGCAGAGGAATTGGGCGTGACGCAAGCGGCCGTAAGCCACCAAGTCAAAGCGCTCGAAGAAGATCTCGGCACGCCGTTGTTCCGGCGCTTGACGCGCGCACTTGCATTGACCGACACGGGCGCATTGCTCGCCCCCGAGCTTGCGCAAGCTTTCGCGCGCATCGCTTCGGCTTCCCAGCGTGCGCGCGAGCGCGAAGCCAAGGGCACGCTCACGATCAGCCTGCTCTACACGTTCGCGTTGCGGCTGGTGCCGAGGCTCGGCGCGTTCGCGACCCGCCATCCCGAGATCGTGCTGCGGCTCGACAATTCGAAGCACATGATCGATTTCGACCGCGAGCCGTACGACGCTGCGATCCGCTACACGGCCGACGCGAACACATCCGGCCTCCACGCGGTCAAACTTTTCGACGACGCGCTGACGCCGCTGTGCGCGCCCGAGATCGCCAAGAAGATCCGCAAGCCCGCCGACCTGTTCCAGTTCGAAATGCCGGACGACCACAATATTTGGGACGACTGGAAAGTCTGGCTCAACGCAGCGGGCCTGGACTCGGCCCCGCGACGGCGCGCCACGGTCTACGATTCGACGCGCCTTGCGGTCGAAGCGGCGATGGAGGGGCACGGCGTGGCCCTGGGTGCGCCCTATCTCTTCGAAAGCCAGATCGAATCGGGCCGCCTCGTGCAGCCGCTCGAATTGATCGTGCCGGCGGGCAAAGCCTATTGGTTCGTGTGCCGCAAGGCGGACGCCGACCGCCCGACGCTCAAAGCGCTGCTCGAATGGCTGCTGGAAGAAACCGCCCCGCAGCGCGCTGCCTTCGCGCGCATCGGCAAACGCCGCGCACGCGCAACGGTTTGACGACGGCTTGCGGCGCATGCAATCGTGGTTGGCATGGGCGTAAACACAAAAACCTTGTTTTTGGCGGCGGTCGCCGTTCTCGCATCGGCGGCGACAGCACCCGCACACGCCGGCGGCAACCCGCCCGAATTCGATCCCGACCGCATCGAATTCGCCACGCCGACATCGCAGAGCAGCGATTGCTTCGGCGACCTGCGCACGCTGATATGTGCCGCAGAAACCAGGATCATATGTTCGGTGCTGGAGTGGCGACACGACTGCGCCGGTATCCAGTTTCTTCGTCGCGCCTGGAATCCTGATCGGCACGAGCGGCTTGAATACAAGATCATTGCCGCCGGAACCATATCGAGACAACGCTATGCCGCGTTTGCGCGCGCGCACGCTGAAGAGCTCAAATACGGGCCGACGTCCTACGGCTGGGTAAGACCCGGCGTCGGACAGATACGGTTTTTGGAACGTACCTGCGACGGGACATTGCCAAGCTGCGACGGCGTCGAATGGTCCGACACGATGCTTGTATTCGAGTTCGCCAATGGCGTGTGGATCGATCGCAACGGGATGTCTTTTCTCCCTGAAGATTGGTTCATCGATTGAACTTCATTGCCGGTTCAAGAACGCCGTAGGGTCCCGAAGGCGACCGTTCTTCCGAACTTGCAAATGGACATGGTTGGTAATTGGGCCATCGTAAAGTCCTCCCATATCTGCAGCCTTTCCCAGCACGGTCTCTCCGGCAGTCACGCGATTTCGATCTTTGAGGTTCGCATCCGGATCCACATAAAGAACATCGACTAGATGTCCGTCGTCGGTCTGGATTTTGACCGCCTTGACCTTGCCGCGAAGTTTCGGGTCCCGAGAATTCGCATAAGGATCGAACGGCTCGCCGCGCACGGTGCCCGATACCGGAGATGTAACTTCTGCGCCCGGTGCGGCCTCAATATCGACACCCATATGCGTGCGGCCCGTGCCGCGATTGGCGCCGAAATGGCCTTCGCCCTGGCCGTCGGGTTTGCGGACTTTCCCGCCGGCGATCGGGTTGACGATCTTGGGCATTGGCTCGCTGTCCCATTCTTCGGGCGCTCGCCGGGCAAGCGAAGGATTGCCCCTTGAGTCTGCCTCTTCGCTGGCCCAACGGCGCTGGTTGTCGATTCGGATTTCGCGCTGTTCCGGCGTTTCGCGCGCGCGTTGCGCTGGATTCGGAAAACGTTCGGCCGCATCGGCCGGACGCGGCGCATTGGGTTGGTAGACTGGCGGCGTGGGCGCGGGCGCTTGCGCGATCTGGGGATCGCGAGACTCGTTGCTCCACGCGTCCGGTACAGCATCGGACATCGTGTTGCCGTTGCTCGCAACCTGCACGCCCCTTTTCGACGCCTCGACGGCCGATGCCAGCAAGCCGTGGTCGATTTCGTCCGCGTCGCGGCCGGTTGTTTCGTCCTGAGCTTGTGCTGCCGTCGCGTCTGACGACCTCAACAGTATGTTTTTCGGAACGACCCAACCCGCGTTGCCCGTTTCCGGGTCGTACACCCAGCGCGGCTTTTCGTCGTCCGCGCTGTCGCGTGCCGACCTTTCGGGCGCCATCACGTGGTCGATCATTTC